>ERZ795053.195-NODE-195-length-75666-cov-17.701432_pt1 | contig 75666 bp, 51 predicted proteins | sample MGYA00375137_ERZ795053 | MGnify/ENA primary metagenome ERZ795053 (study PRJEB30182, sample SAMN05720284) | activated sludge metagenome | isolation source: Anaerobic digester | place: Hong Kong | collected 2014-12-17 ...
CGCCGTCCACCTCGACGGGGGCGGCGTAGAAGCGTTGGTTGCCCCAGAGGGTGATGGTGCCCACGGGATGGGTGAACACCACGACATGATGGTACAGCCCCATCTTCACGCCGGGCACATCGCCGAAGTCGGGATGGTCCGTCGCATCGGCCCACGGCGCCAGCAGCGTGAACTGGTCCATCGTGATCTGAGAGATGGCCCGCGTGAGCTGCCCCTGGGCGTTGGTGCGGGCCTCGCCGCTGAAGAGGTTGCCGGTGCTGATCAGGTCGTCGGCGCGGCCCCAGAAATCCCGGTCCTCGCCTCCCAGGAAGAAGAACAGGAAGTCCTCGTGCAGCAGGGCGGCGTAGTGGGTGGAATCGCGCTCCTCGTACGCCGTCTCGAAGGCTGTCATCAGCTCTTCCGGCGTGGCGTAGGGGCCGTACGTGGTTGCGGGATCGTTGCCCGTGGGATCGGGGGTGACGGCGTCGTCGCCGCAGCCGATCAGGGCGAGCAGGAGCAGCAGGACGGGGGCGAGCAGGCGGACGGTGCGCATGGTTGCGATCCTCTCTTCGTGATGGGGCGGCGATGAGAGGACGTTATCACAACCCCGGGCGCAGCACAACGAAAGGGGCGCCTCCTCGGGCGAGAGAGGAGGCGCCCCTGCGCATCGTTGGGCGTCGATGCGGTCGGCCTACTTGGTCAGGCGCACCTTGCGGTCGTTGACGTCCAGATCCGGCCACTCGGCGAAGGCCTGCACCGGGGTCACGGTGACGGCGCCGGCGGCGTTCACGTCGAAGTCCACCACGTGCCACCAGCCCTGGACGTCGGCGGCGGGCTGGGCCACGTCGGCGGCGTCGAAGATCCAGGTGCCGCCGTCGATCTCCAGGCGGACCTGGGCGCCGGAGGCCCAGATGTCGTCCGTGTAGCCGGTGGAGTAGCTGTCGATCCAGTACTCGTAGTGGCCCTCGTAGAGGCGCACGCCGGTGATGTTCTCGGGGCCGTAGCTGCTGGTGTCGTCGTAGTCCAGCTCGGCGTAGGGGGGCTCCGTGAGGGTGCCGTCGGTGCTGTAGTAGAGGTGGTAGTAGTCGTAGTCCACGAGCCAGGGGCTGGGGATCCACAGGTGCGAATCCAGGTCCGACGGAGACGCGCCCCAGGTCAGGCTCAGGGAGAACGCGGGCACGGTCAGGACCAGGGGCGTGTCGATGTTCACGGGGCAGTCGGTGCCCACGCTCACGCGCACCGTGCCGCTGATGCGCGAGCCGGACATGGCGTACACGTCCGTCAGGCCGTCCACGCGGGCGCGCACGCTGAACACGCCGGCGCTGTTGGTCACCGCCTCGTCGCGGATGGCGTAGTCCACGCCGCTGGAGAGCACGCGGGCGCCCACCACCGGGTTCTGCTGGGCGTCCACCACCGTGCCGGTCACGGTGCAGATCTGATCCACGGGCAGATCCCAGTTCCAGGTGGTGAAGTGGGCCACCTCGGTCTCGTAGGCGGTGCCCACAAGGGTGGCCTCGCCCTCCTCGTGCCACTGGCCGTCGCTCTCGTCGAAGTACCACATGGGGATGGTGGCCGGGGCGACGGCGGCCTTGTCGGCGCCGATGTCCAGGCTCAGCGCCGCGGTCATGCCGTCGGCGAGCTGCAGGGGCGCCTTGTCCTCGCCGTAGAGGTTCACGGTCATGAAGCCGAAGGACTCGAACATGACCGTGGTGCCGTCCTCGCGCACGCCCTCGAAGGTGCCGGGGAACACGCCGTAGAACTCGCTGTCGTCCGGGGTGGCGGCGGTCATCTCCACGGTGACCTGGCCGGTGTAGGCCTGGCCGGCGCCGGTGGCGAAGGAGGCGGCGTCGAAGTCGGCGGTGCCGGTGCCGTCGCCGGTGGCGGCGGTGCCGCCGGCGGCGCCGCTCAGCACGGCGGTCTCCGCGGGCGCGAGCATGAGGTCGGGGATGTGGGTGGTGCGGCCTTCACGCACGGTCACCACGCGGAACGAGGCCATCCAGCCGTCCAGCTCCACGTCCACGATCCGCTCGCCCTCGGGCACCTGGGCCAGCACGAAGTAGCCGTCCTGGTTGGTCTGGGAGCTCACGCCGCCGGCGCTCACGGTCACGCCGTCAAGAGGCGCGCGCCCGGACGACTGCACCAGGCCGGTGATGGAGCCCACGCCGTCCACGGGCCCGGGGCCCACGGGGTTGTCGTCGCCGTCGTCGTCGTTGCTGGAGCAGCCCAGGAAGACCAGGCCCACGGCCAGGGTGAGGAGCAGGAGCAGCCAAGCGGATCTCTTCATGTTCGACCTCCGTGATGACGTCCGCCCCCGAGCATCGGGGACGCGGGCGAGGACCGCCGCCCGTCGGCGAACGCCTATGTTCATTGTGTCCTTCAGGCAAGAAAACCGGGCGATCCGGGATCGCGCAGAAAGGGGAGAGCATTTTCAATGCCATCATCGCACAAGAAAAGCCCTCTTCTTGGAAGAGGGCTTCTCCGTTGCACTTAGGCCGGAACGGCGAGGGGATCAACCGTCGAGCTGCGAGAAGATCTGGTCGAAGGCTTCCCGCATGCCCGTCTGGAGGGCGGTCACGTCCGCGTCGCTCCACTGGTCCGCAGGCTCACGGATGAAGGTGGTGCGGTCCACGCGGTTGTCGAAGCGGCCCAGGGGGAGGCGGTACGTGGTGCCGTGGGCCTTCACGGTGACCGTATCGGGCACGTCGCTGATGGCCAGCAGGTGGGCCATGTCGTCGCAGCCGTAGTCGCCCAGCATGACTTCGATGGGCACGCCGTGGTGCAGGATGGAGCCCGGATCGTTGGGATCCGTGCGCGCCTCGTTCTTGCGGCGGCTCTCCTCCGGCGAGACCCAGATGTAGAGCACGCAGGCCTTGCTCAGCATGGCCGGGCTCAGCATGCGGAAGGAGTACTGGTAGCCGAAGGGATCCTGCAGCGGCAGCGAGGAGCCCTGGCGGCCGCCGCGGGCGAACTCCACCACCACGGTCTTGCCCTCCAGGGTGTCCGGCACCTCGGCCACCTTGTCCTGCAGCAGCTTCTCCGACTCGGCGCGCAGGGGCTCGATCATGGCCTGCTTCACCGGCATGGGCAGACGGTTCCAGAAGGCCGTGGCGCCCACCTTGGCGCGGCAGACGTCGAAGCGCTCCATGAGCCAGGTCACGGCGCACTCGGGCGCGGGGCGGTTCTTCCGCACCAGGTCGTCGTAGTCCTCGTTCAGCAGCTCGATGAGGGTGCCCCAGTCCTTGGGCTCCTTCATGGGCAGGCTGTCGGAATCGAAGAAGGCCGGATCCTGGCCCAGGGCGCGCAGCTCCTGGCTGACGCGGCGCATCATGTGCACGTAGGGGTAGTCGTCCAGCTGGACCGTGTGGCCGATGCCGAACTGCGCCTCGCACTCCTCCGGCGAGAGGCTGGCCAGGTAGCGGCGGACTTCGGACTTGCCCGAGGCGGGCAGGGCGGTGAGCAGCAGGACGTCGATGTGCTTGGCCATCAGGGTTCCCTTTCGTGGGTCATGGGCTGGAGCGGTCGGATCCGGTGCGCCGGGCGCCGGATCCGACAAAGCAAACCATCGGGTGGGGCCGGGTCAAGCGCCGGCCGTACGGGGGGCGTCGCCGCGGCGGCGACGCCACAGCAGAGCCAGGACGGCCGCGGTGATCAGCGCCAGGGCCAGGCCCAGGCTCAGCTGCCTGGCCGCCACGGTGCGGGCCAGGGCCGCCGTGGGCGCGCCGGCCGTCAGCTTCAGCAGCAGGTCCAGGAGCAGGGCCGCGGGCACCGACAGGATCAGCGAGCCCAGCGCCTCCCGCCACCCGCGCCAGCGCCAGCTCGGCCGCACAAGGCCGACGGCCGTCATCCAGGCCAGCCACAGCAGCCCCGACAGCAGCAGGAGCCCGTCCACGTGCAGGCCCAGCCACGCCGGGCCGGGCAGCGCGAGCTGCGGCCCCAGGCCGGCCACGCGGTCGCCCAGGGCGCGCACGGCGGTGACCGCCAGGGCCAGAGCTCCGCCGTGGAGCAGCACCCGCCGCACCGCCGCCCCGTGGCGGGACAGGGCCCAGCCCGCCCGCACGCTCAGGGCGTACAGCACCGGGATCCCGCCCACGATCAGCACCGTGCTGGAGGCCAGCCCGCCGATGGACGACAGGGCCAGGTTCTCCCAGATGTCCTTGCCCTCCACCTCCGTGAGCTTGATCAGCAGGGGCAGCATGCCGGCGATGGTGGTGCCGCTGGTCAGCAGGATGGAGCGCAGCTGGATGCGCGTGCCGCGGCACACGGCGTCGGTCAGCAGCAGCTCGCGGGTGCTGGCGGGCAGCGCGCGCAGGTCCCAGCCGCCCAGGCGCGCGTGGTCCGGCAGCTTGCCGCGCAGGCCGGGGAAGCGGTCCAGCAGGTCGCGCATCTCCAGGCGGAAGCGGTTGACCAGCAGGATGGCGTTGTTGACCACGATGCCGAACAGCAGCACCAGCCCGATGCGCGCCGAGGAGTCGAAGGCCGTGTCCGTGAGCCAGAAGATGGCCATCACCCCGCTCAGGGCCATGGGCAGGGACAGCAGCACCAGGAACGGCAGGGTCAGGCTCTCGAACAGCGCCGCGAGGGTCATGAAGATGAACGCCGCGGTGATCCACAGCATCTGGTTCATCTCCTCCTCCTCCTCCTCGGTGATCTGCTGGCCGGACACGTCCTCCGCCGTGTAGCCGTAGGGGAGGTCCAGCCCCGCCAGGATCTCCTCGATGTAGGCCTGGCGCATGCGCGGCGTGCCGATGAACTCCCAGTTCACCTGCATGGAGTAGCGCTGGTCCTCGCGGTTGATGGACGACACCACGGGGATCTGCTGCAGGGTCACCAGATCCGCCAGGCGCACGCGGCGTCCGTCGGCGGTGGTCAGGGTCTGGGCGGCGATCTGGTCGTACTGGATGTCGTCGGCGTCGGCGAACGAGAGCTGCAGGCGCTGGTCGCGGCCCTCCAGGATCATGTGCCAGGGGAACTCGATGCCCAGCAGGCGCCGCAGATGCCCCACCACCTCCTGCACGCCCACGTGGTAGCGCGACAGGGCCTCGCGGTCGATGAGGACCACGGTCTCGTCGTTGTCCGCCCGCTCGAAGCGGTTGCCGCCGCTCAGGCGCTGGTTGCGCACGCGCCGGTTGCGCGAGAGGCGGTCCATGACCTCGCTGCAGATCCGGTCCAGCTCCTTGGAGTTGTAGCCGGTGATCTTGATGAGCGAGTTGCTCATGCCGCCGCCGCGACCGCCCTTCATGTAGGGGTCGCCGAAGCCGTTGATCCAGATGAACATGCCGCCCATCTCCTCCGCCAGCAGGATGAGGCGGTTGCGGAACAGCTCCGGATACTCGGTGCGCAGCATGTCGTCCTCGAACTCGATCTCCATGAAGGCCTGGTTGGACCAGCTGGTGGTCTTCATGGTGATGCCGTCGGGGATGGGCGTGAGCTCGTCCTCGAACTTCTGCATGGTGGCGCTGGCCAGGATCACGTCCGTACCCACGGGCCGCTCCACGTAGCAGACCAGCTTCTCGCGGTCCTGCTGACGCCAGAAACCTCCCTCGTCGATCTCGTTCTTGTAGAGGTACCAGCCGCCCGCCAGCGATCCGGCCACCAGCAGCACCGGCCAGGCCCACCAGCGCAGGTGGAAGGCGGTGATCCGCTCCACGTAGGCCGCGAACACGCCCACGGCCACCATCAGCAGCAGGCCGCCGGCGAACCACCGCCACAGGTCCAGGGCATGGTCCCAGCCCTGAACCGCGCCCAGGGCGACATAGCCCAGCAGCGTGACCACCAGGGCGGCCAGGGACCAGCGCCACAGCAGGGCCAGGCCCTGGGGCTCGGCGTCGTGCTCGGCGCGGGCCTCGGCCTCCGGCCGGGCCATCTCGCGCTCCGCCGTGCCGCGCAGGGCCACGGGGATCCAGCCGAAGGCCACGAAGATGCTGGCCAGCATGGCGATGCCCACGCTCACCGCCAGCGGCACGTAGTAGAGCGCCAGCCGCCCCGAGAGGAAGATGAAGCTCAGGAAGGCCACCACCGTGGTCAGGGTGGTGGCGGTGATGGGGAAGGCCACCTCGCGCGTGCCGTGGATCAGGGCCCGCCGCGCGTCGTTGTGACGGCGCTCGGTGAAGCGGCGGTGGATGGCGTCCAGCACCAGGATGGAGTTGTCCAGCAGCATGCCGAAGCACACGGTCAGCCCGCTGATGGTGATGAAGTTGACCGAGATGCCCAGGAAGTAGAAGAGGCTCAGGCAGATCACGATGGCCAGCAGGATGGACGACACCACGATGGCCGTCAGCCGCACCCGCTTCAGCGCCGCGGCCAGCATCACGAACAGCAGCGCCAGGATGGCCAGCGAGCGGTAGATGAGTTCGCGGAGCTTGTCGTCCAGCTCCTGGCCCTGGTCCGAATCGATCTCGAAGTGGACGGGGAACGGCATCTCCTCGCGGATCTGCGGCAGGGCCTCGCGCACGCGCCGGCTCACCGCCACGGCGTTGGTGCCGCTGCGCTTGGCCACCGAGGCCTGGATCACGTTCTCCCCGTTGATGCGCACGAAGTAGGTGGGATCGTCGAAGCTGCGCTGCAGCTCGCCGATGCGCTCCAGGGAGAGCGGCTGACCGCCCACGTTGGCCACCACGGCGTGGCGGATGGTGTCCAGGGTGACCGAGTCCTGCACGCTCACGGCCAGCACGCGGCCGCCGTCGCGGACCGTGCCCGCCGGCAGGATCTGGTCCAGGGCCTGGATGCGCGCGTAGACCTGGTCCGCGTACAGGCCGTAGCGGTCCATCAGGTGGTAGTCCAGCATGACGCGCACCAGGGGCAGGGCGCCTCCCTGCAGCTCCACGTCGGCCACGCCCTCCACCGCCAGCAGGCGCGAGCTGAGCCAGGTCTCCGCCTTGTCGCGCAGCTCGTTGGCGGACAGGGGGGAGATCAGGCTGATGGTCAGGAAGTCGTCGGTGCGGAATTCCTCCGGCACGTAGGGCACGATCTGGGGCTGGCCGGCGGTGGCCGGCAGGTTGCGCCGCACGGCGCCCAGCTGCTCGCCCAGATCCAGCTGGGCGAACTCCATGTCCACGTCGCGCCGGAAGCTCACGGTCACGGTGCTGTTCCCGGGCCGCGAGCGCGAGACGATCTTCTCCACCCCATGCACCTTGCGCGCCGCCTCCTCCACCGGGATGGTCAGCGAGCGCTGCACCGCGGCGGGGGAGGCCCCGTTCCAGTTGGTGGTGATGGAGAGGCTGGGCAGCTCCGTCTCCGGCATGGCCTCGATCTCCAGGCGCGGCAGGGCGTACAGCCCCAGCAGCACCAGGGCCGTGAACAGCATCCAGGTGGAGACCGGGTGGTCCACGCAGAACCGGATCACGACGCCTCCTCCCAGCCCCCGTCGCGGTCCAGCCGGCGGTGCAGCACCTCGTAGATCGCCGGCGTCAGGAACAGCGTCAGGGCCGTGGCCATGCTCAGGCCGCCCAGGATGGTCACCGCCAGCGGCCGCTGGATCTGCTCGCCGGTGCCCATGCCCACCGCCATGGGCACCATGGCCAGCACGGTGGTCAGCGTGGTCATCAGGATGGGGCGGAAGCGCAGGCGGCTGGCCTCCATGATGGCGGCGCGGCCAGGCATGCCGTCCAGGCGCAGGCGCCGGATGGTGGACACCTTGACGATGGCGTCGTTGACCGCGATGCCCAGCAGGGCCACCAGGCCGATGAGCGAGATGATGTTGATGGTGTGCCCGCTCAGCGCCAGGGTCAACGTGGCGCCCAGCACGCCCACCGGCAGCACCGCGGAGATGATCAGCGGGTCCAGGAAGCTCTCGAACTGCGCCGCCAGGATCATGTAGACCAGCAGGCCCGACAGCAGCAGGGCCCAGCCCAGGTCGCGGAACGAGCCGCTGATCTCCTCCTGCTCGCCGCCGGTCACGAACGCCACGCCGCCGCTGCGGTCCACGGTCGCCAGCACGGCGTCCACGTCCTCCCACACGTCGCCGATGCGGCGGCCGTCCACGTCGCCGCTGATGGTGATCTGGCGGCGCTGGTCGCGGCGCACCACCTCGCGCACGGGACGGCCCTCGCTCAGGTCCACGAAGGTGGCCAGGGTCACGGTGCGCCCGTCGGCCACCTGCACCGGCGATGCCAGCACGCCGTCCAGGTCGCGCCGCTCGTCCAGGGGCAGACGCACGGCGATGTCGATGCGCTGGTCCACCTCGTTGAACGTGGTGGCCACCACGCCCTGCACGCGGGCCTGCAGCTCGCGCGCCAGGGTCTCCGGATCCAGCCCGAAGCGCAGCGCCGTCTCGCGGTCGATGTTCACCTCCACGGCCGGGTTGCCCAGCACGCGGTCCATCTCCAGGTCCGTCAGCCCGGGCACCCGCTCCAGCAGGGGCAGCACGCGCTCCGCGGCGGCCAGGGCGTCGGAGGGCTTCTCGGCCACGATGCCCAGGTTGAAGGGCGCGCCGCCGCTGGCCAGGATCTCCTGCAGGCCGATGCCCTCGTCGTGGAAGGCGTAGACCGCGCCGTCCAGCTTCGACAGCTGGACGCGCAGCGACTCCTTCACGTGCAGCAGCCGCTCGGCGCCGTGGCGCGACGGCTTGAGCAGCACGCGGATGCGCGCCGTGTTGGCCGCCGTGTACTCGCGCAGCGAGGCCACCGTGCGCTCCGTCTCGCCCACCTGGGTGAACACGGTCTGCACCTCCGGCAGCACCGCCAGGCCTCCGGCCAGCTCGGCCGCCGTGGCCGCCGTGGCCTCCAGCGGCGTGCCGTTGGGCAGCTCCAGGTTCAGGGTGAAGTCGCCGTTGTTGCGGTCCGGCAGGAAGGTGCGCGGCAGATCCAGCGCCAGCACGGCCGCTCCGGCCATGCCCAGCGCCAGCACGATGAAGAAGGGCGCCTTGCGGTCCATGACCCGCACCAGGGCGCGGTGGTACACGGAGTGCAGGCCCTGGAACATGGCGTCGGAAACCTTGAACAGGCCGGTGGGATGCTCCTCGCCCTTGCGCAGGAAGCGCGCCGAGACCATGGGCTGCAGCACCAGGGCCGTGGCGATGGACACCATCAGCGAGAAGGTCACGGTCAGCGCCTGGTCGCGGAAGAACTCGCCGGCGATGCCCGGCACGTAGATCACGGGGAAGAACACGGCCACGGTGGTCAGGGTGGCCGCGATCACCGGCGACGCCACCTCGCGCGTGGCCTCCGCGCAGAGCTCGGCCACCGTGCGGTCGCCGTGGGCGTGCTCGGCCAGGTAGCGCTTGATGTTCTCCAGCACCACGATGGCGTTGTCCACCAGCATGCCCGCCGCCAGCGAGAGGCCGCCCAGGCTCATGAGGTTCAGGTTCACGTGCCCGAAGTACATGAAGGCGAAGGTGGCGGCCACGCTGACGGGGATGGACAGCGACACCACCACGGGGCTGCGCCAGTCGCGCAGGAAGAAGAAGAGCACCAGGAAGGCCAGCGCCGCGCCGTAGAGCAGGGAGTCGCGCAGGCCCTTGAAGCTGGCCTCCACGTAGTCGGCGTCGCGGTAGATGTACTCGATCTGGAAGTCCGGGTACTGGCCGCGCAGCAGGTCCAGGATGCGGTCCACCTCCTCGGTCACGCCGATGGTGTTGGCGCCCACCTCCTTGTAGAGCAGCAGGGAGACCACGGGCTCGGGGCCGATCAGGGTCTCGCCCTCGGGCTCCTTCACCGTGTCCAGCACCTGGGCCACGTCGCCCACGGTGATCACGCCGGCGCCCTGGGTGGGGATCTCGGTGGCGCGGATGTCGTCCAGGGTCTCGTACTCGCCCAGGATGCGCAGGGGGAGGTGCAGGGGGCCGCGGCGCACGCGGCCGCCGGGGAAGCTCACGTTGCTGGTGGACACGGCCCGCTGCAGGTCCGCCATGGTCAGGCCGTAGAGGCGCAGCTTGCCGAAGTCCGGGCGCACCAGGATCTCGCGGTCCGCGCCGCCGATGACCTCGGCCTGGCTCACGCCGTCGATCTGCTCCAGGGCCGGCTTGGCCACCTCGATGCAGAACTCCGTCATCTCGGCCAGGGGCGCGTCGCCCTCCAGGGCCAGGATGGCCACCGGCCGCGCCGAGGGATCCCAACGCAGGATCAGGGGACGGTCCGCCTCCTCGGGGAAGTCGTCGCGCGTGCTCACCTGGTCCACGGCCTCGCGCAGGTGGAGGTTGGCGAACTCCATCTCCGTGCCCCACTCGTACTGCACGGTGATGGTGCTCACCCCCTCGCGCGTGCGCGAGATCACCTGGCGCACGCCGGCCAGGCCGGTGATGCGCTCCTCCAGGGGCTGGGTGATCAGGCGCGTGAGGTCGTCGGCGGGCACCTCGCCGTAGCTGGTGATCACGGTGAGGTTGGGGTAGTTGATGCTGGGGAGCAGGTCCACCGGCAGGCGGCCGAAGCTCAGCACGCCGATGAGCACGAGCCCGGTGAAGATCATCAGCACGGCCACGGGCCGCTGGACGGCGGTGCGGATCATGCTCTCACTCCCCGTCCGCCGCGGCCCAGCGGTCCGCCGGCGGCAGGTCCTCGCGGATGTCGATCTTGGCCTCGTGGGCCAGCGTCAGGTGGTCGCTGACCACCACGCGGTCGCCGGGGGCCAGGGTGCCGCCGGAGTGCACCTCCAGGATCTCGATCCAGTCGGCGTTCTCCAGCCCCGTGGTCACGTAGAGCCACTGGGCGCGGTCGTCCGGGGTGACCTTGAAGACCAGGGGACGATCGTCGCGCAGCAGCACGGCGGCGCGGGGCACCATGAGCTTGTCGGGATGGATGGAGGCGGCCACCTCGGCGCGCACGAACATGCCGGGGCGGAAGCGCCCGTCCGGATTGTCGAAGCGCACGATGACCTCGCAGGTGCGGCTGGCCTGGTCCAGGGTGGGGCTGATCACGTCCACGGCGGCGCGCAGGGTGTCGCCAACGGCGGGCACGGCCAGCAGCACGGGGCGGCCCTCGGTCAGGTTGCCCAGGTCCGCCTCCAGCACGTTGACCACGGCTTCCAGGTGCGCGTTGTCCCAGAGGGTGCAGACACTCTGGCCCACGTTGAGGTTCTCGCCGGCCACGGACGCGATGCCGCTGACCACTCCGCTGAACGGCGCGCGGATCTCCGTGTACTCCAGGCTCAGCCGGGCGCGCTCCTCGGCCACGCGGGCGTCGGCCAGGCCGGTGCGCTGGGCGAACATGTCCTGGCGGAAGGCGCCCCGCTTCAGGGCGTCGAGCTCCAGCTGGAGCAGCGCCGCGCCGTACTCCTCGTCCGACAGGGTGCGGCGGCGGGCCTCCAGGGCGTCGCGCGCGTCCAGGAACGCGGCCATGGCCGCGGGATCGTCGATCTGCTCCTCGTCCTCGGCCGCGATCTGGCTCAGGGCCTGGATGTGGCGGTAGCGCGCCTCCTCCAGGCCGAGCTGGTACTCGCGCGGGTCGATGCGCAGCAGCACCTGGCCGCGGTTCACGCGGTCGCCGTCGCGCACGAAGACGCGCTCCACCTGGCCGGCCAGCTTGCTGGTGACCTGCACGGTGCGCGGGGTGCGCAGCACGCCGTCGGCGTAGACCGAGCGCACCAGGTCGCCCTGCCGCACGGAGCTCACGTTCACCTTGATGGCCTTCTCCTGCTTGGGGGCATCCTCGGCGCCGGTGCTGTCCGCCACCGCCGCCGAGGTCTCGGGGGCGTCGGCCGGGGTGTCGCCGCTGCCGCAGCCGGCGAGGGCCGCGAGCAGGAGCAGGAACGGGACGGCGAGCTTCTTCATCGTGGTGGTCCTTCCTGGCATGGCTGAAGGGGTCAGTCCAGACGATACAGGGTGAGACGGACGGGGTCGGCGGCGCCCGCGTCCTCGGTGCCGCCGCCGAACATGGCCTCCAGGGCGTCGCGGAAGCCGGACACCAGCAGGGCGCGGCCGTCGTCCAGGAACAGGAGGCGGTCGCGTTCGCCGTCGCCGGGCACGTGGAGGCGTTCGCGGCGGTCCCAGCGGCCGTCGGCGGTGAACACGTCCCAGGTCTGCAGCACGCCGCCGGCGCTGCGGGCGCCCTCGCGGGGCAGGACCCAGAGCTCGTCGCCGCGCACGGCCATGTCGAAGATCATGGGGTCGGTGTCGGCGAAGACCTGCTCGATGCCCATGCGCTGGAAGCGCGGGCTGGCCTCCCAGGCGGCGCGGCGGCGCGCCAGCTCCTCGGCGCTGCGGGCGGCGGGCTCCGCGGGGCGGCCGAAGACCAGCACCGGCGCGCCCTCGGGGCTGCTCATGGTCAGCGTGTAGGCGTCGCGCTCCAGGGCCACCACCACGCGGCCGTCGGGCAGGACCTGCCAGCGGTCCTCGCCGGGGAAGTCCTGGTCGGTCTCGTGGAAGGAGCGGGCGTTGAAATCGAAGTCGTCGTCGCGGCCGGCGTACTCCACCGCCACGGTGCCGTCGGCGCCGTAGAGGCTGATGAAGTTGCGGCGCAGGCGGGAGGATTCGCGGCGGGTCATGTGGGCGCCGCTGAGCACCAGGCCGCCGGGGGCGGGGGCGGCGGCGGTGAGCATGTCGCGGCCGCCGGTGGTGGGGTCGCCGGGCAGGACGGTGCCGGCGGGCGTGCCGTCGGCGTGGAGCTTCACGATGCTGCCGGGGAAGCGCTGCACCACGCCCAGCTCGCCGCCGGGCAGCAGGACCATGGCGCCGGCCCGCTGGAACTCGCCGGGGCCCTCGCCCTCGCGGCCCAGGGTGCCCAGGAGCTCGCCGTCGGCGGAGAGGTGGTAGACGGTGCTGAGCTGGGAATCCAGCGCGTACACGCCGCCGTCGGGGGCGGGGACGGCGGCGCCCACCAGGCCGAAGAAGAGGTCGTCGCTCTCGTCGCCGCGGCTCCAGAGGGGCGTCAGGGTCCGGTCCACGTCGGCGTGGGCGGGACCCTTGGCGTTGTCCACGCGGGGCGGGGCGCCCGCGGCGGCGGCGGCAGGGCGTGGGGCGGACAGGGCCAGCAGGGCGCATGCGAGCAGCGCGGCCAGGGCATGGCGGCGCACGGCGTCGGTGGGGGACGGGTGATGCACGATCGGTTCTCCTCGGGTGCGGCCCGGAACGGCCGAACCTTCCCGACGCAGGAAGGCGCGGGATGTTGCAGCCGGAATGGGAAGGGCCAGTGTAGCGGGGGCGGCGTCCGGGAGGCAATGGCGGGGTGGCGCCGGCGCGCCCCGGTGAACGGCGCGCCGGCGTCGGGGTTCCGGGTCAGGGCTTGATCCGGCAGAGGGAGACGGTCATGGGGGCGGCCTCGGATCCCTCGTCCACGGCGCCGAAGCTGGCCGCCAGGGTCTCCCAGAACCCGCGCACCACCACGGCGGTCCCGGCGTCCACCAGCACCACCAGATCTTCCACGGGGTCGCCGGGGGCGCGCAGGTGCACCTGGCGCAGGAACTCGCCCTCGGGGCCGAAGACGTCGTAGCCGGCGAGCACGCCCTCGGGCAGCGTGCGCACGCCGCGGCTGCTGACCACCCAGATGGTGCCGTCGTCCATGATCTGCAGGCGATTGACGGTGGGTTCGGTGGGCTCCACGGAGATCTCGGGCTTCACCGGGTAGTTCCGTCCCTGGGCCTCCATCATCATGGTGATGCGGCGGGTGTCGCGCTCGGTGCGCGGCCAGGGCTCGCTGACGCGGCTGAAGGTGCGCTCCAGGGTGCCGTCGGGGGCGTAGATCTCGAGGCGGTAGTCCTCGCGGGAGGGGGCCACCACCACGCGCCCGTCGGCGCCCACGTCGAAACGCGTCCAGGGGAAGTCCACGTTGAGCTCGTCGAGCTTCATGGCCGCGAAGTCCTGCTGGGCGTGCTTCTCCGTGTAACGGGCGGTCTCGGTGCCGTCGGGGGCGTAGCCGGCCAGGAAGTAGGTCTGGTCCAGCTTGCCGGCGGCGAAGGTCTGGCTGATGCCGGCCAGGGCCACCGTGGGCCCGCCGCTTTCGGCCTGGACCAGCACGGAGAAGCCGCCCTGGGTGGGATCGCCCGCCGCGAAGGGGAACTCGCCGGCGGGGTTGCCCCGCCGGTCGATGCGCACCAGGCGGCCGGGGAAGACCTGCAGCAGGACAAGGTTCCCGTCCGCGTCGAAGAACATGTCGTTGGGGCGCTGGGTCTCGCCGGGGCCGTTGCCTTCACGGCTCAGGGTGGCCTTCAGGGAGCCGTCGGGCGCCAGGACCTTGACCTCGGAGAGCTGCTGGTCCAGCAGGTACACGTCGCCCTCGGCGTCCACCAGCACCTGGTTGACGGTGCCGAAGAAGACGTCGTCGTCATCGCCCACGGTCCAGACCGGCTCCAGGGTGAAGGTCTGCACGCCGCCGGCGGGCTTGGCGCCGTTGGCCGTGTGGGGAGGCTGGGCCGGAGCGACCGCGGCCGCCAGGAGGAGGATCGCCAGGATCGGAAGCATGCGCTGCATCTTGACTCCTTCGGTGCCGGTTGCTAGAACCGGAAGGCATCCCCCGCCGCGGCGGACCCGGGGCGGGGAGGATCATCGGATTCGAGACGCCGGAGCCGTCCCATGAACAAGAACTACCTCTGCCCCCACTGCCGCGCCGTGCTGAACCCCAACGTGAAGGTGGTTCTGGTGGCGGAGCGGAACGATCGCCGCGCCCTGCTGCTGCTCAATGCGCGTCCGGGCGACTACGGGTTCATCGCCGACCCCAGCTTCCCCCTGGACGAGGGCGAGCCCGCCCTGTTCCGCTGCCCCGTGTGCGGCGCCGACCTGACCAGCCCGAGCTCCAGCGAGTTCGCGGAGCTGATCCAGGTGGAGGACGGCGGCCACGAGGCGCGCGTGGAGTTCAGCCGCGTGTACGGGCGTCATGCCACGTTCATCGTGGACGGCCGCGAGGTCACGGCCTTCGGCGAGGACGCCGACGACTACGACGACCTCAACTTCTTCGGGCACTGATCCGGGTCACCGGCCCGCGACGCCTTCCAGCAGGCGACGGGCCGCGGTGCGCCGGCTCTCGGCGCCGCTCAGGTCCGGTGCGGCCAACGCCAGGTCCGCGCCGTCGCCGCCGGCGGTCCGGACCGCGGCCCGCGGCAGCAGCGCCTCCAGCCATACGCGCAGGTCCCCGCGGTCGGCCGAGGTCCAGGGCTGGTCCGCCTCGGGCAGGACCAGCGCCGCCGCCGGCCAGCCCGAGGCCATGGCCTCGCCCAGGGCCTCCAGCAGGGCGCCCGCGCCCGCGGGCTCCAGCACCAGCAGGGGCGGCGGCGACGTCTCGCTCCATCCCTCCGGCATCACCACCTGCACGCGGCGCGGTCCCAGGTCCGAGGGCCAGATGAGCCGGCGCGCTCCGGACTCCGGCAGGATCGTGCCGCGCCCGGCGTACGCATGGATCATGCCTTCGGTTTCGGCCACGGTGGTCATCAGGGGCGCCGGGTTGGCGCGCGGATCCCGCTCCGACAGGCTCGCATCCACCAGCTCCAGCCGCCACTCCACCGAGGCGCGCTGGGCGTCGGGCATGCCCTTGCAGCGGTCCAGGACGGTGTAGGCCCAGTCGCCGCGGAACCGGAAGAGGCCGCCGCGCCATTCCGCGCCGGTGGAATCGTCCAGGGCCACGGCGGCGCGCAGGCGGTAGGGGCCATCGGGCAGAGCGGACACGTCCACCCAGCGGCGGCTCACCGTGAGGCCGGCGGGCAGGTCCAGGGTCTCCGCGTCGCCGCCGGAGGTCACCACCGAGGCGCCGTCGTTGTCCTCCACGGCCAGGGCCAGAACGGCGCGGGCCGGATGCGGCGTCCACACGGCCAGATCCACGGGCAGGGGGCGTGATCCGGCCACGGTGGAGGCCACCACCGCCGACAGGCGCGCGGGGCCGTCGGGGTCCGGGCGCAGCGTCAACGGCAGGTAACGGCGGGGGCCGGGGGCGTCGCCGGGGCGCGACGGGTCGGCCACCAGGGACGCGGCGGGCGAGGAGCCGTCCGGCGCGCCGGCGAACTCCACGTTCACGCCGAAGAGCGAGTCGCCGGGCAGGGCGTAGGGCGCCACGTAGCTCCAGGGGACCAGGGCCGTGAGGGTGCGCGTGCCCTCCGCCTTGTCCCAGGCGATGTCCGGAGCCAGCTCCAGCACCTGCGTGTCCAGGAGGCGGTCCGGATGGGTGAGGGCCACGCCCACCGGCAGGCCGTCGCGGCGGCCGAACCCGAAGGTCCAGACGCGGTCGGTGTCGAACACGTCCTCGGGACGGGGAGCGGCCAGGGTCAGCAGCACGCCGCCTCCGCGCAGCCAGGGCTCGGGCCCGTCGGCCAGGGCGCCGGCCGGGGCGGTCAGCTCCAGGCGGAAGCCGTCGGCGCTCACCTCCAGGGCGGCCTTGAGGTCCATGGCCGGGCGGCCGTCCGTGCTCAGGGTCAGAGGGAGGCGGCGGCCCTCGGTCAGCACCGTGGCGCGCCGGCGCGCGGCCCGCTCCAGGCCCAGGCGCGTATCGTCCAGCAGGGACCGGAAGCCGGGGTCCTCGGCCAAGGCGGCAAGATCCGGATCCGCGGCGGCGCGGCGCACGTCGTCGAACCCCAGGCGGAAGGCGCGGTCCAGGGCGGCCACGGCGTCGCGCGGCGCGTCCAGACGGGCTTCCAGGCAGGCCAGGTTGTAGTGCAGGGCCGCGCGATCGGGGTCCTGGGCGATCCAGTCCACCAGCGCCTCGCGGGCCCGGGGCAGGTCGCCGTCGGCCAGGGCCTCGCGCAGGCGGACGGAAGGCGCGGGCGCCGCCTGGACCGCCGCGGCCAGCAGCAGCAGGAACGTCAGGATGCGGACGAGCCCGGCGGACCGGGCTCGTGCGGAGGCATGGGCGTGGGTCATGGGCAGCGCGACCACCTAGTGCGGGAAGGCCAGCGACGCGGTGTCGCGGGCGATCATCAGCTCCTCGTTGGTGGGCACGATCATGATGGCGATGCGCGACGACAGCTTGCTGATCATCGCCTCGTCCCGGCGCGTGGCGTTCTTGAAGGGGTCCAGCTCCGCGCCGATGATCTCGAGTCCGCGGCACGCCCACTCGCGCACCAGCGAATCGTTCTCGCCCACCCCCGCGGTGAACACTAGGGCGTCCACCCGCCCCAGCGCAACCGCGTAGGCGCCGATGTACTTGCGGATGTGGTAGGCGTAGATCTCCAGGGCCAGCTTGGCGCGCTCGTGCCCGTTGGCGTATTCGCGCTCCACGTCGCGCAGGTCGCTGCTGAGGCCGGAGATGCCCAGCAGGCCGCTCTGCTTGTTGAAGAGGGCGTCGATCTCCTCCAGCGTCATGCCCTTGTTGCGCTCCAGGTACCCGGCGATGGCCGGGTCGATGTCGCCGCAGCGCGTGCCCATCATCAGGCCCTCCAGCGGCGTGAAGCCCATGGAGGTGTCGATGGACCGCCCGCCCTTGACCGCCGCCACCGAGGCGCCGTTGCCCAGGTGGCAGGTGATCAGGTTGAGCTGCTCCACGGGCATCTCCAGGATCTGGGCCGTGCGCAGCGTCACGTAGCGGTGGCTGGTGCCGTGGAAGCCGTAGCGGCGGATCTTGTGCTCCTCGTACATGCGGTAGGGAAGCGGGTACACGTATGCATGGGGCGGCATGGTCTGATGGAAGGCCGTGTCGAACACGCCCACCATGGGCACGTCCGGCAGCACCGCGCGGGCGGCCAGGATGCCGGTGATGTTGGGCGGGTTGTGCAGGGGCGCCAGGGGGATGCACTCCTCCAGGGCGTCCACCACGTCCTGGGTGATGATCACGCTGCCGGCGTACTTCTCGCCCGCGTGAACCACGCGGTGGCCCACGGCGTGGATCTCGTCGAAGGAGCCGATGACGCCGGTCTCCGCGTCCGTCAGCGATTCCATCACGATGCGGATGCCGGCCTCGTGGTCCGGCACCGGCAGGGTGCGGTCCACGGGGTCGTGCCCGGGCACCACCGCCACGTGACGGCCCTCCTGCTGGCCGATGCGCTCCACCAGGCCCTTGGCCAGCAGCGTCTCCTGCTCCATCTCCAGGAGCTGGTACTTCAGGGAGCTGCTGCCGCAGTTGATGACCAGGATGTTCTTCACGACCCGCTCCCGGCGGCCTGCAGGGCGGTGATGGCGGCCACGTTGACGATGTCGTCCACGCTGCAGCCGCGCGAGAGGTCGTTCACCGGCTTGGCCATGCCCTGGAGCACGGGGCCCACGGCCTCGGCGCCGGCCAGGCGCTGCACCAGCTTGTAGCCGATGTTGCCCGCGTCCAGGTCCGGGAAGATCAGCACGTTGGCATGGCCGGCCACGGCGCTGCCGGGGGCCTTGCGCTCGCCCACCGAAGCGACCAGGGCGGCGTCGGCCTGCAACGGTCCGTCCACGGCCAGGGCGGGGGCCTTCTCGCGCACCAGGCGCACGGCCTCCTCCACCTTGTCCACGTCGGCGCCGGCGCCGCTGCCGCGGGTGGAGTAGCTGAGCATGGCCACCCGGGGCTCGAAGCCGCAGAGCGCGCGGGCGGTGGCGGCGCTGGCCGTGGCGATGTCCGCCAGCTGGGCCGCGGTGGGCTGCGGATTCACGGCGCAGTCGCCGAACACGACCATGCCCTCGGTGCCCAGGGTCCAGCCCTCGCGCACCATCACGAAGCAGCTGCTCACGGTGCTGCAGCCCGGGGCGGTGCCCACGGCCTGGAAGGCGGCGCGCAGCACGTCGCCGGTGGCGTTCACGGCCCCGGCCACCATGCCGTCGGAGCGGCCGGCGTCCACCAGCAGGGCGCCGTAGAGCAGGCCGTCGCGCACGGCCTCGCGGGCGCCCTCCGGGGTCACGCCCTTGTGCTTGCGCTTCTGGAAATAGCGGTCCGCCAGGGTCTCGCGGTCGGCGTCCGTGGCCGGATCCACGAAGGCGAGCCCGTCGGGGGAGAGATCCAGGGCCTTGAGCCCCCGCAGGGCCGTGTCGGCGTCGCCCAGCAGGATCACCTTGGCGATGCCGGCGTCGCGGATGGCGGCGGCGGCCTGGAGGGTGCGTTCGTCCTCGATCTCGGGCAGCACGATGGTCTTGCCCAGGGCCGCGGCCTGGCTGCGCAGGCGGGAAGTGAAGTCCATGACGTCCTCTGCTGGTCGTGGGGTGGCGGCGCGGCGCCACGGGCCGCACCTGCGGCTAACGATGGCACACGCGCCGCGGTTGTCAACCAGTCAACAAGCTCTCCGCAGCCGAAAATCCCATGAAAACGTTGGCTTTGGGGGAAAGAAAGGGCGGCCGCCCCCCTCGGAGCGGCCGCCAGGTCTCGAGCGCCGTTTTGATCGCAGGGTAAAATCAGACCTGGGGCAGCCGTCGGCTCAGGTCCAGGTTCCGCTCGATCTCCGGCAGCCGGTCGATGAGGTCCTGCAGGGTGAACCCCTCCCAGAACGCCTGCAGCTTCTGGTCCAGGAGCTCCCAGATCCCGCGGGTGGTGCAGAAGTCGCTGCGCTCGCAGGTGTCCGGGTTGGGCACGCAGTCCACCAGGGGGGTGGTGCCCTCCAGGGTGCAGAAGACGTCCCAGAGGGAGATCTCCTTGGGGTCCCGGGTCAGGAAATAGCCTCCGCGGACTCCCTTGCGGCTGCCGATGAGGTCGGCCTTGCGCAAGGAGGCGACGAGCTGCTCCAGATACTTGCGGCTGATCTCCTGGGATTCCGCGATGGAGCTCAGGGGAACGGGATTGCCGTCGTAGGTGACCGCGATCTGGAGCAGGGCGCGGAGTCCGTATCGGACCTTGGTGGTGATTCTCACGGGCGCGTCCTTCCGCTGCGGTGGGCGGGTGTGCCTACAATTATAACAATCGCACCGGCCTGGGCAAGGAGAGGCGTCGAGAATGACGCTTCACTTCTTGATCTCCGGAACCGGTTCCACGAGCTGGGGGGGGAGCTGCAGGGGGCGCGTGGTGGCCCGCTTGCGCTCGATGTCCCGGTACACGCGCTCCACCTGGACCGCGTCCAGCTCCATCACCTTGCCGGCCTCCGCGGCGCTCACGCCGTGGTTGTGGGCCCACAGCAGCAGGTCCATCTGGGCGTAGGGCAGGGCGAAGTAGAACTCGTCCTGGCCCTGGGGCAGGCTGTAGGTGTCCGTGGTGGGGATCACGGAGCAGATGTCGTCGGGCAGGCCCAGGTGCCGCGCCATGGCGTAGACCTGGGTCTTGTACAGGTGGGCGATGGGCTTGATGTCCGCCGAGCCGTCGCCGTTCTTCACGAAGAAGCCCTGGTCGTACTCCAGCCGGTTGGGCGTGCCCAGCACCGCGTAGTTCAGGCGGTCGGCGTGGTAGTACTCCATGGTCTTGCGGATGCGCTGCTTGAAGTTGGTGGCGGCCACCACCTGCAGGTAGGCGTCCAGGGGCATGCGGGCCTCGTGCATCGTCCCGTCGGGATCCTGGGCCACCATGCGGTACACGTTGATGCGGTCCGAGTCCAGCAGGTCGCCGGGCAGCACGATCTTGGCCTTCCAGCCCGCGCCGTACTCGGGGAAGACCTTGCGGTAGGCCTCGTCCCGGCGGCGGTAGCAGCCCAGTCCCTCCAGGGCCGGCGCGATGTCCTCCACGGCGTACTCGATGCCCAGGTGCTGCGCCAGGCCCTCGCCCAGGCTGCGGCTGGCCTTGCTGGAGTCCAGCTCCGGCAGCATCAGTCCGAAGACCTTCTTGGGCCCCAGCGCGCGCACGGCCAGGCCGGCGGTCACGCTGCTGTCGATGCCGCCCGACATGGCCACCACGGCGCCGCGGCGCAGCATGGTGCGCGGCACCAGCTCGCGCAGGCGCTGGCTGATGTGGTCGGCGGCGGCTTCGAGGTCCAGGTCGAGCACGTTCTTGTGGAAGGCCATGGGTCGGGTTCCTCCGGAATGGTTCATGATCTTGAGCGGGAACAGCCTACGCAGGGGGGGCGGTTCTGTCGATGGGTTTTCGGCTGACAGGCGTAGAACTGGATCGGGGATTCGTGGTAGAGTGAACATGCTCCATCGATATCGTATGACGATCATGGCTCTCCGGGTATGTGATGTTCCGAATCGGTGCATCCTGAGTGCCTCGAAAGCTCAGATGAGCCACCCACCCATCCGAAGGTGAGCCGAGGATGCCGTCGCGGAGGCCCCGTACGATCTCTTCCATCACGATCATGGTCGGGTTGATCTCGGCCGCCGTTGCCTTCTCCCAGCCTTGCATGGAGTACGGACCGGAGGCCGCCCCGGAGGGGCAGATCGAGGTGGGACCCGCCGATGTCCTGCTTCTCGATGGAAGCACCCTGGTCACCTCCACGGACACGGGCGCCTTCACGGTCTACCGAATCCGTCCGGACGGAGTGCCGGTCCTCAGGTCCGCCTTCACCGTTTCGAGGATGAAGCATGCTGAGCTCAGGAGCGATGCCCTCTACGTCGAGGCGGGGTCGGATTCGCTGCTCGTCTTCGACGTCGGTGCGGAAAATTCTCCCGCCCTCGCGCAGACCGTGACGCTTCCGGGTGTTCCGGGGAGCAGATTGAAGGTGGCGGAAGGTCTCCTGTGCTGGCATGGCCGGCTCTTCGACATCGATGAACCGCTGGCCCCTCAGCTCCTCGACACGCCCTCGATCCGAGGGGCGGTTCTGGGCTTCGACGTCCATGGCAGCCTTCTGACGGTGCACCGCTCGGATCCCGCTCGCCCGAGCTGGAGCGTTCTGGAACGCTATCTGATGACACAGGACGGGATGGTGCCTCTGGAAATCCTCTGGGAGGGTTCCTCCGAGGGCATGGACACGGTCCGCATCGTCAGCATCGATCATGGCGTCGAGGGAACTGCCTGGCTCACGTCTCAGACGCACTCCCGGTTCGTTTCTTGGTGGGGCTGGATCGTCGTGGATGTGGAAACCCGTATCCATGTCCGCAGCGACCCCTGGAGCGAGATGGAGCGGTCATGGTCCTTCGACCCCGTCGTCGATATCGGATCGTTCGCGATGCAGCCGTCCGGCGGCATCGTCTTCCGCGCGGAAGACTGGTTGTCCTATGCCGACTTGGTGGACGACGGCATCGACATGACCGCCCGCGGCATCGCGAGCCGGGGCTTCGTCCTCGGGCCCGAGGGGAGGCTCTACAACCTGGATGACGAAGGCCTGCTGTCCTGGTACAGCGAGGATCCCGGGACCGCTCATCCCGCCGCCGGCGTCCTGCCCCACCACGGCTTGGTGAACCTGTTCCATCTCGGATCCAGGTTGGGAGCGGTGGAGGAATCCTCGCTGGAGGAATGGACGTGGCGGGAGCTGATGCTCTACGACGTGGCCGGGGACGGCCGCCTCTCACCGCAGCCGGAGTGGGAAACCGAGATCGGGGAGGCCCGGCTCACCGAGGCGGCGGACCCGTACCTGTTGTTCTCGGATGACGGGTGGCCGGACTGGCTGTTCGACGCGCGCCATCCGGAGTCCAGGCTCATGCTGCCGGACAGCCGGGGCGGGACCGTGACTGCGGGTTGGCTGTTCCGACCCGATGCCAGTGCGCTCCGGGCGAGCAGGATCGAGGAGGGTCCGGAATTGGGCGACGAAGTGGTCTTCGGGCAGTCCGATCGCTATTACGTCCATGTGCAGGCCGGCGAGGGTGTCCTCTACGCGGTCTCCCGTGAGCCGGGCGGTGGCGGGGCCTTGCTCCATGTCTTCGACATCACGGATCCCGAAGCGCCGACGGCCCTGGAGACCCACGGTCTCGAGGGGCCAGGTTCCGACCCGCAGGTGAAAGGGGGATACCTGTCGGTGGGCTCATCCGATCAGTTCCGCATCCGCACGGACGGGACCCTCCTTCGCGTTCCGTCCCTGCCGTGGCTCTGGTGGAGCCCGCACACCGTTCTTCACGACGGACTGGCGTATGCGAGCTCGTATCCAGACGCGTCGTATCTCCGTCTCTTCGATCTCTCCGACCCCTGGACGCCCGTGGAACTGGCCGTGGTGCCTCATCGGGCGCCCATCTTGGACCTCGTCTCGGACGGCCGCGCCCTCTTCGTCTGCGACGACGGCGGCATCGTCACCTATCGGCTCGACTGCCGGGATCCTCTGCCGGTCGAACCGGGGCAGCCCGATGTCCCGGCCACCACCCTGTCCCTGTCGCCGGCGAGCCCCAACCCCTTCAATCCCCGGACCACGCTGCGTTTCAGCCTGCATGAGCCCGGCCACGTCGACCTCGTCGTGCATGACCTGGCGGGACGCCGGATCGCGACCCTCGTAGCAGGTCCATACCCGGCCGGCAGCCATGCCGCCACCTGGAACGGGCTGGACGATGCCGGTCAGAGCGTGCCCGCCGGCACCTATCTGGCCCGGTTCGCGACTGGAACCCAAGTGGAGGTCCGCAAGCTCGTGCTCTTGAAGTAGGGAGCTCGACCGGATTGATCGCCCCGCCATGCCCTGGAGTTCCCATGGGCCGCTCCTGCCGCGGCCGTTTTCATCATTTTCACGCCCCGCACGGTGGACACCACCGCCTCTCCCCACTATCTTGCCCCCGGAAAACGGACACCGTTTTCCAAGGAGAGCCGCATGACCCCTGCCGACCGACGCGAGTTCCTCCGCTCGCTGCCCCTCGCCGAACTCCACCGCCATTTCGACGGCTCCATCCGGCCCGCCACCCTGTGGGAGATGTCGGAGAAGTACTACAGCGCCGTTCCGGGCCTGGATTTCGAGCAGTTCCGCCGCTACCTGGAGTGGGACGACAAGGAAGACAAGTCCCTCATGGACTACCTGGACAAGTTCCACGTCCCCCTGCAGTACACCCAGTTCTACGACACCATCAAGCGCATCAGCTACGAGATCGCCGCGGACGCCTACGAGGACGGCGTGCGGCTGCTGGAGCTGCGCATCAACCCGCTGATCCACCGCCGCGCCGGCCTGAGCAACCGCCAGTGCCTGAACGCCACCCGCAAGGGCCTGCAGCAGTTCCAGCAGGAGCACCCGGACTTCCAGGCGGGGATCATCGTCATCGCCATGCGCAGCCACGGCGGCAACATGGCCAAGATCCTGCTGCGGGAGATCCTGGGGGAGAAGGAGGAGTACCACTCCAGCGTGGGGGTCATCGGCTTCGACATCGCCGGACCCGAGGCGCCCTTCCCGCCGGTGCTCTTCCGGGACGCCTACGACCTCGCCACGCGGATGGGCCTGAAGAAGACGGTCCACGCGGGCGAGAGCGAGGGGCCCGAGCGCATCTGGGAGGCCCTGGACAACCTGGGCCCCGAGCGCATCGGCCACGGCACCAGCTCGCGCCTGGATCCGGAGCTCATCAGGCGCCTGGCCGCCGACGGCGTGGTGGTGGAGGTCTGCCTCAGCAGCAACATCCAGACCGGCGCCGTGAGCGACCTGCGGGAGCACCCGCTGCCCCAGCTCCTGGAGGCCGGCGTGAAGGTGGCCCTCAGCACCGACAACCCCACGGTCAGCAGCACCACCCTCTCGCGGGAGTACGAGCTGGCCATGGACGTCTTCGACCTCTCCGAGAACGACGTGCGCACCCTCGCGCGGATGGCCGGCGAGGCCACCTTCCTGCGCGACGGCTGCAACTTCTGCGCGGCGAACCCCGCGCCCACCGCCTGAGACCCCAAGGAGCCGGACCCGCGATGATGACCAGGAAGCGCCAGAAGAAGATCGCCATCCTCACCGGCGGCGGCGACGTGCCGGGCCTGAACGCCACCATCAAGCAGGTGGTGCGCCGGGCCCTGGACGAGGGGTACGAGGTCATCGGCCTGCGCCGCGGCTGGGAGGCCCTGGCGGCCTACAAGCCGGGCGACCCGGAGTGGAACGCGCCCTGGGTCATGCCCCTGCCCTGGAACGCGGTGCGTTCCGTGGACCGCACCGGCGGCACGTTCCTGCACTCCTCGCGCACCAACCCGGCCAAGATGCGCGAGAAGGACATGTTCGACCACGTGAAGAAGGAGGGGGACACCTATCCCCTGGACATCTCGGACCACGTGGTGGCCTCGCTGCAGGATCTGGGCGTGGACGCGCTGATCACCATCGGCGGCGACGACACCCTGAGCTACAGCGCGCGCCTGCACGAGACGGGCTTCCCGGTCATGGCCATCCCCAAGACCATGGACAACGACGTCTTCGGCACCGACTACTGCATCGGCTTCAGCACCGCGGTGACGCGCAGCGTGGACGCCATCACGCAGCTGCGCACGCCCATCGGCAGCCACGAGCGCATCGGCATCGTGGAGCTCTTCGGGCGCAACAGCGGCGAGACGGCGCTGATCGTCAGCTACCTGGCGGGCGTGGACCGCTCCATCATCAGCGAGGTGCCCTTCGAGATGGAGAAGCTGGCGGGCTTCCTGGCCGCGGACCGCGACGCCAACCCCAGCAACTACTCCATCATGACCATCAGCGAGGGCGCCCACGAGATCGAGGGCAGCATCCACCAGGTGGGCGAGGCCGACGCCTACGGCCACCAGAAGCTGGGCGGCGTGGGCAAGCACACCGCCGACAGCATCAAGAAGCTGACCGGCGTGGACGTCATGTACCAGTCCCTGGCCTACCTGATGCGCTGCGGCGCGCCGGACGCCCTGGACCGCATGGTGGCCATGAACTTCGGCAATCTGGCCATGGACTACCTGCTCAAGGGCCTCAGCGGCTTCATGACCGCGCTGCAGGGCGGCCGCTACACGGCGGTGCCGCTGCCGTCCATCGTGGAGGGGAAGAAGCGCGTGGAGGTGAGCCGGTACTACGATCCGCTGCAGTACCGCGCGCGCATCGAGAACGTGTCCGGCCTGCCCATGTTCCTGCAGTAGCCGCACGGTCACTTTTTTGAGCGACGGAACGGGGCCGGGACGGTAGTCTCGGCCCCGTCGCATCCACCCTGCCGGAGGTGTCCGTGTCCCAGTTCGCCAAGCGCTGGATCCCCATCCTGGCCCTCTACGCCGTGGCCGCCGCCTGGCTGTGGAGCTACGTGACCGACGACACCTGGATCCATCTGCGCTACGCCAAGCACCTGCTGGAGCTGGGGGAGCTGTCCTTCAACCCCGGCGAGCCCACCTACGGCGCCACGGCGCCCCTGTGGGTGTTCGCCCTGGCGGGCCTGCTGAAGGCCGGGCTGGCGCCGCTGCTGGCGGCCAAGGTGCTGGGGCTGGCCGCGGGGCTGCTGGCGCTGGCGCTGGCCTGCCGGCTGATCCTCAAGCTGGAGGTGCCGGACTCCTGGCGACCGTGGCTCATGGCCCTGGTGCTGGTGGACGCCTGGTTCCAGCGCTGGACCATGTCGGGCATGGAGACGCCCCTGGCCGGAGCCATGCTCCTGATCCTGCTGCGCCCCGCCCTGCAGCGCGGCCGCGTGCGCTGGCTGGCCTGGGGCGTGGCCGCGGGCCTGGCCGGGCTGGTGCGGCCCGAGTTCTCCCTGCTGGCGGCCGCCGCGGCGCCGTGGCTCGTGCTCCGCGAACGCGCCGACCTTCCCGACGCCGCCTGGCCCCGCGCCCTGCTCCTGGCCGCGTGCGGCTGGCTCCTGGTCCAGGGGCCCTGGCTGGCCTACGCCTGGCACGCCTTCGGCCACCTCACCCCGGAGACCGCCACGGCCAAGAGCTACGGTCCCACCCTGAATCCCTTGGTGGTGGTGCCGCACCTGCTGCGCACCGTGAAGCAGCTGGCGGTGGTCCAGGGCTTCGTGTGGCTGGGGCTGGTCTACGTGGGGGTGCGCTGGTGGGTGCACTGGCGTCCGCGCGGCGGCACGCCCCGCCCCACGCCCCGCCTGATCGCCCTGACCGGCGTGACCTTCACCTGGCTGGCGGTGCTGGCCGGCGGCTACGCCGTGAACCACGTGTGGATCATCAGCCGCTACGTATCGCCGCTGCTCGTGCCGCTGCTGCTGACGCTGGCCGCGTGGGCCGGGCACGTGGTGCCGCCCTTCCGCTCGCCGCGCCGCGGCGCCGAGCGCGTGCTGGTCACCTGCGCCGCCATGGCCCTGGCGGCCAACGCCCTGGTGCTCAACCTCCACGTGCGGCCCCACGCCGAGCGCTTCAGCCGCGGCGTGAACACCTGCTTCTACGGCATGGGGGAGTGGCTCGCGGCCAACACGCCGCCCGACGCGGTGGTGGCCGCCCACGACATCGGCGCCCTGGGCTACGCCAGCGAGCGCCGCATCCTGGACCTGGCGGGGCTGGTGAGTCCGGAGATCCTGCGCCTGGGACGGGAGATGGGGTTCGAGGCCATGGTGGCCAGCGGCGTCTGGCTCACCGCCGAGGTGCCGGACTACGTGTACGACCGCACCCAGGGCCCCCCGCGCTGGGACGGCGCCGTGATGCACGGCGTGCGTTTCGAGCTCCTGGCCACCTGCGACGTGGACGGGGTGGGGCTGCGGGAAGAGGGGACGTGGACGTATGCGTTGTACGAGCTGCATCCGGCGCCCGCCGCGCCCTAGGATTCGCGTAGCGCCCTAGGCCTCGCGTAGCGCCCTAGGCTTCGCGCACCACCTGATGCTGCCGCCCCCGGTCGCGTCGGATGACCTCCAGCTCCTTGCGGGGCCGGTATTCCTCCGACGTCAGCCGGCGGATCACCATCACCGTCACGTCGTCCTCCCAGCCGCGGCCGTTCCCGAACACCGTCACGTCGCCCATGATGGTCTCCAGGATGGCCTGGGCGGGCTCGTGCATGTGGGCCTGCACCAGGTCGATGAGGCGCTCCAGGCCGTACTCGCTGGGGGCCACGTCCTCGTGGTCCGGGGCGCCGGCCTCCTTGCGCTCCAGCAGGCCGTCGGTGAAGAGCACCAGCACCTCGCCGGGGTAGATGCTGGCGTAGCTGCGGCGGAACTCGGCCTCCGGCAGGGGGCCCAGCACGGGGCCGCTGCTGCCCAGCTCGAACACGCGGCCGCTGGTGCTGAACAGCAGCGGCGGGCAGTGGCCGCCGTTCACGTAGACCAGGTTGCCGGTCTCCTCCAGCTCGCCGTAGAACACGGACACGAAGCGGCTCACCAGCCCGCTCTGATGGATCACGCGGTTCAGGCGGCTGATGGTGGTGTTGATCTTGTGCTCCGAGGCGATGCCCATGCGCAGGCCGGTCATCACGTCGCGGGCCTGCAGCGCGGCGGGCAGGCCGTGGCCGCTGGCGTCGGCGATGGTCAGGCCCACGGCGCCGCCGTCCAGGGGCTGGGCGTCGTACACGTCGCCGCCCACGTCGTCGGCGGGGATGGACACCGCCGCCATCTGGAAGCCGGGGATCTCCGGGAGCTGGTGGGGCAGCAGGCTCATCTGGATGCGCCGGGCCTGGCGCATCTGGCTCTCCAGCCCGCTCTGGCGCAGCTTCAGGCCCACGGCGGTGCGGATGGACTCCAGGATGAAGTGGAGCTGGCCGTCCTCGTCCGTGTCCCGCACGCCGAAGCTGAGGATGTAGGCGGGGTTCTCGCCCACCAGGACCGCGGCGGAGTCGTGCACGCTGAACTGGTCCTCCACGGCGGCGTCGAACCCGGGGCTGTCCTGGTCGATCATCAGGATGCGGTTCTGCTCCAGCTCCTGCACCACCGCGTAGCTCTTGGAGACGGTCTTGCCCAGGATCTCGTCGCCGTACTCGCCCTCGCTGGCCACCAGCTCGTAGTCCGTCTCGCGTTCGCGGTAGAGACGGCCGGACTCGATGCCGTGCTCGTCGGCGCCGTCGATCACGATGGCGTGCAGCGAGGCCCGCAGCATGGCCTCCGTCCCCAGGTTGGAGTCGATGCGGCGCAGCAGATGTTCGATGTCGCGGTACAGCTTCTTTCCCACGGGTCACCTCCGGCCGGCAAGAATGCGTGCGGGGGCGAAACCCTGCAACCCCATTTCGGTTGAAAGCCCGCGAATCCGGCGCGAGGGAGGCTCGACGGGGGCCCCGCCCTCGGCTACATTGGGCCGGATCGCCCGCGCCCGCGGGCCCCAGACACCCAGCCAGGGAGCGAGACGTGGACCGGAACGCCGACAGGATCGACACCCTCATGCGGGCCAGCGCGCAGATGCGCACGGAGATCGCCAAGGTCATCGTGGGCCAGCAGCGCGTGGTGGACGAGATGCTCGTGGCCCTGTTCGCCGGCGGCCACGTGCTGCTGGAGGGCGTGCCCGGCCTGGCCAAGACCCTGCTCATCAGCACCGTGGCCAGGGTGCTGGACCTGAGCTTCGCCCGCATCCAGTTCACGCCGGACCTCATGCCCAGCGACATCACCGGCTCGGAGGTCCTGGAGGAGGACGCCGCCGGCCACCGCAGCTTCCGCTTCGTGCGGGGGCCCATCTTCGCCAACCTGGTCCTGGCCGACGAGATCAACCGCACGCCCCCCAAGACCCAGGCCGCCCTGCTGCAGGCCATGCAGGAGCACCAGGTGACCGCCGCGGGCACTACCCACGATCTGCCTGCGCCGTTCTTCGTGCTCGCCACGCAGAACCCCATCGAGCAGGAGGGCACCTACCCGCTGCCGGAGGCGCAGCTGGACCGCTTCATGTTCAACATCCGCATCGACTACCCCAGCCTGGAGGAGGAGGTGGCCATCGTGGACAGCACCACCCGAGGCAAGGCGGCCGCCCCCGCGGCCGTGCTGGACGGCGCCGCGGTGCTGGACGCCCGGAGCGTGGTGCAGCAGGTGCCCGCCGCCCGGAACGTGGTGGACTACGCCGTGCGGCTGACGCGCGCCACGCGTCCCGCCGGCGCCGAGGCGGCCCCGTCGGCCAAGGAGTTCCTGGCCTGGGGCGCCGGCCCCCGCGCCGCCCAGTGCCTGCTGCTGGGCGCCAAGGCCCGCTGCCTGCTGGACGGCCGCCCCACGCCGGATCTGGACGACGTGCGCGCGCTGGCCGCGCCGGTCCTGCGCCACCGCCTGGTCACCAACTTCCACGCCGAGGCGGAGGAGGTGGGCAAGGACGACGTCATCGCCCGTCTGCTGACCGAGGTCCCCGCGTGAACGCCGCCGCCCTGAGCCCGGACCAGGTGGCCGGTCTGGGGCGGCTGGATCTGGTGGCGCGCCTGGTGGTGGAGGGTTTCCTGGTGGGCCTGCACCGCAGCCCCTACCACGGCTTCTCCGTGGAGTTCGCCGAGTACCGCCAGTACATTCCCGGCGAGCCCGTCACCCACATGGACTGGCGCGTGGTGGCCAAGACGGACCGCCACTACACCAAGGTCTTCGCGGAGGAGACCAACCTGCGCGCCACCCTGCTGGTGGACTGCTCCGCGAGCATGCGCTTCCGCAGCGACGACGCCGCGCTGAGCAAGCTGGACTACGCGCGCCTGCTGGCCGCGAGCCTGTCCTACCTGCTGCTGCGCCAGAACGACGCCGTGGGCCTGGAGCTCTTCGACCGGCGCCCCCTGGCCTCGGTGCCGGCCCGCGCCACGCGACGCCACCTGTTCCGCCTCCTGGCGCCGCTGGAGAAGCTGCCGCACGGCGAGGGGACGGATCTGGCGGGCATGCTCCACCGCCAGGCCGAGCGCCTGCCGCGGCGGGGCGTGAGCGTGCTCTTCTCGGACCTGATGACCGACCCGGCCCAGGTGAGCGCGGGGCTGAAGCACTTCCGACACCGGGGCCACGAGGTGATCGTGTTCCAGATCCTGGATCCGCGCGAGCTGGACCTGGACTACCGCCACGACACGCGCTTCGAGGATCTGGAGCATCCCGGCGAGACCGTGCGCCTGGATCCGGCGCGCATCGCCGCCGACTACCGGCGCCGCGTGGCCGCCTGGCGCGAGACCCTGCGCCGCGAGCTGCGCGGACAGCGCGTGGACCTGGTGGAGCTGACCACGGACCAGCCCTTCGACCGCGCGCTGCTGGCCTACCTGCTCAAGCGCCGGCGCCTGGGTTAGCGCCGCGGGGGAGACGCCGTGCCCTGGACCTTCCTGAATCCCGGCCTGCTCCTGGGCGCCCTCGCCGCCGGCGTGCCCCTGCTTCTGCATCTGCTGCAGAACCGCCGCCCGCGTCGCGTGCCCTTCAGCGACCTGACCTTCCTGCGCGAGGTGTCCGCCCACCGCGCCCGCAGCCTGGGCATCCGCCGCTGGCTGCTGCTGCTGGTGCGCATGCTGGCCATCGTGCTGCTGGCGGTGGGCGCCGCTCGGCCGCGCCTGGGCGGCCTGGCTCCGGGCGAGGGCGACCGCGCCTCCCTGCTGATCCTGATCGATGCGAGCGCCAGCATGCAGACCCAGGACGCCGAGGGCGTGACGCGCTTCCGGCACGCCCTGGACGCCGCGCACCGCCTCACCGCCGGACTGGACCGCCGCGGCGAGGTGCAGTGGATGCTGGCGGGGGCCCGCACGCGGCCGGTGTTCGGCGACTGGCTGCCCGCCGCCGCCGTGGCGGACCGGCCGCCGGAGGATCTCGTTCCCACCGACGGCCGCCTGGACCTGGCCGCCGCCCTGACCGCCGCCGCCGCCGCGGTGGACGGGGCGCGCAGCCGGCCGGTCATCGTCTTCATCGGCGACGGCCGCCCGCCGGCGGACGCCCCCGCCGCCCTTGGCGCCGCCGCGGCGGAGCTGCAGGCCCGCGGCGTGGACACGGTGGAGCTCGTGTCCGTGGGCGCCGCCACGGCCAACGGCGGCGTGCGCGAACTGCAGCTTCCCGCTCGTCACGTGCGCCCCGGCGACCGCCTGGAGCTGGCCGCCCTCGCGGTGTCCGGTCGCGAGGACCAGGCGTTCCAGCTGGTGCTGGACGGCCGCGTGCAGGCCGAGGCCGTGGCCGGCACGGGCGTCGGCGGCGTGACGGAGCTGGCCTTCGCGGCCACGGCGCCCGGCACGGGCCTGCACGCCGGATACGTGCGTACGGACCACGACGCCTTCGAAGCCGACGATCGCCGCCCCTTCCTGCTCGACGTGCGCCCGCGCCTGCGCGTGCTCCTGGTCCACGGCGACGCCCCCGGCACGGGCGGCCGCGGCGGATGGCGCTACCTGGCCCGCGCGCTGGCCCCGGACACGTCGCGGACGGGCCCGGTGGACCTGCGCGCGGTGCGCCAGTCGGAATGGCGGGAGGGGGACCTGCCGGACTACGACGTGGTGGTCCTGGCCGACGCCGGCAGCCCCGGCCGCGCCCGTCTGGACGCCCTGGGCGCCTGGCTGGAGGGGGGCGGGCGGCTCTGGCTCATGCTGGGCGACCCCGCCGACGCCGCGGCCGTGCGCGAGCACCTGCTGCCCCGTCTGGCCGGGGTGGACGACGCCACGTTCCGCACCCTGAGCGACGCCGCCGGCGAACGCTGGCGCACCGTGGCCGGCGCCCATCCCATCCTGGACGGCCTGCCGCCCGAGGCCCTGGCCACCTTGGCGGAATCGCGCTGGCGGCGGGTCTGGAGCCTGCGGGCCCCGGACCTGGAGACCGTGGCGGAGCTGGAGGGCGGCGATCCCCTGCTCCTGGCCGGCGCCCGCGGCCGCGGGCGCCTGGTGCTGCAGACAGCCTCTCTGGGGCCCGAGGCCTCGGACCTGGCCCGCAGCGCCATGGCCCTGCCCCTGGTCCAGCGCGTGGCCGGCTGGCTGGCCGCGGGGCGCGCCGCGCCGCCGGTCCTGGAGGCGGGCCGGCCCCTGACCTGGACCGCGCCGGATCCGCGGGCCCTGGGGGCCGAGGCCGAACTGGAGCCCGTGCTCTGGCATCGGCCCGCCCGGGAACGGGAGCCCGTCCGCGCCTACGACGTGCGGGTGGACTGGCAGGAGAGCCGGCCTGTGATCCACGGCCCGGCCGATCCTCCCGTCGGACACTGGTTCCTGGTGGCCGGCGGTGATACCCTGGCGGCCGCGGTCACGGTGCTGCCCGCGAGCGAGGTGGAACCCGCCACGCCGCCCCTGGAACCCGTGGAGCTGCTGGCCGGCACCGGCCTGCGCCCCGGCGGCAGCCTGGGCGACGCCTCCGCCTCCGCCGTGGGGGCCGCCCTCTCCGGGCGTGACCTGACCGTCTGGTTCCTGCTCGCGGCGGCCCTGCTGCTGCTCTGGGAGACCCGGCTGGCCCGCGGCGAGGGCTGAGCCCCGCACCGGATCTTGCCCTTCCGGTCCGAAGCGTTAGGTTTCCGGGTGGAGAACTCGTGTTTTCGAATGGCCGCGGCCGTCGGGACGGGGAGAACGCACCATGTGGGATTATTCGGACAAGGTCCTCGAGCACTTCATGAACCCGCGCAACGTGGGCGACGTGGAGAACCCCGACGGCGTGGGCGAGGTGGGCTCCATGGCCTGCGGCGACGCCCTGCGCCTCACCCTGAAGATCGACGCCGAGGGCCGCATCGAGAAGGCCATGTTCCGCACCTTCGGCTGCGGCAGCGCCATCGCGTCGTCGTCCGTGCTCACGGAGATGGTCGCGGGCCGGACGCTGGAGGAGGCCGCGCGCATCACCAACGAGGACATCGCCCGCGAGCTGGGCGGCCTCCCGCGCGAGAAGATGCACTGCTCGGTCATGGGACGCGAGGCCCTCGAGGCCGCCATGATCGACTACTACAAGCGCCAGGGACGCGACGTGCCCTGCGAGCTCATCGTCACCGACGTGGAGATCTGCCACTGCTATCAGGTGAAGCGGTCCACCATCAAGAACGCCGTCAAGCAGCACAAGCTGAAGGACGTGGAGGACGTCACCCACTACACCAAGGCGGGCGGCGGCTGCACGGCCTGCCACCACGACATCCGCCACATCATCGACGACGTCTGGGAGGAGATGGGCACGGACGCCGGCCTGGTGACCATCGGCGGCCTGGCGCCGCCCGCGCCGCCCGTGCGGGAGGATGCGCGCACGGCCCAGATCCGCGACCTGGTGGAGAACGACATCGCCCGCGGCCTGCGCACCGACGGCGGCGACATCGAGCTGGTGCGCATCGTGGAGAACCGCGTGCACGTGCGGCTCACCGGCGCCTGCGCCTCCTGCCCGGCGAGCCAGGCCACCATCAAGGGCTGGGTGGAATCGCAGCTGCGCGAGCACGTGAGCGAGGATCTCGAAGTCGTCGAGGAGCGGTCGTGACCCAACAGGAGCTCATCGCCGGCCTGCCGCCGCGTCCCCCCGAGGGCGTGTACCTGGACAACAACGCGACCACCCGGGTGGCCCCCGAGGTGATCGACGCCATGCTGCCCTTCCTGCGCGACCACTACGGCAACCCGTCGAGCATGCACGCCTTCGGCGCCGTGGCCGGACGCGCCCTGGACCGCGCCCGCGACCAGGTGGCCGCCCTGGTGGGCGCCGAGTCGCCCGGCGAGATCGTCTTCACCGGCGGCGGCTCCGAGAGCGACAACCTGGCGGTGGTGGGCGCCCTGCGCGCCCAGCCCGACAAGCGGCACGTGGTCACCACGGTCGTGGAGCATCCCGCCGTGCTGGGCCTCTGCCGCGAGCTGGAGAGCCGGCTGGGCTACAAGGTTACCTACCTGCCCGTGGACGGCCGCGGCCGCCTGGACCTGCAGGCCCTGCGCGACGCCCTGCGCCCGGACACGGCGGTGGTGAGCGTGATGGCCGCCAACAACGAGACGGGCGTGATCTTCCCCACGGAGGAGATCGGCGCCGTGGTCAAGGAGCACGGCGCGGTGTACCACGTGGACGCCGTGCAGGCCGCGGGCAAGCTGCCGCTGGACATGCGCGCCTCCACCGTGGACCTGCTGTCCATCAGCGGCCACAAGATCCACGCCTGCAAGGGCGTGGGCGCCCTCTACGTGCGGCGCGGCACCAAGCTGCGGCCGCTGATCGTGGGCGGACACCAGGAGCGCGGCCGGCGCGCCGGCACGGAGAACGTGAGCGGCGTGGTGGGTCTGGGCGTGGCGTCGGACCTGGCCGCGGCCCACCGCGAGGAGGAGAACGTCCGCGTGCGCGCCCTGCGCGACCGCCTGGCCCGCGACATCCTGGCCGCGGTGCCGGACAGCCGCCTCAACGGGGACGCGGAGCACCGGCTGCCCAACACGGCCAACATCAGCTTCGACTACATCGAGGGCGAGGGCATCCTGCTGCTGCTGGACCGCTGCGGCATCGCCGCCAGCAGCGGCAGCGCCTGCACCAGCGGCTCGCTGGAGCCGTCGCACGTGCTGAAGGCCATGGGCGTGCCGTTCGTGGCGGCCCACGGCTCCATCCGCTTCTCGCTGAGCCGCTACAACACCGAGGCCGACGTGGACTACACGGTCCAGGTGCTGCCGCGGATCGTGGAGCGCCTGCGCGCCATCACCCCCTTCAACGAGAGCCGCCCCACCTTCTGAGCGGGGCGGCGCCGGAAAGGCGCCCCATGGACGACGCCGCCGGTTCCGCCGTCGGGACCGCCGCGACCGCCGCCGGCCTGCTCGGCCGGCTCCTGCCCCGCGAGGCCCCCGCCGAGGGCGTCGCGGCGCTGGCGTCCGCCCTGGAGCGTCGCCCCGGCCAGGATCCCGTGCTGCTGAGCGGCCTGCACGGCTCGTCGCCCAGCCTGCTGCTCGCGTCCTGGTTCCAGGCCCACCGCCGCACCCTGCTGGCGGTGGCCCCCACCCGCGACGCCGCCCTCCGCCTGGCCGACGATCTGGAGGCCTGGCTCGGCGCCGACGCGGTGGTCTACCTGCCTCAGCCCGAGGTGCTGGCCTTCGACCGCAACTCGCCGGATCCGGACCTCACCGGCGCCCTGCTCGCGGGCCTGCGCCGGCTGCGCGACCCGGAGCCGGCGCTGGCGGTGACCAGCCTGGCCGCCCTGCGCCACCGCGTGCTCGCGCCGGCCCGCCTCGCGTCGGCGTCGTTCACCCTGACGGTCGATCAGCGCGTGGACCGCGAGGCCCTGGGCGAGCGTCTCACCGCCCTGGGCTACCAGCCCGTGGGCACGGTGGCGCGCACCGGGGACTTCGCGGTGCGCGGCAGCCTGGTGGACCTGCACCCGCCCGGCTCGCCCGCCGTGCGCGTGGAGTTCTTCGACGACGAGATCGTCTCCCTGCGCACCTTCTCCGCCTCGGACCAGCGCACCACCGGCCGCCTGGAGCGGGTGGAGGTGCTGCCCGTCTCCCATTTGATCCTGGACGACGACGGCGTGCTGGAGGCCCTGGGCCGCGTGGAGGCCGCCGCGGCGGCGGGGGAGATCGACGGCGACGACCGCGTGGACCTGGAGGCCCGCATCGAGGAGCGGCTGCACGGCGGCGGCCTGGAGGCGTTCCTGCCCCTGTACGGTCCCACCGCCCTGCTCTCGGACCACCTGCCCGCGGGGGCGCCGGTGGTGTGGGTGGATCCGGCCCGCCTCTCCGAGCAGAGCGACCTGCTGGACGAGGAGGCGCCGCGCATGCGCGCCGCCCGCCTCCACCACGACGCCTGGCTGCCCGACGTGGAGGAGCTGGTGGCCGGCCGCGACGCCCTGGACTTCGCGGACCGCCCCACGGCCTGGCTCACCGGCGCCTGGATCGCCGGCGACGCCGCCTCCGCCTGGCTGGACCGCACGCCCGCCGCCGAGATGAATCAGGGCACCAGCCGCCCCGGCCTCAGCGGCGGCGACGTGGCCGAGCTGGGCCGCCGCCTCGCCGACTGGGAGGAGCGGGGCCTGCGCGCCGCCGTGCTCTGCGACAACCGCGGCCAGGCCGCCCGTCTGGGCGACCTGCTCATGGAGCAGGACGGGCCCGTGCCCTCCGGCCTGCCGGTGGTGGGACGCCTCAGCGAGGGCTTCGTGTGGCCCGCGGCCGGCGCCGCCCTGGTCACGGACCACGAGTTCTTCGAACGCTACCAGCGTCCCACCCGCTCCCGCTTCCGCGGGGAGGCCGTGGTCAAGGACTCGGGGAACCTGCAGCCCGGCGAGCACGTGGTGCACGTGGAGTACGGCATCGGCCGCTACCGCGGGCTGCGCCGCATCGCCGTGGAGGGCACCGAGCGCGAGTGCCTGCTCATCGACTTCGCCGACGACGACAAGGTCTACGTGCCGGTCGAGAACATCGACCTGGTGGAGCGCTACAGCAGCGACCGCTCGGCCGCGCCGGAGCTGAGCCGGCTGGGCACGGCGTCGTGGGCCCGCGTCACCAAGAAGGCGCGCAAGGCCATCCAGGCCATGGCGGCGGAGCTGCTGGAGCTGTACGCGGCGCGCGAGAGCCGCCCGGGCTACGCCTTCCCGGACGACGGCGACCTCATGCGTTCCCTGGAGGAGTCGTTCATCCACCAGGAGACCAAGGACCAGCTCTCCGCCATCGCCGACGTCAAGAAGGACATGGAGAAGTCCCGCCCCATGGACCGCCTGGTCTGCGGCGACGTGGGCTACGGCAAGACGGAGGTGGCCATGCGCGCCGCCTTCAAGGCCGTGGAGGCGGGCAAGCAGGTGGCGGTGCTCTGCCCCACCACGCTGCTGGCGCACCAGCACGCGGAGACCTTCGGCGAACGCTTCCGCGACTTCCCCGCCAAGGTGGAGGTGCTGAGCCGCTTCCGCTCGCCGCAGCAGTCGCGCGAGATCATGCGCAAGGTGCGCGACAAGGAGATCGACGTGCTCATCGGCACGCACCGGCTCCTCTCGCGCGACGTGAAGTTCGGCGACCTGGGCCTGCTGGTCATCGACGAGGAGCACCGCTTCGGCGTGCGCCACAAGGAGCGCCTCAAGCAGCTGCGCAAGGAGGTGGACGTGATGACGCTCAGCGCCACGCCCATCCCGCGCACGCTCTACCTGTCGCTCATGGGCGCGCGCGACATGTCGCTGATCAACACGCCGCCGCGCGACCGCCTGCCCATCCACACCGAGCTCTGCGCCTGGGACGAGGAGCTGCTGCGCGAGGCCATCCTGCGCGAGCTGCACCGCGGCGGGCAGGTGTTCTTCGTGCACAACCGCGTGGAGACCATCCAGGGCGTGGCGGCCACCATCGCCGGGCTGCTGCCCAACATCCGCGTGGCGGTGGCCCACGGCCAGATGAAGGAGGAGGAGCTGGAGAAGGTGATGGGCCGCTTCCTGGCGCAGGAGGCCGACGTGCTGGTGACCACCACCATCATCGAGTCGGGCCTGGACATGCCGCGGGTCAACACCATCATCATCGACCGCGCCGACCGTTTCGGCCTGGCCCAGCTCTACCAGATCCGCGGCCGCGTGGGCCGCTCCAACCAGCGCGCCTTCGCCTACCTCATGACTCCGCCGGGGGAGGCCCTCACGCCGGACGCTCGGCGGCGCCTGTCGGCCCTGCAGGAGTTCCAGGCCCTGGGCAGCGGCTACCACATCGCCATGCGCGACCTGGAGATCCGCGGCGCGGGCAACATCCTGGGGCAGCAGCAGCACGGCCACCTGGAGGCCATCGGGTTCGACCTGTACTGCCGCCTGCTGGACGAGGCCGTGCGCGAGCTCAAGGGCGGCGGCGCCAGCGCCCTGCTGGACGTGCGCGTGGACCTGCGCCTGCCGGCCTTCCTGCCCGACGACTACATCGCCGACCCCGAGACCAAGATGGACCTGTACCGGCGCCTGGCGCGGGTGCGCGAGGAGCGGGCCTTCGCCTGGCTGCGCGACGAGATCCAGGACCGTTTCGGGCCCCTGCCGGAACCCGTGAAGAACCTGCTGGACATCTCGCGGATCCGCCTGCTGGCGGCGCGCAACGGGGTGGAGGAGGTGCGGGCGGGGCGCCGCGGCCTCAGCCTGTTTTTTGCTGGCGGCCGCGAGCCCACCCCTCATATAATACGCGGTTTGATGGGAACCGGGCCCAAGGGCCTGCAGTTCAAGGCCGTCGATCAATTCGTGATGCAGATCCCCGCCGGCCGCGACCAGCTCGGAGCCGCGGCCTTCGCCGTGCTGGACCTTCTGGACCGGCTCGCCGAGGACTCGGCGCCCGTACCCGCGGGCCGCGCGGGTGGAACCGATGCGACCCCCAAGGAGAAGCCATGAGCCTGATGACCACCTCCCGTACGGCGCCGTCCGTGCCGCGCCCCTCCCTCGCCCTGCTGCTCACGGTCCTGCTGGCCGCTGCGGTCCTCACGGGGTGCGGAGGCGGCGGCGTGGACTCCGACACCGTGGTGGCCAAGGTGGGCGACCGCGTCGTCACGGTGGCCGACTACGAGCTGATGCTGAGCAAGCTTCAGCCCAACGAGCTGCCCGTCGGCGAGGACGGCGTCCCCCTGGACATGGCCTCCGAGGCGGGCAAGCGCGCCTTCCTGGACATGGTGGTGAACAAGGAGCTGATGGCGGCCAAGGCCGTGGACCTGGGCTTCGACCAGGACCAGACCATGGTGCAGGCCAACACCACGCTGCTGGAGAACTTCGCGCCCAAGCTCATGTACCAGGAGCTCAACCAGATCCCGTCGCAGAACGTGACCGACGCCGAGATCGACGCCTACTACGAGAACCAGAAGACCGTCCGCAACGTGCACTTCATGATCTGCAACTTCGAGAGCGACGCCCTGGAGGCGCGCCGCCGCCTCATGGACGGCGAGCTGTGGGAGGACGTGGCCGCGGAGTTCAACGACGGCTCCAAGGGCCCCGCCGGCGACTACACCTTGCAGATCCAGTGGGGCCGCACCGAGGACGCCTTCGAGAACGTGGTCTTCAACCTCGATGTGGGCGAGATCTCCGAGCCCTTCGACACGGTGTACGGCTGGTGGGTCATCCGTCTGGACTCCATCGGCGAGAACCGCGTGCCCGAGCTCACCGACCAGCAGCGCGAGCGCATCCGCCAGACCCTGCAGGCCCGCAAGTCGAACCTGATGAACGCCGAGTTCGTGGCCCAGAGCCGCGCGAAGCACGAGCTGAAGCTGGACGAGACGGCCCTCTGGCTGATCTACAACGGCATGCCGGAGGAGGAGCCCTACCTGGACCCGGAGACCAACAAGCCCGTGCCCCAGGGCAACCTCAAGCAGCTCGACGTCCCCACCGAGGAGCTGGACCGCGTCTTCTTCTCCGTCAAGTTCGACCTGGACGACGAGCCCGAGGTCTGGACCATCGGCGACTACAAGGCCCAGTACGACCAGTGGAACGTGTTCCAGCGTCCCAAGCGCGGGGAGCTGCTGGGCGGCGTGCGCAAGAAGATCCTCAACGAGATGGTGGACCGCCGCCTGATGATCGCCGAGGCCCGCGAGCGCGGCTACTTCCAGCGTCCCGAGGTCACCGGCGATGTGGACATGAACGTGGAGCGCGCCATGGTGCAGAAGCTCCACGACGAGGTGGTCAAGATCGACGAGCGGATCTCGCCCGAGGCCCTGGACGCCTTCTGGAACGAGCACAGGGACGAGTACTACATGCAGGAGACGCGCTTCGGCCACGTGGTCTACACCACCGAGCGCGCCTCGGCCGAGGCCGCCGTGCAGACGGCCCGGGGCGGCGACTGGAACGCCGTGCTGGAGGCCCACTCCGAGAACCCCCAGAACAAGCAGAACGGCGGCGCGGTGCAGATGCCCAAGAGCGGCACCGGCGCCCTGCACGACGTCCTTTACGCCCTGAGCCGGCCCGGCGACCTCTCCGAGCCCTTCCCCGTGGAGGGCGGCTGGGGCGTGGCGCGCCTGGACTCCATCCAGCCCGGCCGCGCGCGCGAGCTGGACGAGGTGCGCAACGCCGTGGGCGAGCGCATCAAGATCATCCGCAAGGACCAGGCCCTGAACGAGCTGCTGGCCCAGTGGCGGGACGAGTACGGCGTGGAGATCCACGCGGACGTGCTGCCCAAGCTGAAGTCCTGGGACGAGCTCACCGCCGGTTCCTGACCGCTCCGGGCGCCGGGTCTCCGCACCCGGCGCCCCTTGAAAGGATCATGCCCATGAGGAGCATCCTCACGCCCGCCGCCGCCCTCCGCCTGGCGCCCGGGCTCGTCTTCTGCGTCCTGGCCGCCGCCGCGGCGGCCCAGGAGGCTCCGGCCCCCGTGCTGGTGGACCGCATCGTGGCCATCGTGGACGAGGAGGCCGTGCTGCAGAGCGACCTGGACCGCGAGGTCGCCCTCTACTACCTGGAGGCCCGCAACAGCGGCGCCGAGGTGAACCAGGACGAGAAGCAGGTCCGCGACGAGGTGCTGCAGCGCCTCATCGAGAGCAAGCTCATCATCGCGGCCGCGCGCCTGGAGGAGATCGAGATCTCCGACGACGCCGTGGAGCGCGAGGTCCAGGGCAACATCGACCAGCTCGTGCGCTACTACGGCTCCGAGCAGGCCCTGGAGCAGGAGCTGGTGCGCAACGGCATGACCATGGCCGACTACCGCAAGCGCGCCCGCGGCCAGCTCCGCGACCAGCACTACATGCGCGCCGTGCTCAACCGCTTCATCCGTCCCAAGGTGGAGGTGCGCGAGGACGAGGTGGACGACTGGTACGCCGACCACGGCGACGAGGTGCCCGCCACCCCGGACAGCCTGACCCTGGCCGACATCCTGATCCCCGTGGAACCGCCTGCGGACGTGCAGCGCGACGTGCAGCGCAAGCTGGGCGCCGTGCTCCAGAAGCTGGGCGACGGCGCGGCCTTCGCCGACGTGGCGCGTGAGCTCTCCGAGGGGCCCATGGCCTCCCGCGGCGGCCGCATCGGCCCCATCAAGCGGGGCGAGCTCTACAGCCAGGCCCTGGAGGACGCCGTCTTCCGCCTGCCCGTGGGCCAGGTGAGCCAGCCCGTGGTGAGCGAGCGCGGCGTGCACATCGTGAAGGTGGACGCCGCCGAGGGCGAGACCCGCACCGTGAGCCAGATCTTCTTCCCGCTGACCATCACCGAGGACGACGTGAACCGCGCCAAGGCCCACGCCGAGGCCGTGCACGCGCGGCTGCTGGCGGGCGAGGCCTTCGGGGCCGTGGCCGCCCAGGAGAGCGCGGACCCCGTGTCGGCGGGCCAGGGCGGGGAGCTGGGCACCTTCGCCCTCACGGACCTGTCGCCCACCATCCAGGAGGCCCTGGCCGACGTGCAGCCCGGCGGCGTCACGCGGCCGTTCCTCACCCCCGCGGGCTTCTACATCTTCCTGGTGCGCGACCGGCAGGCCGGCCACGTGTTCAGCCTGGAGGAGGTGCGCCCCCAGGTGCGCCAGGCCGTGGAGGGGGAGAAGATCGAGGCGGAGCTCACCCGCTACGTGGCGGATCTCCGTCGGCGCTTCGTGGTGGACGTGAAGGACTAGATCACCCCTGGGGAGGGGCCCGTGGACCAGGCATTCGCCGGACGGCAGGACATCGTCGCGCGCTGCCTGGCCCAGGCCCGGGCCGGATCGTTGGGGCAGGCGCTGCTCTTCGTGGGGCCGGAGGGATCGGGCAAGGAGCTCACGGCCCTGGAGATCGCCCGCCTGCTCAACTGCGCCACCCCGGAGGCCTGCGCCGCCGCCCCCGCCTGCGAGAGCTGCCGCAAGGCGGTCACCTTCCAGCATCCGGACATCCGCTGGATCGGACCCGCGCCCGCGAGCGTGACGGATTCCGACGTGCTGCGCCTGCTGAAGGCCAAGCAGGAGGACCCCTTCCACACCCCAGCCTGGGCGTCCACCAGCGAGGTCCTCATCGGCGATCCCGACAAGCCCGGCTCCCTGACCGTGCGCTCCCTGCTCCAGTTCCTGCGACTCAAGCCCTTCCAGGGCACCACCAAGGTGGCCGTGGTGGCCGACGCCCACCGCCTGCGCGCCGGCGCCGCCAACGCCTTCCTCAAGGCCTTGGAGGAGCCGCCGGCCGACGCCCTGATCCTGCTGCTCTCGGCCACCCGCAGCGCGGTGCTGCCCACCATCCAGTCGCGCTGCCACCGGGTGGTCTTCCAGCCCTACGGGCGGGAGGAGCTCACCGCCCTGCTGCGCGGGCTGTACGGCCTGCCGGCGGATGAGGCGCTCCGCCTGGCCCGCCTGGCCGCCGGCGACGCCCGACGCGCCGCCCGCCTGCGCCTGCCCCTGGCCCGGGCCTGCAGCCGCTGGGCCGACGAGCTGGCCGACGCCTTGGGCGCCGGCCGCCTGGGCACGGCCCTGATGGCCGCCGAGCAGGTCCACAAGGGTGCCCTGCCGCCTGCGGTGGCCGAGGCCGCGGGGGAGAAGATCCCGCCCGCCAAGGACCTGCCCGCCAAACGGGAGCGGGCGATCCTGCTTTGCGAAGGCCTCACCGTCCATTACAGTGAGGTCCTGGCCTGCCTCGCCCGCGGCGCGGACTGGGAGCCCCTGGACCCGGCCCGGGAGGCGGCCGTGCGCGCCGCCGCGTCCCGGCGAACCCCGGCCGGCCTTCTGGCCGACCTGGACGCCCTGGGAGGCGCCCAGCGCGACGTGGAGAACAATCTGAACATCGGCCTGATGATGGCCGTGCTCTTCCAGGAGCTCGTCCGGCATGTCCAAACCGACCGGTCCGCAGCCGCCCGCGCCTGAGCGCGACGACGACCGCCAGCGCACGCGCCGCGGTCGCCGCGGCGGTCGGGGCCGTCGTGGGCCCGGACCGCGGCCGCCGCGCCCGGAGACGGCCGACGTGCCGCGTCCCGAAGGCGATCTGGTGCTGGTCCGCTTCAAGGGCAACCGCAAGGCGGGCTACCACAACGCCGCGGGCGTGGAGCTGACCGTGGGCGATTACTGCCTGGTGGAGGCGGACCGCGGGCGCGACCTGGGCCGCGTGTGCTACGTGGGCCCCGGCCGCGAGGACTGGTGGGACGAGGCCGGGCAGCGCGGCGTGGTGCAGCGGGCCCGCCCCGAGGACCTGCGCCGCCTGCACGAGAACCGCGCCGACGAGTGGCAGGACTACGACATCTGCCTGGAGAAGATCCAGGAGCACCGGCTGGACATGCAGCTGGTCACGGTGGAGCGCCAGTTCGACCGCAACAAGATCACCTTCTACTTCACGGCCGAGAAGCGCGTGGACTTCCGCCTGCTGGTCAAGGACCTGGCCGGCATCTTCCGCACGCGCATCGATCTGCGCCAGATCGGCGTGCGCGACGAGGCCAAGATCAAGGGCGGCCTGGGTCTCTGCGGCCGCGAGCTGTGCTGCAGCACCTTCCTCACCGGCTTCTCGCCGGTCACCCTGAAGATGGCCAAGGCCCAGCAGCTGCCCATGAGCCCCAACAAGCTGTCCGGCCTCTGCGGCCGCCTGCGCTGCTGCCTGGCCTACGAGCACGAGTCCTACGCCCAGGCCCTCAAGCGCATGCCGCGCGTGGGCGCGCGCGTGCGCTGCGAACGGGGCGGAGGCCGCGTGCGCAAGGTGAACATCCTGCAGGAGACGGTGCTGATCTCCCTGGAGGACACTTCCGAATTCCTGACCCTGCCCCTGGCCGACCTGAGCTGGGACCGCCGCGAGGATCTGCCGGCCCCCCGCCGGGGCGGCGGCGGCCGCGGCTGCGGCGGCGATGGGCGGCCATGCTGATCGACACGCACCTGCATCTGAACCGCGGGGAGTTCCGGGACGACCTGGACCAGGTCCTGGCGCGCGCCCGCGACGCCGGCGTGACCGGTCTGCTCAACGTGGGCTACGACGTGGAGAGCAGCGAGGAGTCCGTGGCCCTCGCCGCCCGCGTGCCCGGCGTACGCGCCGCGGTGGGCGTGCATCCCCACGACGCCCTGCTCGTGGCCGATGCGGCCGGCCGCGTGGGACCGGAGGGGGAGGCCGTGCTGGCGCGCCTGGACGCTCTGGCCGCGGAGCCGGGCGTGGTGGCGTGGGGGGAGATCGGCCTGGACCACTTCCGCGACCTCTCTCCGCGGCCCGCCCAGACGGCGGCCTTCGCCGTCCAGCTGGCCCGCGCGGACCGCCACGGACTGCCGGTGATCCTCCATATCCGCGACGCCTACGCCGAGGCCCGGGAATTGCTTGAGCGGAAGGGTCTGCCCGCCCGCCGCGGGGTGCTCCACGCCTTCGCCGGCGACGTGGACACGGCCCTCTGGGCGGTGGCCCATGGATTCGTGCTGGGCATCGGCGGCCCGGTGACGTACAAGAACAGCCGTCTGCCGGAGGCCGTGGCCGCGGTGAGCCTGGAGGACATGATCCTGGAGACCGACGCTCCCTGGCTGCCGCCCATGCCGCACCGGGGCAAGCGCAACGAGCCGTCGTACGTGGCGCTCACCGCCGCCAAGGTGGCCGAGATCCACGGCGTGGACGTGGAGGAGGCGATCGCCCGAACCGGCGCCGCCGCGCGGCGGGTCTTCGGGGCGGAGGCGTGGACGTGAGCGATGGCAACCTCAACGGACGCAGCCAGTTGGAGCTTCTCAAGGACCACGGGATCAAGCCCACGCGCAAGCGCGGGCAGAACTTCCTGGTGGACGGGAACCTGGCCCGGGCCATCGCCGCCGACGTGACCGCCCTGAGCGGCGACGTGCTGGAGCTGGGCGCCGGCGGCGGCGCGCTCACCCGGCCCCTGCTGGAATCCGGCGCCCGCGTGAGGGCGGTGGAGGTGGACCGCGGGCTCTGCGCGGTGTTGCGGGAGGAGTTCGGCGCGGATCCGGCCTTCGCCCTGGTGGAGGCCGACCTGGCCAAGCTGGATTGGGGCGCGGAGCTCCATCGGGCGGGAACCCGGCCGGTGCTGGCCGGAAACCTGCCCTACGTGCTGACCAGCGCGGTCCTCTTCGCCCTGGCCGACCACCGCGAGCAGGCGGCGGGCGGGGTCTTCATGGTCCAGAAGGAGGTCGCCGACCGGCTGGTGGCGGCTCCGGGAGGGAAGGAGTACGGCGTGCTCTCGGTGGTGCTGGGATCGCTCTTCGACGTGGAGCTGGTGCGCACCGTGCCCCGCACGGTGTTCTGGCCGCGCCCGGACGTGACCTCCGCCGTGGTGCGGCTTGCCCCCAACGCCGAGGCGTGGAACGCGGCGGAGCTGGCCGACTTCAAGGACGTCGTGAAAACCCTTTTCCAGCAGCGCCGCAAGCAGCTCCACCGCATCCTGCGCTCGCGTCTGGGCGACGCCGACGCCGCCGCCGCGGCGCTCGCCGCCGCGGACCTGGACCCGGCCGCGCGCCCCGAACAGATCCCCCGCGACCGCCTGCGCCTGCTGGCGAGGAGCGTCGTCGCCCAGGAGGCCTCGTGACCGCAGCCGTGATCCGACGACCGTGGCCGTTGGTCCTCGCGGCCCTCCTCGGGCTCTGCCTGGCCGTGGCGCCGGACGCGCGCGCGGCCGAGGCCGACGCCGACAGCACCGCCGCCTCCGGCACGCTGGACGCGCTGCTGGCCGGCCTGGCCCAGGGCGACAGCACCCTGGTGGCGGCCCTGCTCGCCGACACCACCGCCACGGCCGCCGGCGACGGCTACCTGACGGGCTGGACGCGCAAGCCTTCGGCCGTGAGCAGCTCCGGCATCCGCAGCACCAGCGTGGGCGTGGGCTTCGACAACGTGCTGAACTTCCGCGACGGCGGCAGCATCGCCCAGAGCCTCAAGCTCAACCACGAGGACTACCGCAGCCAGGACAAGATCGTCGACAAGCGCGACTTCACGATGAACTACAGCACCAGCTCCCGGAGCGCCCTGCGCGGCGGCCTCAACATCACCCAGAGCTGGAGCGAGGACGAGGTGACCACCACCTCCGGACTCACCAACATCAACAAGCGCGACTACCGCAGCGCCAACGCCAACGTGCGCCGCGACAGCCTGTCCACCTTCGGCGTGCTCCACGACTTCCGCCTGGACGGCGCCGTGGACGACCAGAAGGGCGAGCAGCAGGGCCAGCGCAACGACATCTCCGCGGCCCGCCTCAGCGGCGGCCTGAGCTCGGGCTGGAGCGCGGCCGAATGGCTGAGCTTCCACACCGGCCTCTACGCCGAGACCGAGAGCGGCGAGCGCTCCCTGGGCCAGCGCACGGACCCCTCCAGCAGCAGCGGCGACTCCCTGCGCGCGGGCATGTACTACGCCCGCGGCCGCTTCGCCGGCGGCGTGACCCTGCGCTACTCCAACTTCGAGAAGCGCTACCTGGACTACAACCGCAACAGCAACGGCGTCATCGACACGGTCAACGCGGTGCAGAAGGTGGTGGAGGAGCTCGAGACCAACGACGCCACCACCCTGGAATGGACCAACGGGCTGAATCTGGGGCGCCTGAGCCTGCGTTCGCGCGTGTCCAAGGACTTCACGGAGAACGCCTTCCGGCGCAGCGGCGTGGGCCGCAAGGAGCGCAGCCAGGACCAGGCAACCCTGGACGTGGGCCTGCGCGTGAGCCGGCGCGACTCCGTGTCCGCGGGCTACGGCTACCTCTGGAAGTGGGACGACCAGGTCTACCAGGGCGCCGTGAACCCCCGCGGCAAGCAGATCAACTACAAGCGGGACCTGAACCTGGCCTGGATCCACGACCTGTTCGAGAACACCCAGCTGCGGGTCTCGGCCCTCACGGGCCTGACCCAGGACATCGCCGTGGGCGAGTTCAACGTGAACGACCGCGACCGTCTGGACAGCAGCTTCAACGTGACCACCAGCACCCAGTGGCCCGGCGGCGTGAAGGTGGACATGACCTTCGAGGCCCATCGGGTGGAGGACATCTCCATCCAGAGCGAGCGCTCGGCCAACAACAACGTGAAGGACTCCTACGAGTTCTCGCCGGGCTACGTTTGGCCCCTGGCGCCCTGGCTGGAGCTGAACCAGGTGTTCCGCCTCTGGATCCAGTACACCGATTTCGTGTTCAGCGAGTACGAGGACGTGGCCAAGGTGGACGACTTCAACCGCCGCGGCAACCTGGACACCAAGGTCTCCTTCACCCCCAACCGTCGCCTGCGGCTGACCCTGCAGCACAACAGCAGCGTGAAGCTGGACGGCTCCAAGACCGCCACCGACGCCGCGGGCAACAGCTACTACACCAACGATTCCAGCCAGAAGATCAACAAGATCAACGTGGCGGTGAACTGGAAGGTCATGCCCTGGCTGACCCTGGAGGCCACCACCTTCAAGGCCCGGGACCTGAAGGACACCTTCGGGACCTCGGTGCAGACCACCGAGCGCTACAGCGGCGACCTGGGCATCGGCGGCAGCGTGGACAAGTCCTTCGGCGGCGGACGGGTGATCAAGGCCAGCGTGCGCAAGATGTTCGCCCACGGCCCCAACGTGCAGGAGGCCGGGCGGGACTACTGGGACGCGGACATCAAGATCAACTGGAGTTTCTGATGGCGCTCTATCGACGCCTGCGGCTTTGTGGTATACTGATGGGACTGGGACTCGCCCTGACGGCGGGGGCCGGGTGCATCTTCACGCCCCGCGACCCCGAGCCGCCGGGCCAGTCCGTGGAGTACGTGAACGACTCGGATCCCGGCAACGTGGTCTACAATCTGGAACAGGCCTTGCTTAACCTGGATCCCGCGGGCTACCAGACCCGGCTGTCGGAGGACTTCCGCTACGAGCCCGACAGCGGCACCCTGGCCAACTATCCCGGCGTGGATTGGGCCAACTGGGGTTATGAGCAGGAAGTGGCGTTCATCCAGGACTTCCTGGGCAACGTGGACGGCGTGAATCCCAACCTGAACCTGGAGCTCATCGAGGGCGATGACTCCGGCGCCGGCACCGAGGCCTTCGTCCGCTACATCTCCGCGGTGACCGTGGAGAGCGGCGGCGGCGAGATCAAGTACCGGGCCACGGTGACGATGGAGTTCAAGATCGACGGCACGTTCTGGCGGCTGAGCCGCTGGTTCGACGAGCAGGGAGAGACGGATCCCGACACCGGCGCCCTGCTGCCCACGTTGGGGCAGCGCCGCGGCGCCTTCGCGGCCTCTGGAGGTGGCTGATCGAACGGTTGCTATCCCCGCAATCCCATAACCGCCCAAGATGGACACCGGAGCCCGTGTCGAGGCTCGAAGGACGGAGGCGCCATGAACGACCGTAAGATTCTCCCCCTGCTGCTGGCCCTGGGACTGCTGGTCCTGGCCCTGAGCGGCTGCATCTTCTCGCCGGATCCCGACCCGGATCCGACGCCCATCGATCCGCCCGACTACGAGACCGCCCTGACGCCCGAGCTGATGATGGCGAACTTCAAGACGGCTTACGAGGAGAAGGACATCAACGGCTACCGGGACGAGGTCCTGGACGACCGTTTCCTGTTCTTCTTCCTGGAGGACGAGGATCAGGCCTTCTGGGACAAGACCGAGGACCTGGCGTCCATGACCAACCTGTTCAGCGGCGAGGCGCGCACCAACTCGCAGGGCCAGCTCACGCGCGCCATCTCGCAGATCACCATGGACCAGCTCACGCTGCTGGAGCCCTTCACTGCGTCGGACAACCTGTACTTCCAGGGCATCGACGGCGTGCTGATGGGCCTCTACAAGATCACCATCGTGCTGACGCACCCCGCGGGCACGATCACGGTGGACTCCAACCAGCGCTTCTACGCGGCGCCGCAGGTGGAGAACGGCGTGACGATCTACAAGCTCATCGGCCAGGAGGACATGCCCTCCTAGGCCGGAGCCGGCCAAGCAGGACAGGCGCGGGGGAAGCCGAGCGGCTTCCCCCGCTTTTTCTTGGCGGCGGCGGGGCCGCGGGGGTATCCTGCGGCCATGGCAACACGCAAGCGCAAAGCACGCAAAGGCCGCGTCCTGGGGCGCGGCTTCTGGCTCCTGGCCGCGGCCGTTGGCGTGGCCGTGGTGGGCATCGGCCTGCTCACCTGGTCGCGCACGCCGGACGGGCGCGCAGCGTTGCTGAATCTGGGCGCCGACGCCCTCCAGGACGACGTGGCCGCCGCCGTGGACCTGGCCCTGGGCGAAGCCCTGCCCGCCTACCGCTCCGGCCCCGCCGTGCCGGACGCCCTGGCCGCCGACGCCGACCCCGCCGCGGACCTGCGCCACGACTGGCCCCTGGCCGGCGGCGGCCCCATCCGCTGCCGCGTGGTGGAGGGGCCCGAAGGGCTCGCGCCGACCCAGATCCTGGACGATCTGACCTCCCGGGTGGACGCGGCCGGAGGCGAGGTGCTCTTCGCGGAGCGGCTGCGCCGGCCGGGTCGCGGCGCCCTGCGTGACCCCGAGCGCCAGCTCCTGCGCGTGGACGTGGGCGCGGGCGGACGTCCCACCCACACCCTGCTGATCCACCCCGCGGGCACCGCGCCGCCCGCCCTGCGCTGGGGCGGCGGCGCCGCGGAGCTGGCGCGGGCCAGCGACCTGCTGGGCGACCCGGAGCAGCCCACGGTGGCGATCATCGTGGACGACTGGGGCAACGGCGACACCGACGACACCCGGGCCATGCTGCGCCTGGATGCGCCGCTGACCCTGAGCGTGCTGCCCAACCTGCGCTACTCGCGTCGTTACGCCCTGGCGGCCACGGACCTGGCGCTGCCGGAGGAGCCGGCGGCCCGCCGCGGCGCCCAGGCCGAGGCCGGGGAGCAGCGCACCGCCCGCCTGCGGCGCGGGCAGGGCTGCCCGGTGGAGATCGTGCTGGAATCGCGCGAGCGGCGGCGGCGTCCGCCGGAACGTCGGCGCGAGGTGATGCTGCACCTGCCCATGGAGCCGGGGAATCCGGAGGCCGACCCCGGGCGCAGCCCCCTGCGCGTGGGCATGTCGCGGGACGAGATCTCCGTCCTGCTGGACGAGGCCCTGCGCAACCTGCCCAACGTGACCGGGGTGAACAACCACATGGGCAGCGCCGCCACCCCGGACCGGCCCACCATGGACCGGCTCATGGCGGAGCTGCGCGCGCGGGACCTGCTCTTCGTGGACAGCATGACCACCTCGGAGTCGGTGGCCTACGAGGCCGCCGTGGACGCCGGCGTGCCGGCCCTGCTCAACCGCCTCTTCCTGGACCAGGTGGAGCGCGACGAGGCGCAGGTGGAGCGGCTGCTGGCGCGGGTGGTGCAGTCGGCGCGGGCGGTGGGCTCGGCCGTGGGCATCTGCCACCCCTATCCGGAGACCGTGGCCGTGCTGAAGCGGGAGCTGCCCAGGTACAAGGCCCAGGGCGTGCGCTTCGTGACCGTGTCGGAGCTGTTGGCGCTCAAGGCGGAGCAGGCCGCGGCGGGCGGCGGCGCGGGCGGGGAGGCGTCGCGGTGAGCGTGGTCCATTTCATCCCGTGCCGAGGCGACGAGCCGCCCGAGCGGATCGGCGCCCTGGCCCTCACGGCGGCCCGGCTGGCCGCTCCGGCGGGCTTCCGGCCCGTCCGACACCTGCTGGACGCTCCCCTGCGGGCGAGCGCGGCGGCGGCCTTCGCGGCCTGGAGCGGGCCCGTGGCCGCGGCGTGGCCGGAGGATGCGGACGGCCCGGACCTGCTGGTGGCCGCCCGCGGCTCCCTGCACGCGCGTTCGGGCTGGGAGGGCGTGCTGCACGCCCTGGCCGTACGCGGGGCGTCGCCCGCGGAGCTGTCCGACCTGCAGCGCGGCGTCCAGCCCCGGGTGGAGCGGGACATCTGCGGCGGCTGCGGCATGTGCGTGACCCTCTGCGGCAACGCCGGCATCAAGCACAACGGGCACGTGGCGGTGATCCGGCCGGAGAACTGCCTGGCCTGCGGCGACTGCCTGGCGGAATGCTACCTGGAGGCCCTGAAGTTTCCCGTGGGCGGCACCGCGGAGCTGCTGCGGCGGCTGGGGGAGGCCGCGGCGGCGCGGGTGCGGGGGGCGCGGAGCGTGCTGAGCGTGCTCTTCGCCGTCAAGCCGCCGGTGCGGCGCCTGGACACGGGCCCCAACCGCGTGCCTCAGCCCGATCTGGGCGTGCTGGCGGGCACGGACCCCGTGGCGGTGGATGCGGCCGCCTGCGCCCTGGCCGCCGCGGCCTTCGGCCGGGGGCTGCGCGAGACGAGCGGCTGCCCGGCGGATCCTGAGGCCCTGTTGGAGACCGCGGCGGGCGCCGGGGCGGGCGGGACGGGCCACGAGCTGGTCGCTCATCGGCCCGAACCACTCGCCGGTTGACTCCGCCGCGGGCAACGTCTATGATTTCTGGCGGTTTTGTGGGCGAACCGGACGGTTCGCCCTTTGGCCGCTTGGACGACGCGGGGCGGGCCCGCGCCAGCCACCGTTGGCACCGAACCTCTCCGGAGAGGATCCCATGAACCGATCCCTGACCGTCAGGGCCCTGCTGGTGATCGCCGTTGTCGCCGCGTCCCTGATCGGGCTCTGGCCCACCTACAAGGCGTCGCGCATCACGGACGAGATGCGGGAGGCCGCCCTGACCGATCCCAAGCTGGCCTCCAAGATCGAATCCTGGGAGACCCGCGCCATCCGCCGTGGCCTGGACCTCGAGGGCGGCATGTACATCGTGCTGGAGATCGACACCGAGGGCCTCACGCAGGCCCAGGCGTCGGACGCCATGGCGCGCGTCACCGAGATCCTGCGCAACCGCGTGGACCAGTTCGGCGTGAGCGAGCCGGAGATCAAGCCGCTGGGCAACAAGCGCATCATCGTGCAGCTGCCCGGCCTGGACGATCCGGAGCGCGCGCGCAACCTGATCGGCTCCACGGCCCGCCTGGAGTTCCGCATGGTGCGGCCGGTGGACGACGTGCAGATGGTGCTGGACAAGCTGGACGACGCCTTCCGCATCACCGCCGCCGTGGAGACCTCCGCTCCCGCGGAGACGCCGGCCGCGGACGCCGCCGCCGAGGAGGCCGTCGCCGCCGCGGACGGCGCCGCCGAGACGGTGGATCCCAACGAGACCCTGGCCCTGGACGACCTGCCCGGCCAGCCCGGAGCGTCCGAGGACCCCCAGCTGGGCGATCCGGAGCGGCCCTTCTCCGGCTACCTCTACGCCGACGCCGCCTTCTCCCAGATGTGGGGCACGCCCCTGGCCGTGGACGCGGCCTACGTGGCCAAGGTCCAGCAGATGCTGGACGCGCCCGAGATGCGGGTGATGCCGCGCGGCATGGAGTTCCAGCTGGGCATGGACGACGTGAACGTGGGCGGCGGCACCGTGGTGCGTCCGCTCTACCTGCTGGACAGCAAGGCCGGCCTGACCGGCGAGCGCCTGACCGGAGCCCGCGCCGCGCCGGACCAGGACCGCCCCGGCAGCTTCGTGGTGACGTTCAACCTGGACCGCCGCGGCGCGCGCGAGTTCAGCCAGCTCACCGCCGAGAACGTGGGCCGCAACATGGCCATCGCCCTGGACGGCAAGGTGAACTCGGCGCCGCGCATCAACGGCAAGATCCCCGGCGGCGCCGGCGAGATCCAGGGCGGCTTCTCCAGCGTCGAGGCCAACGACCTGGCCCTGCTGCTGCGCGCGGGCGCCCTGCCCGTGGACGTGAGCATCGAGGAGGAGCGCACCGTGGGCCCGAGCCTGGGCCGCGACTCCATCAAGCAGGGCCTGAAGGCCGGTCTGTACGGCCTCATCGTGGTGGTCGTCTTCGTGCTGATCTACTACCAGGCCACCGGCGCCGTGGCGGTGCTGGCCCTGGCCGTCAACCTGATCATCCTGATGGCGGTGCTGGCGCAGTTCGGGCTGGTGCTCACGCTGCCGGGCATCGCGGGCATCATCCTGACCATCGGCATGGCGGTGGACGCCAACGTGCTGATCAACGAGCGCATCCGCGAGGAGCTGGACCGCGGCAAGACGGCCCGCGCCGCCGTGGACTCCGGATACGGCAACGCCACGCGGACCATCGTGGACGCCAACGTGACCACGCTGATCGCCGCCGCCATCCTCTGGTGGTTCGGCACCGGGCCCATCCAGGGCTTCGCGGTGACCCTGACCATCGGCATCTTCTCGAGCATGTTCACGGCGCTGGTGCTGACCCGCGTGATCATGGAGGCCGCCACCCGCAACCGGGCTCAGGCCAAGCTGAGCATCTGACCCGAGCGCGGAGGCCGACGCCTCCAGGAGGACCGAAGAGCCATGAGACTGCTGAAGAACACGAACTTCAAGTTCATCGAAAAATCGCGGGTTGCGTTCATCCTGTCGGGCCTGCTGATCCTGGGCGGCCTGATCTCGGAGGCCGTGCACGGCGGCCCCGAGCTGAGCATCGACTTCACCGGCGGCACCATCCTGCAGGTGCAGGTGACGCCCGCGCCCAGCACGCCCGCGGTGCGCGAGGCCCTGGAGGCCGGCGGCTTCCAGGACTTCCAGGTGCAGGACTTCGGGTCCGACTCCGAGTTCCTCATCACCTTCCGCGAGGTGGAGGGCGGCGACGAGGGCCTGGACACGGCGGAGCGCATGCTCGCGGCCCTGTCCTCCGGGCTGCCCGGCACCCAGGTGGAGATGCGGCGCGAGGAGTCGGTGGGGCCCAAGATCGGCGACGAGCTGAAGACCGCCGCGGTGAACTCCGTGGTGGCGGCGCTGCTGCTGATCGTGCTCTACATCACCGTGCGGTTCATCTTCCGCTACGGCATCGCGGCCATCGTGGCCCTGGTGCACGACGTGATCATCACGCTGGGGATCTTCTCCATCCTGAACAAGGAGATCTCGCTGACGATCATCGCCGCGTTCCTGACCATCATCGGCTACTCGCTGAACGACACCATCGTGGTCTTCGACCGCATCCGCGAGAACATGCGGCTGCGGCGCAAGGAGAGCTACGAGGGCGTGGTGAACCGGTCCATCAACGAGACCCTGAGCCGCACCATCGTGACCTCGCTGACCACGCTGTTCGTGGCGCTGACGCTCTTCATCTGGGGCGGCCCGGTGATCCACGACTTCGCCTTCGCCCTGGTGATGGGCGTGGTCATCGGCACCTACTCGTCCATCTTCGTGGCGAGCCCGGTGCTGGTGTGGTGGCACAAGCGCCAGGTGACCGACGCCAAGCGGGCCCAGCCCAGCCTGTAGCTGCGTCCCCGCGTCCACGACGCTCTGCGAAGGCGCCCCCAGCGGGGCGCCTTCGTCGTTGGGGGAACGGGGCGCCGCGGGGCGGTGTACCAGGCCCTCCGGTCCCGCAGACTGGGATACCGCCCGCGCCGCCCGTCGGGTACAATGGAAGGCATGGCGAACGTGAACGCATCCCCCCGCAGGCGGCCGGCGTGGCCGTGGGCGCTGGCCTGGCTGACCGTCCTGCTGGCGGCCGGCGCTTGGGCGCAGCCCGCGACGGCTCCGGCCACGGCGTCGGATCCGGAATCGGACCTGGCTCCGGAAGCGGCTGCGTGTCTGGAGCGCTTCATGGAGGCCTGGGAGGGGGAGGACCACGTGGCCCTGGCGGGCCTGCTGGAGAGCGACGGCGCTGTGGTCTCCCTGGGGCGCGCCGCCCGGCCCGAGAGCCGCACGAGTCCTGCGCAGGCCCACTACGTCTTCAAGTCGCTCTTCCAGGGCACGGACGATCACGTCCTCAGGCTGGAGAGCGGCTCCATGCACGACGACGCGGCCACCGCGGTGCTGGAATGGCGCTACCGCCGCGGCGAGTCGCGGCTCCGCGAACGCCTGTTCATCTCCCTGAGCCGCGACGACGGCTGGCGCGTGGATGCCGTCCGCGCCGGCAGCTGACCCCTTCTCGACGAGGAGCTCCGTGGACCGTCGCATGCGAGCGATCCTGGCAGCCTGCGCCGCCGGCCTCGCGCTGGCGGCCTGCGTGGCGCTGCGCGGCGACGGGGCCCTGGGCGCCGGCGGCGCCGCCACCTGGCTGCTGATCGTCGCGCTGGCCGCGGCGGTCGGATTCCAGCGGACGCGGCGCGGCGGCGGCGCGACGGCGGCGGCGGCGCTGCTGCTGGGCGCGGCGGCCGCGGCCTGGCTGGGGGCGTCGGCCGCGAGCGACGACGCCTGGGCCGCCCGCGAACGCGTGCGCCTCGCCGCGCGCCTGGCCGGCGTGCAGCAGGACGTGGGACGTCTGCGCGAGGCCGTGGCCGCGCTGCGGGCGGCCGCGGCCGAGGACGCGGGCGACCCCGCCCAGCGCCTGGAACATCTGCGCCGGGATTGGCCTCTGGGCGCCGCGGGCCCGTTCCCGCTGGGCCTGGCCTTCTGGCGCGACGGCGAACGTCTGGCCTGGAGCGGCGTGCTGGAGCCCTTCCCCGCCCAGGACCTGCCGGCCCCGGCCGAGCCGGCGCTGGTCCAGCAGGGACGCCTGGGCTGGGTCTGGCGCGGCAGCGTGGAGGCCGCGGACGGCCGGGTGGAGTGGCAGGTCCGCCTCACCCGCGAGGGCGTGGAGGCCCGGCCGCGGCACGGCTCCGAGGACCGGCTCCGCACCCAGGTGGTGCTCACCTCCGAACCCCAGAGCGAGCGCTGGCTGGGCAGCAGCGACCGCGGCCACCAGGTGGTGGCCGACGTGGTGCTGGACAGCACGCCCGGCGACATGGAGCTGCCCGTGCTGCGGGTCACGGTGGCCTCGGCGTCGCGGCCCGCCCGCGAGGCCGCGCGGTCCGCGCGCGCGCGCCTGCTGGTGCTGCTGCTGGCGTCGGCCGCCCTGCTGGCCGGCGCAGGGACGTTCCGCGGCGGCGCCGTCCTGGTCATGCTGTGGGCGCTGCGTCTGGCATGGGCGGCGCTGGACGTCTTCCATCGGCTGCCGGTGGCCTGGCCTGCCTCCGACGGCGCCGGCGGTCCCGGCGCCCTGGCCTCGTTGACCGATCCCACCTACTTCGCCACGCCCTGGGGACTGGGGCTGTTCGCGTCCACGGCCGATGCGGTGCTGACCGGCGCGCTGCTCTGCGCCACGGTGCTGGCGCTGCCGGCGGGCCGCCGCGCGATCGGGGGGCGGGCGCAGATCGGCGCCGCGGGCTTCGGCGCCGCGACCGGGGCGGGCCTGCTGCTGTTGGCCCTGCTGGCGCGCCAGTTCGCCGCCAACGCCCATCCGCACCTCGTGGGCCCCCGCATCCCGTTCACGGCGATCACGTTCTGGGGGCTCCACCTGGCGTTGGCGTTGATCTCCGTGGCCCTGGCCGTGGCCGGCACGCGCCTGGCCGACCGCCTGCGCGCCGCCCACGTGTGGCGTCAGCTCCCGGCCGTGGCGGCGGGCGCCGCCGTGGTGGCGCTGGGCGCGTCACGGCTGCTCGCGTGGGGCGAAGCCGTGCTGCTGCCCGTGCTGGCCGGCCTGCTCTGGGCCGCGGCGGCGGCGCGGGTGGATGCCGAGCGCACCCTCCGCCGCCTGCTCTGGCTGCTGCCGGTGCTGCTCACGGTGGTGTGGAATCACGTGGCCCTGGTGGGGGCCTACGACCGCGTGGAGCACGCCTGGCTCGAGCGCACCATCGAGGAGCTCACGGCGCCTCGCAGCGACTGGGCCCGCTTCCTCCTGGAAGACCTGCTGGGGGAGATGGCCGCGGACGAGGCCGTGCTGCAGAACCCGCCCCGCGCCCACGCACCGGAGGCCGTGGAGCTCTGGGCCGACTGGCCCGCCTTCGCCCTCTGGCGCGGCTCGGGCCTGCGCGAGCTGGGGCTGGCCTGCAACGTGGAGATCCTGGACGACGACGGCCTGGTGCAGAGCCGCTTCGCTTCCGGCCTGTTCCGCGACGCCGGTTACGAGATCGTGGCCCGCTCGAACTGGGAGACGGCCCGCCCCGCGGACGCGCGGGCGCAGGAGATCTTCTTCCAGTCCGAACGCCGCCGCTACGCCACCGGCGACGAGTGGATCCTGCGCGGCGAGACGGCGCGCATCGGCACGGGCGGCTGGCTGAGCCTGGAGCTGCCCGTTCGCACCGGACGCGTGAGCACCATGCGGCACGAGCTGGGGCCCGAGGACGCGGCCGACGGCTACGCGCCGCGCCGCGACGTGGACCGCCCCCTGCTCCTGCTGCGCCGCGAGGCCGACGGCTGGCGCGGCGACGGCGCCTCCGAGGTGCCCGGCCCCGAGGCGGCGCCGGCCCTGGCCAGGCTGCGCGCGGGCGGAACCGCCGCCGCGGTGATCCCCCTGGGCGACCATCGCTGGCGCTGCCTCTGGCGCGACGCCCCCGCCGACGAGGAGACCGACGCCGAGGGCTACCTCCTGGGCGTGCGGGTCCCGTCGCTGGGCGACCGCCTGCTGGATCTGTCCCGCATGCTGCTGCTGGACCTCATGCTCCTGGCGGGCGCGGGCCTGCTGGCCGGCGGCGTGCGTCTTGCCGCGCGACGCCATCGCTGGGATCTGGGCGTGCAGGAACGCTTCCTGCTTCTCTCCATCCTGCTGGGGTTGCTGCCGCTGGTCATGGCCGGCACGTTCATCGACCGTCTGAGCCGCGAGTGGCTGGCCGACGACGCGCGCGAGCAGACCCGGCAGAGCCTGGAGACCGCGCGCGAGCAGCTCCAGGGCCTGCTGGCGGAGCAGGCGCGCGCCCTGGCCGCCAGCGACTACATCAACGACCTTCTCTCCAGCCGCTACGCCGGCAGCCGGCCCCAGGGTCCGTTCAGCATCCGCCAGGCCATGGTGTTTTCGGCCGACGGGGAGCTGCTGCTGGACGAGACCCTCAGCGACCTGGATCCGCTGGAGGCCGCCGCCTTCCTGGAGACCGCACGCCGAACGTCGCTGGTGGTCACGCGCGACGCCCAGGGCGCCTACCTGGGCACCGTCATCCCGGTGAGCCTGGAGGACCGCCCCACGCTGGACGAAGCGGAGGCCCTGGCCAACGGCGCCGCCGGCCCGGGCGTGCGTCCCCGCGACGGCTACTTCTTCTACCGCCAGCGCCTGGACGGCGACCTGCTGGCCGGCCTGGCCGACGTGATCCAGGGCGAGGCCGTGCTCTACGTGGAAGGCGAGGCCCTGCTGGCCAGCCATCCGGACCACGTCTTCGCCGGCAGCACGGACCTGCTGCTGCCCGGCGACGCCATGGCCGGTCTGGCGGCACGCCCCGGCGGCATGCTGCTGGCGCCCGGCCGCGCCCGCGATCTGGCCTGGACCGGCCTGCTGGCCATGCCCAGCCTCAGCAACGGAGACGACGGCGTGCTGCGCCGCAACGACGTGCCGGCGGTGCTGGCCACGTCGTTCCCCGCGCGCGGCCGCGAGTTCGCCGCCCAGCGCGAGCGCACGGTGCTGTTCCTGGCCGGCCTCGCCACGCTGATCTTCCTGCTGGCCACGGTGCTGGGCCTGTCGCTGACCTGGCGCATCTTCGAACCGGTGCGTGTGCTGGTCCACGCCACGCGCCGGCTGGCCGCCGGAGATTTCGCGGCGCCGTTGCCACGGCGGGGCGAGGATGAGCTGGGCACCCTGAGCGCGGCCTTCGGCGCCATGCGCGACGATCTGCGGGAAGCCCAGACGGCCCTGGCCGAGCGCGAGCGCTTCCTGGCCCGGCTGCTGGAGCGCGTGCCCGTGGGCGTGGCCGTCTTCGGCGGGGAGGACGGCGCGGTGGTGAGCCTGAACCCCGCGGCCGAGCGCCTGCTGGCGTCCTACGCCGACCCGGACGACCCCGACCCCGGCCGCGCCGCGGCCCGCCTCCTGGCGGCCTTCACCGCAGCGGTGCCCGGCGGCGACGGCGACGCCGAGCTGGCGACGCCCGCCGGCGACAGGACCCTGCGCGGCCGTCTGGCGCCCCTGGTGCTGCCCGACGGCCGCCGCGACCGCATGATCGTGGTGGAGGACGTCACCGAGTTCCTGGAGACCAAACGCCTGGCCATCAACGCGCAGCTCGCGCGGCAGGTGGCCCATGAGGTGAAGAATCCGCTGACGCCCATCCAGCTCTCGGTCCAGTTCCTGCAGCAGGCCTGGCGCGACCGGGCGCCCAACCTGGATTCCATCCTGGAGTCCACGGTGAAGCAGGTGCTGGAGCAGGTGGAGCTGCTGCGGCAGATCGCCACGGAGTTCAGCCTGCTGGGCCGGCCGGAGGATCTGGCCTGCGAGCCCACGGATCTGCGCGAGCTGGTGCACGGGGTGCTGCGCCGCTACCGCGGCGCCGACGCCGAGGCCCTGGGCGTGGCCGAGAGCGGCGGACCGCCGCCCCTGGTGCTGGCCCACCGCGAGTCCCTGGCCAAGGTGATCGGAAACCTGCTGGAGAACTCCCTGCAGGCCGCCGGGGGAGCGGACCGCCTCCACCTGGAGCTCGCGTGGCGGGTGGAGGAACGCACCGTGGCCCTGATCTGGCGCGACGACGGGCCGGGTCTGGAGCCGGGCGTGGCCGATCGGCTCTTCGACCTTTATTTTTCCACGAAGTCCCACGGCACGGGCCTGGGCCTGCCCATCTGCCGCAGCCTGCTGACCCGGATGCAGGGCGGCATCACCCTGAGCAACCGGACCGACGCGCGCGGCGCCGAGGCCGTCGTCACCCTGCGGCGGGCCGACGCGGCGGGCGCGGGGACCGGAACGAGGTCGGCGTGAGAACCATCGTCCTGCTGGTCCTGCTGCTGCTGAGCCTGACCGCCGCGGCCGCCGCCGAGGTGACGGTGGCGCGCCTGCAGTACGACGGAGGCGATTGGTACGCCGATCCCAGTTCCCTGCCCAACTGGCTGCGCGAGGCGCGGCGCCGCACGGGCATCCCCGTGGACGCCGAGCCCGTCACCGTGTCCATGGACAGCGAGGATCTGGCGCGTTACCCGCTGCTCTACCTGACCGGCCACGGCGACATCCGTCTGGACGACCGCGAGGTGGAGCAGCTGCGGCGCTACCTGGACGGCGGCGGCTTCCTCTACGCGGACGACAACTACGGCCTGGACCGCGCCTTCCGCGCGCTCATGGCCCGCGTCTTCCCGGACACGCCCCTGATCCGCCTGGGCTCCGAGCACCCGGTGTTCCACGCCTTCTACGACCTGCCCGGCTTGCCCAAGATCCACGAGCACGACGGCGATCCGGCCCAGGCCTTCGGCATCGTGCGGAACGGGCGGCTGGCGGTGCTGTACTCGTGGTCCAGCGACATCGGCGACGGCCTGGAGGATCCCGAGGTGCACGGCGATCCGCCCGCGGTCCGCGAAGCCGCCGCTCGCATGGCCGTGAACGTGCTGACCTACGCCGTGACCCGACCCTGACCGGAGGCCGTCATGACCCGCGATCCCCGCGACATCCGCAGCCGCCTCTCGGGCCACCTGGCCCGGGCCCGCCTGCGCGTGGGGGCGGCGGGGCTGCTCACGGCGGCGGCGGTGCTCCTGCCGTGGTTCGGGCTGACGCTGCTGGTGCTGGGCCGGCTGGATCACGTGGCCGTGCCGCTGAAGGTGGGCGCCTGGCTGGGCCTCGCCGCGGTGGGCGTGCTGACGGTGCTGGACCGGCTGGGGCTGCCCCTGCGCGACCTGGGCCGCCTGGCGGGCTTCACGCGCCGCCTGGACCGCGCCGGAGGCCATCGCAACCTGCTGGTGGCCGCCGAGGAGGCCTCTCGCGGCGAGGACCGCTGGCGCGATGACGGCGTGGCGGGCGTGCTGCGCGAACGGCTGCAGGAGGACGCGGCGCGTCGGCTGGACGACGTGAAGCCCGGCCGACTGCTCGGCCTGCCGCGTCCCCTGCCCGCGGCCGCGGCCTGCCTGGCGGCGGCGGCGGCGCTGTGGCTGGCATGGCGGGAGCTGCCCGCGGTCTTCGAGCGCGGACGCGCGCGTCTGGCGGCGCCCACCCACGATGAGGTCTGGGCCCCCACCGCCGGCCTCCTCCTGGAGACCCGCGAGGCCCGCGTGCCCGCGCGCCGCAGCGCCCAGGTCACGGCCGTGGACCTGGGGCATCCCCGCGGACCGGTGGTCTGCGAGGTGCGTCCGGAACACGGCCGCTGGAGACCGGTGCCCGTGACGGCCGACACGTTGGGCTCCACGTCTCCGTTCAGGCGCTACCGAGCCGAGATCCCCGTGGCGGGCGAGGACCTGCGGGTGCGTTTCCGCCGCGACGGCATGACCACCACCGAGGGCCTGGTGACCGTGATGCACCCGCCCGTGCTCACGGAGCTGGCCCTGCGCCTGGAACCGCCCGCGTACACCGGCCTGCCCGCCGAGGACCTGATGCCGCCGCCGCCCTCGCTGGAGGCGCCGGCCGGATCGCATCTGCGCTGGAGCGGCCGCGCCAACAAGGTCCTGGCCGCGGCCACGTCTATGGCCGACGACGGCGCCGAGCTGCCTTGGACCATCCGCGGCGACACCTTGACCCTGGCTTGGACCGCGGACCGCGACCTGGCCTGGCGCCTGCGCCTGGACGACGTGGACGGGCTGCAGGACCTGGATCCCGTGCACCGCGTGGTGCACGTGCTGCCCGATGCGCCGCCGACGGCGTGGCTGCGCGGCGAGACCGAGGGCGGACGCCTGCCCGGCGACGGACGCGTGCTCCTGCAGGCCCTGGGGGAGGACGACTACGGCGTGGCGTCCCTGAGCCTGCTGGTGCGCCGCGAAGCCGCCTGGGGCGGCGCCGCCGACACCACCTGGACCCGCCTGCCCCTGGACCGCGCCGACCGCCTCCGCGCCGACTCGCCCGACGGCCCCGTCAGCGCCGCGGCCGGCGACCGCGAGGGCGGACCCGGCGCGGTGCGCTGGTCCCAGGCCCTGCTGCTGGAGACGGCGGAGCTGGAGCTCATGCCGGGCGACGCCCTGCTGCTGGCCGCCGAGGCCGTGGACAACCGCCGCCCCGGCCCCGCGGCCCGCGCGCGCTCCAAGGTGATCCGTCTGGAGCTGCCCTCGGCCGCGGACCTGCTCACCGAGCAGGTGGCGGACGAGGACGACCGCCTGGACGACCTGGACGCCCTGCGCCGCCGCGGCGATTCCATGCGCGAGGAGCTGGCCCGTCTGGAGCGGGAGCTCAAGAAGGACGCGGACCTGGACTTCGCCCGCAAGCAGGAGCTGGAGGACGCCCTGGCGCGCCAGGAGGCCCTGCGCGAGGAGGTGGAGCGCATCGCCGACGCGATGCAGCAGGACATCGGCGAGCTCATGGAGCACAACGCCGCGTCCCAGGAGCTGCTGGAGCGCATGGAGCAGGTGAGCCAGCTCCTGCAGGAGGTGCAGAGCGAGGAGCTGAAGCGCCTGCAGGATCAGCTGCGCCAGGCCATGGACCAGCTCAGCGAGGAGGAGATCCGCGCGGCCATGGAGGACGTGGCCAAGAACCAGCAGGAGTTCCTGGAGAAGCTGGACCGCGCCATCGCCCAGCTCGAGGAGATGAAGCGCGCCCAGGAGATGGCGCGCATGACCTCCGAGGTGGAGGACCTCATGCGCGAGCAGCAGGCGTTGCTGGACCAGGATCAGGACGCCGCGGCGGAGGCGGAGCGTCAGGACGCCCTGGCCCGCGCCGCCGAAGAGATGAAGGAGCAGCTGCGCGAGGCCCTGGAGCGACTGGAGTCCGGCTCCCAGGACTCGCCCGCCACCGACGCCATGGAGGAGGCCCTGCGCGAGGCCATGGAGGCCATGGAGCAGAGCGATCCCGCCGAGGCCATGCGCGAGGCGGCCGAGGCCATGCGCGAGCAGGAGAGCGGCGAGAGCGGCGAGTCCCAGTCCGGCGAATCCCGTCAGGACCGGTCGCAGCAGGAGCAGCAGGAGGGCGGGCAGGAGTCCCAGAGCCAGTCGAGCGAGTCGCCGTCGCAGGAATCGCCGCCCTCGGGCGGCCAGCAGCAGCAGCACGAGGCCCTGCGGCGCCTCGCGTCGCTCTACCACATCATGATGCAGGGGCAGGGCGCCATGCAGATGGCCATGGACCAGCACGTGGCCGACGCGCTGCGCGGTCTGGCCTTCGACCTGCTGGACATCAGCCGTCGTCAGGAGGCCCTGGCCCTGGCCGTGCCCCAGGATCTGCGCGACGTGCGCGCCCCGGAGCTGGCCCGTGACCAGATGACCGTGCTGCGCGGCACCGCGGCCCTGCGCGACCGGCTGACGGAGATCCTGCAGAAGTCGTCCACCCTGAACTTCCAGCTCCTGAACAACCTGGACGCCATCACCGAGAAGCAGGACGAGGCCCTGGGCCACCTGGAGGTGGGTTGGGGCGGCCCGGCCGCCACGGCGGCCCGCGACGGGCTCGCGGCCGTGAACCAGCTCGTGGTGAACCTGCTGACCGCCGCGCAGATGACCGGCGGCGGAGGGGGCGGGTCGTGTCCCACGCCGTCGCTGAGCATGCAGCTGGAGCAGATGGCGCGGGAGCAGGCGGGGCTCAACGGCCTCACCCAGCAGATGCAGGGCCAGATGGGTCAGGGCGGCCTGAGCCAGCAGCAGCGCGCGCAGATGCAGCGCCTGCAGTCGGATCAGCAGGGGCTGGCGGGGCAGATGCAGGACGCCGCCCGCGAGCGGGAGCAGTCGGAGGACCGGGAGCGTCTGCTGGGCGACCTGGACCAGCTGGCCCGCGACATGGAACGCGTGGCCGACGACCTGGGCGCCGGCCGCGTGGACGAGGAGACCCTGCGCCGGCAGGAGCGCATCCTGAGCCGCCTGCTCGACGCCCGCAACAGCGTGCGTCGTCGCGACTACAGCAAGCGCCGCGAGTCCGAGACGGCCGAGGGCCTGTTCCGCGTGCAGCGCGGCGAGCTGCCCCCGCCCGACGCCGCCGCGGACGACGTCCACCGCCTGCGCCGCGACCAGGTGGACCACGTGCCAGGCGACTACCGCGACCTGGTGCGGCGCTACTTCCGCGCCCTGGATGAACTGGAGGGGGGCGCCAAGCCCGAGGGGGGCACGCCATGAGGCGGCTCCTGCTCATCTTCCTGGGCGCGGCGTTCCTGGCCGCGGCATCGCGGGCCCAGGAGCCCGAGAAGCCGCCGGCGGGCCGGCCGTCGCCCCACGCCCCCACCCTGGAGATGGGCGCGCGCAACGATTGGCCCACGCGGTTGGGGCAGATCGACCGCCTGATCCGCATGGGAAGCCTGGGGCGGGCCGCCACCATGCTGGAGACCCTGGAGAAGTCCGGCGCTCCGGCGGAGCAGGTGCTGCTGCGCCGCGTGTCGCTGGCGGCGGCCCTGGGCGAGCAGGATCAGGTGGTGGCCCTGTGCCGCGAGGGCCTGGCGTCGCGGCCCCGCTCCCTGCCCCTGCTGCGTCCGCTGGCCGAGGCCCTCATGGCCGTCGGCGCGGTGGACTCGGCCCGCGCGGTGGTGGCGGATCTGCTGCTGGTGAGCCCCAACCGCGTCAGCGCCGCGGCGCAGATGAGCGACCGCTGGCGGGAGACCGGGCACGTGGAAGAGGGTCTGGCCCTGGTGGACGCGGAGCGCGTGGCGGAGGGCCGCACGGACCTGCTGCAACGTCCGCGCGCCCTCTGCCTGATGGCGCTGGACCGGGTGGAAGAGGCCGTGGCCGAACTCCAGTCGGAACTGGATCGCAACCCCATGAACGTGGCCATGGTGCGCACCGAGCTCCTGGACGGCCTGGATTCCGACGACGGACTGCGCCGGGCGGCCAAGGCCCTGGGCCGCGTGCCCGACGCGATGGACCCCACGGCCTCGGCCCTGCTGCGCGCGGACGTTCTGCTGGCCCTTGGCGACGTCGACGCGGCGCTGGACGCCGTGCGGCCCTTGATCGTCGACGCCGCAGGCGCCACCCAGCTCCTGCGCCAGACCACCATCCTGCAGCGCGAGGCGCCTCTGGTCACCGACGACCGACGCGCCCGCGCCCAGTGGACCTGGCTGCTGGAGGTGCTGGAGGTCCTGGCCACCGACTCCGCCCTCCCGCGCGGCCAGCGCCCGCGGGTGCTGGACCTGCTGGCCGGCGCCGCGGAGCGCGCGCTGGAGGCCGGCTACCTGGACGCGGACCCCCAAGGCGCGGAAGTCCGCATCGAGCACGTGCTGGACCTGGTGCGGCAGGGGAGCCCCGGCTCCACGCGGCTGTATTCGGCCCAGGTGCGCCTGGCCCGCCACACCCGCGACGTGCGCCACGATCCCGACCGCGCCGCCGCCCGTCTGGAACGCCTGCTCGTGAACCTGGACCTGCCGTTGGAGGGCGTGGCGCTCTGCCGCCTGGAGCTGGGCCTGTGCCGCCTGGCCGCCGGCGATACGGCCGCCGCCAGGACCGTGCTGACCCGCCTGGGTCGCAGCGACCGCTTCCACGACGCCGCCGGCCACGCCCACTACCACCTGGCGCGTCTGGACCTGGCGCAAGGGCACTGGGACACCGCGCGCGAGCGCCTGTCCGCCGTGGCCCTGGACAACGCCGGCTCCGAGTACGCCAACGATGCCCTGGACCTGGCCCTGCTCGCGGCCGAGGAGCAGGCCCGCGGCGCCGCGCCGGTGTTCCTGCAGGCCTACTCCGCGTGCATGGCCCGTGAGATCACCGCCGACCCCGCCGGCCGCCGCGAAGCCCTGCGCGCCTTCCTGGCCGGCGTGACGCCGGCCGATGCGGCGGCGTCCATGCTGGTGTCCCGCGCCCGTCTGGAGCTGGCGGACCTGGAAGCCGCCGCCGGCGACGTGGACGCCGCGGCCGCGCTCTGCGCCGCCGTGGTCAACGACCGGCCCGACGGCCCCTACGCCGCCCGCGCCTTGGCCCGCCAGGGCGAGCTGCTGGCCGCCGACGGCGACCGCGGGGCCGCCGTGCGCGTGTGGGAACGCCTGCTCGCCCAGTATCCGGACGGCCTGGAGGCCGAGGACGCCCGACGCCGTCTGAGGGAGAACCCGTGAACCGTCTCCATCGCCTCGCCCTGCTCTGCCTGGTCCTGCTGGCCGCCGCGCCGGCCGCCGCCCAGTGGATGCTGGTGCCCATGGACCTGAGCCAGACCAACCACCTCAAGGCCTACGGCCACGCCTTCAGCGTGCTGCAGGCGGGCGACAACGTGAGCTGGCTGCTCAACTACCGCGGCGGCAGCTTCCTCATGCGCGAGTCGGCCGACGCGGCCCTGGCCGCCCGTCTGCGCGGCGTGCGCTACGAGCGCCTGAGCGACGGCGACGTGGCCGCCGTGCGCGCGGAGATCGCCGGCGGCAACATGGAGGAGGTGCTGCTGGAGACGGTGCCGCGCATCGCCGTGTACGCCCCGCCCAACTTCCAGCCCTGGGACGACGCCGTGACCCTGGCGCTGACCTACGCCGAGATCCCCTTCGACCGGGTCTTCGACCGCGAGGTGCTGGAGGGCAAGCTGTCCGAGTACGACTGGCTCCACCTGCACCACGAGGACTTCACCGGCCAGTTCGGCAAGTTCTACGCGGTGTTCCGCCTCTCGGAGTGGTACGTGGAGCAGCAGGCGCTGACGGAGGAGCTGGCGCGTTCGCTGGGCTTCGACGCGGTGTGGAAGCTGAAGCAGGCCGTGGCCCTGAAGCTGCACGACTACGTGGAGCAGGGCGGCTTCCTCTTCGCCATGTGCTCGGCCACGGACACCATCGACATCGCCCTGGCCTACCTGGGCTGCGACATCGTGCCGCCGGAGATCGACGGCACGCCGCTGGATCCGCAACGCGAGCAGAAGCGCGACGACGCGCGCACCTTCGCGTTCCAGGACTTCCGCCTGATCACGAACCCGTTGGTGTACGAGTACAGCACCATCGACACCAGCGACTACGCGCGGCTGCGCGGGGCCGAGGGCGACTACTTCACCCTCTTCGCCTTCGCCGCCAAGCACGACCCCGTGCCCACCATGCTCACCCAGTGCCACGTGAACGTGATCGACGGCTTCATGGGGCAGACCACGGGCTTCGACCGCGCGGTGCTCAAGCGTCACGTGACCGTGCTGGCGGAGGTGGAGGGCACCGACGAGATCCGCTACATCCACGGCAAATGCGGCCTGGGCACGTTCACGTTCCTAGGCGGTCACGACCCCGAGGACTACCAGCACGCGGTGGGCGACCCGCCCACGGACCTGGACCTGCACCGCACCTCGCCGGGCTACCGGCTCATCCTGAACAACGTGCTGTTCCCCGCCGCGCGGAAGAAGCCCCAGAAGACCTAGCGACGCGGGCGCCGCGCCAGCAGGGCGAGGGCCGCGCCCAGCACCGCCAGCGAGGCGGCCAGGGCGCCCCACGGCGTGGCGGCGTCGGCGGCGGGCAGGGTCATGCCGCCCTCGTGGAGCATGAGGGCGAAGCTCAGGCCGTTGTGCACGGCGTGGGCGAGCACCGCGGGCAGGATGGAACCGGTGAGCTCCGTGAGCCGCGCGTAGAGCAGGCCCAGGGCGATGAGCCCGAACATGGCCCAGGGCTCCCCGTGGGAGAGGGCGAAGAGCAGGGCGGTAAGCACCGCCACGGGCCAGGGGGCCCAGGCAGCGCGCAGGCTGCGGTACAGCAGCCCGCGGAAGAGCACCTCCTCCGCCAGGGGCGCGGCCACGGTCACGGCCACCCAGGCGGCGGCGCGCTCGGCGGGCGTGGCGGGCAGGTGGGCGTTGAGGAACTCCAGCCAGGCGGGCGGGGGCGGCCGCAGGGCGGTGGACAGGCCCGTGAGCAGCGACGCCGGCATGAGGGCTCCCGCCGCCGCCAGGACCGCCAGACCGGCGACCGCAGGGGGGATCGGCCGCAGCAGGGCCAGCGTGGAGAAGGGGAGGCCGTAGAGGCCGCCGGCCGCGCGCGCCGCCAGCAGCGTGGCCACGGCGGCCAGCCCCACCGTGAGGTAGAGGTCGTCGGTCAGGCCGAAGAGCACGCTCTGCAGCAGCATGTTGCCCGTGAGCAGGCCCACGGCGAGCACGGCCGGCATCCAGACCGGCCAGGAACGCGGATGCTGGGGGGGCATGGGACTCCTTTCCGCTGGGCGGGAGCTTGGCAGACGCGGGCCCGCTTGTCCACGTCGGGAGCCGGGCCTTGGCGCGGGGCCCGGGAACGCTTACCATGCGCTGCGGCGCCACGCGGAAGGGGAATCGCCATGACCACGGCCAAGGACGAGCGGCCCATCCAGGCCGTCATCTTCGATCTGGACAACACGCTCACCGACTTCATGCTGGCCAAGGAGGCGGCCGTGCGCGCGGCGGCGGAGGCCATGATCGACGCCGGCCTGCCGGGCACGCCGGAGGAGATCCGCAACGGGATCTTCGCCGTGTACGACGCCGTGGGCATCGAGCATCAGCGGGTCTTCGACCGCTATCTCACCGAGCGCACCGGCCGCGTGGACGACCAGATCCTGGCCGCGGCCGTGGTGGCCTACCGGCGCGCGCGCGAGGCGTCGCTGGTGCCGTACCCGCACGTGCGGCCGGTGCTGCACCGCCTGGCCCGCGAGGGCTACGCCCTGGCCGTGGTCAGCGACGCGCCGCGCTTCGAGGCCTGGCTGCGCCTGACCTACCTGCGTCTGAACCACGATTTCGATGTGGTGCTCACCTTCGACGACACCGGCCACCACAAGCCCAGCCCCGTGGGCTTCGAGATGGCCCTGCAGAAGCTGGGTGTGCCGGCGCACCGCGCGGTGAACATCGGCGACTGGCCGGAGCGCGACATCGTGGGCGGCACCATCGCCGGCATGCACACCGTGTACGCCCGCTACGGCGACACCTACCAGTCCAACGACCGCAAGGAGCGCGGCCCCTCCGGCGCCCACTTCGAGATCGACAACCTGCGCCAGCTCCTGGACGTGCTGGACGAGCTGAACGCGCGGCTGCGGGCGGCGCGGCCGTGAAGGCGGCGACGTCGGCGCAGATGGCGGCCATCGACCGCGAGACCATCGCGGGCGGCGTGCCCGGCCTGGAGCTCATGGAACGCGCCGGCCGCGCCATGCTGCTGGCCCTGGTGGCGGACGACCGCCTGGGCCCCTGCGACCGCGTGGCGATCTGCTGCGGCAAGGGCAACAACGGCGGCGACGGCCTGGTGCTGGCCCGCCTGCTCCACGGCTGGGGCCGCCCGGTGGCCGTGATGCTGCCGCCGCCCGGCACGGAGCTCTCCCCCGACGCCCAGGCCAACCTGGAGCGCCTGCCCGCGGAGGTGCGCGTGGAGCGCCCCGCCGCGGCGGACCGCGCGGCCGTTTGGCGCGAGCTGCAGGGCTGGGCCGACGTGGCGGTGGACGCCCTCTTCGGCACCGGCATCCGCCCGCCCCTGCGCGGCGACGACGCGGCGCTGATCGCGGCCTTCGATCCCCTGGAGGCGGAGATCGTCAGCCTGGACATCCCCTCGGGCGTGTGCGGCGACGACGGCCGCGTGGATCCCGTGGCCGTGTCCGCCCACCGCACGCTGACCGTGGGCCTGCCCAAGCTGGGGCTGCTGCTGCCGCCGGGACGGGATCACGCGGGGGAGGTGGAGGTGCTGGACATCGGCTTCCCCGAGGACGTGGTGGCCCGCCACGCCGGCGGCGTGGAGGTGCTCACGCCCGAGGAGGCCGCGGCCCTGCGCGCGCCCCGCCCGTCGGACACGCACAAGTACGCCGCCGGCACCGCGCTGGTGATGGCCGGCTCGCAGCGCTACGGCGGCGCCGCCCTGCTGGCCGGCCTGGGCGCCCTGCGCTCCGGCGCGGGCCTGACCACCCTGGCCCTGCCCGACGTGCACGCCGCGGCCGCCCTGGCCTTCCTTCCCGAGGCGCTGCTCGCCCCCCTGGCCGTGGGCGCCGGCGGCGGTCTGGCCCCTCTGGCCGACGCCGCCCTGGACGCCCTGCTGGACGGTCGCAAGGCCTGGGCCGTGGGCCCCGGCCTGGGCGACGACCCCGCGACGGACGTCTGGGTGATCCGCGCCCTCGCGCGCGTGGAGACCCCCGTGGTGGTGGACGCCGACGCCCTGTCCGCCTTCGCACGCGCCGGCGCGGCCCCGCGCTGCGCTGCGGCCGAAGCCGTGCTCACGCCCCACGGCGGGGAGCTGGCGCGGCTGGCGGGCGTGACGTCGGCGGAGCTGGCCGCGCGCCGCCTGGAGCTGGTGCCGGAGCTGGCCCGGCGCTGGGGCGTGGTCCTGGTGGCCAAGGGTTCGCCCACCCTGGTGGCCGCGCCCGACGGCGGCCTCACCCTGATCCCCGTGGGCCACGACGCCCTGGCCGTGGGCGGCACCGGCGACGTGCTGACCGGCCTGCTCTGCGGTCTGCTGGCCCAGGGCCTGCCCGCCCACGACGCCGCGCGGCTGGGCTGCTGGCTCCATGGCCGCGCCGGCGAGCTGGCGGCCGAAGCCTTGGGCGGCCGCCGCGGCGTGCTGGCCCGCGAGGTGGCCGACCTGATCCCCGCCGCCCAGGGCGGCCTGGACCCCGCAGCCCCGGAGGAGCGGTCCTGATGAAGGTGCTCGGCATCGAGACGTCCTGCGACGACACCAGCGTGGCCCTGCTGGACAGCGAGACCGGCGTGCTGGAGAACCTGGTCTCCAGCCAGGTGGACCTGCACGACCACTTCGGCGGCGTGGTGCCGGAGCTGGCGTCGCGCGCGCATCTGGTGAACCTGCTGCCCCTGGTGGACGTGCTGCTGGCGCGGCGGAGCCTGGCGCTGTCGGACCTGGACGGCGTGGCGGTCACGGCGGGGCCGGGCCTCATCGGCGCCCTGCTGGTGGGGCTGTCCACGGCCAAGGCCCTGTGCTGGACGGCGGGGCTGCCCCTGGCGGGCGTTCACCACATCGAAGGTCACATCCTGGCCAACGACCTGACCTCTCCCATGGTCTTCCCGGCCGCGGTGCTGGTGGTCTCGGGCGGGCATACCGAGGTGGTGCTCATGCGCGGCATCGGCCGCTACGAGCGCCTGGGCTGGACCCTGGACGACGCCGCCGGCGAGTGCTTCGACAAGTGCGCCAAGCTCCTGGGCCTGCCTTACCCGGGCGGTCCGGCCGTGGACCGCATGGCGGCGCAGGGGGAGCCCGGACGCTTCGACTTCCCGCGGCCCTTGGCCAAGGACCCGCGCATCGTCTTCAGCTTCAGCGGCTTGAAGACGGCGGTGCGTCTGGCGGTGGAGGCGCTGCCGCGGCCCTTCCGCGAGCAGGACGTGGCCGATGTGTGCCACGGCCTGCGCGAGGCCGTGGTGGACAGCCTCACCGCGCGCCTGTTCAAGGCCGCGCGCAAGCACCGGGTGGCGGCCGTGTACCTGGCGGGCGGCGTGGCCGCCAACAGCCTGCTGCGCGAGCGCACCGCGGTCCTGGCCGCCAAGGGCGGCTTCCATCACCTGCCGCCGGAGCGCGTCTACTGCACGGACAACGCGGCCATGATCGCCCGTGCGGGAATGGCCAAGCTCCAGGCCGGGCGCCCGGATCCGCTGACCCTGGACAGCTTCGCCCGCCGGCCCATCGTCTCCTGGGCCGACGGGGACTGAGGGCCCGTCCTTCCCCCGCGCTCCCCATGATTCCCGAATGGCACGGCCCTTGCCTGCAGAGCCGTCGGGTCCGCATGCGGCGGGTCCGCCTCGGATTTTGCATGGTGGGGGAAGATGCGGGACGCCGAAACGATCCTGGTCGTCGACGACGAACCCAACATCAGGACCATCCTGACCTATCTGCTTGAGCAGGAAGGCTTTACCGTTCGCACCGCCGCGAACGGGCAGGCCGCTCTGGCGGCCATGGCGACGGAGCTGCCGAGCCTGGTGATCCTGGACGTCATGATGCCGGAACTCGATGGATTCCAGGTGCTTGCATCGATGCGGCGCGATTACCGCACCCACAACGTGCCCGTGATCCTGCTCACTGCGAAAGGCGACGTGCTGCACAAGGTGCAGGGCCTGCGCGAGGGCGCCAACGACTACCTGGTCAAGCCGTTCGTCCACGAGGAGCTGATCCTCCGCGTGCAGAACATGCTGCGCTTCACCCGCAACCAGCGCGACGCCAACCCCCTGACGGGCCTGCCCGGAAACCTGGCGATCGAAGAGGAACTGACCAGGCGCCTGACCGCGCGCGAACCCTTCGGCTTCCTCTACGTGGACCTGGATCACTTCAAGCCCTTCAACGACCACTACGGCTACAACCGGGGCGACAAGATGCTGTCGCTGCTGGCCGAGTGCCTGCAGCGCGCCGCCGCCTCGGTGGACCACGACGTTTTCCTGGGGCATGTGGGCGGCGACGATTTCGTGGCCGTGCTGCCGGCGGATGCGGCGGTGGGCGTGGCCCACGCCATCGTGCGCGAGTTCGAGGCGCGCAAGCGCTTCCTCTACGATCCCGAGGACTGGTCGCGCGGCTGGATCGAGAGCCGCGACCGCACCGGCGAGTCGCGGCGCGTGGCGCCGGTGGGCGTGACGGTGGCCGTGGTGGTGGACAGCACGGGCGAGTTCGAGCACCTGGGCCGCGTGAACTCGGTGGCGGCGGAGCTCAAGCGCTTCGGCAAGAGCCGGCCCGGCAGCATCGTGGTGGAGGAGCGGCGCGAGCCCGTGGCCTCCGCCTGGGACACCGTCGCGGCCGGCGTGGACGACGCGGCCGACGACCGCTAGGGGGACGGGATGCTGGCGACGCGCAGGGTGCTGATCGTGGAGGACGAGGGGAGCCTGGCCGGCCTCGTGGCGCAGGCCTTCGAGAACGAGGGCTACAAGGTGGCCACCGCGAGCAACGGCATCGAGTGCATGAACCGGCTCACGGCCTTCCGCCCCGACGTCATCGTGATGGACATCATGATGCCGCGGCTGGACGGCATCGACACCACGCGGCTGATCCGCCGGCACGGCGACTTCCGCGAGACGCTGATCGTGGCCCTTTCGGCCAAGCAGGACGAGCGCACCCAGGCGGCCATGCTGCAGGCGGGCGCCGACGTGTTCCTGACCAAACCCTTCTCGGTGCGCGCCCTCATCGGCACGGTGAACGCGCACCTGGCCCAGCAGAGCTGAGGAGACGCGTCATGTCCATGATCCCGGCCGTCGTGACCGCCGCCGCCTTCCCCGGCGGCCTCTGGTCCACCGTCCTGGTGGCCGTGCTGCTGGCCGGCGGCCTGGTCTGGCAGGCGCGCCGCTACCGCAGCCGCCTGAACGGCCTGACCGAGCGCCAGGAGCGCATGCAGGGCCTGGAGGACATCCTCAGCATCTCCGCGCGCATGCACGCCTACCACGACGTGGACCACCTGCTGAACGAGGTGGCCGACGCCGTGCGCCGCTCCCTGGGCTTCCGCATGGTGCTGCTGCGCATCTACGACGCCGGCGAGAAGGCCTTCGAGGCGCGCGCCTTCGCGGGCATCGACGAGGAGGGGCGCGCCTACCTGCGCGACCTGCCTCTGAGCCTGGCCGAGTTCCGCAAGATGACCCAGCCCCAGTACCAGGTCTCCAACAGCTACTTCATCCCCTACGTGGAGGGCCAGGAGGAGGAGGCGGCCTTCGGCGGCTACATCCCGGACCTGGGCGAGCGCCACGAGGGGGAGTGGGACGAGCGCGACCTGCTCATCGTGCCCCTCACCTCGCCCGAGGGCGAGATCAGCGGCTACCTGAGCGTGGACGATCCGGTGGACCGGATGCGCCCGTCGGCCAAGACCATCGAGCGCCTGGAGCTCTTCGCCATGCAGGCGGCCACGGCCATCAGCTCCGCCGAGGTCTACTCCCGCATGCACCGCCAGAACCAGGAACTGGTGCTGGCCACCGAGCGCCTGCGCTACCACCACGACCTGAAGAACAACTTCGTGGCCAACGTGAGCCACGAGCTGCGCACGCCGCTGACGTCCATCAAGGCCTACAGCGAGGCCCTGCTGCACGGGCGCGACCGCATGGACGCCGCCTCCATGGGCGAGTTCCTGCGCGTGATCGACCAGGAGGCGGAAAAGCTCACGGGCATCGTGAACAACCTGCTGGACCTGGAGCGCATGGAGGGCTCGCAGGTGAAGTTCAACCGCCACCAGACGGACCTGGTGGCGCTGGTGCGCGGCGTGGAGGGCGCGGCGCGCAGCCAGGCCGCGGCCAAGGAGATCAATCTCACGGTGCACTGCGACCGCGAGGAGATCCCGCTGTGGGTGGACGGCGACGAGATCCGCCAGCTGGTGCGCCACCTCATCGACAACGCCCTGAAGTTCACGCCCGCGGGCGGGAACGTGCACCTGTCCCTGCTGGACGGCGTGTCGTCGGTGCGCATCGTGGTGGAGGACAACGGGGTGGGCATCCCGGACAACAAGATGTCCTACATCTTCGACCGCTTCTACCAGGTGGACGGCTCCAGCACGCGCGAGCACGGCGGGCAGGGCATCGGCCTGGCCATCTGCCGCGACATCGTGACGCGCCACGGCGGGCGCCTCTGGGGCGAGCGGGTGCAGCCCCGCGGCGTGCGCTTCAACGCGCTGCTGCCGCGGCGCAAGGAGATCGTGCAGCGCAGCGCCGCGGTGCGCGGCGGCTACGTGGACGTGGGCACCTTCGCCGAGAAGCTCATCCAGTGGACCGGCGAGCTCATGCGCGTGAAGATCGTGTCGCTGATGACGCCCAACGCCGGCGGCGACCACCTGGTGATCGAGGCCGCCATGGGCCTGGACGACCACGTGGTGCAGAACACGCGTCTGGCCCGCGGCGAGGGCATCGCCGGCCGCGTGTGGCAGACGGGCGAGACGCTGCTGGTGGAGAACGTGGAGCGCGAGGACTCGGAGGTGCCCGAGGGCAAGTCGCGCCGCTACAGCACGGGCTCGCTGCTCAGCGCCCCGGTGCTGGACGAGGGCCGCGTGGCCGCCGTGGTCAACGTCAACAACCGCATCGACGGCCACGCCTTCACGGAGCGCGACCGCCTGCTGCTGGAGGCCCTGTGCGGCCGCATGGGACGCATCCTGCGCCGCGCCTCGGAGCACGAGCGCGCCGCCAGCGAGTTCCAGCAGCTGCTCAAGGCCCTGCGCAAGGGCGTGGCCATCCGCCGCGCCCGCCACGACGAGCTGGCCGAGGCCTGCCACGAGATCTGCGTGGCCACGGCCCGGCGCCTGAACCTGGACCGCGAGCAGCTCAAGGACCTGGCCTTCGCCCTGCAGACCTACGACCTGGGCCTGTCCGGCGTGCCCGACCAGATCCTGCAGAAGCAGCCGCCCCTGGCCCAGGACGAGTGGGAGCTCATCCACCAGCACGTGGACACGGGCATCGAGCTGCTGGGCAGCCTGGACGCGCCGCAGCAGGTGATCCAGATCGTCAAGCACCACCACGAGCACTACGACGGCAGCGGCTACCCGGACGGCATGGTGGGCGAGGCGATCCCCCTGGGCTCGCGCCTGCTCTCGCTGGCCGACGCGTTGACCGCCATGCTCCAGGGCCGGCCCTACCGCCGCGCCATGGCGCTGGAGGAGGCGCTGGCCGAGATGGAGGACGGCTCCGGCCGCCAGTTCTGCCCGCGCTGCCTGGGGCCGTTCCTGGAGGAGGCGCGGACCTTCGGCCCCGCCGTCCGCGAGATCCAGGACCGGCGCTCCCTGGCGCTGCCCGAACCCGAGCCCGAGACGGTGTCAAGCTAGACGCCGTCCTGCCGATCATACGGAGAGAACCCGCCAGCCACGGCCCGACACGGAGGAACCGCCTTGCGCAAGATCCTGATCGTCGACGACGAGCCCTACATCCTGAACATCCTGGACTTCAGCCTGGACGCCGAGGGCTACCGCGTGCTGCAGGCCAGCGACGGCCAGGAGGCCCTGCGCATGGCGCAGGAGCACCAGCCGGAGCTGATCATCATGGACGTGATGATGCCCCGCCAGGACGGCTTCGAGACCTGCCGTCTGCTGAAGGAGGACCTGCGCACCAGCTCCATCCCCGTGGTGCTGCTCACGGCCAAGAACAGCCGCGAGGACCGCGAGATGGGCGAGAAGGTCAAGGCCGACGGCTACATCACCAAGCCCTTCAGCCCGCAGCGGCTGCTGGACACGGTGAACGAGCACCTGGGCGTGGCCCACGAGTAACGCGCCGTTCCCAGCCGGTGACGGCGCAGGAGCCCGCTTCCGCGAGGAGGCGGGCTCCCGTGCGTCCGG
>ERZ795053.196-NODE-196-length-75404-cov-19.922494_pt1 | contig 75404 bp, 67 predicted proteins | sample MGYA00375137_ERZ795053 | MGnify/ENA primary metagenome ERZ795053 (study PRJEB30182, sample SAMN05720284) | activated sludge metagenome | isolation source: Anaerobic digester | place: Hong Kong | collected 2014-12-17 ...
GGTGCTTGCAGTTGGGGTTGGGGCAGTGGGGCGGTTGCCAGCCGTATCGTCGTGTGTTCATGCCCGGCCTGTTGCGAGGAACAGGCCGGGCACAATTTCAGTGGCACAACTCAAGGAATGCCGGAATCGGCCGAAAGCGACGGGGTAAGGCAGGTCCTCCAACCCCGGAGCAAGCATGGCGCCGTCCACCACGGCATGGCCCCCCGGCATCACCTCGTCCGCCGTCGCGGACGCCCTCAGGCGTCTGCAGGGCGCCGGCGGCGTGCCCGTGATCGGGACGCCGCCCGAGGAGCCGGTGCTGCCCCAGCGCGAGGCCGCCTGGAGCTACGACCCCGCCGAGCAGCGCATGACCCGCCTGGATCCGGGCGTGGCCTCCCTCTTCCTCACGTCGTACCGCGAGCTGCTGGCCGAGCCCGGCCGCATGGCCCGGGCCGTGCACGCCGACGACCTGCCCGCCCTGGCGGCCCTGTTCATCTCCCCGGACGACGTGCTCGCGCAGGGCCGCGAGTTCTGGGTCCGCACGCGCGAGGGCGAGCGCCGCCTGCACGTGCGCGCCGCGCGGGTGCGCGACGCCGATGGCCGCGTGATCCGCGTGGACGGCCTGATCCGCATGGTGGAGCCCGTCCCGGCGGAGACCGGCGGCCAGGAGCGCCGCTACCAGGACCTGCTGCGCTCCCTGCGCCTCAAGCAGCTCTCCGTGGACCGCGCCAACGACGCCCTGATCTGGACCGAACCCGACGGCCGCATCATCGACTGCAACCACAGCGCCTGCCGCCTCTACGGCGCCGACCGGCTCGGGCTGCTCGCGGCCACGGTCTTCGATCTGAACCCGGCCTTCACGCCCGAGATCTGGCGCGGCCGCTGGGACGCGCTGCGCACCAGCCTGTCGGAGATGAGCGAGACCACGCACCGCCGCCTGGACGGGGAGACGTTCCCCGTCCTGGTCTCCACCAACCACCTGGAGTTCGGCGGCCGCGAGTACCACTGCACCATCATCCGCGACCTCACCGAGCAGAAGCGCCACGAGGCCGAGATCCGGCGCATGCAGGCGGAGCTCGAGGCCCGCGTGGAGGAGCGCTCCCAGGCCCTGGACGAGAGCCGCACGCGTCTTCTGGAGTCGGAGAAGATGGCGGCCCTCGGGCGCCTGGTGGCCGGCGTGACCCACGAGATCAACACGCCCGTGGGCATCGGCGTGACCGCCGCCTCCCACCTGCAGGACCTGGTGCGCAAGCTGGACGGGGCCTACGGCTCCCAGTCCATGACCCGCGCCGATTTCGAGGACTTCCTGCACGACGCCCACGAGGCCGCGGGCATGATCCTCAGCAACCTGAACAAGGCCTCGCGCCTGATCCAGGGCTTCAAGGGCGTGGCCGTGGACCAGTCCGACGACGCCCGCCGCGAGTTCGAGCTGGCCGGCTACCTGGAGGAGATCCTGCTCAGCCTGCGCCCGCGCCTCAAGCGCGCCCCGGTGCAGGTGGAGCTGGACTGCCCCGCGGGCCTGGTGGTGGACAGCTACCCCGGAGCCCTCTCCCAGGCCGTGTCCAACCTCATCATGAACTCGTTGATCCACGGGTTCGCCGAAGGCCGCTCGGGCCGCATCCGCATCGCCGCGGAGGCCGTCGGCGACGACATCCGCCTGACCTACGCCGACGACGGCGCGGGCATGACCGAGGACGTCAAGGACAAGCTCTACGAGCCCTTCTTCACCACCCGCCGCGGCCAGGGCGGCAGCGGCCTGGGCATGCACGTGGTCTACACCGCCGTGACCGGCATGCTCGACGGGCGCATCGCCTGCGAGAGCGCGCCCGGCCAGGGCGTGACCTTCCGCATCACCTTCCCCCGCACCAGGAGGCGCGACGATGTCTGATCGTCTCGACGAGCTCTTCCTGGTGGACGATCCCGTGGCCGGCGCCGACGACCTGCTCTTCGCCGAGGACACGGGCGCAGAGGCCCCGGCCCCGGCCGAGTCCCTGGAGTCGTGGAAGGTCCTCGTGGCCGACGACGACCGCGAGGTGCATTCGCTGACCAGCCTGGTGCTCTCGGACTACCGCTTCGAGGGCCGCCCGCTCCGCTTCCTCCACGCCGAGTCCGGCGCGGAGACGGTGGAGATCCTCCGCGCCAACCCCGACACGGCGCTGCTGCTGCTCGACGTGGTCATGGAGTCCGACGACGCCGGCCTCCAGGCCGTGCGCCGCATCCGCGAGGAGCTCGGGAACTCCTTCGTGCGCATCATCCTGCGCACGGGCCAGCCCGGCCAGGCCCCCGAGCAGGAAGTGGTCAACGACTACGACATCAACGACTACAAGGCCAAGACGGAGCTCACGGCCCAGAAGCTGTCCACCACGGTGACGTCGGCCCTGCGCTCCTACCGCGACATCCGCGCCATCGAGCGCCACCGCCAGGGCCTGGAGCGCATCAACGCCGTGAGCGGCGCCATGCTCACCTGCCAGGAGCCGTCGGACCTCGCCGTGCTGGCCCTGGAGTCGGCCGCCGCCCTGATCGGCGAGACCACCGCCGCCTCGGCCCGCGACGGCTACTTCCTGGTGGAGGAGGACGGCCAGACCGTGGTGCTGGCCGGGCTGGGCCGCTTCGCGGACTCGGCCGGCCACGCCGAAACCACCGAGCTGGACGACGACGAACGCTACCGCGTGCACGACGCCCTGCAGCACCGCGACCCCAACGCCGCATCCTGGGGCTACACCGCCGGCTTCGCCGCGCGCAGCGGCGCCCGCGGCCGGCTGGTGATCCACTACCCGCAGCGCCCCGAGCGCATGGCCGTGGGCCTGCTGGACGTGCTCGCCGGCCACGTGGCCGCCGCCTTCGACAACATCCATCTCAACCGGGAAGTGCTGCAGACGCAGCACGAGATGATCCTGACCCTGGGCGAGGTGGTGGAGAGCCGCTCCAAGGAGACGGCCAACCACGTCAAGCGCGTGGGCAGCTACGCCCGCGAACTGGCGGTGCTGGCCGGCCTGCCCGAGTCCGAGGCCCGCCTGCTCGAGCAGGCCGCGCCCCTGCACGACGTGGGCAAGATCGGCGTGCCCGACGCCGTGCTCATGAAGCCCGGCCGATACGACGACCGCGAGCGCCGGATCATGATGGAGCACGCCCGCATCGGCTGGGAGATCCTGCGCAATTCGCGCCGCGAGCTCTTCCGCATGGCGGCCATCGTGGCGCACGAGCACCACGAGCGCTGGGACGGCACGGGCTACCCCCGCGGCCTGGCCGGCGAGGGCATCCACGTCTACGGCCGCATCGTGGCCATCGTGGACGTGTACGACGCCCTCTCGCACGCCCGCGTCTACAAGCCGGCCCTGCCCCTGGAGCAGTGCCTGCAGATCATCCGCGAGGGACGCGGCAGCCACTTCGACCCGCGCCTGACGGACCTGTTCCTGGAGAACGTGGAGAGATTCGAGGCCATCCGCATCGCGCTGCAGGACGACGTGTCCGAGACCAGCGACGAGACCGACGTCTGCAACGTCCCGGTCTGAGATCCCCGCTACCGCAGCTCCGCCACGGCCAGGCCCAGCCCGGCCTCGTCGCGCGTGAGGAACGCGATCCGGTCGCCGCTCCAGGAGAGCACCGGCCGGATCAGCGCCACGCCGCTCGAGCCCACGTACACGCGGCTGGTCCCGGTGGTGAGGTCCACCACGATGTAGTCGAAGCCGTTGTTGCTGCGGTAGCCCAGGCGGGTGCCGTCGCCGCTGAAGGAGGGGTGCACACCGGTGGCGACGCGGAAGGCCTCGTCGGCGCCGAAGAGCATCCAGTAGACCAGGCCGTCGCCGCCCACGTAGGTCAGGCGACGGCCGGAGCGGTCCACGCGGAAATCGTGGGCTGTCTGCAGCCCGGTGGCGGGGCTGACCAGCAGCACGGGATCCTCGCCGTCGCCCTGCCAGTCCATGAACCAGGTGGCGTCCCACGTGCCCACGGCGCGGCGACCGTCGGCCGAAACGCTCAGGGCGCGCGGCGAGGAGATCCGGCCTTCGGGCAGGCCCACGCTGCCGCCCGTGAAACGGCGCAGGACCGTGGCGGGCGGCTGGCCGTCGGCCTGATCGGCGCCGGCGCGCATGAGGTGCATGCCGAAGTCGTTGAGCAGCAGGCCCTGGAAGAAGCCGATGTCGCCGCCGGCGAGGCCGAAGGGGGTGTAGGCGGCGTTGAGCCACTGGAAGCCCGTGCGGTCGGTCACGGCCACGGCCGCGGCCGTGGAGTCGGGGCGCACCTTCCAGAGGATGCTGCCCGGGGCGGCGGTGGCCAGGATCCAGGCGTCGTCCTCCGCCCAATCGGGGGGGGCGTCGTGGAAGGCCAGGGAATCGGCGGGGATGAGGCGCAGGATGCGCAGCGCGCCGTCTTCGCCGCCGGGACCCGGCTGGGGGCCGGGACCCGAGGGGTCGCCGCCGCAGCCGACCGCCAGGGCGAGCAGGGACAGCAGGCAGAGCAGGCGGCCGGTCACGTCCCTGTGCCGGGCGCCGGGGGTGCGCGCGGGATCCTTCATGCCATGAGGATCGTATCGGACCGGCGGCCGGTCAAGGCCCGAGGGGCGGTGGTGTCCGGGGTGGAAATGTCGTATGCTGAGTTCCGACCGTCGGAACGCCCTGCGTTCGCCAGTTTCTCGCCCTTCCGGCAGGAGAGTCGCATGCCGACCCGAGACCCGACCCCCTGACGCTCCGCGACCCCGCAAAGGAGGACACGCCATGCTGCCGCTGCGCAACATCCTCTGCCCGACCGATTTCAGCCATCCGTCCTACCAGGCCCTCGCATCCGCCGCCGAACTCGCCCTCCATTTCGACGCCGAACTCGTGGTGGTCACCGTCATCCCGCTCCCCAACGGCCCGCTGCCCACGGTCGACGCCTTCGGTGCGAGCGGCGCGGCGGCCCCCGAGGACGAAGCGGACCTGCGGCGCCGCACCGAGATCCGCCTGGCCGAGGCGGTCCACGAGCTGGTGCCCGACGAGATCCGCGTGCGCCTGGTGGTGGCCGCCGGCGACCCCGCCGAAGAGATCCTGGCCACCGCCGACCGCGAGAGCGCCGACGCCCTGGTCATCGCCACCCACGGCCGCACCGGCTGGCGCCGCTTCCTCTTCGGATCGGTGGCCGAACGCGTGGTGCGCCACAGCCTGTGCCCCGTGCTGACCATCCGTCAGCCGGCGGAGCACGGGGAGCCCGCGGATACCCTGGAGCACGCGGCGGGCGCCTAGGCGGGTTCTTCGTCGGCGGGGAACTCGGGGCGGAGCTGCGCCTGCCTGGTGCTGCGGGCGTGCACGTACGCGTGGGTGGCGCTCAGGAGGGCCTGGAGGTCCAGTCCCAGCGTGGCGGATCCGGCCTGGGATGCGTGGCGTTCGGCGTTCTGCAGGAGCAGCCTGGCGCCCCGCAGGTTGCCGGTCTCGGCCTTCAGATGGGCCACCGCGCACTGGATCACCGCCTGCAGGCACTCGCCGGCGGGGGAGCGGTGCCCCGCCGCGTGCCACAGACCCTCCAGCACCTCGTGGCACTCCCACCAGTATCCGTGATTGAACAGATCCACGCCGTAGAGATACTCGGGGCAGGCGGGCCAGGCGGCCTCGTCCAGCACGGTGAGTCGGGGCTCGGGACGCTCGTAGGCATAGCCCGCCGGATCCCGCAGCGGATGCGGGGTCTCGCCGGGCACGTGGCGGTAGGGGGGGAAGGGGCGGTCGGTCAGTCGGCGCGGGCCGCTCATTCAGTCCTCCAAGGTTCCGGCCAAACATAGCCCCGCGGGGCGGAGCCGCCAGGTCCCCGGTTTTTTTTCGCTGCCGACCGAACCCGGCATCCACGGCGTGCGTCTCCTCAGCACGCGAGAACACCCGACCCCCGGCCCCGGCCGCAGGAGCGCCCAAGCATGGAACTGGCCCGGATCCTGGAACACTGCCGTGACGGCGACGAGCTGGCCTGGGAGATGCTCGTCCGCCGTTACCAGTCCAGGGTCTACGCCATCGCCCGGACCTACGTGCGGGATCCCGACGAGGCCCGCGACCTGGCCCAGGACGTCTTCCTGCGCCTGTACCGCAACCTGGACGGCTGCCGCGAGGCGGAGCGCTTCCTGCCTTGGCTCATCCGCATCGCCCGCAACGCGGCGGTGGACCATCTGCGCCGCCGCAAGGCCCGGCCCCCCGCGCGCGACCTGCCCGCGGAGGAGGCCTGGGATCTGGCCCACCCCGGGCCGTCCCCGGAGGATCACAGCGAGGAGGCCTCGCGCCGCCGCCTGGTGGCCGCCGGCCTGCGTCGCCTCAGCGACATCAACCGCGAGATCATCATGCTCAAGGACATGCAGGGCCTGCCGCTGGAGGAGATCGCCGACCTGCTGGACCTGCCTCTGGGCACCGTGAAGTCGCGCTCCAGCCGCGCCCGCGTGGAGCTGGCGCAGGCCGTACGCGAGCTGATGACCCCGCCCGGAGAGGAGGCCACGGCATGAGCATGGACTGCGGACGCTGGCTGGACCTCTACGACGCCTGGCGCTCCGGCGCGCTGGACCCCGCCGCGGACCGGGCCTGCCGCGACCACCTGGCCGCCTGCCCCGAGTGCGCGGATCTGCACGCCCTGCTGTCCGCCGGTCTGGACACCCATGCCGACGCCGACCTGACCGCCGGCATCCTGGCCGCCACCAGCGGACCGCCTTGCGTGCGGGCCCGCGAGCGGCTGGGCGAGGCCCCGGGCGCCGCTCCCGACGAGCTGCTGGCCGCCCATCTGGACCACTGCCCCGACTGCGCCGGCCTGGCCGCGGTGCTGGACTGGCTGCCTGTCATCCTGGCGGACATGGCGGAGGAGGAGCCCGACGCGGCCTTCACCTTCGACGTGCTGCGCGGCACCGCCGGCGTGCGGGCCCGCCGCCGCGCCGGCGCCCTGCCGCGCCTGCGCCAGCGCCTGGGGGCCTGGTGGGAGCGTCAGGTGGCCAGGCCCCAGTTCGCCTGGGAGGCGGCCTGGGTGGCGGCCACGGTGGCGGCCCTGCTGTTCCTCACCCCCTTCGCGCCGGGGCGCGGCGCGTCCGAGCGCGCGCTGCGGGCCGTGCAGGCCGGTCCGGTGCGCGTGGAGCAGGAGGCGGACGCCCTGGTCCGCGCCGCGGGCGACGGCTGGTCGGAACTGGCCGCCGCCGCGGACGCGCGCCACCACCGCGCCGCCCCCTTCCGCGCCGACGCCCGCCGCCACGCCGGCGAGCTGGGCCGCGCCCTCTTCGACGGCGACCTCGCCGCCGCCCGCGACCGCCTGGCCGCCCTGGGCCGCGACGCCGCCGACGTCTGGACCATCTGGCGCGACCCCGACGCGCCCATCGATTCCATGCCAGGAACCCACCGGGACGCGCCGTGAACCCGCGCCCGACAACCGAGGAGAACGTCATGATGCAGCAGAACGACCCCCGCCTGTCCCAGACCTCGCCGCCGGCGTCCGCGCCCTACGTGAGCCGCCGGGACCTGCCCCTCAAGTCTCCGGCCCTGGCGGTCTTCCTCTCGCTGCTGCCGGGTCTCGGACAGGCCTACGTGGGACACTACCGCCAGGCCTTCCTCTCGGTGCTGGTCTTCGGCGCCACCATCGCCCTGCTCTCGAGCGGCGACGTGAGGGGCCTGGAGCCCCTGCTGGGCGTGTTCATCGTCTTCTTCTTCTTCTTCCAGATGATCGACGCCAGCCGCAAGGCGTCGCTCTACAACCAGTTGCTGGAGCGGGGCGAGACCATGGACCCGGTGCAGGACCTCCTGCCGGACACCGGCGGCGGCCTGGTCTTCGGCGGCGCCATGGTTCTGGTGGGCGTGCTGGCCCTGCTCCACAACGTGTTCGACGTGAGCATGGAGTGGATCGGGGACTGGTGGCCCCTGGTGCTGGTGGCCACGGGCGGCTGGCTGGTGTGGCGGGCGCGGCAGGAGAAGGCCAAGCGCGGCTGAGCCGCCGCGGGAGCGAGCGGAACGGAGGGCCTGGAGCGATCCGGGCCCTCCGTCGTTCCGTGGGGGATCAGCCGTGCCGCTCGCGCAGGATCCGGGCGGCGCGCACCATGCTGCGGAGCTTGGCCACGGCGGCCTCCTCCTCGTTCACGCAGCGGTTGGCGAAGCAGCCGAAGCCGCAGTCGGGGTTGAGGAAGATCCGTTCCGGCGCGAACCAGCGCAGGGCTTCCTCGGCCCGGGCCACGATGGCCGCGGGGTCCTCGGCGTCGTCCGTACGCGGGTTGACGCAGCCCAGGCCCAGCTCGCGGGCGCCCAGGGCCTCGCCCACCACCGCCAGCTCGCCGGCGCGCGGCGTGGCGTACTCCAGCACGAACTGGTTCACCCGCATGGCCGTGAACGCCGGCAGCAGGGCGTGGTAGTCGCCGGTGAGCAGCACCTCCTCCTGGCGGGACCAGTTGCCGCGGCACACGTGGATGCCGGTGCGCACGCCGTCGATCCCGTCCACGATGCGGTTCAGCAGCTCCGCCGCGTAGCTCAGCTCGGAACCCGCGTCACGGCGGGTCGCGAGGGTGGCTCACATGAAGGTGCGGCGGTCGCACTCCTCGCTCATGACGATCTCCGTGAGCACCGGCTCGTCGAACTGCACGAAGGCGGCGCCGGCGTCGCGCAGCTCCGTGAGCTCGTCGCGCAGGATGCGCACCACGTCGTCGGCCATCTCGGTCTTGTCGCCGTAGGCCTTGGACGTGTAGGCGCCCACCCACATGGAGCGCGTGAGCAGGTACGGCCCGGGCAGGGTCACCTTCACGGGCTTGTCGGTGAGCTGCTGCACGAAGCGCAGGTCGTCCACGGCCAGGGGCGCGCGGCGGGCCAGGCGTCCGGTGCAGGTGGGGTTGCGGATGGCCGACGCGGGCACGTCCAGCGTGTCCAGCATCTCCTCGAAGGAGCCCTTGTCCTCCACCGTGTCCAGCATCTCGGCCAGCGACATGAGGCGCGTGCCGTCCAGCTTGTCGGTGATGAAGGAGTAGAAGTTGTCGCGGCGGTGCTCGCCGTCCACCACCACGTCCACGCCGGCGTCCACCTGGTGGGCCACGCAGCGGCGCACCTCGTCGTCGGCCAGCCGGTCGAAGGCGGCGGCGTCCAGACGGCCGGCCTGCTTGTCCCGCAGGGCGCGCAGGAGCTCGCGCGAGCGGGGCCAGCTGCCGACCTGGGTCACATCGAACATGAGGGTCCTTTCGCGGCCGGACGCGCGCGGCGCCCGGCCCGGAGGAAGGTCAGACGACGGAGAGGCGCAGCTCCAGGGCGCAGGCCTTGGCCAGCGTGGCGGCCAGGGGCGATCGCGCCACCACGCCGTCCCACACGGCCCGCAGGCGCGCCTCGTCGTCGAAGGAGGAGACGAAGGCCTTGATCTGGACCGCGGCCAGGGAGGGGTCGCCCGCGGCCAACCCCAGATGGGCGGTCACGTCGTGCAGGCGGCCGCGCACGCTGAGCTCCACGTCGTCGGCCTGGAGCCCCTCGCGGCTGCAGGCCGACGCGAATCCCACCGCCAGATCCGCGGCCAGGGCCCCCAGGGCGGCCTCCAGGGCCGACGGATGGGCGTCCTGCTCCTCGAAGCTGGCGGGCTGGCCCACCGTCCACTGGAAGTTGCGGCAGTACACGCCGGCGCTGAGGTGGCCGGAGGCCCGGGCGCGCAGGCGCCACTCGTAGGCCTTGGCCTTCTCCTTGTCGCGGTCCAGGGCCGCCGCCTCGGCGGCGGCGGCCTCGCCGCTGGCCTTGCGCACGAAGAAGCGCTTCTGCGCGGGAGTCTCGCCGGGCAGCTCGCCCAGATACTCGTGCCCCACCATGCGGCACCAGGGCGGCAGGTCGTCGCACACCGTCGTCTCGACGCTGCGCATCTCCAGCACGCCGCCCTCGGGCACCTGCTGCATGTTCTCGCGGATCAGCAGGACCAGGCCGGAGCCGCAGTCCAGGTCGCCGCCGTCGAACATGTGGTCGGGAGCGAGCCCTGCGAGCTCCCGCGGATCGCGGCCGCCCACGTCAGTAGGCCACGCAGGGCGCGCCGTCGGCCAGGAACTCCACCAGGGCCGCGCCGCCGGCCGGCGTGGCGCCGTCCACCAGCATGTCCTCGGTGATGCCGCGCTTCTTGATGCAGGGGGAGCAGACCAGGATGCGGCCGCCGTTGCCCACGAACTTGTCCACCAGGTCCTTCAGGGGGGCGAAGGGGGCGCCCTCGTCGATCTTCTCGTACTCGCCCTTGACGGCGGCCCAGACCCCGTCGGCGCTCAGGAAGATCATGGTGTCCTTGTCGCTGCCCAGGGCGGCGTTGGCCACCACGAAGCCCAGGGTGGCCTTGTCGCCGTTGGTCTTGCACTCGGTGATGGTGACGCAGAACGTGTTCGACATGAGAGGTCGTCTCCTTCAGTGACGTTCAGGAGCGGGTGCGGATGAGGTAGAAGGGGGGAGCCGCGTCCACCAGCCGATGCCGCGTCAACCGGCACCAGGCAGGGATCTCGACGGGCGCGCCGGCGTCTCGGCTGGCCACCATGAGGTTGGTTCCCGGCGGCAGGTGCGTCACCACCCGCTTCAGGTCGATGATGAAATCACCGCAACCCCGGTCCACGGCGTCGTAGACCTCGTCGAACTCCCAATGTGCGGGCACTCCCGCCATGGCTCCTCCTTCGGGACGCACCGTAGGCAGCGGACCAGCCCCGGTCAAGGCGGATCTGTTCCGGGCTCAAGAAGGCCGATCCCAGGCCGAAACCATGCGGGAGGAAGCGCCTTCGTCGAAGGCGTCCCAGGTCTCGTCTCGTGGAGCGTTCCATGTCCGGCATGCGTGATCAGCGCAGAGGATTCCGCGCTTTGGCTCCGGCCCTGGCGGTCGCGATGCCGCTGGTGCTGGCCCTGGGCACGCGCCTGCTCCACATCCGCTCCGAGCCGGGAGCCTCGGGCCTGCACCTGCTGGCGGAGCTGCTGAGCATGTTCACCGGCCTGTCCGGGGCGCTCTATCTGATGATCCGGCACGGCCAGCGCCGACAGGGCGCCCACTACTGGATCGCCATCTCCCTGCTGATCCTGGCCACCATGACCGGGTTCCACGCCATGGCGGAGGAGCCCGCGGCCCGCGATCTCATGATCCGGGCGGGCCTGATCCTGAGCGGCCTGACGGCCCTGCCCGCCCTGGGCAGGCCCCAGCCCCGTCCGCTCTGGGCCGTGATGGGCACGCCGCTGGCCGCCGTGCTGGGCTGCGGCGTCTTCGCCGTGGGCATCACGCGGCCCGCTCCCGCCCTGGCGGCCGCGGCCGGTCCCTGGCTGGATGCGGCCACCCTGGTGTCCGTCGCCGCCTTCGGCCTGGTGGCCTGGCGCCTCCACCGCGACGCGCGCCGCACCGGCTTCCTGGGACTCCACTGGCTGGCGGCCTACGGCATCCTGATGGCCCTGGCGACGCTCCGCGCCCACAGCGCCTTCCCCCCGGGCCACGACTGGTTCCTGGTGACGCCGCGCCTGGCGGCCACGCTCACCCTGCTGGTCTACGCCATGATCTCCAGCGCCCGCGAGTTCAACACCCTGGGCCGCGCCGAGGAGGAGCTGCGCCGCAGCGCCGCCCGCTTCCGCGCCATCACGGAGAACACGTCGGACATCATCTTCCTGCTGGATTCCGACGGCGTCTTCACCTACATGAGCCCCGCCGCCGCCCGCGTGGCCGGCGTGAAGCCGGAGGAGCTCATCGGCCGACCGCCGGGACGCCTGACGCACGAGGACGACCGGCCCCTGATCCACGACGGCCTGGCCCGCGCCAAGGCGTCGCCGGGCGAGAGCGTGCAGGTGGGGCCCATCCGGGTGCGCCACGCCGACGGCCGCTGGATCCGGGTGGAGGGCGTGTACACCTGCCTGGACCACGATCCCGACGTGCGCGGCACCGTGATGAACTACCGCGACGTCAGCGAGCGCGAGGCCTCGCAGCGCGAGCTGGCCGACAGCCGCGAGCGTCTCTCGCACCTGATCCGCAACCTGCCCGGCCTGGTCTACCGCTGCCGTCCGGACGAGGAATTCTCCCTGGAGTACGTGAGCGACTACTCGCGTCAGATCCTGGGCTACATGCCCGAGGAGTTCCTGGACGCCGAGATCGTCTGCGCGGCCGACATCATCCATCCCGAGGACCTCGTGCGCGTGCGCACCAGCATGCGGCGCGCCGTGGACGACGGGCAGCCCATCCGCGAGGAGTACCGCGTCATCCACCGCGACGGATCCGTGCGCTGGGTCATGGAGCGCGGCGCCGGGATCTACGGCGCGAACGGCACGCTGGAGGCCGTGGAGGGCATCATCATCGACATCACGGAGCTGGTGCAGAGCCGCCGCGAGCTGCAGCGCACCAAGTTCGCCGTGGATCACGGCCTGGACGCCCTCTACTGGGTGGACCGCTGGGGCCGCATCGTGGACGTGAACGGGACCGCCTGCCACTACCTGGGCTACGAGCGCCGGGAGCTCATCGGCAAGAACCTCTGGGACATCTCGGCGGACCTGGAGGCGGAGGACTGGGCCCGCACCTGGGAGTGGGTCAAGGAGCAGGGGGCCGTGCTGGTGGAGGGCGAGCACGTGACCCGCACCGGAAGGCGCTACCCGGTGGAGATCTCGTCGCTGTTCCTGGAGTTCGGCGGCGAGCAGTTCCACTGCTGCTTCGTGCGCGACATCAGCGACCGCAAGGAGGCCGAGCGCCAGATCCAGCGCATGAACCAGGACCTGGAGCGGCGCGTGCAGGAGCGCACGGCGGCCCTGGAGGAGGCGCAGGAGAAGCTGGTGACGTCGGAGAAGATGGCGGCCCTGGGCAACCTTGTGGCCGGCGTGGCCCACGAGATCAACACGCCCCTGGGCATCGGCGTGACCGCGGCGTCGCACCTGGACCGCAAGGTGCGGGAGATGGAGGCGGTCTACCGCGAGGGCCGCATGAAGAAGTCGGACTTCGAGGCGCTGCTGGGCCTGGTGCGGGAGACGGCGGGCCTCATGCTCACCAACCTCAAGCGCGCCGCCGAGCTGGTGCAGGGGTTCAAGCAGGTGTCCGTGGACCAGTCCAGCGAGCAGCGCCGCGTCTTCGTCCTGGACGAGTACCTGCGCGAGGTGGTGCAGAGCCTGGACCCCGAGCTCAAGCGCCGCCGCCACGGCGTGGACCTGCACTGCGACCGCGGCGTGGAGGTGGACGGCTATCCCGGCGCCCTGGCGCAGGTGGTCACCAACCTGATCCTCAACTCGGTGAAGCACGGGTTCGAGGACAAGGACCAGGGCCGCATCTGGATCCACGTGGACGCCGGGACCGAGCGCATCCGCATCCTCTACAAGGACGACGGCCAGGGCATGAACGCGGAGCAGGTGCGCCGCCTCTACGAGCCCTTCTACACCACCAAGCGCGGCCGCGGCGGCAGCGGCCTGGGCATGAACATCGTCTTCAACCTGGTGACGCAGCTCCTGGGAGGCACCATCGAGTGCCAGAGCGACCTGGGGCAGGGGACGGTCTTCGTGCTGGAATTCCCGCGCATCGCGCCGCGGCGCGGCGAGGCGGGACTGGAGACGCCGCTGCCGGTGGGCGCCGGCCGCTAGGCCTCGCGTCGGACCGCGTCCACGCTCCCCACCACCACCGTGCGGATGGGCAGGCCGCCCCGGCCAAGGATCTGGCGCGCGCCGTTCCCCTCGTCCAGCAGCAGCACCGTCTCGCCCACGCCCGTGCCGGCCGTGTCCACGGCCAGCAGCTCGCGGCCGGTGCCTGCGCCGTCGGCGTCCAGAAGCTCCACCAGCAGCAGGCGGTGGCCGTCCAGACCGGGGTGGCGGATGGTGGCCGTCACGGTGCCGCGCACGCGTCCCACCATCATGAGGCGCCCTCGCCCTCGTCCAGGTGCACGTCGTCCACCAGGCCGGTCACCGCATGGTCCACCGGCACGAACGACGGGTCCAGGCTCACCGCGGCCTCCCGGCTGGCCACCCAGGCCACCAGCTGGCCGCGGCCGGCCATGCGCGTGCCGTCGGCGGCCACGAAGGCGGCGCCGCGCGGCGTGCCGAACCGATCCACGGGCTGCACCCAGAGCAGGGGCACGCCCTCCATGCCGGGCACGCTCTGGGCGGTCACCAGGGTGCCGATCACGCGTCCGAGCTGCATGTCATCCCTCCACGGTCTCGGCGCCCTCGGGGGCATGCCGGGCGCAGATGCGCAGGTGCGTGCCCTCGGCCACGATCCGGCGCACCAGGGGCTCCACCCGCGGCAGCACGCTGCGCGCGGCGGTCCAGCCGGAGTCGCCGGCGCGGGCCTGGGCCAGGTCCAGGGCCGCGGTCACGTCGGTGAGCGAGCCGGTCAGCACGGCCAGGCCGCGGCCGCCCAGGTCGTCGCCCAGGCGCAGCTCCGCCAGGTCCACCGGCACGGCCTTCAGGGCCGCGTCCAGACCCCGCAGCAGGGCGGGGGAGGAGCGCGTCTCGAACACGCCCATGGCCTCGGACTCGCGTGCTTCGGGGCGCTGCGTCAGGGCCGCGGCCAGGGCGGGGTGCGGGTCGGGCAGCAGCACGTCGTCGCGCACCTGCCCCACGGCCAGGGCCACGCGGTGGGCCTCCTCCACGCTGGCCACGCTGCCGCCCACCAGCGCCAGGTAGCGGCCGGGGTGCACCGTGCCGCAGCGCAGCAGGGCGATGGGGGAGTTCTTGAGCATGCCGTCCACCGCGAGCAGGCCGTGGGCCGTGTACTCGAACTCCAGGAGGGCCAGGGCCTGCCGCATCGCGCCCGTCATACGATCCGGAAGTGGTCCACCAGCACGCAGCGGCGCCGGCGGCTGAAGCTGAGGGGCCCGGTGAGGCCCTCGCCCGTGGGGCTGGCGATGGTGAAGCTGGTGTACCCCTCGCCGCCCTCGCCCAGGCCGCTGTAGATGGGCCCGTTCTTCACGAAGATGCTGGTGTTCATCACGCGCGCCATGCGGCTCAGGGCGTCGATGTCGCGCGAGTGCATGGCCGCGGAGTGGCCGAACCCGTGCTCCGCCTCGCGGGCCAGCTCGATGGCGCGGTCCACGTCCGGCACGCGCACCACGGGCAGCACGGGCATCATCTGCTCCGTCCACACCAGGGGATGGTCCTCGGGCACGTCGCACGCCACCAGGCGGGGGTCGCCGTCGACGGGGATGCCGGCGCGGCGCAGGATCTCGCCCGCGTTCTTGCCGATGCAGTCCTTGGCCATCACGCCGGGCCGGCGCGGCCCGCGGGTCTCGCTGAAGATCGTCGCCTCCAGCTTGCGCAGGTCCGAGCCCGAGGCCAGGTAGGCCCCCGCATCGCGCATGCCGCGCAGCAGGGCGTCGGCGGCCTCGGCCACCACGAAGACCTCCTTCTCGTCCACGCAGATGATGTTGTTGTCGAAGGAGGCGCCGCGCACGATGTGCCGCGCCGCGGCGGCGGGATCGCAGGAGGCGTCCACCACCACCGGCGGATTGCCCGGTCCCGCGCAGATGGCGCGCTTGCCGCTGCGCATGGCGGCCTTCACCACGCCGGCGCCGCCGGTCACCACCAGCAGGCGCACGCCCGGGTGGGTCATCAGCGCCTGGGCCGACTCCACCGTGGGCGCGCCCACGGCGGTCACCACGTCCTCCGGCCCGCCCGCCTCGCGGACGGCCCGGTGGATGAGCCGCACCGTCTCCATGGAGCAGCGCACGGCGCTGGGGTGCACGTTGAACACCACCGTGTTGCCCGCGGCCACCATGCCGATGGTGTTGCAGATGATGGTGCTGGTGGGATTGGTGGTGGGCGTGATGGCGCCGATGACGCCGAAGGGCGCCCACTCCGTGAGGGTGAGGCCGCGGTCGCCGCTCCAGGTCTGGGGCCGCAGCTCCTCGCAGCCCGGCGTCTTCTCCGTGACCAGGCGGTTCTTGACCACCTTGTCCTCGCAGCGGCCCAGTCCGGTCTCCTCGTGGGCCAGGCGGGCCAGGCGGTCGCCTTCGCGGCGCATGACGTCGCGGATGGCGGCGATCATGCGCTCGCGCACGGCCAGCGGCAGCTCCCCCAGGCGCACGAAGGCGCGGCGGGCGGCGGCCACGGCCGCGTCCACGTCGGCGTGGATGCCCTCGCCCGTGGGGGCGGAGGCCGCGGCCGGCGCGGCGGGCGCGGCGCCGGGGCGCAGGGTCCGCGCCAGGCGCATGGCGATGGCGTCGACCTGGGCGTCCGTCAGTCGGCTCACCGGTCATCCTCCACGATGGGTTGCGGGCGGGACGTTCAGTCGTCCCGCCCCTTCTTGTAGCGGTCCTCGCCGTCGATCTCCCAGCTGTCCACGATGGCCATGACCACCGCGTCCACCGGCTTGCCGTCGGTGGCCAGCGTCTGCCGCGCCGACGAGCCCGAGGCGTACAGCACGTACTCCCCGGGGCCCGCGCCCACGGCGTCCACGGCCACCACGGACCCGCCGGTGGGCTCGCCGTCGGGACCGCAGGCGCCCAGCAGCAGGAGCGTCAGCCCGTCCAGGCGCGGCTCCTTGCGGGTGGCGACGAGGGTGCCCAGCACCTTGGCCAGGACCATGTCAGGCCTCGACGTCCTGGCGGCCCAGCGGCACCACGAGGTCCACGTTGGCGTGCGGACGCGCGATGACGTGCACGGAGACCACCTCGCCCACGCGCGACGCGGCGGTCTGGCCCGCGTCCGTGGCGGCCTTCACCGCGGCCACGTCGCCGCGGATCACGGCGGTGCAGTAGCCCCCGCCGGTCTTCTCGTAGTTCACCAGCTCCACGCGGGCGGCCTTGACCATGGCGTCGGCGGCCTCCACCATCGCGGCGAAGCTCCGGCACTCGATCATTCCCAGGGCATCGGCCATCGTTCGTTCCTCCTGCTGAGGGTCGGGGGTCAGCTCCCGGCCGCGCGGCCCTTGAGCGCCTGCAGCGCCTGGACCGCGGCCGGCCGGGCCACGTTCACGTCCTTCTCTTCGCCTCCGATGTACACGCGGCCGAAGCTGCCGAACGCGCGCACCTCGAGGATGTTGATGCCGGCCGCCTTCTCCGCCTCGTTGGCCGCCAGCGCGGCGTAGGCCGCCGGCTCGCACTCCAGCACGAAGAGGGTCTGGCCCGACAGGATCAGGTTGCCGTGGCGCATGCGGTTGATGAGCATGCACTGGTGGTCGTCCAGATGGCGCACCACCTGGTCCGACACGATGCGCGGCGCCAGCCGCTGCTCCTCCTTCAGCCCCAGGGCGTCCAGGATGGCCTGGCCCGCCTGCCTCACGTCGGCCTGGCTGTCCGAGTGCACCTCCAGCATGCCGAAGTGCCGTTCGACGATCTGCATGCCCGGCGTCACGTGCGTGCTCTTGAGCGCGATGTCCGTGACGCGGTTGATCTCGATGCCCGGCGCGATCTCCACGAAGAGGCTGGCCTGCCCCACGCGCGGCAGGAATCCCTGGGCCACCGTCGCCTGGAAGCTGGCGAACTGGGGCTGCAGGCTGTCGATCACGCAGAACGCGCGCAGATCCACCATGGTCTAGGTCCTTTCGAAGGCGCCGCGCACGATGGCGACGCTCGAGCTGGCGCCGACGCGCGTGGCGCCGGCGCGGATCATGCGCACCGCGTCGTCGTAGGTGCGCACGCCGCCGGAGGCCTTGACCTCCAGCCCGTGGCGGCGCACCGCCGACGCCATGAGCGCCACGTCCTCCGCGGTGGCCCCGCCCTTGGCGAAGCCCGTGGACGTCTTCACGAAGTGGGCCCGCGCCTTCACCGACAGGTCGCAGGCGCGCCGCTTCTCCTCGTCGGTGAGCAGGGCCGTCTCGATGATCACCTTGCAGATGGCGCCGCCGTCGCGGCAGGCCTCGGTCACGGCGCGGATGTCGCGGAGCACCAGGTCGTCCTCGCCGGCCTTCAGGGCGCCCACGTTGATCACCATGTCGATCTCCCGCGCGCCGTCGCGGATGGCCCGGCGCGTCTCCGCGGCCTTGACCTCCGGCGCCGCGGCGCCCAGGGGGAAGCCCACCACCGTGCAGGTCAGCACGCCGCAGCCGCGCAGCCGCTCGGTCACGAAGCGCGTCCAGGTGGGGTTCACGCACACGCTCTTGAAGAGGTGCTCGCGCGCCTCGTCGCAGATCTGCGCCACCTGGTCCCGCGTGGCCTCGGGCTTGAGGATGGTGTGGTCGATGTACTTGGCGATGGCCTGGGGCAGGGGGCCCGGGGAGTCCGGGGCCTGGTCTCCGGGGATCACCGAGCCGGCGGAGGGAGCGGCCGCAGCCGCCGGGGCCGGATGGCCGCCCAGCATGCCGGCCAGACGGGTGGCGATGCGCTCCAGATCGGCCTCGCTCAGCCCGTCCACGCCGGCGGGAGCGGCCGCGGGGGCCGCCGGGGCGCCGTCGCCCTCGATCATGGCCACCCGCTTGCGGTGGCGGGGCTCGGTGCAGTCCGTGGCCAGGAAGACCTCCACGATCTGCCGGGCCAGGTGGGCGCCGATGAGGCCCGCGCCCAGGGTCAGCACGTTGGCGTCGTTGTGCTCGCGGCCGTTGCGGGCGCTGGAGAGGTCGTAGGCCATGGCCGCCCGCACCCCGCGCACCTTGTTGGCGGTCATGCAGGAGCCGATGCCCGCCCCGTCGATCATCACGCCCCGCTGGGCCTGGCCCCCGGCCACGGCCTGGGCCACCTTGCGGGCGAAGACGGGATAGTCCACAGCTTCATTGGATGAAGTACCGACGTCGTAGATCTCGTGCCCCTGCTCGCGCAACCAGGCGCTGAGGGTGGCCTTGAGCTCGAATCCGCCGTGGTCGGCGCCGATGGCGATCTTCATGGTTGGTCCCTCACCAGGTCCGGGCGTCGTCGCGCCGGTCGCGGGCGGGCCGCGGCCGGATCACCCCCTCGCCGCGCTCCAGGACGGCCTGGAGGTCGCGCACGAGGAGCCGGAAGCGGAGCAGGCCCTCCTCCGTGATCTGGAAGGAGGTCCGGGTGCGGCGGCCGTGGGGCTCCTGACGCTTGGTCAAGTAGTTGCCGGCGGCCAGCTTGCCGGTCTGGACATGGAGGTTCCCGTCGGCCAGGCCCGTGGCGCGTTTGAGCGCCATGAAGGCATGCCAACGACCGTCGGCCAGGCTGGCCAGCACGGCCAGGCGGGCAGGGGACACCAGGACCTCATCCAGATCGGCCACGCGCATGGCAGGCTCCGCTTCATGAATGCTTCACGAGCGGAAGTTATCGGCAGGATCGGGGCGGGGTCAAGCGGAAATCCGGATATCGCTTCACGTGGTGAAGTTATTCCGTCTCCCGCAACGCTTCCAGCTCTTCCCAGCGGGCATAGGTCGCGTCGAGCTCGGATTCCAGGGCTTCCAGCTCCTCGCGCACCGCGGCCACGGCGTCCCCCGCCTCCCGGTACAACTCCGGGTCGGCCAGACGGGCGTGGAGGGCGGCCCTGCGCTCCTCCAGGGCCTCCAGCTTCTCCGGCAGGGTCTCCAGCTCTCGCTCCTCCTTCCAGCGCAGCTTGCGCGGGCGGTCCGCAGCGGGACGGGGGGCCTCCTTGGGCTTGGCCTTGGGCTTGGCGTCGGCCTCGTCGGCGCCGCGGCGGGTGCGGCGCCAGTCGCTCCAGCCGCCCACGGTCTCGTGGAGCCCGTCGGGCGTGAAGACCAGGGTGCTGGTGGCCACGTGGTCCAGGAACTCGCGGTCGTGGCTGACCAGCAGCACGGTGCCGCCGTAGTCCAGCAGCAGCTCCTCCAGGAGCTCCAGGGTCTCCAGATCCAGATCGTTGGTGGGCTCGTCCAGGACCAGCAGGTTGGCGGGCTGGGTGAACAGGCGCGCCAGCAGCAGCCTGTTGCGCTCGCCGCCGGAGAGATGGGTGATGGGGGTGCGCAGGCGGTCCGGCGTGAACAGGAACTGCTTCAGGTAGCTGACGATGTGCAGGTCGCGGCCGCCGAAGCGCACGGTCTCCGGCCCGCCGGTCACGTTCTCGATGACCGATCGGCCCTCATCCAGCGCCTCGCGGTTCTGGTCGTAATAGGCCACCTGCAGGTTGGCGCCCCGTTCGGCCGTGCCGGCCCGGGGCGTCAGCTCGCCCAGGAGCAGGCGCAGCAGGGTGGTCTTGCCGCAGCCGTTGGGCCCCACCACGCCCAGCTTGTCGCCGCGCAGCACGGTGAGGTCCAGGCCGTCGATGACCGGATCCGCGCCGTAGCCGAACGTCAGCCCGCGGGCGCGGAAGACCAGCTTGCCGCCGCGCTCGCCCTCCTGGATCCCGAAGGTGGCGTTGTCCTGCTGCTCGCGTCGGGCGCGGCGTTCCTCGCGCATGGCCAGCAGGGCGCGCACGCGGCCCTCGTTGCGGGTGCGGCGCTCGCGCACGCCCTGGCGCACCCAGATCTCCTCCTGGGCCAGCTTCTTGTCGAACTCGGCCTGGCGCACGCTCTCCTCGCGCAGGGCCTCGTCGCGGCGGCGCAGGAAGGTGTCGTAGTCGCAGGTCCAGTCGCGCAGGCGGCCGCGGTCCAGCTCCAGGATGCGGCGGGCCAGGCGGCGCAGGAAGGCGCGGTCGTGGGTCACGAAGACCACCGCGCCGCGGAAGCGGCCCAGCAGCTCCTCCACGCGGTCGATGGCCTCGATGTCCAGGTGGTTGGTGGGCTCGTCCAGCAGCAGCAGGTCCGGATCGCCGGCCATGGCGCGGGCCAGCAGGGCGCGGCGCAGGGCGCCGGTGGAGAGCGAGGCCACGTCGGCGTCGGGGTCCAGACCCACCTGATCGGCGGCCTGGTCGGCCTCGTGGGTGCGGGCCGCGTCGCCGCCCAGGCCCTGCAGGACCAGGTCGCGCACGCTGCCGCTCAGCCCCGCGGGCGGGCGCTGGGGCAGCACGCCCACGCGCAGGCCCTTGGTGCGGACCACCTCGCCCGCGTCGGGGGCGCGGCCGCCGGCCAGCAGATCCAGCAGGGTGCTCTTGCCCTCGCCGTTGCGGCCCACCAGGCAGATGCGCTCGCCCTTGGCGATGCGCAGGTCCACGCCGTCGAGCAGGGCGGGGCCGCCCAGGCGCAGGGTCACGGAGCTGAAGCTGATGAGATTCATGGGCTCCTATCAACCATCGGGACGCGTCCGCGTCAAGGCGGGGGTTGTGGTGCGCGGCGCCGGTAGGGCAGAATGGCGGCCAACCCCGACCGGAGGTCTCCATGTTCCACGATGTTCCGCCCGGCCGCCACGTCTTCAGCACCGAGCACGGCCCCTGCGGCGTGGCCTGGACGGCCGCCGGCGTAGACCGGTTCGAGCTGCCGCACCGCGACGCCGCGGCGGCGGCCGCGGCCCTGGCCCGCCGCGCGCCCGACCGCCCGGACACCCCGCGTCCTCCCGCGCCGGTGCGGGATCTGGTCAAGCGGGTGCGCGCCCACCTGGCCGGCCGTCCGGACCCGTTCGCCGACGTGCCGCTGGACCTGGGATCGCGCACGCCCTTCGCCCGCGCCGTGGCCCAGGAGCTGCGCGCCGTGCCGCCGGGGTCCACGGTGACCTACGGCGAGCTGGCCGCGCGCGCCGGCTCCCCGGGCGCCGCGCGCGCCGTGGGCGGCGTCATGGCCACCAACCCCACGCCCCTGCTGGTGCCCTGCCACCGCGTGCTGCCCGGCGGCCGCGGCGCCGGCGCCTTCTCCGGGCCGGGCGGGCCGCGGCAGAAGGAGCACCTGCTGCTGGTGGAAGGCGTGGTGCTGGACCCGCAGCTGGCCGCCGCCTACGCCCACCTCACGCGCGCGGACCGCCGCCTGGGCCGGCTCATCACGCGCTACGGACCGTACGCGCCGGGCTTCGGCAGCGGCGAGGATCCGTGGGTGATCCTGGTGACCAGCATCGTGCATCAGCAGCTCTCGCTGAAGGCGGCGGGCACCATCCTGAACCGCGTGAAGGCGCTGACCCCCGGCGACGGCCCGCCCACGCCGCGCCGGATGGCCCGCCTGGACGACGACGCCCTGCGCGGCTGCGGCCTCTCGCGCGCCAAGGTGTCGTTCCTGAAGGACCTGGCGGCCCGCGTGCTGGACGGCCGCCTGGACCTGGCGTCCCTGGACACCATGAGCGACGAGGAGGCCGTGACCGCCCTGACCGCGGTGAAGGGCATCGGCACGTGGACGGCGCAGATGGCCCTCATCTTCCACCTGGGCCGCCTGGACGTGTGGCCCGTGGGCGACCTGGGCATGCGCAACGGGCTGAGGCTGCACCTGGGGCTGGACGAGGCGCCCGACGAGAAGGCCGCCGGTCCGCTGGGCGACCGCTACGCTCCGTACCGCTCGTTGGCGGCCTGGTATCTCTGGGCGTTGGTGGATGGAGAGCCGATCTGAGCCGGTGGACAGAGGCCGGATCGGGTCCGTACCCTTGGGGATATCGCCACCCGGATCTCTGCAGAGGAAAAGGGACCGACCATGACCTGCCTGCGGCTCCGATTCATGATCCTGCTGCTGCTCGCCCTCGTCGGCTGCGCCCGCCAGGCGCCGCCGCCGCTCACCACGCCGGAGCGGGTCCTCGCGTCCCGCTTCACGTCCGTGGACCTGGAGACCTTCCTGGCGCTGCCCGATGCGGAGCGCCGGGCGCGCGCCCAGGCGGCCGATTCCGACTTCAGCGCCGTGCTGCTGCACCGCACGCGCCTGGAGGAGCAGCGGCGCTTCGAGCAGTACAGCGACGGCCTGCACGGCAACACCGCCCAGTTCACGCCCAATCCCGCCGACGAGACCGTGACCGACCGTCTGATCCGGAAGCTCCACCGCGCCACCTCCGTGGATCCCAGCTTCGCGGAAGCCTGGTGGGAGCTGGGGGACGATCTCCTGCTCATCGGCGATCCCGTCCGGGCCCGCGCCGCCTTCCTCTCCGGCCTGCGCGCCGCGCCGCATGACGGCCGCCCATCGTCCCTGGAAGATCTGCCCGACGCCCTGCGCGTGGGGGCGGCCTGGGCCTGCCGCGACCAGGGCGAGCCGGAGCGGGGCCTGGCCCTGGTCCTGGACGTGCCGCCCGCGTCGGTCCATGCCCGCGAGGCGCTGCTGCTGCGCGGCCTGCTGCTGGCCGACGCCGGCCGCTTCCATGAGGCCTGGGACGTGGCCATGGCCCTGGAGGCCGCCGTCTTCCCGCACCGCAGCTACCTGCGCATGGGGTTCGGCACCACGCGGTCGGGTTACCAGCGCCGCTGGATCCAGGCCTGCGCCTGGCTGGGGCAGGGCGAGCCCGGCATGGCGCGCCACGCCCTGGGCGACCTGAACATGACCCAGGGCGACCGCCCCTTCATGCGCCGCTTCTGGGACGACGTGGGCCTGGTCTGCGAGCTGACCGGGAACGTGGACGAGGCGGCCCAGTGCTACGGCCTGGCCCTGGTGGGCGACCGCGAGCGCCTGCCCTTCGTGCCATGGGAGGCGTACAGCGTGCCTCCGATCATCGGCGGCCATCCCAGCCTGCGGCTGCCGTTCTTCACCGTGTTCGAGACCAACCGCTACGCGGGGTCGCCCTTCGCCTTCGCCGTGCAGCTCATGATCGACACGGCCAACGCGGAGGATCCCGCGCGCCGAGCCGATCTGGCCGCGCTGGCCGACGCGGCCTGGTCGCGCAACATGCGCCGCGGCGTGCGGCCCCTGGAGTCCCAGGCCCTGCGCGGCCGCACCCGCTCCTACGCCGGCGACATGGCGGGAGCGGAGGCGGATCTGCGCGAGGCCTGCGCCGCGCTCGCCGCCCGCGGCACTCCCGACGGCGAGAGCCTCATGCTCCTGGGCCTGCTGCTCCTGCAGCAGCAGCGGGCCGGCGAGGCCGCGCCCTATCTGGCCCAGGCCACCGCCGTGGACAGCACCCTGGCCGGCGCCTGGCGCGGGCTGGGCGCCGCCCTGGCCACCGCCGGCGACGGCGCCGGCGCCCTGGCCGCCATGGACCGCGCCGTGGACCTGGAGCCCGGCAACTCGTCGGGCTGGTACAACCGCGGCCTGCTCCAGGCCGGACGCGGCCGATGGGCGGAGGCGCTGGTGGACCTGGAGCTCGCCACGCGCCTGGCCCCCTGGAACCAGGACGCCCGGGACCTCCTGCAGCGCGCCGCCTCCGAGCTGCGGCGCGAGGGCCGGCAGGCGGAGCTGGCCGCCTCCGGCGCGGAGGCCGCCCGGCTGGCCGCCGCCAATCCCACCCTGGCCGCCGGCGGCGTGGACGACCGCCCCGGCGCGGTCCTGCTCGGAGGAACGCGCGGCCCCCGCGAGGCCGCGCCGCGCGTGGACTACGCGGCTCGTGCGGAGGAGCTCATCGCCGACCTCGCCGCGGCCGACGATCCCGACCTGCGCCGGCAGCTCGCCGACGCCTACCTCCACCTGGGCCGCGCGGACGAGGCCGCCGCCCTGGTGGCCCGCGCCGAGCCGTCCGCCGTGCCGCCCCTGGACGACCTGCTCATCCTCCTGCGCGCCGACCGCAGCCGCGGCGTGGCCGACCGCGCCGCCGGCCTGGTGGACCGCATGGACGACGGCTCCCTGCCCGACGACCCCGAGCTCTGGTCCCTGGTGGCCCTGACCTGCCTGGACGCCGGCCGCGATGACGCCGGCCGCCGCGCTCTGGACAAGGCCGTGGCCCTGGACCCGGCCAACGACGGGCTGCGCCTCTACCGGAACTTCCTGAGCGGGAGCGACGGCCGGTGAACCGCCTCCTCGTGGCGGGCCTGCTGCTCCTGGCGACCGTGGCCGACGCCCACGATGCGGCCGAGTTCGCGGACACCTCGCCGCGCACCCCGGACGCCGTGCGCCTGGAGCAGGTGCTCAGCGCAATGGAGTCGGGCCAGGTCCTGCGCGTGCACGCGTCCGGAGTCGTGCAGGAGGGCACGTTCGTCACCCGCGACGGCGGCGACGTGCTCCTGGACACCGTCGCGGGCCGCGTGCGCATCCCCGTGGACGGCATCCGCGGCCTCGCCGCCCACGGCCGCTTCACCGGCTGGGCCGCGCGGCGCGGCGCCGTGGGCGGCGGCATCCTGCTGGGAGCCTACGGCCTGATGCTGGGCGCTGTGATCTCCGCCGACGATGACGGCTCGGTGCCCGTCCTGGGCGCCATCGGCCTGGTGGGCGGCGCGGTGGCCGGCGGTGCGGTGGGTGGTCTGGCGGGCGCCGCGTTCCCGCGCTGGCGCGTTCTTTGGGGCGTCCTGCCCCGGGATGCGGTCGAGCCGCGGGAGGACTCCGCCGTGACCGGCGGTTTCGCCCTGGGCGCGGGCTGGTCCGCGGCTCTGGGCGGCGCCGGCGACGGCGGCCTGGCGTGGCAGGCCCAGCTCCGCATCCGCACGTCGTCGGGTCTGGCGCACGGCCTGGAGCTGATGCACGCCCGGCCGGGGCCGGCGCGGCAGGAGTATCCCAGCCCGCCCGGCGGCGCGCCGGCCTTCGAACCCGCCGCCCGCCTCACCCAGGCCGGCTGGCGGGCGGAGATGCCCCTGGTCGGCGCCGCGAGCGCCATGGCGCCGTTCCTCAGCGGCGGCGTGGGGACCTACTTCTGGCAGGACACCTACCTGGGCTACAGCCTGGGGGCCGGCCTGCGCGTGGAGCCGCGGCCGGGTCGGTCGGGCCTGGTGCTGGAGGCGCGCCGCCACGACAACCTGCAGAACCTCACCGAGACCGATCCCGCCCACTGGACGGCCACCGCCTCGCTGGCCTGGAGCTGGTAGCCGGAACGCGGCGCGCCGCCCCCGGCAGGAGGCGGCGCGCCGCGGCGGAGCCTCGCCCGTCCGCTATTCCACGCCCGCCATCTTCAGCAGGAACGCGTACATCAGCGCCGTCTCCTGATGCCTCCGGAAGCGCCCCGAGGCGCCGCCGTGGCCCGCCTCCATGTTCGTCTGGAACAGGAGCAGATGGTCGTCGGTCTTCAGAGCGCGCAGCTTGGCCGTCCACTTGGCGGGCTCCCAGTACTGCACCTGGGAATCGTGCAGGCCGGTCATGATCAGCAGGTGGGGGTACTCCTGCGCCGTCACGTTGTCGTAGGGCGAATAGCCGAGCATGTACTCGTAGGACTCGCGCTCGTTGGGGTTGCCCCATTCGTCGTACTCGAAGGTGGTCAGGGGGATGGTCTCGTCCAGCATGGTGGTGACCACGTCCACGAAGGGCACCTGGGCCACGGCGGCGTGGAAGAGGTCCGGCGCCATGTTGACCACGGCGCCCACGAGCAGGCCGCCGGCGCTGCCGCCCAGGCAGGAGAGGCGCGCGGGGGCGGCGTAGCCCTGGGCCACCAGGGCGCGGCCGCAGTCGATGAAGTCCGTGAACGTGTTCATCTTCTTGAGCAGCTTGCCGTCGTCGTACCAGCGGCGGCCCATCTCCTCGCCGCCGCGGATGTGGGCGATGGCGTAGGTGAAGCCGCGGTCCAGCAGGCTCAGGCGCGCGGAGCTGAACGACGGCTCCATGCTGGCGCCGTAGCTGCCGTAGCCGTAGAGCAGCAGCGGCGCGGTGCCGTCCACCGGGGTGTCGGTGCGGCGGACCAGGCTGACCGGCACCAGCGCGCCGTCGCGGGCGGGGATCATCAGGCGCTCGGTCACGTAGCGGGCGGGGTCGAAGTCGCCCACCACCACGTCGCGCTTGAGCAGCGTGGTCTCGCCCGTGCGCATGTCGTAGTCGTACGTGGATTCCGGCGTGGTCATGGACTCGTAGCCCAGGCGCAGCAGGTGGGAGTCGGGCTCGCGGTTGTCGGCGGTCCAGATGGCGTAGGCGGTCTCGCCCAGGTCGATCTCGCGGGACACGCCGGTGGCGCGGTCGATCACGCGCAGTCGGCGCAGGCCGTCGCGGCGCTCCAGCACGGCGATCCAGTCGTGGAAGAGCACGGCGCGCATGAAGAGCACGTCGTCGCGGTGGGGGACCACGTCCTCCCAGGCCGACGGGTCCGCCTCCGGCGCGCGCACCAGGCGGAAGTTGCGTGCGTCCTTGTTGGTGCGGATGTACCAGTGGCCGTCCAGGTGGTCCACGGCGTGCTCGTGATCGCGCTCGCGGGGCAGCAGCACGCGGGGCTCGCCCTCGGGGTGCTGCGCGTCGATGACCAGGGTCTCCGTGCTCAGGGTCTGGTCCGATTCGATGAGCACCCAGCGGCGGGACATGGTCTTGTCCAGGCCCACGTTGAAGGTCTCGTCGTTCTCCTGGAAGACCAGCGCGTCGGCGGCAGGGTCCGTGCCCAGCACGTGGCGCCACACCTGGTAGGAGCGCAGGGTCTGCGGATCCTTGCGGGTGTAGAAGAGGGTGCGGCCGTCCTCGGCCCAGACCAGGTTGGGCGTGGCGTCCTCCAGCACGTCGGGCAGCATCTCGCCCGTGCGCAGGTCCTTGAAGCGGACGGTGTAGATGCGGCGGCCCACGGCGTCTTCGGCCCAGGCCAGCACGTGGCCGTCGGAGCTCACGTCGGCGCCGGACACCTGGAAGAACCCGTGGCCGGCGGCCAGCAGGTTCACGTCCAGCATGACCTGCTCGGGGGCGTCGGGCACGTCGGCGCGGCGCACGTACACCGGGTACTCGCGGCCCTCCTCGTAGCGGCGCGAGTACCACCAGCCGCCCTCGCGCACGGGCACGCTGTCGTCATCGGGCTGGATGCGGCCCACGATCTCCTGGTAGAGGGTCTCGCGCAGGTCGGCCCAGGGGGCGGTCACGGCGTCGGCGTAGGCGTTCTCGGCCTCGAGGTAGGCGGTGACCTCCGGGTCCTCGCGCTCGCGCAGCCAGTAGTAGTCGTCGGTGCGGGTGTGGCCGAACTCCTCGAACACCACGGGCTCGATCTTGGCCACGGGCGGCGCGGGGTCGTGGGCGGCGGGGCCGCAGCCGGCAAGCTGGATCGTCAAGAGCAGGACCACCGGGGACAGGGTGCGCATGAGGTCACCTCAGGGGTTGGGGAGGCGAAGCGGAGCCGACAGTCTACCGGCGCCGGTGCGGCGGGGCAAGACGGCGTCGGCAGAACCGGACACCGTCGGCTGGGTACGCGGCCCGCGGACGCGGGTTGCGCCTCCGCCCGTGACGACGGCGGCGGCGTGCGGTAGGCTGCGGTCGCCCGCACCGTTTCCGATCCGCAGCCAAGGACGGCGTCCATGCCCCAGGTCCGCACCGGACTCGACCGGCTCCTCCACGAGGGCCACCCCCTGCTGACCGGCCGCCGCGCCGGCCTGCTCTGCCATCCGGCCAGCGTGGACGCCCGCCTGCGCCACGCCGCCGCCCTGCTCCACGCGGACCCGCGCTGGGAGCTGCGCGCCTTCTTCGGGCCGCAGCACGGGATCCGGGGCGAGACCCAGGACAACATGATCGAGTGGGAGGGCTTCCGGGATCCGGCCACGGGCCTGCCCGTGCACTCGCTGTACGGCGCGCACCGCAAGCCCACGCAGGAGATGCTGCGCGGCCTGGACGTGCTGGTGGTGGACCTGCAGGACGTGGGCGCCCGCTACTACACCTTCATCTGGACGGTGCTGCTCTGCCTGGAGGCCTGCGCGGAGGCGGGGGTGGACGTGCTGGTCCTGGACCGCCCCAACCCCCTGGGCGACGCGCGCGAGGGCAACGTGGGCGATCCCGCCTACCGCTCCTTCGTGGGCCTGGCGCCGGTGCCCATGCGCCACGGCCTGACCGTGGGGCAGATGGCGCGCTGGTGCGTGGCGCATTTTCGGCTCGACGTGGAGCTGGCGGTGCTGGGCGCGCGGGGCGGCCGCCCGTCGGACACCCATCCGGCCACGGGCCTGCCGTGGGTGCTGCCTTCGCCCAACATGCCCACCTGGGACACGGCGCTGGTCTATCCGGGCATGTGCCTGCTGGAGGGCACCAGCGCGTCCGAGGGGCGGGGCACCACGCGGCCCTTCGAGATCTTCGGGCTGCCCGGACTGGACTCCGACGCCCTCGTCGCCCGTCTGGCGGGCCGCGGCCTGCCCGGCGTCGTCTTCCGCCCCCTGCACTTCCAGCCCACCTTCCAGAAGCACGCCGGCGCGCTCTGCGGCGGCGCCCAGATCCACGTGACCGATGCGGCCTCCTTCCGCCCCGTGCGCACGGCGGTGGAGATCCTGGCGGCACTGCTGGCCCTGGCGCCGGAGACCTTCGCCTGGAACCCGCCGCCCTACGAATACGAGACGGAGAAGCTGCCCATCGACATCCTGGCCGGCGGCCCGGAGCTGCGCGAGGCCCTGGCCGCGGGCGCGGACCCCGCCGAGCTCTGCGCGGCGTGGGATGAGCAGGCCGCGGACTTCGCCCGCGACCTGGATCCGGCGGTCTTCGCCGATGACTGAGCCGCGGCCCGCCCTGGTCCTGGCCGCCGGCTACGGCACTCGCCTGCGGCCGCTGACCGACGTGCTGCCCAAGCCCCTGGCCCCGCTGCTGGGCCGGCCCCTGCTGGACCATGCGCTGGACCGGCTGGCCGCCGCCGGAGTCACGCGCGTGGCGGTGAACGCGCACCACCTGGGCGACCTCATCGCCGCGCACCTGGCGGCGCGGGCCGACGGGCCGCCCACGGTCCTCTACCCCGAGCCCGAGATCCTGGGCACCGCGGGCCCCCTGCACGCGGCGCGGGCGCTGCTGGGCGAGGGGCCGGCGTTCCTGCTCCACAACGGCGACGTGTGGTGCGACGCCGATCTGACCGCCGCCCTGGATCTGCGCCGCGCCCACGACGCCGAGGGCGTGCTCCTGCTCACGGACCTGCCGCGCGTCAACAGCGTGCGCCTGGGCGCCGACGGCCGCGTGCGCGACGTGGCCGGCCTGGCCCACGCCCCCGCCCGCGACGGCGACCGCCTGCTCACCTACACCGGCGTGGCCGTCTTCGCGCGCCGTTTCCTGGAGCGCATCCCGCCGGGCCCGAGCGGCCTGGCGCCGGCGTTGGCGGCGGCCGCCGCCGTGGGGGGGCTGCGCGGCCTGGTGATCCCCCTGCGCGCCTGGAGCGATCTGGGCACCCCGCGCTCGTACCTGGAAGCCCATGCCGAGCTCCTGGCCGTGGGGGAGCGGATCCGCGTGGCGGCGACGGCCGACGTGGACCCCGGCGCCCTGCTGGAGGGGTTCGCGGCGATCGGCGACGGCGCCCGTGTGGGACCCGGCGTGACCCTGAGCGACTGCGTGGTCCTGCCCGGCGCCGAGGTGCGCGGACCCGGCCGCCGCCATCGCGTGGTGCTGGGGCCAGGCTGGGAGATGCCCGCGTTTCCCGACGCCGCGTCGCCGCCCCCCGCGGACCTGCACGCCTGGCTGCGCGAGGCCGGCCCCTGGGATCCGGACACGGCCACGCCGCTGACCGGTCAAGCCTCGGACCGCCGCTACTGGCGCGTCCGCGGCGCCGACGGCCCGGCCGTGCTGCTGGACTCCCGCGGCGACGCCTCCGAGTTCGACCGCACGGTGGCCCTGAGCCGCGCCCTCCATGACCAGGGCCTGGGCGGCGCCGCGGTGCGCGCCGTGGCGCCGGAACGGCCCGCGGCGGTCTTCGAGGATCTGGGGGACCGGACCCTGGGGGCCGCCCTGGCCCAGGATCCCGAAGCCTGGCGCGCCCTCTACCGGGACGCCCTCGGCTGGATCCCCCGGCTCCAGGCCCGCACGGACGCCGCGGCCGAGCGGATGCCCCTGGCCTGCGACCGCACCCTGGACCGCGCCGCCCTGAGGGCGGAGAGCCGCTACTTCGCCGAGCGGTTCCTGCTCCAGGAGCGTGGGCTGCCGCCGGAGACGGTGGCGGCCCTGGACCCGGAGCTGGAGCGGCTGGCCGATGCGGTGGCCGCCCTGCCGCGCCGCCTGATCCACCGCGACTACCAGTCCACCAACATCCTGCTCCGGAGCGGAGAGGTGCGGGTGGTGGACGTGCAGGGCATGCGCCTGGGCCCGGCCGGCTACGACGCCGCTTCGCTGCTGCGCGACCCCTACGCGGATCTGGATCCCGCGCGGGTGCGGAGCCTGCTCGCGGATTGGGACGCCGGCCTGCGGGGCGATTCCCCCGCCGACGCCGCCCAGATCGTCCTGGCCGGCCTCCAGCGCTCCCTGCAGGCCCTCGGTGCCTACGGATATCTGGCCCGGATCCGCGGCAAGGCGGAGTTCCGGCGCTTCATCCCGGCGGGGCTGCGGCAGCTGCGGGCCGGGCTGATGGACACCGCCGAAGCGGGCGGGCCGCCCCTGCCGAGGCTGGAAGAGATCGTGGAGATCGAATTACAAAAGAGCAAAAGTTGAACTATTAGATAAAAAATGATAGAATGATCCCTCGACTCGAAGGACCACGACCACGCGGAGGGGGATCATGCACATGCGTCACCGAGGGCTCGGCATCCTGCTGGGCCTGCTGCTCCTGTCCGGCGCCGCCCTGGCGTCCACCAGCACCTATCCGTTGCCTGGCCTGCTGGGCTCGTACAGCGCCGAGCCGGGGCTCCATCTGCGCTCCGACGGCTTCACCCTGCCTTCCGACCTGGGCACGGTGTCCGAGGTGTTCATCGCCTGCAGCGGCGTGTACCTGCCGGGCGAGACCCGCGACGACCACGACCAGACCTACGTCTGGGAGGCGGAGCTGACCCTCTTCCTGCAGGTGGGCGAGGACCTGTTCTGGGCCGTGCTGAGCCCGGCCGAAGGCGCCTTCAACCTGCAGGCCATGTTCGTCAGTCCGGGCGGCTCGCCCGTGACCTCGGGCAGCATCGTGGGCGGGGCCGAGGTCATCGTGGACGCCGTGCTGCTGGCCACCGGCGACGACGGCCGCACCGTGGTGCGCTATCCGGCCGTGAGCCTGACCGCGGCCAGCCTGGAGGTGCACGCCAGCGTGCCCAACCAGGACACCAGCATGAGCCGGCTGAAGGCCCTCTACCGCTGAGACCATTCCTGCCGAGCCCGCGCCGCGCCCGTGACATTCGGGCGCGGCGATGCCATGATGGGGCTCCGCCGCCACCGCGCGGCGTGAAAGGAGCCCCATGACCGAGCCCGTGACCGTGCGCGTGGATTCCGAGATCGGCAGGCTGGAGGGCGTGATCGTGCACGCTCCCGGCCCCGAGATCGAGAACATGACGCCCAGCGACGCCGAGCGCGCCCTCTACAGCGACATCCTCAGCGGCAGCGTGAGCGCCTGGGAGCACGCCCAGCTCCGCGGCGTGCTGGAGAAGGTGACCAGGGTCCACCGCTTCCGCGACCTGCTGTCCGAGACCCTGGCCGACGCCACCGTGCGCGAGACCCTGGTGGAGCGCATCTGCCGCAACGAGGACGTGCCGGAGATCGCCCAGGACCTGCTGGACCTGGAGGTGCCGGAGCTGGTGCGGCAGCTCATCGAGGGCGTGGTGCTGCGCGAGGACACGCTGACGGCCTTCCTCAGCCGCGACCGCTACGCCCTGCGCCCCCTGCACAACCTCTTCTTCACCCGCGACCCGTCCATGACCGTGGGGGGCTGCGTGGTGATCGGCCGCATGGCCAACCACGTGCGCGAGCGCGAGGCGCTGATCATGGAGGCCATCTTCGACCGGCATCCCGGCTTCCGCGCCACCACGCTGAACCCGCTGAATTCGCCGGTGGCGTCGCGCGGCCTCTCGCTGGAGGGCGGCGACGTGCTGGTGGCGCGGCAGGACGTGATCGTGGTGGGCATCGGCGCACGCACCACGCCCCCGGCGGTGGACTGGCTGGTGGACCGGCTGCGGCAGCGGCGGGAGTCCCTGCACGTGATCGTGCAGGAGCTGCCGCGCGAGCCCGAATCCTTCATCCACCTGGACATGGTCTTCACCTTCCTGGACCGCGATGCGGTGATGGTCTACGAGCCCGTGATCCTCAAGCCCTCGCGTCTGCAGACGGTGCACATGCGGGTGGAAGGCGGACAGGTGGCCGCCATCGAACAGGTGGAGAACATTCCGGCCGCCCTGCGCGCGGTGGGCATGGACGTGGAGGCGGTGACCTGCGGCGGCCACACGGACCCCTGGCTCCAGGAGCGGGAGCAGTGGCACTCGGGCACCAACTTCTTCGCCATCGCGCCGGGGCAGGTGGTGGGCTACGGACGCAACGTGCGCACCGTCGAGGAGCTGGACCGGCACGGCTTCCGCGTGGTGCAGGCCGAGGACGTGGTCTCCGGCAAGGCCGACCTGTCCGACGGCAAGCGCACGGTGGTGACCATCGACGGCGAGGAGCTGGCCCGCGGCGGCGGCGGCTGCCGTTGCATGACCATGCCCGTCCGGCGCGCGCCGGTGGAGTGGTGACCGGAGCCGACCGGGAGCTGGTCCGGTCCGCGGGGCCGCTGCGCCTGGAGCGCTGGCCCCGTCGGCCCGATGATCCGCTGCGCGCCTGGGACGCCGCCGACGAGCTCCTGCTGGCCCGCCTGGACGCCGAACCGCCGGCGCCGGAGACCCGCGTCCTGCTGATCAACGACGCCTGCGGCGCCCTGGCCTGCGCCCTCCATGCCCACCGGCCGACATCCTGGGGCGACTCGGAGCTGGCCCGCCTGGCCGCCCGCGCCAACCTGGCCGCCAATGGGCTGGACCCGTCGGCGGTGACCTTCCTGCCCGGCGACGCCGCGCCCGCCGCCCCCGTGGATCTGGCGCTGATCAAGATCCCCAAGTCCCTGGACCTCTTCGCCGACCAGCTGCGGCTGCTGCGGCCCGCGCTGGCGCCCGGGGCCCTGGTGCTGGCGGGCAGCATGGTCAAGCACACGTCGGGCCGGGCGTACGCGCTGCTGGAGGAGCGCATCGGGCGCACCGTCACGGGGCGGGCGGCGAAGAAGGCGCGGCTGGCGGAGGCGGCGCCGGGGCCGGTGGCCGACGCCGCGCCGTCGCAGCCGGGCTACCGTCTGGCGGAGTTCGCCCTGGATCTGAGCGCCGCGCCCGGCGTGTTCGCCGCGGACCGCCTGGACATCGGCACCCGCGCCCTGCTGGAGCATCTGCCCCGCCGCGACGACGCGCTGCGCGCCTGCGATCTGGGCTGCGGCAACGGCGCCCTGGGGCTGGCCCTGGCGCGCGTCTGTCCGCAGGCGGCGGTGCTGTTCACGGACGAGTCGGACCGCGCCGTGGCCGCGGCGCGGGCCAACGCCGCCGCCAACGGGCTGGCGGAGCGGACGCTGGAGTTCCGGGTGGCCGACGGCCTGGAGCCGCAGCCTCCCGCGAGCCTGGACCTGATCCTCTGCAACCCGCCGTTCCACCTGGGCCACGCCGTGGAGGACCTGACGGCGCCGCGCCTCTTCGCGCAGGCGGAGCGCTGCCTGCGTCCCGGCGGCGCGATCCTGGCCGTGGGCAACCGGCATCTGGGGCATCACGCCAAGCTGGCGCGGATCTTCGGCGCGTGCGATGTGGCGGGGGAGACGAGGAAGTTCCAGGTGCTGCGGGCGACGAAGCGGGGCTGAGCATGACCCGGCCCCCGGAAGACCCGGGGGCCGGAACCCGACCGCGAGAGGTGGTGGACGCGGGCGGGTGACGAATCCTCGCCGGGGCTACCCGTCCAGGTAGGCCCCCAGCATCCAGAGCTCCTTCTCCAGATGATCGCCGATGGGGTCCAGGACCGCGGCGCTGCCCTTGTCGCCGGCGTCGTCGGCCAGGGCGCCGGCGGCGCGCACCTTGGCGTGGAAGGCCTGCAGATCGGCCCGCACGTTCTCCACCATGGCCCGCGCGCCGGGCACGCTCTCGTCCTCCTGCACCGACGCCGCCTCCAGCGCCTGGGCCAGGCTGCCCAGCGGCGCGCCGCCGATCATGAGGATGCGCTCCGCGAACTCGTCGCTCAGATCGCCGAAGCGGTCGTACAGCTCCTCGAAACGGGCATGGAGCTGATAGAAGCTCTCGCCGCGCACGCGCCAGTGGTAGTGGTGCAGCTTCTGGGCGAAGACGATGGAGTCGGCCAGCAGCTCGTTCAGGGCGCCCACCAGGGCCTTGTTCTTCTTCATGTCGATCCTCCCGGTCATGGAGTCCAGGCCCTCGGTGGGCCGTTGTCGTTTCATCTGCATTCGGAATTGCATCCTTCGTGCCAAACTTTCCTGTTAATCCAACTAATTGATATAAAACAAAATACATAGTTTTCGACTCTGGTTGGTGCCCGTGCTCAACGAAATATCGTTGACAAGCCACCGAAATAGCATAGATTCACGAAATCACGTTGGAGGTGAGCCATGGATGGACTCTTCGACGCGACCCGGGACCTCAAGGCCCTGGCGGACCTCGCCGGGCGCCCCGAGGCCATCGCCGATGTCCTGGAGCGCGCGCTCGATTCCCTCGGGCAACTCGTGCCTCATGATCTGGCTGTGGTGCTGGGGGTGGAGGAGCAGACCCTGCGGGTCCTCGCGGCCCGAGGTCCCCTGGCCGGCCAGGCCGTGAAGGATCACGCCCTGGATCTGGCCGAGCATCCCACGCTGCGCCGGGCCCTGGAGGAGCGACGGGCCCAGGTGCTGACCGAGGATCACCACGCCCACGGAGAGGGAGATCCGTACGAGGGCGTGGTCGATCTGCCCCACGGGCACTCCTGCATGGTGGTGCCCCTGTACGCGGGGGAGCGGGTCCTCGGAGCCATGACCTTCGACCGCGCGGTCTGCGGCACCTACGAGCCTCAGGCCGTGGAGCTGGCGGAGGTCTACGGCAAGATCGTCGCCTTGGCGTTCCTGTACGCCGAGCAGGCGGAGCTGCTGCGGCGGCAACGGCTGCAGCTGGAGGAACGCAGCCGCGTGTTGGAAGAGGCCGGGGGCGGCACGGACGCCATCGGGCTGCTGGAGCGCAGCCTGTCCCCGGCCATGCGGCGCCTCACGGTGCAGGCCAAGCAGGTGGCCGCCACGGACGCGCCGGTGCTCATCCGCGGCGAGACGGGCACGGGCAAGGAGGTGCTGGCGCGCGCCCTCCACCATTGGAGCGTCCGGCGGTCCGGCCCCTTCCTGCAGCTCAACTGCGCCGCCATCCCCGAGACCCTCATCGAGAGCGAGCTCTTCGGCCACGTGCGCGGCGCCTTCTCCGGCGCCGACCGCGACCGGCCGGGCCGCTTCCTCGCCGCCAACGGCGGCACCCTGCTCCTGGACGAGATCGGCGACATGCCCCTGGCCGCCCAGGCCAAGCTGCTGCGCGTGCTGCAGGAGGGGACCTTCGAGCCCGTGGGCTCCGACACGCCGGTGAAGGTGGACGTGCGCATCCTGGCGGCCACGCACCGCGACCTGGAGGAGGCCGTGCGCCAGGGCGACTTCCGCGAGGACCTCTACTACCGCCTGGACGTGTTCCCCCTGGAGGTGCCGCCACTGCGCGAGCGCGCCGAGGACGTGGAGGTCATCGCCACGGGCGTGCTGCACGCCATCGCGCGGCGCACGGGGCGCGGGCCGTGGCGCCTGTCGGACCGCGCCCTGCGCTCCCTGCGCGGCGAGGCGTGGCCCGGCAACGTGCGGCAGCTCGTGAACGTGCTGGAGCGCGCGGCCATCCTCAAGCCGGAGGGCGTGCTGGACGCTTCGGTGGTGGACGGCGGAGGGGCGAAGCGGCGGCGGCGCGTGGAGGAGTCCGCGGCCCCTGACCGCGACCTGCCCACCCTGCAGGAGATGGAGCGCCGGCACGTGCTGCGCGCCCTGGAACGCACCCAGGGCAAGATCTACGGCCCCGACGGCGCCGCCGCCCTGCTCGGCCTCAAGCCCACCACGCTGCAGAGCCGCATGCGCAAGCTGGGCGTGGAGCGGCGCGTGAGCTACCGCTAGTCCGCGCGTTGCGCATCCCGGAGGCATGTCTTAGTGTAGCGGGCGCTCGCGTGGGGGATGCGAGCCCACCCCTTGTCCCGGGCCCGCCCGGCGGGACGCTTCGCCAAGTTCCCCGCCCATCAACCAAGAGGTGTTCCATCATGACGAAGGTCGTCCTGACCCTCCTCGCCGCGCTCATGCTGGCCGGCGCCGCCTTCGCCGCCGAGTCCGAGAAGTCCGCGGACCTGGCCCTGGTCGTCAATCAGAGCGGCTACAGCGACTCCTGGGAGGGCTCCGAGCTCGGGACCCTGAACTGGACGCTGACGGCCGACATCGCCACCAAGAAGCCCCTGAGCATGAGCACGCTGTGGCAGAACCAGATCAAGCTGGCCTACGGCAAGACCCGCAACGAGCAGGTCCAGGAGAACGGCTCCAAGGACTGGGGCGACTCCGAGAAGGCCACCGACCGCGTGTTCTGGGAGTCCATGGTGCTCTTCTCCGAGGGCAACTACGTGAACCCCTACGTGGCGGTCACCTGGGAGAGCCAGTTCCACGACGCCGAGGACAACATCTTCAACCCGTCGCTGCTCGTGGAGTCGGCCGGTCTGGGCCGCACGCTGCTCAAGAACGAGCAGACCGAGGTCTTCAGCCGTCTGGGTCTGGCCTACCGCCAGCGCTTCATGAAGGGCGCCGACACGGCCACCGACGCCGGTCTGGACTGGGTCACCGACGTGAGCCACACCTTCAACGAGCAGCTCAAGGCCGTGTCCAAGCTGCGCGTGTTCCAGGCCCTGACCAGCAGCGCCGACGACGACATCCCGGCGGCCGATCCCGCCAAGGACTACTGGAAGACCACGGACATCGCCTGGGAGACCACCCTGTCGGCCAGCGTGAGCAAGTACATCCAGACCACGCTGTTCTGGGAAGTGCTGTACGACAAGGAGATCAGCACCGACGCCCGCTGGCGCGACGTGTTCGGCGTGGGTTTCAGCTATAAGTTGTTCTAGTCCGAAAAGAAGGAGTGCGTGACCGCGCGTCCGGCGTGCGGCGAGACGGAAGGGAACCCGACGATGCAGACCATCGACGTGGACAAGATCTGGACCATGATCACCGAGTTCGCCATGGACTACGGCCTGAGGCTCATCGGGGCGGTGGTGCTGCTCGTGGTGGGCCGCATCGTGGCCGGAGCCCTGCGCGGCGGCGCCAGGAAGGCGCTCAAGCGCGGCGGCACCGACGAGGCCGTGGTGGCCTTCGCGGGCAGCCTGGCCTACTGGCTGGTGATCGTGGCGGTGTGGCTGGCCGTGCTCGGCGCCTTCGGCGTGGAGACGGCGTCGCTGGTGGCGGTGCTGGGGGCCGTGGGCTTCGCCGTGGGCTTCGCCCTGCAGGGCTCGCTCAGCAACTTCGCCGCCGGCATCATGCTGCTGATCTTCCGTCCCTTCCGCATCGGCGACGTGGTGGAGGTGGCGGGCGTGCTGGGCTCCGTGCGCGAGATGGCCCTGTTCACGACCATCATCAACACGCCGGACAACATCCGGATCATCGTGCCCAACTCCAAGATCTTCGGCGACATCATCAAGAATATCACGGCCGAGGAGACCCGGCGGGTGGACATGGTGGTGGGCATCGGCTACGGCTCGGACATCGCCAAGGCCATGGAGATCATCCAGGTCCTCCTGGCGGCGGACGCGCGCGTGCTGAAGGAGCCGGAGCCGCAGATCGCGGTGGGCGAGCTGGCCGACTCCAGCGTGAACCTGCTGGTGCGGCCCTGGTCCAAGACCTCGGACTACTGGGGCGTGAAGCTGGACTTCACGCGCGCGGTGAAGGAGGCCTTCGACCGCGAGGGCATCGAGATCCCGTTCCCCCAGGTCACGATGCACAAGGGCTGAGCGCGCGGTCACGGACCGATGGGACGAGGGGCGGCTCCACGCGGGGCCGCCCCTCTCTCATGCGGGACGTCCGCGCCGCACGCCCGGCAGCAGCACCAGCAGCGACGCCGCCAGGCCGGGGAAGATGGCCTCCACGCCGCGCCAGGGCCCGCCTCCGCCCAGCAGCAGCCAGGCGCCGGCCGTGCCCGCCCCCGCGAGCATGGAGGCGGTGACCCGCCGCGCGCCCGCCACGCGGTCCGTGTGGGCCAGCACCACCGGGCCCAGCAGGGCCGGCGTGCCCAGGCTGCCCAGGTGGTGCCACAGCGTCACCACGGAGCCGGCCCAGAGCGCCATGGCCACGGCCAGGGCCGACGAGGCCAGCAGCGCCCAGCGCACGGGTCCCAGGCGTTCGTCGTCGTCGCGGCGCCAGCGGCCCCAGAGGTCGCGGCCGCCGGTGACGGCGGCCAGGAAGGCGTAGGAGTCCACGGTGGACATGATGGTGGCCAGCAGGCCGGCGGTGAACAGGCCCCGCCACAGGGGCGGCAGCGTGGCGGCGGCCAGCTCCGGGAAGGCCGTCACCGGGTCGGCCAGGTCCGGCAGCACGGCGCGGGCGTAGAGCCCGGCGGTGGTGGTCAGGAAATCGAACACGATCCAGAAGCCCACGGAGATCAGCAGGCCCGCGCGCGCCGTGCCTTCGCTGCGCGCCGCGTAGCAGCGCTGGTAGAACGACGGCTCCACCAGCGTGGCCGCCGCGATCACGTACCACACGGCCACCGCCTGGGCGCCGGCGCCTCCGTCCCACTGCAGATGCGAGGCGGGCAGCGCCGCCTGCAGCCACGCCCAGCCGCCCCACTTCATGACGCAGGCGGGCACCAGCACCAGGAACCCCGCGAACATCAGCAGGAACTGCACCTTGTCCGTGCCCACCACCGCGCGCAGGCCGCCGCGGAAGACGTAGGCGGTGCTCAGGGCCGTGCCCACGGTCACGCCCAGCCAGCGGGGCCAGCCGGTCATGACCTCCAGCAGCACGCCCAGCATGAGCACGTAGGCCGCCGGCACCGTCATCACGAACAGGGCGCCGGCGCCCAGCAGGGCGGGCGTGCGCCCGAACCGCGCCTCCAGGCGCTCCGGCAGCGTCAGCACGGCGCTGCGGCGGGCGCGGCGCGCCAGCAGCAGGGCGAAGACCACGGCGTACAGGTAGTAGGGCACGCCGAAGACCAGCCAGTTGCTCACGCCGTAGGTCCAGGCGTACTCGCCCACGCCCAGGATGCCGCCGTACCACGTGGACACGGTGGTGGCCACGAAGGCGGGCAGGGTGAGGCGGCGGCCCGCCACGATGTAGTCCGCGGCGTCCTGGGCCGGCGCGCGGAAGAGCCGCGCCACGGTGAAGACCAGGAAGGCCGCGTAGACCGCCGCGAGGATCATGACGCCTGGGCGCGCACGGTCACCAGCAGCGAGCCGGCGTCGCAGCGCAGGCGCACCGGGGGCGCGGTCACGCGGTTGCCGGCGGCGCTGGGTCCGCCCCAGTCCAGGTCCGCGCCGCGCAGAGGCCAGCGCACTCCCAGCAGGGTCACGCCCTTGACGCGGCCGCCGATGGGCGCGAGGGAGACGGTCGTACCCATGGGCAGGTCCAGGCTCCAGTTCTCCGCGGGCGGCAGGCGGCGGGTCACGCCGCGGTCGTTGACCAGCACCACGTCGCAGGCGTGGGCGAAGCGCTCGGGCAGGGCCAGGTTGGCCAGGGCGTGGTCCAGGTGGCCGCCGTCGGCGCCCAGCAGGAGCACGCGGCGGCAGCCGTCGGCCACGGCGCGGGCCACGGCCTTCTCGCCGTCGGTGGTGTCCTGGTCGGGGTCGTGCTCGAAGCGGATGTCGCGGCGGCGAGGCGGCTCGCCCAGGGTGTCGAAGTCGCCCACCACCAGGTCCGGCAGGCGGGGGAGGTGGTCGTAGGGGCGGCCGGCGCCGTCGGTGCAGACGAAGAGGTCGGCCTGCGCGAGGCAGGCCGACAGCAGGTCGTGCGGGGGCGCCGCGCCGTCGCAGAGCACCACGGCGAGGCGGCCGGGGACGGCGGGCGGCAGGGACAGGATGGCGGTCACGTCCATGATCAGAACTCCGCGTGGAGGCCGGCCAGCAGGTGGCGGCCGGCGCCGGGAATGAGCCAGCGGCCCTCATACCAGTAGCCGGTGGTCTCGTACTCGCGGTCCAGCACGTTGTTCACGCGCAGGTCCAGGCGCGTGGTCATGGACGCGGGGCCGAAGGCGCGGCCCAGGTCCAGGCCCAGCGCCACGTCCAGCAGGGCGTAGGCATCGATGGTGCGCTCCTCCAGGCCGAAGACGTCCAGGAACTGGCGGCCCACGCTGCGCAGGCGCACGCGCGAGTCCAACGCGCCGAAGTCCGACGCCAGGGTCACGCTGGCCAGGTGCTCGGGGAACAGGGGCACCGGGTTGCCGGAGAGGTCGCGCTCCTCCACGCCCACCACGTTCCAGGCGTCGTCGTAGAGGGTCTCGTAATAGGTGAAGCGGTCGAACTCGTCCCAGCTGCGCGAGGCGGCCACGGAGAGGACGTGCGCGTCGGTCAGGCGGGCGGTGAGGCCCAGCTCCACGCCGCGGTGCAGGGTGCGCTCGGCGTTGCCCTTGACCGGGAAGCCGTCGTCGTCCACGGAGCCGAAGGGCACGATCTCGTCGTCGAAGTTCATCCAGTAGCCGTTGACCGTCAGCGAGACGCGCTCCGCACGCCAGCGCAGGCCCAGCTCGTAGTCCAGGGCCTTCTCCGCGCCCACCACGGGGTCGGACCACTGCACGTAGTCCGGCTGGCCGTCGCCGTCCTCGTCGGTGGGCACGCCGTTGCGGAACAGGGGGGCCACGCCCAGGTCGTCCGGTCCCTGCCAGGTGTCGTACACCTCGCCGTCGGTGGGCTCGCGGTGCGTCACGCCCACCTGGCCGGACAGGGTGAGGCGGCCGCCCAGGGCCTGCCCGGGCACGTCCCAGGCCAGGCCGCCCTTGGGGTTGAAGAAATCGTAGCTCACCTGGTAGGCGTGGCGGTCCAGCCCGGTGAAGTTGCCCAGCTCCGCCTGGGCGAAGGCGGCGTCCTTGCGCTGGTACTGCAGGTCGGCCAGCAGGGTGAGGCCGGGCAGGACCTCGTAGGCCTCGTTGGCGTAGAGCGACCAGGCGGTCTTGTCGCCGTCGTACTCGTAGTAGTCCAGGCCGTGCGCGCGGTCGGCGTAGAGGCCGGCCACCTCCAGCACCTCGCCGTGGTGGTCGCTGTGGAAGTCGTAGACGTCGCCGCCGGCGATGAGGCGGCCGCCGCGGTGGTCCACCTGCACGTGGCTCACCAGGCCCAGCTGGTCCTTGTCCACGATCTTGCGGCGCACCAGGTCCACCTCGGCGTCGGGGTCCAGGCCCAGCGTGTGGTCCAGGTTGAAGACCGCGGCGGTCTCGCCCTCGCGCAGGTTCTCGTAGAAGCCCTCGCCGTGGATCCAGAAGGCCGACGTGCGCAGGGTCACGTTGGACGCCGCCGCGTAGGTGTGGTGCAGGGCGGCGTGGGGCTGGCGGAAGTCGTCGATGGCGTTGGCGTAGGTCTCGGGGTTGGCGCGGCGGTTCACGGCCAGGTCGTCCTCGTAGGCCGCGTTCCAGCCGTGCCGGCTGAGCTCGTGGCCGGTGGTCAGGTCCAGGCGCAGCACGTGGTCGCCCAGCAGGGCCTGGCCCTTCCAGTAGAGCCCCCAGAGCTCGCTGGCGGTGCGGTCGCGGTAGCCGTCGGACTCGATGCGGGACCAGCGCAGCGAGGACTGGAAGCGGTCGGCCAGCAGGCCGGTCTGGTAGGCGCCCATGAGCCGCCAGGTGCCGTAGGCGCCGCCCATGGCGCTCAGCTCGCCGCGGGGCTCCAGGCTCAGGCGCCGGGTCACCAGGTTCACGCTGCCGCCGATGGCCGGCGCGCCGCCGCCCATGCTGTTGGTCACGCCGCGCTGCACCTGGATGTCCTGCAGGGCCGACGCGAAGTCGGGCAGGTCCACCCAGTACACCTGGTGGTCCTCGGGGTCGTTCAGGGGAATGCCGTCGAAGGTCACGCCCACGCGCTTCTGGTCGAACCCGCGGATGTTCAGGTAGGTGTAGCCCACGCCGTTGCCGGCGTCGGAGAAGGCGTGCAGGCCCGGGGTGTCGGTCAGCAGCATGGGGATGTCCTCCACGCCGATGCGGGCCTGGAGCTCCTCGTGCGGGATGTCCGCGTGGTTCAGATGCACATCCGTCTCGTAGCGCGAGGCGGTGATCACCACATCGTCCGTGCGGTGGACCAGGGTGTCCGGCGCGGCGGGGGCGGCCGCCAGCAGCGGGAGGGGGACGAGCAGGAGGACGGCGCGCGCCAGGGCGGCGCGGAAGGTGCGGATGGTCATGACCAACCTCTCAGGGTTCGTGCGCTGCGGTCGCTCCGCGGGGCCGGCACGACAAAGGCCGGTCCCGCAGAGATGGGGCCGGCCTGGTGCGGTCGGTGGAAGGCCCGTTTCCCTACGCCGGTATGACCCGGATCAGGTGCGGAGGGTCTTTCTCAGGCGCCTCTCGACGCCACCCCTAACGGTTTCCCTGGACGATAGAGGTGACCGCCGCGGGTGTCAAGGCGCGGGCTGGCGGGCGCGGTGGGGCGGTGTTATCGTCCACCATTCGGATTCGGAACGGAGGTCCGCGATGAACGACGCACCGCTGGAACCCCGCGCCGCCGTGGTGGCCGTCGCCGCCGCGTCGCACCTGTTCGGCCGACGGCCGGAGCTCATGGACGCCCTGGCCGGCGACGCCCGCGTGCAGCGCCTGGCGGTGAACCAGCTCGTGGACCTGGATCCCACGGCCGACTGGGTGGTGCGCCGCGGCCGCCTGCGCCTGGCGGAGTTCCTGCCCGACGGCCGCGAGATGGCCCACGGGGTGCTGGAGGCCGGGTCCTGCTTCGTGACCCGCGCCCAGGCCGCATCCGACGACGACGCCCTGGCCGGCGCACCGCTGGCCCGCGACCGGGCCACCCTGATGGCCTTGGGACCCACCGAACTCTGGCGCCTGGAACCGGGCGCGCTGGGGAGGCACCATGTCCGCTGACCGCACCGCCCGCACCCCCCTGGTCCTGTGCATCCTGGATGGCGTGGGCTGGCGCACGGGTCCCGGCAGCGAGCGCGGCAACGCCGTCGCGGCGGCGCATCCCACCTTCTGGCCCGAGCTCCTGGAGCGCTATCCTCACGCCTTGCTGGCCTGCAAGGGCAACGCCGTGGGCCTGCCCGAGGGACAGATGGGCAACAGCGAGGTGGGGCATCTCACCATCGGCTCCGGCCGCATCATCGACCAGGACCTCAACCGAGTGACGCGCGCCCTGGCCGACGGCACCCTGACCGCCAAGCCCGAGTGGAACGCCATGGTGAAGCACCTGCGCGACACGGGCGGGCGCCTGCACCTGCTGGGGCTGGTGTCCGACGGCGGAGTGCACTCGCACATCGACCACCTGGAGGGGATCGTGGCCGCGGCGCGCGACGCCGGCGTGGCCGACATCTGCATCCACGCCTTCATGGACGGCCGTGACACGGACCCCGAGAGCGGCCTGGGCTTCCTGGAGCGGCTGCAGAAGAACCTGGCCCGCCTGGGCGCCGGCGAGATCGTCAGCGTGAGCGGCCGCTACTGGGCCATGGACCGCGACAAGCGCTGGGAGCGCGTGGAGCGGGCCTGGAAGATGCTGGTGCACGGCGCGGGCGAGGAGGCGTCGGACCCGGTGGAGGCCCTGCGCGCCAGCTACGCCGAGGGCGTGACCGACGAGTTCGTCACCCCCACGGTGATCACCGACGGCGACGGCCTGCCCAAGGCCACCGTGCGCGACGGCGACGCCGTGTTCTTCTGGAACTTCCGCGCGGACCGCGCCCGGGAGCTGACCTGGGCCTTCCTGCAGGACGGCTTCGACGGCTTTCCGCGCCCGATCCGTCCCCGGGTGGACTACCTCTGCATGACCGAGTACGACGAGAGCATGGACCTGCCGGTGCTGTTCCGCGCCGAGACCCACCGCAACATCCTGGCCGACGTCTTCGCCGCCCACGGCATCCGCAACCTGCGCACCGCGGAGACGGAGAAGTACGCCCACGTGACCTACTTCTTCAACGGCGGCCGCGAGGAGCCCTACCCCGGCGAGGACCGGGAGCTGGTGCCGTCGCCCAAGGTGGCCACCTACGACCAGCAGCCGGAGATGAGCGCGCCCCAGGTGGCGGACATCGTGCTGCGGGCCGTGCGGGGCGGGGAGCACCAGGTGGTGGTGGTGAACTTCGCCAACGGCGACATGGTGGGCCACACCGGCGATCTGGACGCCGCCACGGCCGCCTTCCGGACCCTGGACGGCCTGCTGGCCATGATCGTGCCCGAGGTCCTGGAGCGGGACGGCGTGATCCTCATCACCGCCGACCACGGCAACTGCGAGGAGATGATCTCGCCCGAGGGCCGGGTGCTGACCAACCACTCCCTCAACCCGGTGCCGTTCCTGGTGGTGGGGAAGGAGTTCGAGGGGCGCAAGTCGTTGGCGGACGGCGAGTTCGGCCTGAAGGACATCGCCCCGACCATGCTGGAGCTGCTGGGGCTGCCGCGGCCGGAGGAGATGAGCGGGCGCTCGATCGTCAGCGGTCGCTGAGGAATCGGTCGGAAATCAGCCATCTCTTTGCAGGATCGTTCGTTAATTTTGCGTGAGTCGATGGACTTTGCACGGACCGGGTGATACTATTCGCAGCTAACACGGAAGGTCGCCGCGTGCGGCCGCGAGCTTGCCCGTCTTCCACTCGCACATGCGCCCTTAACTTGACATGTCATGGTTCCGTGTATGCCCGTGTCCCTGCGCACTCGTCCTGTTTGCGTGAGCCAGAGTGCCCAAGCTGAGGAGTCTGTCAGCATGAAGAACTTCACCCGTGGGGCGTTCGCGCTCCTGATGGTCGTGACCCTGGCCGGCGCTGCCGCCGCGCAGATCACGGACATCGACGACATCCAGTCCTACGATCCCGTGACCGGCGCCATCACCAGCCCCTACACCGGCCAGACGGTCACGGTGGAGGGCGTCATCTACGTTCCCAAGGGCACCTACAACAGCGGTACCCACTACGTGCAGGATGCCACCGGCGGCATCCAGTTCTTCAGCAGTTCCGCCATCCCCCTGACCTATGGCGACCGCATCCAGGTGACCGGCCAGGTCGGGTCCTTCGGCGGCGAGATCCAGATCGTGCCCAGCGGCATCGTGTATCTGGGCAACGAGGCCGAGGTGGAGCCCGCGGACATGACCGTGTCCGCCCTGCTGGCCGACTACGAGAACGTGGGCAGCCTGGTGCGCACCATCGGCATCGTGACCTACAAGAGCGGCGGCACCTTCCACATCGCCGATGCCGGCGACACGCTGATCTGCTACGTGGACAGCGACACGGGCATCGACATGGGCGCCATGGCCATCGGCGACGAGTACTCCGTGGCCGGCCCCGCCGTGATCTTCAACGACGCCACCCTGGGCGTGATCATCGAGATCAAGCCCCGCCGCCAGAGCGACCTGGTGGAGGATCCCTCGGGCGACACCGTGCCCGTGGTGGAGGGCGTGAACTGCGTGGATTGGACCCCGGAGCAGAGCTCCCCGATCACCGTGCAGGCCGTGATCACCGACAACAGCGCCATCAGCAGCGCCGCCCTGTACTACCGCGACGACAGCGGCGACAGCACCGGCGTGTTCCTGAGCGTGCCCATGTCCAACGTGAGCGGCGACCTCTACGAGGGCACCATCCCCGGCGGCAACATGGGCCGTCAGATCGACTTCTACGTGTCCGCCACCGACGACGGCATGCAGACCACCACCAACCCCGGCGATGCGCCCGCGGGCTGGTACGAGGTGGCCCTGGGCTTCGAGACCATCCACGACGTGCAGTTCGTGGACGTGAACGGCACCACCGGCGACTCGTCCTTCAACGGCCGCGTGGTCAACATCCAGGGCATCGTGGTGGCCGGCACCGGCGACGCCGGCGCCGTGTCCAAGTTCACCATGCAGGACGCCAGCGACGTGTTCAGCGGCATCCTGGTCTACGAGGGCTCGGCGGCCAACTTCGTGCTCCCCGGCGACGAGGTGCAGGTGGGCGGCTACATCGACGAGTACTTCGGCCTGACCGAGATGAACCCCCACAACGGCACCGCCGTGGAGATCATCTCCTTCGAGAACGAGCTGCCCGCGCCCCTGCTGGTGGCCACGGACATCCTGCAGGACGACGGCTTCCCCGCCGCCGACGGCGACAGCAACTCCGGCGAGGCCTACGAGAGCGTGTGGGTGCAGACCCCCGTCTCCGCCGTGGTCGACACCCTGGGTTCCGCCCAGTACAACGAGTTCATGATCTCCACCACCAACACCCCGACGGACACGCTGATCGTGAACGCCATCATCGACCTGACCTACGCGCCCATCCCGGGCGACAACGTCAGCGTGGTGGGCTTCATGGACTACATCTTCGGCGAGCGCCAGCTGGTGCCCATCCGCGATGAGAACGTGTTCGTGAACCCCAACACCGCGGTGCAGGGCGGCCAGCTGCCCTCGGCCGGCGGCTTCAGCGCCATCGCGCCCAACCCGTTCAACCCGAAGACGGAGATCCGCTTCGTGATGACCCGGGACAACCTGGCGCAGCTGAACATCTACAACATCCGCGGCGAGTACGTGAAGTCGCTGGTGAACGGGCGCCTGCAGGGCGGCCAGGAGCACGTGCTGACCTGGGACGGCACCGACGCCGCCGGCCAGCAGGTGGCTTCGGGCACCTACTTCGCGCGTCTGCGCATCGGCGGCGAGGTGCTGCAGGTGCGGAAGCTTTCGCTCGTCAAGTAGGGCGACGGCGAACCGGCGCGCGAGCGCCGAACTTGACCAATCACGTCGCTCGCGCGCCGGTTCGCCGTCGCCGCGAGGGGGGTGGGAGGACACTGCGGACCCCGGGCCCTTGGCCCGGGGTCCTCGTGTTGGTGGCGTTGGCGGGGGGGTGTGGTAGGATGGGAGCCTTGCTCGTCTGATGGGAGGACGCTTGAAGAACATCGTTTTGATCGCGATCGATACGCAGCGGGCGGATCGGTTGGGGTGCTACGGGTACCATCGGGGCACGTCGCCGCGGCTGGACGGGTTGGCGGCCGCGGGGGTGGCGTTCGACGCGTGCTGGTCGGCGTCGAACTTCACGGCGCCGGCGTTCACGTCGCTGTTCACGGGGCTGTATCCCAACCATCACGGGGTGTTCCACTTCGGGGCGCAGGCCCAGGCGTCGCCGGTGCTGGACTGCCTCAAGGCCAACGGGGCGCGCACGGGCGGGGCGGTGACGTTCCGCTTCTTCAAGCGTCTGCTGGGCGGCATGTGGGGCGACCTGGAGGCCGTGACCGACGGCCGCAGCGCCGACTACGCCAAGGACCTGCCCCACGCCGTGAGCGACGCCGCCGTGGAGTGGCTGGAGCGCCACGGCCGCGGCGGCCCCTTCGCCCTCTTCCTGCACTACGACGGGCCCCACATGCCCTACCGGCTGCCCGACGCGCACGCCCACCGTTTCGGCGACGTGCCGGACGACGCCGTGCCCCAGGACCTGCGGCGCGTGTTCTTCCCGCAGGAGGTGACGGCCTTCGGGCAGCAGGAGGCCGCCGGCATGTTCCAGGTGATCGACGCCGTGGACCGCGGCCGCCGCCGCCTGGACGACGCCAGCCGCCGCTGGATCAGCGACCGCTACGACGACTCGGTCTTCTACAACGACCTGGAGGTGGGCCGCGTCCTGGACGCCCTGAAGAGCCTGCGCCTGGCCGACGACACCATCGTCTGCGTGATCAGCGACCACGGCGAGGAGCTCATGGACCACGGCCACCTGACCCACGGCGGCATCCACCTCTACGAGGAGGTGATCCGCACCGTGGCCCTGGCGCGCGGCCCGGGCCTGCCCGCCGGCCGCCGCGTGGCGCGCCCGGTGAGCCACGTGCAGCTCTGGCCCTGGCTGCTGCGCTGCGCCGGCGCGCGGCACCTGCCGGAGGCGTGGGCCGCCCGCGACCTGCTGGACGAGGACGCGGCGGAACCCGTCTACTGCGTGGGCGAGCTGAAGACCGCCGTGCGCCACGGCGGCCGCAAGCTCATCCGCCGCCGCGTGATCCCCGAGCACACGCCGGTCAAGCGGCTGCGGCTGCTGGCCAAGCTGGCCCTGCTGCGCGAATGGGGCGAGGAGGCCTACGATCTGGACCGCGATCCGCGCGAGCGGAGCAACGTGGCGGGCTCCGCGCCCTGGCGCGGGGAACTGGCCGCCGCCCTGGACCGGCATCTGAGCACGCCGGCACCGGCGCTGGCGGTATCCGGCCAGGCGGATCTCGATGACGCCGAACGCGCGCGGATCGAGAAGGAGATGAAGGATCTGGGGTATATGTAGGGCCCCGTTTTTGTCTGAAAGACGCGGAACGGCTGGCCGGCCAGCAGTTCCAGGACTTATCCTCAAATCTGAGGAGCCTCCCATGCCCCGACCGAGTTGGGACGAGTACTTCCTGGGCCTCGTAGCCGAAGTCGCCGGCCGCGCCACCTGCGACCGCGGCCGCAGCGGCTGCGTGATCACCAAGCAGAAGCGCATCGTGGCCACGGGCTACGTGGGTTCGCCCGCGGGCATCGAGCACTGCGATGAGGCGGGGCATCTGCTCAAGACCGTGGAGGACGAGAACGGCGAGCGGCGCCAGCACTGCGTGCGCACCATCCACGCGGAGCAGAACGCCATCTGCCAGGCGGCGCGCTTCGGCACGTCGCTGGAGGGGGCCACCCTCTACTGCACCATGGAGCCCTGCCGGGCCTGCGCCATGCTGATCATCAACTGCGGCATCGCGCGCGTGGTATGCGCCTACCGCTACCACGCGGCCCAGGAGACCCGGGATCTGTTCGCGGCCGCCGGGGTGGAGCTGAGCGTGGCCAGCGACGAAATCCTGCAGTATCGCGATCAGGGAGCTTGACGGAAGCAAACGCTTGTATTAAACAAGTGTTCTAGTCTGCTTCCGAAAGGCCCCGATGTCCGCACCCACCACCAAGGACCGCCTCCTCGACGAGGCCGAGAAGCTGTTCGCCCACAACGGCTTCGATGCCGTTTCGGTGCGCGACATCGCCGCGGCCGCCGAGGCGAACGCGGCCGCCATCAACTACCACTTCCAGTCCAAGGAGAACCTCTACCAGGAGGTCCTCCGCCGCCGCATCCTGCCCAAGCGGGAGCGGCTGCTGGCCATGCTGGACGAGGTGGAGGGGATGGACCAGGCCGAACGGTTGGAGGCGGTGTTCCGCGGGTTCGCCCGCGTGCACCTGGACGACGCCATCCGTCGTCCGGGCGGCGCCCTGGTCATGCTGCTGATGTCGCGGGAGCTGACGGACCCGCGGCCGGAGGTGGGGCTGGTGGTGGCGGAGCTGGTGCAGCCCATCCGGGCGCGCATGCTGGCGCTGCTCCAGCCGTTGCTGCCCGCCCTGACGCCCCGCGACCTGCAGCTGCTCATCGGCAGCCACATGGGGCAGATCGTCTATTTCGCCGTGCAGTGGAACAAGCTCCAGGCCCAGCAGGAGGCCGGCCTGCCGCCGTTCATCCCGCTGCCGGCCCTGGCGGTGGACGTGGAGACCTACGTCGGCCTGATCATCGACCATGTCACCCGCATCACCGTGGCCGGCGCCCGGGCGATGCAGGAGGAGGCGAGCGCGTGAATCCCTTCGTGCGATCCCTGGCCATCACGGCCATTCCGCTGCTGCTGGCGGGGTGCTCCCTGGCCCCGTCGTACCAGCGGCCGGCCGTGGATGTCCGCGCCGACGGTTGGGCCGCTGCGCCGGCCGAGTCGCCGGCCGACGCCATGCCCGGCGCGGAAGCCGGCTGGTGGCGGGCCTTCGGCAGCCCCGAGCTGGACGCCCTGGTGGACGAAGCCCTGGCCGCCAACCCCGACGCCGCCGCGGCGGCCGCCCGCGTGGCCGAGGCCCGCGCCACCTACGGGGGGCAGCGCTGGAACCAGCTCCCGTCGGCGGAGATCGGCGGCACGGTGACGCGCAGCAAGCGCAACCTGTCGGGCTTCGGCATCCCCCGGTCCGTGCTCAGCACCACGTACGACGTGGCCGCGAGCGCCGCCTGGGAGATCGACCTCTGGAACCGCCTGGGCGACACCAAGGCCGCGGCCCGCGCCGCCCTGCTCGCCGGCGAGGCCGACGAGCACGCCGTGCGCCAGGCCCTCACCGCCGACGTGGTGCGCGCCTGGCTCAACGTGAAGCTCCTGCGCGGTCAGCGGGACCTGGGCGCCCGCACCCTGGCCACCTACCAGAACAGCGAACGCATGGTGGCGGACCGCTACACCGCCGGCGTGCGGCCCGCCTCGGAGGTGCATCTGGCGCGGCAGAACGTGGCCGCGGCGGAGGCCTCCCTGGCGCAGACGGAGCAGGACCTGGCGGCCGCACGCCGCGCCCTGGAGCTGCTGCTGGGCCGCTATCCGTCCGGCACCGTGGGCGTGGGCGCGACGGATCTGGCCGACCTGCCCCAGCCCGCCGCCGTGCCGGCCGGCCTGCCCTCGGAGCTGCTGGAGCGCCGCCCCGACGTGGCCGCCGCCGAGCTGCGTCTGGTGGGCGCCACCGCCCGCGTGGGGGCCGCCCGCGCCGCGCTGTTCCCGCGCCTGAGCCTGAGCGGCAGCAAGGGCTGGAGCACGCCGGACGAGGCGGAGCTCTTCACCTCCGGGGCCGGCGTGTGGTCCCTGATGGGCAACCTGGCCATGCCGATCCTGAACCGCGGCGCCGTGAAGGCCCAGGCCGGCGTGGCCCAGGCCCAGAGCGAGCAGGCCGCCGCGGCCTACGTGAAGACGGTGCTGGGCGCGTTCCGCGACGTGGAGTCGGCCCTGGACGCCGACCGCCGCCAGGCCGAGCGCCTGGACGCCCTGCGCCGCAGCGTGACCCATGCCCGCCGCAGCGCCGAGGTCATCGACGAACGCTACCGCCGCGGCCTGGACACCTACCTGCAGGTGCTGGACAGCCAGCGCCGCCTGCTCCAGGCCGAGGCCGACCTCCTGCGCACCGAGAGCGCCCGCCGCGCCGCGCGCGTGAACCTGATCCAGGCCCTGGGCGGGGATTGGGACGATGATCCCGCCGCCCGCGACGTCACCCGCCACGCCTCCGCGTCGGCCAACAGCGAAGGAACCCAGCGATGAGTCTGCGACTTCCCCGGGGCCTGCTGCCCCTCCTGATCCTGGTGGTCGGCGCGGTGGGCGCCGTGGCCCTCATCAAGCTGCGTCCCGAGCCGCCCAAGCGGCCGGTGCCCAAGCACCTGCCCACGGTCAACGTGATGACGGTGACCACCGGCGCGCCGCTGGTGGAGGTGACCGGCAACGGCACGGTGGCCGCGCGCCGCCGCATCGCCGTGGTGCCGCAGGTCAACGGCATCGTGCTGAGCACGGGGCCGGGGCTGGAGACCGGCGGCGTGTTCGCCAAGGGCGATGTGCTGCTGCGGCTGGACGACAGCGACTACCGGCTGGCCGTGGAGGCCGCCCACGCCCAGGTGGCGCAGATGGAGGTGGCCCTGGCCCAGGCGGAGCAGGAGGCGGAGATCGCCCGCCGCGAGTGGGACCGCATCCGCCAGGACGATCCCGACACCCTGATCAAGCCCAACGCCCTGGTCCTGCACGGCCCGCAGCTCAAGCTGGCCCAGGCCAACCTGGAGGCCGCCCGCGCCGCGGAGGCCAAGGCGGAGCTGGACCTGGAGCGCTGCACCGTGCGCGCGCCCTTCGACGGCCGCACCCTGGACGAGAGCGTGGACGCCGGCCAGTACGTGCGCCTGGGCACGAGCGTGGCCACCATCTACGCCACCGACGTGGCCGAGGTCACCGTGCCGTTGACGGACGGCGACCTGGCCTTCTTCAGCCATCCCGACGCCGCGGGCCGCGGCGGCGCCACCGCCGAGGTGAGCGCCGAGCTGGCCGGCCGCCGCCACACCTGGAGCGGCCGCGTGGTGCGCCTGGCCGGCGCCCTGGACCCGCGCACCCGCCTGGTGGACGTGGTGGTGGCCCTGGACGACGCCTATGCGGCCACCCCGGACCGCCCCGCACTGCTGGACGGCACCTTCGTGGACGTGGTGATCCACGGCGACGTGCTGGACGGAGCCGTGGAGCTGCCCCGCGCCGCCCTGCGCGACGCCGACCGCGTGTGGCTGGTGGACGCCGACGGCCGCCTGCGCTTCCGCGACGTGACCGTGGCCCGCGCCGACCGCACCACCGCCCTGGTCACCGCCGGCCTGAACGCCGGCGAGCGCGTGATCACCAGCGGCATGGAGGTGGTGGTGGACGGCATGGAGGTGCGCATGCCCGGCCAGGGCAAGCCGGCCGGCGCCGCCGCCGGAGCGGAACGCGCCGCCGCCGCGGGAGGTGCCCAGTGAACCGGATCATCGAGTGGTTCGCCGGCAACCACGTGGCGGCCAACCTGCTGATGGTGTTCATCCTGGTGGCGGGCGCCATCTCGGCCCTGTCCATCAAGCAGGAGGTCTTCCCGCAGGTGGACCTGGACATGGTCACCATCCGCGTGCCGTATCTGGGCGCCAGCCCGGAAGAGGTGGAGGAGGGCGTCCTGCTGCGCGTGGAGGAGGCCATCCAGGGCATCGAGGGCATCAAGCGCATCAACAGCACCGCGACCGAGGGCTCGGGCGCGGTGATGGTGGAGATCGAGACCGACGCCGACCCGCGCGAGGTGCTGGACGAGGTCAAGCAGGCCGTGGACCGCATCATCACCTTCCCGGAGGAGACCGAGCAGCCGGTGATCAACCTGGCCGAGTCCACGGAGCAGGCCATCGACGTGGTGGTGTACGGCGACGTGGGCGAGCTCGCCCTCAAGGAGCTGGCCGAGCGCGTGCGCGACGACCTGCTGCTGGACCCGGAGATCACCCAGGTCAGCCTCACGGGCACGCGGCCCTACGAGATCTCCATCGAGGTGAGCGAGGAGGCGCTGCGGCGCTATGGGCTGACCTTCGACCAGGTGACCGCCGCGGTGCGGCGCGGCAGCCTGGACCTGCCGGGCGGCAGCGTGAAGACCGACGCCGGCGAGGTGCTGATCCGCACCAAGGGGCAGCGCTACACGGGCGAGGAGTTCGGACGCATCGTGGTGCTGACCGCGGCCGACGGCACGCAGGTGGCGCTGGACGACATCGCGCTGGTGCGCGACGGATTCGAGGACATCGACACGCGGTCGTCGTTCAACGGCAAGCCGGCGGCGGTGGTGTCCGTGTACCGCGTGGCGGAGCAGGGCATCCTGGACGTGACCGGCAAGGTGAAGGAGTACGTGCGCGACCACGCCGACGCCCTGCCCGACGGCGTGTCCATGGCCTACCTCAACGACCGCTCGGACATCTACCGCGGGCGCATGAACCTGATGCTGAAGAACGGCGCCATCGGCCTGGTGCTGGTGTTCCTGTGCCTGGCGCTGTTCCTGCAGCCGCGTCTGGCCTTCTGGGTGGCCATGGGCATCCCCATCTCGTTCCTGGGCGGGTTCTGGATCATTCCGGACTTCGGGGCCTCGCTCAACATGATCTCCATGTTCGCCTTCATCATCGTGCTGGGCATGGTGGTGGACGACGCCATCGTGGTGGGCGAGAACGTGTACACCTACCGGCAGCGGGGCCTGAGCCGCAAGGAGGGCGCCGTGGCCGGGACCCAGGAGGTGGGCCTGCCGGTGATCGTGGCGGTGGCCACCACGGTGATGGCGTTCCTGCCGCTGGCGCGCGTGGAAGGCATGATGGGCAAGTTCATGGGCCAGGTGCCCATCGTGGTGATCGCGGTGCTGGGCGTGAGCCTGGTGGAGTCGCTGCTGATCCTGCCGGCGCACCTGTCCACCATCCCGGCCAAGGACATCGACCGCAAGCCGGAGGGGCGGGGGATCCTGGCGCTGCAGGCGCGGTTCGCCCAGGCCTTCGAGTTCTTCATCGAGCGGTCCTACAAGCCCACGCTGGAGTACGCGGTGCACCACCGCGCCGTGGTGATCGCGGCGGCGACGGCCAGCATCCTGCTGCTGGTGGGGTTCGTGGGCGGCGGGCACATCCGCTTCACGTTCATGCCCAAGGTGGACGCCGACAACCTCATCTGCGTGATCAACATGCCCGCGGGCGTGCCGGTGGAGGAGACGGAGGCCGTGGTGAGCCAGGCTCTGGCCGGGCTGGAGAAGCTCAAGGCCGAGGTGGCGCAGACGCGGCCCGACGACGCCCCGGACGTGTTCCTGAACGCCTACGCCACCATCGGCTTCCAGCCCCGCGGCAGCGGCGGCGGACGGCCGGGCAGCACGGGCGAGACCGCCTTCGCCGGCGCCAACAAGGCCGAGGTGAACGTGGCCCTGCTGGCCAGCGAGGAGCGCGGCCTTTCCAGCAACGAGCTGGTGCAGCGCTGGCGCGAGCTGACCGGACCCATCGTCGGCGCCAAGAGCGTGGTGTTCTCCAGCAACCTGTTCCGGGGCAGCAACGCCCTGGAGATCCAGATGTCGGCGGAGGATCCGGCGGTGCTCACCGCCGCGGCCGAAGCGCTCAAGGCCGATCTGGCCGCCTACCCCGGCGTGCAGGACATCGACGACAGCTACGAGGAGGGCAAGCACGAGCTGAAGCTGGCCCTGCTGCCCGAGGCGCGCACCCTGGGCCTCACGCTGCAGGACCTGGCGCGCCAGGTGCGCCAGGGCTTCTACGGCGACGAGGCCCTGCGCATCCAGCGCGGCCGCGACGACGTGCGCGTCATGGTGCGCTACCCCCGCGAGCAGCGCCGCAGCGTGGGCGACCTGGAGAACATGCGCGTGCGCACGCCCGACGGCGCCGAGGTGCCCTTCCGCCAGGTGGCCCGCGTGGCGGGCGGCCGGGGCTACGCGGCCATCGACCGCGAGGACCGCCGCCGCGTGGTCAGCGTGCTGGCCGACGTGGACCAGAAGGTGACCAACGCCCAGGAGGTCATGGCGGACCTGCAGAAGAGCGCCCTGCCGGAGCTGCAGGCGGCGTACCCGTCCCTGCGCCTGTCCTTCGAGGGGGAGGAGCGCGACCGCATGGAGTCGCTGGGCAGCCTCAAGAAGGGCTTCATGATCTCGCTGCTGCTGATCTACGCCCTGCTGGCGGTGCTCTTCCGCAGCTACGCGCAGCCGCTGATCATCATGTCGGCCATCCCCTTCGGCCTGCTGGGGGCGGTGATGGGCCACGTGGTCATGGGCATGGACCTGAGCCTGCTGAGCATGTTCGGCGTGGTGGCCCTGACCGGCGTGGTGGTGAACGACTCGCTGATCATGGTGGACTTCATCAATCGCCACCGCGACGATGGCCACGGCGTGCGCGCCGCGGTGCTGCTGAGCGGCGTGCGGCGCTTCCGGCCCATCGTGCTCACGTCGCTGACCACCTTCGCCGGCCTCACGCCCATGCTGCTGGAGCGCAGCATGCAGGCGCGGTTCCTGATCCCGATGGCGATCAGCCTGGGCTTCGGCGTGCTCTTCGCCACGTTCATCACCCTGATCCTGGTGCCGGTGAGCTACCTGGTGCTGGAGGACCTCAAGGCCAAGCTGGCGGGGTCGAAGCAGACCAAGGAGCGGGAGCCGTTCCAGGTGGCCGCGGACGGCGCCGGGCGGTGACGCGGGTCCGGATTTGCATCTGCGCAGATATGCGACTAGATTGAGGGCCAGTTTTCACAGTCACCCCCAGCCGGGAGAAGCGACAGTGGCGAGCATGATCAACATCACCGAGGCCGCGGACGCCGCGTTCCGCAACCTCGACCTGCCGGAGGACGGGCCCAACGCGATCCGTCTGTACTTCCAGGGCTTCGGTTGAGGCGGGCCCTCCGTGGGCATGGCTCTGGATGAGCCCAAGGACGACGACGAGAAGGTGGTGGAGGCCGGCATGACCTTCGTCATGGCCCCCGACGTGGTGGGCTTCGCGCGCCAGAGCGGCGGCGTGAACATCGACTACGTGGACGACGGCTACCGCAAGGGCTACATGGTCAAGCTGGGCGCCGGCGGCGACTGTGGGAGCTGCGGGGACGGCGGCGGCGGCTGCGGGTAGACCGGCCGCGATCGGACGCGATGCGAGGGAGGACCTGCCGGGCAGGTCCTCCCTTTTTTGCTCTCCTAACGCACCAGCATGACCCGACGGGTCCTGATGCTTCCGTCCACGTTCAGGCGGGCGAAGTATGGCCCGCTGGGCAGGCCCGCGCCGCTCCACTGCACGCCATGCCGTCCCGGCTCGAACGCGGCCCGCCGCAGCGGCCGCGCCACCCGTTCCCCGTCGGCGGCGAAGATCTCCATCGTCACCGTCCCCGCCCGCTCCAGCGTGAACGCGAATTCCGTGACCGGGTTGAACGGATTGGGCGCAGCCGACAGCATCTCAGTCCCCGGCACCGCCGGCACCGCTACCGGCCCCGCCAGGAACGACCCCGCATGCTGCGCCGCGTCCACCGTGACCCACCCCGCATCCGTCCCGCGGCGGTACAGCGCCCCGTCCACGTGCACGTCCGACACGAATGCCGCCCCCGGATCCACCCCCGGCACCGCCCGCAGCGGCGCCTGCCCCGTGGACGCGGCGAACTGGTCCTCGCCCCAGCCCACGGCGTCGTAGCCGCAGAGCAGGGCGCTGTACCAGGCGTAGTCGAACATGGCCTGATCGAAGGCGCCGCCGGGCGCGCTGGTGGTCACCGCCAGCACGCCGATGCCCAGCTGGTTCCGGTACGCCTCCAGCGCCGACGCCTTGGCCCACCACGCCGCCGGATCCTGGTACGCGCCCAGGGCGATCTGGAAGCTCTCGCTGAGGTAGGCGTCGCCAGGGCCCAGCAGCGGCGCCTCGCCGGTGGGGTTGGCCACCGGATCGATCTCCGACCCGCAGGCGTGGGCCGGCACCCAGGCGTTGGCGATCACCGGCAGGCCGCGGGCGTGGGCGGCGGCCACCGCGGCGTTCTGGCGCGCGCGCGTGACCAGGAAGTCGTAGCCGAAGTCGTCCAGGAAGATCCCGTCGGCGCCGGTGGCCTGCCAGGCGTCCATGCGGGCGGTGATCTCGGCCACCGAGAGGTTCTGCGTGCTCACGCCCAGATCGATGTAGCCGTAGACCTGCGCCGTGGAGGTGGCGTGGAGCCGGGTCAGGATGGCCACGGTGTTGGCGTGGTCGGGATGGGAGGCCAGCTCCAGGCCGTCGCCCAGGACCACCACCTGGTAGGGGGCCATCTCGGCGGCGGCGGCGTTCACCTCGAAGGTGCCGTTGAGGCCCGACGGCCAGCCGTAGTAGATGAGCAGGCGGCCGGGGGCGACCGAGGCCGCGGCGGCCGTGGCGAAGGTCAGCAGCGCGGACATGACGAGGAGCAGCGTCTTCATGGGGCAGGCCTTCCGGTCCGGGGTGATGTCGTGCGCTGAGGATGCGGGAAAGGGGGGGCGAGGACGCAAGCTCGGGTCAAGGATCCTCCGTCGACCGGCGGCCGCCTCCGAGAAACTCCGCAGCCGCGGCCAGCGCGGCGGCGCGTCGCGCCAGAGCCTCCGCCGCAGGGGCGAGACCGTACTCCGGCCGCGCCAGGGTCTCCGCGTCCGCCGCCCGTTCCACTAGACCCGCCTCGACCAGCGCCCGCAACGCCAATGCCAGCGACCGCGGCGTGGCGTCCGGCAGCCGCAGCGCGAGATCGGAGAACCGCAGCCGCTGCCCCACCAGGGCGGCCAGGACAGGCAGGCTCCACTTGCGCGACGCGAGGTTCGCGTGATCGAGATCCCGGGCGGCGTCGACCACCCCGGCGCATTCCCGCGCCACGGCCTCGCCCCAGGGCGTCAGCAGGATCTCGGGGCGCAGGGGGTGCCCGTAGCCGGGATTGGTCATGACCAGGTCCAGCTCCCGGGCGGCCGCGAGGGTGCGCCGCACCGAGGGGGCGCTCGCACCCAGGGCGCCGGTCAGCGAGGCCACCCGCTCACCTCCCAGCCGACCGATCTGGGCGATCATGGGCACGAGCCAGCGGTGGTGGCAGAGGCGGACCAGGCCGTCGCAGGGGGTGCTGGCTGTTTTCGAGGCGGTCACGGGCGACCTCGCTTTCTTGGTTGCAACAAAAGTATATCTAGTATAATTTTGTTCATCCGTCAACCGATCAACCCCGACAGAAGCGAGAACCGCATGGAGAAGATCAAGACCCTGGGCTACGCCGACGGCCTGACCTGCGCCATGGAGTGCGCCGACCTGGACGCCAGCCTGACGTGGTACCAGGACGTGCTGGGCTTCCAGCTCCTCTACCGCATGGACGAGATGGCTTGGGCGGAGCTGGCCTCGCCGGTGGCGGGCGTGACCGTGGGCCTGGGCCAGGTGGAGAAGCCCCAGACCCGCGGCGGCGCCACCCTGACCTGGACCGTGGCCGACATCGACGTCACACGGGCCGCGCTGGAGGCGGACCAGGTGCGTTTCGACGGCGCGACCCAGACCATCCCCGGCATGGTGCGCCTGGCCACCTTCTTCGATCCCGACGGCAACCGCCACATGCTCGCGCAGGACCTCACCGGCGGGTCCATGTCATGAGGCGCGTCCTCTGGACCGTCGCGCTCCTGGCCTGGGCCGTCGTCGCCCACGCCGACGGCCGCATCGCCGAACTTGCCTGGCTCGAAGGCGCCTGGACCGCGAATGCCCTGGGCGGCGTGGTGGACGAGGCGTGGCTGCCCGCCGCCGGCGGTTCCATGCACGGCGTCTGCCGCGTCACCGCGGGCGATTCCCTGATCTTCAGCGAGTTCCTCCAGGTCACCGAAGAAGACGGCGAGCTGATCCTGCGCTTCGAACACTTCCGCCCCGACTACACCACCTGGGAGGGCGACGGACCGCCCATGCAGCTGCGGGTCACGGAGTCGGCGCCGGGCCGCGTGGTCTTCACCGGGGACGGCACCCTGGGCGACGGCGTCATCGCCTACACGTTGGTGGACGGAGAGCTGCGGGTGACGGTGGACGGGGTGGATGAGGAGTTTCGGTTCCGGCGGAGGTGATGGTCAGAGCATTTCGAGAGGGAAAATCCAGGGCTGGAGGGGTATGTTCCCCGCATCGCCAATCGCCATCGTTCCCACTCTCCGGAGGACCTCCATGCGACGCATCACGATTTCGATGTCGCTCCTGTTCCTGCTGGCCACCGCCGCGACCGCCACGACCCCGTCGGACTTCGCCGCCGCCCAGGCCCTGTCCGAAAGCACCGGGAAACCGCTTCTTCTGGATTTCATGGCCGACTGGTGACCGAGCTGCAAGACGTTCGCCCGTGAGGCGACCAGCGAGCCCGCCCTCGTCGACGTGCTGGAGCACGTGGTGCTTTTTCAGGTGGATTGCGAGAAGGGGGAGGGAGTGGAGCTGGAGAAACGTTTCCAGGCTCCCGCCTATCCCACCTTCATCATGCTGAATCCCGCAGGCGGTCGCATCGCCGCGTGGCTGGGCTACGACGGCGCGGAGCCCTTCGTCGCCCGGGTGGAGGCCGCCCTGACGGATCCGCGCACGCTCGAGGAGAAGCAGGCCGCCTACGATGCGGAACCCACCCTGGCATTGGCCAAGACGCTGGCCGCGGCCACAGCGGCCGCCTACGGCCTGGCGGGTTCGGTGCCTTACTACAAGAAGGCCCGCGAGCTCGATCCGGACCGGGCGGCCGACTACTCCGGGAAGATCCTGCAGAACCTGTTCTTCGGCGCCATGATGGGACAGGTCACCCTGGCGGAGATCGGTGAAGAGGCGGGACCGCTGCAGATCGCGGCCCAGGCCGAGGGCCGCCACGACGACGTGCTCTCCATCGCGAACCGGTTCACCGGACTCGCGCTGCGCCGGGATGAAGGGGAGCTGGCGGCGCCGTACCTGGAGCGCGCCATGATCTCGCTGAACGCCGTGCCGACCGAAGAGCGGCCGGAGTATGCCGGCGGTCTCGAGGTGGCCCATGCGCTGGTGGTGGAGCAGGACAAGGACAAGGCGCTGAAACTGAAGCGTGCGAGCCTGCCCGACGGCTGGCGCGACGATTCCTCGACCCTGAATTCCTTCGCCTGGTGGTGCTTCCAGAACGGGATCAACCAAGCGGAGGCCCTGGAGCTGGCCCTGCGCGGAGCGGAGCTCGCCGGCGATGACGCCTCGCGCGCCCGGGTCCTGGACACCGCCGCCGAACTGGCCTTCGCGCTGGGGGATCGGGACCAGGCCGTGGCCAGGATGGAGCAGGCCGTGGCCCTGGATCCCGAACGTGGATCGTACCGGGACAAGCTGGCCCGTTTCAGCAACGAGGAATCCGCACCCTAGGTGGCGGGTCCGAGGGAGCGAGGGGAGGTGCCGGGCCGGCGCCTCCCCTCGTCGTGTCCTGCCGATCGGGTTTCGAGTCGGAGAAAAGGTGAGGAACACGGAGCCCCGGATGCCGTAAGATCCCACCAATCCCCTCGACGATCGTCCTCAACCCTGGAGTTCCTCATGCAGCGAACCACCCTCCTCGCGGCCCTGGCGCTGCTGGTGCTGGGCGCGGGCGCGGCCCTGGCCGCCGACGGCCCCGCCGACTACGCCGCCGCCAAGGCCCTGGCCAAGGCCGAGAACAAGCCCCTGGTCCTGGACTTCATGACCGACTGGTGACCCGGCTGCAAGCAGTTCGCCCGTGAGGCGACCACCGAGCAGCCCATCCTGGACGTCCTGGACGACGTGATCCTCTTCGCCGTGGACTGCGAGAAGGGCGAGGGCCCCGACCTGGCCAAGCAGTACGGCATCCCCGGCTACCCCACCTACGTCATGCTCACCCCCGACGGCGAACGCAGCGCCGCCTGGCTGGGCTACGACGGCCCCGAGTCCTTCCACGAGAAGGTGACCGCCGGCATCGCCGACCCGCGCCCCGTGACCGCCAAGGCCGAGGCCTACGCCGCCGCGCCCACCGTGGCCCTGGCCCGCGTGCTGGCCGATGACGCCGCGGCCGCCGGCCGGCTGGACGACTCGGTGACGTACCTGCGCAAGGCGCGCGAGCTGGATCCCGCCGGCTACCCGGCCTACACGTCGGAGATCATGGGCAACATGTTCTTCGGGGCGCGCAAGGGTCAGTTCACCCTGGACGAGGTGGACGCCGAGGCGAGCCAGGCCCAGGCCATGGCCCAGATGGGCGGCCTGCACGACAAGGTCATGCTGCTGGCCATGCGCATGGCCGGCCTGGCCGCGGGCCAGGGCGAACCGGCCCGGGCCAAGCCCTACCTGGAGCGGGCCATGACCTCGCTGCAGGCGGTGCCCGCGGACGAGCTGCCCGGCTTCGCGCCGGACCTGCGCGTGGCCCACGCCCTGATCGTGGAGGGGAACAAGCCCAAGGCCCTGGAGCTGAAGCTGGCCGCCCAGCCCGAGGGCTGGCAGGACGACGCCTCGCGCCTGAACTCCGTGGCGTGGTGGTGCTTCGAGAACCAGGTGAACCAGGAGCAGGCCCTGGACTGGGCGCTGCGCGGCGCGGAGCTGGCCGCATCGGACGAGGACCGGGCCGAGATCCTGGACACCGCCGCCGAGCTCTGCCAGGCCCTGGGCAACTGCGACGAGGCCATCGCCACGATCAAGCGGGCCATCGAGCTGAACCCGGGCCGTGATTACTACAAGCGCCAGCTCGCCAAGTTCGAGGCGTCCAAGGCGGCGCAGGCAGGATAGGTCGCCGGAACGCGGAAGGGAGGGCCCGCGGGCCCTCCCTTCGTCCATCCCGCCGTCGCGGCGCGCCTCAGACGAACGCCACCACGTACGCCACCCACGCCGACGCGGTATCGCCCTCCAGGCTGGGCACGAAGATCCCGTCGGGCTCGCCGTCCTCGTCCGCACCCTCCCAGAACACCGTCACCGTGCGGAAGCCCGCCTCGGCCAGCAGGTCGCGGATCTCGGGCAGCGTCCACAGGCGCCACTCGTAGGTGAAGGCATTGTTGAGCTCGGTGCCGTCGGGGAAGCGGTAGTGGATCCTGCAGGTGTAGGCGTGGGTGATGGGGCTGAAGACGTCCTGGTCCCAGATGTAGGTGAAGCCCTCGCACTCGCGCTCCTCGAGCTGGAGCACCTGGGCTTCCGGGCCGCCGTAGATGTCCATCATCAGCATGCCGGCCTCCTTGAGCGAGGCGCGGCAGTTGCGCAGGTAGCCCAGCAGCTCCTCGCGGGCGTGGAAGCCCCACCAGGAGAAGTTGGTGGCGGCCAGCACGTCGCACTTGGGCTCCTGCACGTCGCGCACGTCGGCCTGGATGAGGGTCACGGCGTCGGCGCGGTCGCCCAGGGCGGCCAGGTGGTGCTCGCGGCCGTAATCCAGGGTGGGGCCGTCCAGGTCCACGCCCACGGCCGTGTTGTCCGGGCGCTGCTCCACCCAGGTGCGGCTCAGGTAGGCGGTGCCGCAGAAGTCCTCGCGCAGGCGGCGCGGCAGGCGGCCGAACTCGGCGCGGTACACGCGGTCGATGAACTCAACCTCCGCCTCGGGGTTCTGCACGGAGTTCTCGTAGAGCCAGTGCTTGTTGGCGGCGGCGGCGGTCAGCCCGCCCTTGGCCTTCCTGGCCTTGCTCTTGGCCTTCGGCTTGGTCTTGGTCTTGCCCATGCTGCGGTGTCCCGGGTGAACGTGAGGGCGCCGACGGGACCTCCACCGTCCCGTCGGCGCCGCGCATTGAACCACGTCCCGCCTTGGGGGACAAGGACCGATCCCGCCTAGCGCAGCACGGTGATCCGCCGCGACACGTCCTCGCGCACGCCGGGGCCGCGCACCCGCAGGCGCGCGAAGTACTGGCCGCCGGCCAGGGGACGGCCCGCGTCGTCGCGGCCGTTCCAGCCCAGCACGTGCTCGCCGGCGGCGATCTCCTCCTGCAGGACGCGCCGCACGCGCCGGCCGGCGAGGTCGTAGATCTCCAGGCTGGCCTGCGCGCGCAGAGGCACCGCGAAGCGGAACTGCGTGGAGGGGCCGGAGGTGGGGTTGGGGAAGGCGCCCGCGAACCGGACGCGGGTGCCGCCCGTCGCGGCGGGGTCGCCCACGGCGGTGGTCACGTCCTCGGGGCAGTCGGAGCAGCCGGTGCGCTGGGGATCGTGGCCGTCCATGGGCCAGGTGGAGGCGGCGGAGAGCGGCGCCGTGCCCACATCCATCACGAAGAGCTGCCGGTCCACCACCACCAGCTCGTTGCGGCCGTCCAGGTCCACGTCGCCCATGGCGGCGGCCACCTCCACCTGGTTGCCGCCGCGCAGCGCGCGCGGCCAGCCGGGTATGAGCCCGCCGAAGTTGTCCCAGCAGTAGACCTCCGTGCTGCGCGAGGGCGCCACCACGTCGCCGCTGCCGCCTTCCACCGCGCCCATGATGGGGTTGGCGAAGAGGTACCAGCCGTTGCCCGGCACCACGGGGAAGCCGCCGGCCTGGGCGCCGCTGGAATAGAGCAGGTGCACGTTCCAGTTGCGCGCGCCCACGGCGAGCTCCGGCTCGAAGGTGCCGCGGATCTGGGCCCAGGCCGCGGCGGTGAGCGCCGTGCCCGTGGGGGAGGTGAACGGGAAGCCGGGGTGATCGGCGCCCGTGTGGTCCAGCACGAAGAGCTGGCCGGCGGCGGTGGGCGCGGCGATCTCCAGGGTGCCGTCCAGGTCCAGGTCGCCCAGGGTCACCGCTGCGGACACGTCGCTGCCCAGGGCGCGGGAGAACACCGGCGAGGGCTCGTAGAGCTTGAAGGCGAACACGGAGCCGCCGGCCGCCGCCACGATCTCCGCCACGCCGTCGTCGTCGATGTCGCCGATGGCCGGCGCCGCGATCACGTCGCCCGTGAAGACGTTCCAGCCGAAGGTCTCCAGGGGCGACACGCCGCGGTAGTTGAGGAAGCCGATGTGGCCGCCCGTGCCCACCACCACCGTCCGCGGGTACGGTCCGCCCAGGGCGCCGATGGAGACGAAGGCCGGCGCGCCGGGGTCGTACTGCACCGGCCAGCCGTCGCGCGGGACGCCGCGGGGATCGAAGGCGTGCACGTCGCCGTCGCCGCCGCCGGCCACCACGGTGGGCTCGCCGTGGCTGAGCTCGCCCACCGCCACCGAGGCCACGCCCGCGGGCAGGGCGACGGGCCAGCCGGCCACCGCATCGCCGGTGTGGTGGCGGGCCTCCACCTGGCCCGCGGCGTTGCCGAACACGATCTCCAGGTCGCCGTCCTGGTCCAGGTCCACCAGCACCGGGGAGGTGACCGCCGGCATGGCCAAATCCACGGGCAGGCCCGGTTCCAGGTTGGGGTAGCCGGGGGCGCCGCGCCAGAGGGCGTCGAACTCGGCGCTGGAGTCGGTGGTCCGCACCGTCGCGGCCGGCTGCTCGTCGCGGCTGCGGTCCAGGGCGAGCTGCGGCCAGTAGCGCCAGCTCGTGGGCGCGTCGCTGAAGCGCTCCAAGGCGCTCCAGCTGGCGGGTGCGGCATCGTCGGCGCTGCTGAGCACCAGGGAGGCGCCGTCGTCGTCGCCGTACACGCCGGCGGCGAGGAAGCGGCCGGACGTCAGGGAGTACTCGATGTCGCCGCCGATGGACCACGGCGCGTCGAACTCCGGCGTGCCAAACCAGTCGATGCCGGCGTCGGTGGAGACGCGCATGGCGGGGTCGGCGAAGTTGAAGAACGCCTGGCTGTAGATCAGGACCGCGGTCGACGTGGCGAGGGAGGCGCAGATGTCGATGGCGATCTGCTCGACGCCGTCGAGCGAGGAGGTGACGCCGTAGAGGGGGCCCCAGTCCGTGGGGGCGCTGGCATAGTTGATGGCGCGGATGGAGCGCACGGCGTCGTCGAAGGTGTCCTGCAGACGCTCCGTGTACGTCCAGAGCACGTGGATCACGCCGCCGTAGCCGTAGCTGATGCGCGGCCAGGAGTACATCAGGTTGCCGCTGGAGGCGAGCGAGGCGATGCGGTAGCCGGCCGCCCAGGTCTGGCCCTGGTTCGTGGAGCGTGTGAACCAGATGTCGTCGCCGTTCCCGTCGATGCCGGAGGCCACCAGGTAGACGTAGTACGACTCGAAGCTGCGGTCGTCGATCTCCAGGCTGGGGTTGAGGAAGCTCGCGCCGGAGCCCAGGGGCACGGTGGTTGTCCAGGCGGCGGCGGCGGCGGCGGGGTCGGCGTAGGCCACTTCCACGGCGAAGCCGGAGCCGCCGTACGCCATGCAGGTCACGAACACGCGCGGCACGGAGCCGCCGGCCACGTCCAGGTCGCGCAGGCGGTGCACGCTGCCGTCGTCGGCGCCGATCTGGCCCCAGGCCTGGAAGGTGGTGCCCCCGTCCGTGGAGCGGAAGACGTCGATCCACTCGGACCAGGTGGGGTCGCCGGCGTAGTAGCCCACGGCCACGAAGACGGCGCCGTTCTCGGCGATGCCCACCTCCACCGCGGACACGTCGGGGGACTCGGTCACCACCACGTCGTCGCCGCCGATCTCGGGCGGAATCACCAGCGGCAGCGCGCGCAGGGCCAGCTCCCGGTCCCGCGGGTCCAGCCCGGCCAGGGGATCGCGGCCGTCGCGGGGGGCGGCGGGAGCCGCGGCGCCGAGGCGAGCCGGGCGCAGGAGGTCGTCGTTCACCGACGCGGCCGCCGCGTGGTTCCGCAGCTCCGGCGGCGTGGGCGGACGCTCGGCGGACGCGACGGCGGCGGCGAGCAGGAACAGGATGACGAGGAGCGCGGGGCGCGGACCCATGGCGAGAACCTCCGAAGGATGATCCAGTGGGCGGAGCCGGAGGGGCCCCGGATACGGGAGAATTATAGTCCACGATTTGCCGAAGGCGTCTGATCCTACAATAAAAAGCCCCCCGATCCTCTCGGGGGGCTTTCGGAGCCCGGAGTCGTGCAGGAAGCTACTCCACCAGCATGATCTTCCCGGTGCGCACCTGCCCCAGGGCCTCCAGCCGCAGCACGTACACGCCCGAGGAGAGATCCCGCGGCTGCCAGTCGATGCGGTGCTCGCCCGCGGTCTGGTCCGCATCCACCAGCGCGGCCACGCGGTGGCCCAGCAGGTCGTACACGCTCAGACGGGCATGGCCGTCCGCGGACAGGGTGTAGCGCAGGCTGGTGCCCGGGTTGCAGGGGTTGGGCCACGGGTGGTCCAGGGCGATGCGCGCCGAGGGGAGGTCCGGCGCGGCGGTGGCGTCCAGGGCCAGCTCGGCGGTGGCCATGATCACCGGGGCGTAGTCGCGGTCGCCGTAGAGCGCCTGGAAGGCGTCGATCTCCGGCGTCTCGAAGCCCGCCAGATAGCCCACGAACTCCGGCACCACGCTCTGGTAGCAGGCCTCCACCACCACGCGCGAGGCCGCCGGCAGACGGTAGTGGACCACATCGGCGCCGCTGCCCTCCAGCCCCTGGTCGCGGTTGAAGTCGGGGTCGTCCAGGGCCAGGCCCGCCACGGCGATGGTCTCGTAGCCGGCCGCGGCAGAAGTCATGCCGAGGGGCGGCAGGCGGTTGTCCTTCAGCAGCTGGCCGGCGTGCAGGAGCGTGTAGGTCTGCTGGTGGTCCACGTCGCCCATGATGGCCTCGTAGATGGCCACCTGGCCGCCGTCGGTGATCAGGTCGTGATGGGGCTCGTACGGAGCATCGCGGCCCACGATGGTCCCGTCGGACTGCCAGGCGCCGGACTCGAAGACCGTGGCGCCCAGGGCGTCCTCGGCGCGCAGGTGCAGCCACAGGCGGCGCAGGGGGATGCCGGTGGGCAGCTTGTGGCCGGTGAGGTTGGTCAGCCGCACCGTCACGTCCAGACCGTCGGCCGTGGGATCGGCGGTCACGTCCAGGGCCAGGCTGTTCCGGGTCAGGTTGACCAGGGTGCGCTCGATGGTGGCGTCGAACTGGGCGGGCGTGGCGCTGAGGCCCAGCTCGTCGGCGTGGTCGCGCAGCAGGCCCAGCATGAAGGCGTTGCCGCCCACGAACCCGTGCTCCCAGTACGGCTCGTGCGTGACGGTGTGCCAGCCCGGCATGGTGGAGATGTCCACCGGCGCGGCGGAACGCGGCATGTGGCAGTCCTGGCACTCCACGCCCTGGGCGGCGTAGCTGCTGGCCTGCCATTCCAGGTACGGCGCCTGCTCGGGGAACTCGCCCACCACGTTGCCCTCGTGATCCACGAAAGGCGTGAACAGGGTGTGGCAGGTGGCGCACAGCTCCGAGTCGCCCATGTGCTCCGCCGCCACCGGAGTGAACCCCGTCTGGTTGACCATGGGGCCGGTCAGCGGGCCGGCGTAGGGCCCGAAGATCTCGTGGGCGGTCCCCACCTCGTAGCCGCCGGTGAAGCTCTCGGGGTCGCCCAGGTTGTCGGGGCGGATCTGGTGGCACAGGGTGCAGGAGACGCCGTCCTGGGCCAGGCCGCTCGCGGCCAGGTCCGCCATGGAGTAGGGCAGGGCGCCGTCGAGCTCCGCCTGGGCGTGGCCCAGGGGGGCGTGGCACGTGGTGCAGGTGTTCTCGATGACCGACTGCAGCTCCGGATGCTCCGTCACCTCGGCCGAGACCACGGCCTGCCAGAGGGGGTCACGCGCCGCGTTGGCCATCATGGTGGAGCGCCACAATGTGGCGGGGGAGATGTCCACGCCGTCCTCCACCATGACCGTGCCGCTGCCGGTGTGGCAGGCGGCGCAGTTGCCGGAGCCCGAGAAGTGGGCGGACACGTCGGTGGAGAGGGGGACGGTGGCGGAGGCGTTCGCGGACGCCAGGACCACGGCGAGGAGGATCGGTGCTCCGATGCGGATCATGGTGCGGGGCTCCTGGGTCGGGCGGATCCATGAGTCGATGTTCTGATTATCGGCCATCAATCAAATAACTTCAATAATGATTACATAGATGGCGCCTCGAAAAATCATCCGGCCCGTCCGAAGGGACGGCCGACCCCGGCTCCGCCGCTTCTCGCCGTCGTCGGCTCAGTCGAGCCGCTTGACGAAGACGTGCTTGGCGTCGCCCGGAGCGTAGAAGTCGGGGAAGACGGCCCCCGAGTCGTAGCCGTTGCGCTCGTAGAAGGCCCGCGTGGAGACGTACTGGTCGCGGCCGCTGGTCTCGGCGTAGCAGGCCAGGCCCCCATGCTCGGCGATGCGCCGCTCGGTCTGGGCGAGGATGCGCCGGCCCAACCCGGAGCCCTGCGTCGCGGGAGCCACGGCGATCCAGTACAGGTCCCAGCTCACGGTGCTGCAGGGGATCAGCCCGTAGCAGGAGTAGCCCTCCAGGCGGCCGTCGCGGTCCGCCAGGATGAACTCGTAGCCGCTGGCCAGCCCCCGGTCCAGGCGCTCCTGGACCAGCTCGGCGGCGATGGCCACCTCCTCGTCCGAGAAGAAGCCCGTGGCGGCCACCAGGTCGCGCACCGCCGCCACGTCGTCGGCGCGGACCTGCTCGCGGATCGTGAAGACTCCGGTCTCCTCCGTCATGATCTTGCTCCCTTGTGCAGTCCCTCGAAGAAGGCGCGCGCGTTGCGGCCCAACGTGCGGGTGCGGTAGCCGCCCTCCTGCACCACCAGGGTCGGCAACCCCAGCGCGCCCACGCTCAGCCCGTTCCGGTGCAGGTCCTCCGGGCTCAGGCTCCAGGTGCCCGTGGGGTCGCCCTTGGCCGTGTCCAGGCCCAGGGCCACCGCCAGCACGGCCGGCGCGAAGCCTTGGATGCGCCGCAGCGCCTGGTCCAGGGCCTCCCGGTAGCGGGCGCCGTCCACCTTCTCGGGCAGCGGCAGGTTCAGGTTGTAGCCCAGGCCGGCGCCTTCGCCCTGCTCCTCGGCGAAGCCCGAGAAGTAGGGGTAGGCGAAGCGCGGATTGCCGTGGATCGAGACGGTCAACACGTCGCTGCGTGCGTAGAAGATGTCCTGCTGGCCGTTGCCGTGGTGGTAGTCCAGGTCCAGGATCGCCACCTTGCCCAGGCGCGACAGGCGGTGGGCCGCCACGGCCGTGTTGTTGAAGTAGCAGAAGCCGCCGAAGACCCGGCGCTCGGCGTGATGGCCGGGCGGACGCACCAGGGCGTAGGCCAGGCGCCGGCCGTCGGCGATGGCTTCGGCGCCCGCCAGGGCGCAGTCCACGGCGCCCCGGGCCGCCAGGAAGGCGTTGCGGTTCAGTGGCGTGAAGGTGTCGATGCAGTAGTAGCCCGCCCGCATGGCCAGATCCGTGGGCGGACGGCTGGCGTTGCGGATGGGGAACACGTAGGGGTACACGGACTCGCCCTCCGGCAGGTCCAGGCACACCTTGCGCATGTAGGCCACGAGGGCCGGGTCGTGGACCTGGCGCACCGGCTCCAGCGAGCGGGTGCGGGGACGCAGCCGCTCGAAGAGGTCGGTCTTGTCCAGCTCGCTGACGATGCGCCCGACCCGCGCCGGGGCCTCCACGTAGCCGCGGTCCTGAACGTGGTGGATGTCGTGCTTGTCGTTGACGAACAGGGCGATGCGCTCGGCCGGCGGCGGCGCCGGCAGGGCCGGGCCGGGCTTCTCGGCCCGCACGTAGCGGGGCTCGCGCAGGGGCACCGGATCCGCTCGGAACGAGGCCACCACCTTCTCCACGTAGGCCGGCGGGCAGAGGTGGGCGTACTTGCGCTCCAGGATCGCCCGCACCGCGTTGCGCACGAAGCTCCGGCGCAGGGGGCGCTCGGGCGCCAGATCGTCGATCACCAGGTAGGGCATGCAGTCGTTCTGGTCGTCCAGGGGGGCATTGTACTCGTTGGCGACCGCGGGTCGGGCCCCGAAGGCCTCGTAGAAGCGCAGCCGGGCCCGGTTGGGCGCCAGCAGCTCCTTGTCCCCGCAATCCGCGGGCTCGTCGGGGAGGCATTCGAAGAAGATCGCGCGCACACCGGACGCGACGGCCTCCTCGCGCACCCGCTGGTAGAGCGCGCCGCCGATGCCGCGGCTGGTAAGCCGTGCGCTGGAGGCGATGTAGTCCAGATAGGCCATGCGCAGCTCGGGCACGTGCAGCACCAGGGCGAACCCCTGCACCTGACCGTCCCGGCGCTCGGCCACGTGGAGGACGGCGCGCAGGCCCTGGGCGAAGGGGTCGCGCAGCTTCTGGATCAGGCCGTCGACGTCGCGCTTGGGCGCCTCGGCGAACTGCTCCTTGAGGATCTGCTTGACCTGGCGGATGGCCTCGCGGTTGACCGGCAGGGTGTCGTCGTGGATGCGCCGGATGCGGAACACCATCGTCTCCTTCGTCGCGGGGCCTGCTCAGCGAGCGGCGGCAAGGATGTGCGCGACCGCGTCGGCGAAGGACGTGCCGGCCCTGTCCAGGGCCGCGGCGAAGCCGGCGTCCGGCGCGAGGCAGGGATTGGCGTTGACCTCGAGGATGAACGGCCGGCCTCGTGCATCGACCCGGAAGTCGACCCGAGCCCAGCCGCGCAATCCGTACAGGTCCCAGCAGGCCCGCGCCAGCCGCCCCACCTCCGCCAGCAGGGGGCCGTCCCGATCCTCGGTCGGGAAGGACCGTACCGTGTGCGTGTACTCGAACGAGTCGGGATCCCATTTGGCGGCGTAGCCCACGATCCGCGGCTTGCCTTCGGGATAGTCCGGGAAGAGGATCTCCGCCGGGGGCAGGACCGCGGGGCCTGCGGGACCTTCGAGCAGGGCGATGTTGAACTCCCGGCCCTCCACGAAGGCCTCGGCGAACCAAGGGGCTCCGGGAGCGTTCCGCCGCGCCTCCAGCAAGCGGGCCGCAGCCGCGACGCCCTCGCCCGTGACCGCCGTGTCGTCCATGCCCAGGGAAGCGTCCTCCCAGACCGACTTGACGATCCAGCGCTCACCGCCGGAGCCGCCGGCGGACGTGCCGTCGGCTTCGATCCAGGCGGGAGTGGGCAGGCCGGCCTGCAGCAGCAGACGCTTGGCCAGGGTCTTGTGGCTGGTCAGGTGGATGGCGTCGGCGGGGCAGCCGGTGAAGCGCAGCCCCCGGGCCTCCAGCAGATAGGGCACCACGGCGATCAGTCGGCCCTGGCCGCCCAGGCTCTCCACCAGGTTGAAGACGGCGTCGGGCCGCGATGCTTCCAGACGGGAGGCCAGAGCCGCCAGGTCCAGGCCGCAGGGCACCGTGGTGACCTGGTGGCCGGATCCGGCCAGGGCCGCCCGGACGGCGTCGACCTGGACGAGCACGTCGGCCTCGTCGGCGGCGGCGTCCGGCGCGACCTCGTTATGCAGGAGCGTCACATGCATGAGCGGGCCCCTTCGCGGTCGGCGATGGGATGCCGGCCCGGGCGGCCGCCGAGTCCACGATCCGGCGCACCAGCTCCACGTACGGCACGTTCTCGGCCGTGGCGATCATCGGCAGGTCCGAGTGCTCGGGGTGCATGCCCGCCAGCGGGTTGACCTCCATGATCTGGGGCCGACCGGCCTCGTCGCAGCGCACGTCCAGGCGGCCGCCGTCGCGGCAGCCCAGCAGACGCCAGGCGGCCAGGCAGATCTCCTCGCTGCGGGCCACGGCCGGGTCCTCCTGGGCGGTGACGCGGCGGTACTCCACCAGCTCCTCGCACTGCTCCTTGTTCACGTAGGTGTAGGCCCCGCTTTCGGCCTGGTCCAGGAGCACCACCTCCAACGTGCCCACCACGCGGGCCGCCTCGCCGGTGCCCGTGATCCCCACGGTGAATTCGCGGCCCGGCAGGTAGGTCTCCACCAGCACGGGCTGCCGGAACCGCTCCAGCAGGTCCAGGCAGCGGGCGCGCAGCTCGACCGGCGTGCGCAGGACCGAGCCGCCGTCGATGCCCTTGCCCGTGCCCTCGGCCAGGGGCTTGGCGAAGAGAGGGAAGGGCAGCCGGATCCCGTCGATGTCGCCGGCGGCGGCCACTTCGGCGAAGGGCGGCGTGGGCAGCCCTCCGTCCCGCAGGATCCGCTTGGTCATGCCCTTGTGCAGGGTCAGCGACATCACCAGCGGATCGCTGAAGGTGTACGGGATGCCGAACGCGTCCAGCATGGCCGGCACCTGGGCCTCGCGCCCGATGCCGGTCAGGCCCTCGGCGATGTTGAAGACCAGGTCCCAGCGGTCGCCGGCCACCAGCCGCGCCGCCAGGCTGCGGGCGTGGCCGATGCGGTCGGTCTGATGGCCCAGCCGCCGCAGGGCGTCCTCGATGGACTCGATGGTGGAGATGCGGTCGAACTCGGCCGTCTCCTCCTCGCCGTAGCCCATGGCGAGGTACTCGTCCCGCAGATCGTAGGTCAGGCCGATCCTCATCGTTCCGCCTCCTTGGCGATCCGGGCCGTCCGCGGCTTTCCGCGCGGCGGGTCCGGGTAGCGGTGCAGGGTCCCGGCGTAGCCGCGCAGCAGCAGGTCGTCCCCGTCGCGCCCCACCACCGACTCGGGCAGCAGCGGGATCTTGCCGCCGCCGCCGGGGGCGTCGATGACGTAGGTGGGCAGGGCGTAGCCGGTGGTGTGCCCCCGCAGACCGCGGATCAGGTCCAGGCCTTCCTGCACCGTGGTGCGGAAGTGGGCCGAGCCGGAGATGGGATCGCACTGGTACAGGTAGTAGGGACGCACGCGCATCATCAGCTGCCGGTGCAGCAGGTCCTTCATCACGGGCACGCTGTCGTTGACGCCCCTGAGCAGCACCATCTGCGAGCCCAAGGGGATGCCGGCGTCGGCCAGCCGGCGGCAGGCGCGCACCGTTTCCGGCGTGCACTCGTCCGGGTGGGTGAAGTGGATGCTGAGCCAGAGCGGGTGGTGCCTCCGCAGCATCTTCACCAGGGCGGGGGTGATGCGCTGGGGCATGACCACCGGCACCATGGTGCCGATGCGCACGAACTGCACGTGCGGGATCGAGCGCAGCTCGCCCAGCAGCCAGTCCAGCTTGTCGTCCGACAGGGTGAGGGGGTCTCCGCCCGACAGGAGCACGTCGCGGATCCGCGGCGTGGCCCGGATGTAGTCCAGGCCTTCCTGCAGGCGGGCCTTGTTGGGCTGCAGCTCGCCCTGGCCCACCACGCGCGAACGCGTGCAGTAGCGGCAGTAGGCCGCGCAGTGGTCGTGCACGAGGAAGAGCACCCGGTCGGGGTAGCGGTGCACCAGCCCCGGCACCGGGCTGTGCTCATCCTCGCCGAGGGGGTCGTCGGCCTCGCCGGGAGTGCGCAGGAACTCCTTCTGCACCGGCAGCATGGTCCGGCGCAGGGGCTGCTGGGGATCCCCGGGGTCGAGCAGGCTCATGTAGTACGGCGTCACGGCCATGGGCAGCAGGTCGCCGCCCTTGGCCAGGGCCCCGCGCTCCGCCTCCGAGAGCTGGATCATGCTCTCCAGGCGGTCGAGGGTGCGGACGCGGTGCCGCATCTGCCAGTGCCAGTCGTTCCAGTCCCTTGCAGAGACGCCGGCGAAATGTCGCCGGCGGAACTCGAGGGTGCGGGGACTGCTGGAGGGCAGCCGCTTCTGCAGGAAGTAGTCGGGGATGGGATCCGGGTGGTCGGAATCGTCCGCCGCGACCGGTGGCGAGGGAGGTTCGGCGGAGAGATCCGCCTCTGCCTCCTGGCCGTGGTGGGGGAACCGCGCCTCGGGCATGTTCCCCGTCTCGGGATAAGCACGCACTTGCGACCTCCTTCTTTGAGGCCGAGGGTGCCCGCGCCGGGCGTGCCGGAATGATTCCCGGGCGGCCCTGCGAGATCAGCGCCAAGGTATTCCGGTCGGGCCGTGTGTCAACTGGAGAAACGACGGGAACGGCCTTCGGGGAAAAAAAACGGGCCGCCCCGCCCCTGGCTGGGAGGGGGGGGGGCGGCCCGAGGGCTCCCGGCGCCGGGGCCTCAGCGCAGCGGCCGCTGCACCTTGCCGAAGTAGTCGTTGGTCATCCTCCGCACCATCCCCGCCAGCAGGATCAGCGCGATCAGGTTGGGCACGGACATCAGCCCCAGCGCGCTGTCCCCGAAGTTCCAGACGATCTCCAGGCTGAAGATCGCCCCCAGGAAGTGCATGACGCAGAACACCACCTTGTAGGGGGTGACCCAGCGGGTGCCGAAGAGGTAGACCACGGCGCGGTCGCCGTAGTAGCTCCAGCTGATGGCGGTGCTCAGGCCGAAGAGCAGCACGCCCACCGTCACGATGAGGTAGCCGTAGCGTCCCAGCATGGGTTCGAGCCCGCGCTGGAAGGCCGCCGCGGTCAGGGGCGAGCCGTTCTGGGCCATGTCGCCGGCGAGGGTGAGGTCCGGCAGCCCTTCGAAGGCGATGGCGCCCGCCTCCACCTCCAGGGTCCCGCTCCAGGCCGCGCCGTCGGGGCCGGAGATCTGCGGACGCCGCACCAGCGCGTGGTGCCGCACGAATCCCACGTCGGCCGTCTTGCCGTCGCGCACCTGCACCGTGCCGGTGAAGAGATGCGCGTCGGCGATGGCGCCGTTCACGCCCACCTCGCCGGCGGCGTCCACCACCGTCAGGGCGCTCTGGGCGTTCACGGGCACGGCGTCGGGCAGCCGCTCCTTCCACACCCCCGTGCTCAGGATGACCAGCCCGGTGATGGTGCAGATGATCAGCGTGTCGATGAGCGGCCCCATCATGGCCACCACGCCCTCGCGCACCGGTTCGTCGGTCTTGGCCGCCGCGTGGGCGATGGGCGCCGAGCCCTGGCCCGACTCGTTGGAGAACAGCCCCCGCTTCACGCCCCAGGTGAGCATGAAGATGAACGTGCCGCCCGCGAAGCCGCCCGCCTGCGCCGCCGGCTGGAAGGCCGACGTCACGATGGTGCCCAGCATCTCCGGGATCGTCCCGAAGTTCAGCACCAGCACCAGCAGCCCGCCCGTCACGTACAGCACGGCCATGTACGGCACCAGCTTGCTGGTCACCGCGCCGATGCGCTTGATGCCGCCCAGGATCACCGCCGCCACCAGCGACGCCAGCACCAGGCCGGAGATCCACGTGGGCACGCCCAGGTCCGCCCGCAGCTGGTCCGCCACGGTGAAGCTCTGGATCGAGTTGCCGGAGCCGAAGCTGCTGATCACCGCGCATACCGCGAAGAACGCGGCCAGCGGCTTCCACCCCTTCCCCAGCCCCTTCTCGATGTAGTACATGGGCCCGCCCGCGGCGCTGCCGTCCGGCAGGATGGTGCGGTACTTCAGGCTCAGCGTGCACTCGGCGTACTTCAGGGCCATGCCGAACACGGCCGTGACCCACATCCAGAACAGGGCGCCGGGCCCGCCGTAGTGGATGGCCGTGGCCACGCCCGCGATGTTGCCGATGCCCACCGTGGCGGACAGCGCCGTGGTCAGGGCCTGGAAGTGGGAGAGGTCGCCGTCGTGCTCCGGGTCGTCGTACTTGCCGCGGATCACGTCCAGGCTGTGCTTCAGCCGCCGCAGCTGGATGAAGCGCAGGCTGACGGTGGTGAACAGGCCGGTCACCAGCAGCAGGGCGACCATGGCGGGGAAGTCGCTGGGCCAGCCCCAGACGGTGCCGCTGAGGTTCTCGGCGAAGGTGGCGAGGTTCATGGGGGTCC
>ERZ795053.197-NODE-197-length-75064-cov-9.526070_pt1 | contig 75064 bp, 57 predicted proteins | sample MGYA00375137_ERZ795053 | MGnify/ENA primary metagenome ERZ795053 (study PRJEB30182, sample SAMN05720284) | activated sludge metagenome | isolation source: Anaerobic digester | place: Hong Kong | collected 2014-12-17 ...
GTTACCTCCCTTCTATCGCGCTTGTATGACGATGAAGAACTGATAGGTGGTGAGGGTGAAAGCAAAGGTCGCGTCGCCACCCAGCGTATTCTTGACCACGACCAATTGCCCATCTTGAGCGCTGGTGAAAGTACAGGTAACAGTTTCGCCCGGATCGAGTTGAATGGCGGTGGGGTTGCTGCCATCGCTACAGGTAACCGCACCTTGCTCCCAACCAGCCTGCACATTTTCGCTCACGCCGTAAGTGCCAGGGAGTAGGTTGGGGAAGTGCTTTGTTGCGGTCGTACCGCTGGTGGCGAGGTTGAAATCGCCGAGCGTGGCGCTGGTGAACGAGAAGGTTCCATCGCCGCTCGTTGTGCGTTTGACAATGTTGATGGCACCGCGCTGGGTATTGGTAAACGTGCAGGTAGCGAGACCGCCTGGTGGCACGCTAACACTGCCGGGGCAGGTATTGCCAGTCAGATCCCAGCCAGTGGACGGCGTTTCGGTTACGTTGTATTGCGTCTCGGCAGACAAGCCGCTAAACACTTGGGTCGCGCTACCGCTTACAGTCGTCAAATCAAAGTTGTGCAGCGTACCGCTAGTAAAGTTGAACGTACTATCACCACCGAGGGTTTTCTTTTCCACCACGAGGGTGTCTTGGGCCAAGCTGAGAAATACGCAGACGACAATTTGCCCAGATGCGAGGTTGATATTGCTGGCGTTGTTGCCGTTGCTGCAAACCGGATCGGCCACGGTGGCAGTCCAGTCAGCCAAAGCGGCTTCAGCGACGCTATAAAGGCCAGCCGTCAATCCGCCGAAGGCTTGCACGGCTTCGCCATTTACTGTGGTCAAGTTAAACGCGCCCGCCGCTGCAAGGTTAGTACTAGCGGTAAAGTTAAATGTGCTATCGCCACCGATGGCACGTTTGACAATGATGATGGTGTTCTGTTTGCGGTTCTCGAAAGTACAGGTCACGCTCGCGCCCGGCGCGATATCGATCGCACTGGGATCGTCGCCGTTGTCGCAGGTGGCGGAAGCGACGGTCCAGCCCGTGGTCGGCGTATTTTCGCCGATGTCGTAGCGGCCCGGCGCCAGATTATTGTAGGCGATCTGCGCCGCGCCGTTCGCGGTGGTAAGGGGGAAGCTATCGGGAATCAGTGTATTACTGCTGAAATTGAAGGTATCGTCCCCGCCCAGCGCTTTCTTGACTACCGTCAAGCTGCCTTGTTTCTGGTTGGCGAACGTGCAGGTCACGCGCTCCGCTTCGTGCAGCGCGATCGAGACGCTAGGCAAGGTGATCGCTGGTGTGCTGCCAGGTCGATCGCTGGTGCAGGTGATGCCTTCCAAATGCCAGCCGGCGGTAGACTGTTCGGACAGAAGATAGGTGCCGGGCGCCAGCGAAGTAACGGTCTTGCTGGCGCCGATACCATCGTTGTCGTCCGGCGCGGCATCGTCCAGGGTGAAGCTCTGCTGTACGATGCCGGAACCGCCCAGAATGAAATTGAAGTTCGTACCGTCCTTGGGCGTAGCCTGCTTGACGATGGTGATGGAACCGGCCGCCTGTTGGCGCTCCAGCGCACCGATGTCTACCGCCGCGCCGTCGATGCGCGGATTGCGCCGCAAATCGATGGCCAGTGGGCTGCTCGTGCGTGGATCGACGGCGAGCAAACTGTCTCCGGTATCAATCAGCGGGCTGCCTGGTACCGGATCACAATCGGGATCGCCGGGTGGAAATTGCGTGAAATCACAGGCATATCCGTTGAGTAACAGGCCAGGATCTCCCGTCGCAGTTCCACCTAGAATCGCCGGCACCGCCGGATCATCGGCGAAATTATTGGTGCTGCGCGCGATCATCGCACCGCTAACCGTAACCGCCGGCGCATGTGTGGCGGGATTGATAGGGTTGCCAAAGGCACGGCGAAACAGCAATGTGTTCACGACGTTCAACTGGCTGCCCGAAAAAACGCCCAGTAGCGCCGGCAAATCCGGTTCCACCGGACATGGCCGACCATCGGCGAACATCGTCACGTTGGTGAGGGCAAGCCGGGTATTCTGACGCGCCTCGACAAGCGGCCCGCAGAACCCGCTCAAGGAGCCGATCAGCTTTGAATTGGTGATCGATACATCGCTATTTTCAAACCGCATGGCGGTGGATGTTGCACCAGCAACACCAACAGCAATTACACTGTCGAGGATTTCGACGGTTTTCCCGCCAAGGCCATTCGATGCGCTGCCTTCAAATGCGAATAGGGTTTTGTTTTCCTTAAAGTCCAATACAGAGTTTTCGATGCGTAACGATGGGCCAAGAACGGCGATCAGCGCGCTAGGGTCGTTTTGCTCTTTAAGATTGTTACCGAGAATCGAATCTACAATCTCAAGCGAGCCCCCCGCGAAAATGAGCCGATCTTGGCAATTTGGAAAGTCGGCGCGATTGTTATCGACGACCATATCCCGGAGCCGAATTCCTGCACCCGTGTGGGCGAAAACCAATCCACCGGTGCGGGTCACGCGAAAGCCCTGGAACAGCACTTCGATAGCGGAATTGTCCTGTCCCTGCTGGCCGACCTCGAACACGACGTCCGATCCAATGATTGGCAAACTTCCTGGAGCATCGCACCGGGTCCAGCCCGGCAGATCGCGCCCATCCCGGGAGAAATACGACTGCATGTCATCAACGGTCACCCGATTAAAGGGCGGGCCGCCTTGGCCGATAATATCAACGGATTCAAATATTTGTATCGGATCCCAGCCACCCGCTTTCAAAGCGATCGGTTTGATCGTCGTCACACCTGAGTCGATGACGATGGTATCCTTGCCAGGGTTTACGTCGGCATCGAACACCGCTTGGCGCAGAGAGCCGGGGCCAGCGTCATTGCCGTTGGTCACGGTAAAGGTGGCGGCGAATGCGCTCGGCCAAGTGGCCAGCAACACCAAGAGCGCTATTGCAAAGATCGCGCTGAATCCGAAGCTGCAATGTTGTTTGGAGTTCAATGCGAAAAATGCCGTTGACTCGATCATCGTTTAAATCCTTGTGCGAGATGTCAGCCGGGTTCCGCAATCCGACAGTTGAGCGTCCCTTGCTGAGGCCGCTCGAAAGTGGCTGCATCGCCCTTGATCCAAAAGACGAAAGCGCCATCGTCGTAATGGGCGGTATAGCGGGAGCCTGAGCCGGACGGCTCCAAGGTCGTGATGATAGACTGGTCTAGCCATCCCAGATAAGCGTGCTTCGGGGCGTTGCCGACGAAAGTGAGCCCGATCAGCGCATCGAGCTGACCGCACCGGACCACCAGCGGTCCCTGACTGATGCCTTTGCTATCTTGACTTCTCGCGTCCGCGTAACCCTGTCGCAGTTCGTGGATGCGCATCACGTAGCTTTCCATCACGCAGCGGCGCAAATCCTGGCCCTTCCAGCACTCATCCCGGCCTTTGATCCAGCCGCGCTGCGTCGCGATCAGCTCCTTGCGCCGGCTGGCAGTGATATGCGGTCCATTCTTGGCAAGGGCGAAAAGCCGAGTCAGTTCTTGGTCCAGCGCGGCCAGTTCTTTATCTTCGCAAACCTGTTCGGCGGCTGCGCTGTCGGTTTTGGTGCAGTCGAAGCTCGGTGCGGCGGTGTGGCCGGATATCACGCCGAAGAGAGCGACCAGCGGAAAGGCGCGAACAAGCTTCATGGTGCAGATCCTTCGATGCAACAAAACACTATCACCCCTACAGCAGCGGAGCCGGGATGGTTAAACCGGGTCGGACGATGCGGGGAAAATCCTCTGATTCCCCGCATGGGTTCGATCACTGGTTCATGATGCCCTTAACGTCGCCATCCTCGGTCACGGTACAGGTTCCGCGATGATGGCCGCCGGCCACCGTCACCTCGTACATGCCGCTGCCCGTCGATTTGGATTTCATGGGGATGGCGGTGCCGTCCTTGAGTTGCCAATAGCGATCTGCTTCCTTCGCGCAGGCGACTTGCGCTTCCGCCGGTGCGCCCGCGCTGCCACCGCCACCGCCACCGCCACCGTTGTCCTCACCGCCGCTCAGCGGATTGATGACGAGATCGGTGATGCTCATCCGGGTGCTCACCAGGCAGTTGAACTCGTACCGTTTGGCGCCTCTGACGATCTGTCCGGTCAGGCTATAGCCGTTGCGGGAGTCGTTGAATTCGACATCGTGATATCGATAACCCTTGTAACCCTTGTCACCGATAGCTTGTTTGCAAATTTGCGTGACATCGGCTCGGGTTTCGCTTTGTAGATCGGCCATCGCGGTGCCCGATAAAATCCAGGCTGCCGTACCGACGATGAACGCTCCGATGATCGATTTCTTCATGAAAGTTCCTCTAAGAACAGTCTGTATTGATTGCCATTATTCAAAGAGTTATCGTGTTTGTATTTTGAGGTTCTCCTGTTCCTTTCAATCTCTGGTCCGGTGGTAGACGACCTCGTTCTCCCGGTTACCTTCTTGAGAGGTGACAAAGCCGCCCCGAGTGCGACTGATGTCGAAAACGACGTTGCCGACATGCAAACGCTCATCGTTGATGTAGCCAGTGACAATTTGCCCGTTGGCGTCGGCCCGGACTCGACCGTCCTCCTGAATGCTCATGACCACATCGGTGTTATACAGCGGGTTGTGGCCGCGAAAGGTGCCCACCAACCATCCCGGTACGTAGGAGGTGTGGCGGCTGCCGTGATAGGCGTCGTCGTTATATTTGCTATCGGGGTCGTAGTGATCGCCATCGTCGTGGTCCTTGTTGTTGCCGAGGACGGCTCCGAGAATCGCCGCGCCCAGGATCACGCCGGCCGCTACCTTGGCATCCTTACTGCTATCCTTGGAATGGTCGCCGGATTCGATCCGGAACTTGGCTCGGCAGCCGTCGTCTACCCAGATGCCTCGGCGGTCGTAGTCCCAGGTTTTGCCTTGTTGACAGGGGGAACTCGACAATTGGCGGACCATTGTTACGTAGCCATGCGTCGACGTGGGGCAGTGCCGGTAGCGGTTGTTGTCGCTGGCGCAGGTTATGGTTTCGTCTGCGCTGGCGATTCCTCCCCAGGATCCGGTCAGGAATAAAGCCATCCAAGTTGCCGTGCGTCGGGTAGTGAGATGTCTGCCGTTGTTCATGACATTGCTCCTCTCTGGTGTTGCGGGTAAGCAATCTTTCGAGTTGCAGGGCGCAACCCAAGCACTTGATCTGGAAGAGTATGAGTAATTTCAGGGCATGGCGTGATGGGCTGGGTTTATCTGGAAGCTTCCAAGAACTTAACCAGCGATCAAGGCAATCCCGCGCCCGCACCGAAACAAGCATAGCCCAGCTTGCGACCGAGGCGGGGTAATAAGTCCTCGGCAACGGCATCCACGGTCAAATCGACGCCAAGATCACGCAATTGAGTTACCCGCAGACCGGGATAGCCACAAGGATTGATACGAGCGAACGGTTCCAGGTCCATATCCACGTTCAGGCTCAAGCCGTGATAGGACCGCCCTTGCCGGATGCGCAGTCCGAGCGAAGCGACCTTGGCTCCGGCTACGTAAACCCCCGGCGCATCGGGCCGAGCCTGCGCGGCGATGCCGTGAGCGGCCAATAACTCGATCACCGCTTGTTCCAGTACCGTCACCAATGCCCGCACGCTCAATCCTAGCCGGCGCACATCCAGCAGGCAGTACACGACGAGTTGACCGGGGCCGTGATAAGTCACTTGGCCGCCACGATCAACCTGGATTACTGGGATATCTCCCGGCGCGAGTAGGTGCTCCGGCTTGCCGGCCAAGCCTTGAGTAAAGACTGAGGGGTGTTCGACCCACCACAGTTCGTCCGGGGTCGCGGCGTCGCAGCCGTCGGTAAACGCTCGCATCGCGTCGAACACCGGCCCGTACTCACAGCATCCCAATCGGCGTAACCACAGCGGATCGGCACGCTGATGGATCACCGGGACGAGCGGATTCACAGCACCAGCGCGATGTCCGGGTGACCGCTCAGATCCCGGTAGATGGCATCCAACTGTTCGCGGGCATGGGCGTGCACCACCACCGTCACTGATTGGTAACGGCCAGCACGGCTGTCCCGCACTTGCACCCGACTCTCGTCGAGATCGGGTGCGTGCCGACGCACCAGTTCCACAGCCAGCCGCCGCAGATCGCCATCGCTAGCACCCATGATCTTGATGGGAAAATCACAGGGGAATCGCAACAGCGACTCGTCGTCCATATCGGCTGCTTTCCCGGTCATCGCTATTCTCAGTGGAATAGGTAATAGAAGAACATCAGAATCGAATCAATCAAGCGTCCAAACCAACCGCTTTCAGGTACATCCTTCAGCGCGACCAAGGGAATCTTGCTCACTTCTTGATCTCCCAGCTTGATCACAATCTCGCCAAACGGTTGGTCCTTTTGCGCCGGGGCGATGATTTTCGACTGCACGGTGGTGGTGGTGCTGACCTGTGGTGCTTGTCCCTTCGGTACGGTCACGTACAAGGGCCGGGTGACGCCCAACGGCAATTCGTTTTCCTTGCCCTTCCAAATGCGGGTGGTCACGATGGGGGTGTCCGCATCGTGCAGCTTGTGGCTTTCGAAAAAGCTAAACCCATAGTTCAGCAATGCCTGGCTCGCCACGAACCGATTCTTTTCCTTATCGGCACCCAACACCACCCCAATCAGGCGAGTATCGTTGCGCTTGGCCGACGACACCAAACAGTATCCGGCCGATTCGGTATGGCCGGTTTTGACGCCATCCACCGAGGAGTCGGTCAGCAACAAGCGGTTACGGTTTTGTTGTTCGATATTGTTGTACTTGAAACTGCGCACCGAATAGCGGGCGTAATGCTCGGGAAAATCCTGGATCAGCGCCCGGGCTAGGGTGGCGATGTCGTGGGCGGACATGTAGTGGTTGGGATCGGGCAACCCCGGCGCATTGGTGAAATGGCTGTTCTTCAAACCCAGCCGTTCCGCTTCCTGGTTCATCAGCTTGGCGAAGGTCTCCTCGGAGCCCGCGACATGTTCGGCCAACGCCACGGTAGCGTCATTGCCGGACTGCACCACCATGCCCATCAGCAAATCTTCCACCGGCACTTGAGTGCCCACCTTGACGAACATCTTGGAGCCAGGCGTCTTCCAAGCCTTTTCGGTGATGGTCACTTTGTCGTCCAGGTGAATCTTGCCGGATTTCAGAGCCCTGTAGATGACGTAACCGGCCATCAACTTGGTGATGCTGGCCGGCTCCATTCGCTCATCGCCTTGCACGTTGGCCAGCAGATTGCCGCTCTGGTAATCCATCAGCACGTAGGCGCGCACCGGCACTTGCGGCGGCGGCGGTATCGCCTGGGCGTGGGCAACGCTCCAGGCGGCCGCTGATAGAGCGAGAATAAGAAGTGACGCTAGGAAGGTACGGATCGAATTCGAATACGGCATGTTGCGGCTGTCTTCCGGGGGGTAGCAAACCAGATGGGCGATTCTAGCCAGAAGCTCGGCCCAAAAACAAACCGCCTTGACGCCGGATAGTACTCAGTTTGAAAAAAGAACCGTTTAAAACACCTTACTACCAGGAGCTTCCTAAGCCCTATGAATTCAAACTGAGACACTAGCCGATGCCAGAGGTGGCAAGGGTGGCCGGGATCGAACCGGAGAAGGTCAGGACGCGGACGTGACCTCAGTCGGTGACGATCCGAGGACGGCCAGCCTTTAGACCGGCCAACCGCACCGCGGCTGACTTAGTAGCGTTGGACTCGCGAGCGGGTGCCTGGTTCTCTTGGCGGTTGACCGAATCCGAGAGTTTGCGAGTATCGCGCCGTGTCGTCTCGTTCGACCGCTCCGAAGATCGGCCATCGCGGTGGTGTCCAGTCGGGGGCGCCGTCGGCTCAAGTCGGCTGTTCTTGCCACTGGTGGCCGTCGATGGATGACGCTGCTCTCCCGCCGTCTTGCCTTTCAGCGCCGTCTCGGCGGAGGCTAAATGGAGAGGCACACGGGTCTGATCCTCTTGCCCTCTGTTCTTGGTTGGCGACTTGGCGACCGCCGGGGCCGGACTGGCGGCGACCTTTGGAACGGCGCGCGCCACGACAGGCGCCTTCAGCCGTGCCGACGAGCGAGTGCGCATGGTGTTCCGCTCTACGGTGGTCGCGGTTACGGAACGCGTCGCAGGTGTATCGACCACTAGCGCCGTCGGCCGAACGGAATCCTCACGAGTGATTTGATCGGTGATGGTCTCGGGTTTCGGTTCTGGCTGGATTTGGCTATTAGTCCGAGCTGCGGACATTTCGGGGCGAAGGGCCACCAACTCCGAGGAGGACAGCTCCGGCGCTACCGGACGGATCGGTTCCTCGCGAACGACCTCAATTCTGGTCGGTTCAGGTTTCAACTCGGCAGCAGCTTGTCGATGGATCGGCGATTCCGGGGTTTCGATCCGAGTGGCCACTAGCTCCGGCCGGGACAAAGCTGATTGCGAAAGCTCCGAGGCAGCCAACTGAACCGATTCCTCGTGAGCAAACGCGATGGTGGTCGGTTCGAATTTCGATTCGGAGCGACCTCGGCGACCCGCTAACCGCTCCCGAGCTTCGGCGCGACGGGCGGCGAGTTCCGGCAACGACTGGTAAGGCTCCAAAGCGACCACTTCCACATCAGCGACGCCTTGCCCCAGCATGCCCAGCCGGTCGGCGGCGGCGTAGGACAGGTCGATGATGCGTCGGCCCACGAATGGACCGCGATCATTGACCTTGACCACGACGTTGCGACCGTTTTCCAGATTGGTCACCCGCACATAGGTTGGAATCGGCAAGCTCTTGTGGGCGGCGGTCAGGTCGAACATATTGTAAAGTGGGCCGCTGGAAGTCTTGCGGCCGTGAAAATCCCAGCCATACCAAGAGGCGGTGCCTTGCTCGCGATAGCCCGCGCTGGTTTCCTTGACCCGATAGCGCCGGCCGGATACCCGATAGGTGTCAGGATTGCCGCTACGGCTGGGAGGCTCGACCTTGGGCACGGGCTCACCGTTGCGGTCATCGACCGAGAGGCGTGCGCCAGAGAGCGGGCTCGTTGGCGCATGGCTGTCGGGGACCGAGCTACAGCCGGCCAGCGCGCCGGCCAGCGAGGCCCAAACCAGGGCATGACTCCAGGAGGATTTAACCATAAAAATCTCCCTCCACCGAAATCGCGCCTTCGACGCGCACTTCGGTGCGGTTTTTGTGGGTTTTCAGATAGCCTCAGTCGGCACGAGCGGCGGGTTCCGGCGCGGAGACGCCGGCGTAAGGCCGGCCGCGGCGTTCGCGAATTTCCCGACTGAGCTGATGCACGGCCATGGCGTACAGCTTGCTGCGATTGTAGCGGGTGATCACAAAAAAATTGTCGTAACCCAGCCAGTATTCAGAGCCATCGCGTCCCTCTAGCTCCAGCAACATGGCATTCTGCCCATTGCTGACCGGCTCTAGGGGCGTAACACCCTGGTCACGCAGGCTGGCAACGCTGTAGCGGGGCTGGCTCAACTGGCGGCTCACCAGAGCGGAATAGCGACCGCCGCTGACCGAGGCTGGCGAGGCTACCGGCTGGCCAGGTCGCCAACCGTTCTTACTGAAGTAGTTGGCGACACTGCCGATGGCATCGCGTGGATTGCGCCAGAGGTCGCGGTGACCGTCACCGTCAAAATCGACGGCATAGGAGCGGAAACTGCTTGGCATGAACTGCCCGTATCCCATCGCCCCGGCGTAGGAACCACGAGGCACCAGAGGATCGATGCCTTCCGCGCGCGCTAGCAGCAGAAAACTTTCCAGTTCCTTGCGGAAATAATCCGCGCGTCGGGGATAGTCGAACGCCAGGGTGGACAAGGCTTCCAGCACGCGGTATTTGCCCATGTTGCCGCCGTACTGGGTTTCCACGCCAATGATGGCGACCACGTATTCGGGGGGTACGCCGTACACTCGCTCGGCCTTGGCCAAAACCGCCTCATTGGCCCGCCAGAACTCCACTCCACCCTGAATGCGCTTGGGATTGAGGAAAATCTGCCGGTAGGCGTACCAGGGTTTCGATTCGGCCGGCCTGGACATGGCGGCGATGATGCTAGGCTGGGACTGGGCGTGGCTGAAGGTCGCCCGCAATTGAGCCGCGTTGAACCCGTGTCGGGCTGCCATTTCGCGAATGAACGCCTGCACATCCGGCCGGTTGGCTAACGGCTGGCCCGCATACATGCTCCCCGTCGCTCCGCTCGGCGCGGGCGATGGCGCGGTATCCGCAGCCGGAGGGGTTGGGGTGTAGACCGTAGGAGGCCGATTCGTCACCGGCGTCGCGCAGGCACTCAGCAACAGAAAAAAACATAATAAAAACAGACTATTCACGCACAAGTCTCGTCGTTAGCAAAGGCGGTAATCACCGCGATGGGGTCCGGCGGTGTGAATAAACACTCATCAGCATACCGAAGCCGGCCATGATCGTCACTAGGGAAGTACCCCCATAGCTGAACAGCGGCAGCGGCAACCCTACTACCGGCAACAGACCAGAGACCATGCCAGAATTCACGAAAGCGTAGACGAAGAAAATCACGGTGAGGCTGCCAGCCAGCAAGCGACCGTAGGTATCGGGGGCACGAGTGGCCATGTACAGGCAACGGGCGATGATAAAAAAATAGAGTGTCAGCAACAGGCAGCCACCGACCAGCCCGAATTCTTCCGAAAAAGCAGCGAAAATAAAATCGGTCGAGCCTTCCGGCAGAAAATCGAGATGCGACTGTGTCCCGTTCAGCCAGCCCTTGCCGTAGATGCCCCCCGAGCCGATGGCGATCTTCGACTGGATGATGTGATAGCCGGTCCCCAGCGGATCGCTCTCCGGATCCAGAAATGTCAGCACGCGCTGGCGCTGGTAGTCATGCATGACGAACGTCCAAAACAGGGGAATCACGGCTGCCAGCAAGGCGGCCAATCCCAACATGATGACCCAGCTCAGCCCGGCCAGAAACAGCGCGACACCGCCCGCGCAACCCACCACCAACGCCGTGCCCAAATCGGGCTGCTTGGCGATCAGAACAAACGGGATTGCCGTGATCAACGCGCCGGCCAACAAGTGTGGCAGCCGGGGTGGTAAGGGTTTCTCGGCAAAGAACCACGCCATCGTCATCGGCACGGCGAGCTTCATGATTTCCGAAGGTTGAAACCGCACCACGCCCAGATCGAGCCAACGCTGCGCACCCTTGGAGATGTCACCGACGACTATTACCGCTAGCAGCAACAGAATGCCGGCCACGTAGATCCACGGTGACCAAAATCGAAAATGGTACGGTGGTATCTGGGCCAGCGTCAGCATAATGGCAAAGCCCAGTCCCAGCCTTATGGCCTGACCGATCACCAGATCCAAATTACGCTGCCCAGCGCTGTACAGCACGACCAGTCCCAATCCCGACACTGCCAACAGCCCCAGCACTAACGGCAGATCGAAACTGATCCATTTCAACATCCCGCCGACGCTATTCCGATCCATCCGAGCGAACGTCCTGGGCTGGCTCAAGACCAGCACTGATGGTCTCGTCGTACTGATCGAGCAGATAGGCGTCCATCACTTTGCGGGCCAACGGCGCGGCCGTCGCGCTACCGCCGCCACCGTGCTCGGCGATCACCGCCACCGCAATGCGGGGATCGTCCACTGGCGCGAAGGCAATAAATAAAGCATGATCCAACAAATGCTTCGCCAACCGCTTGGCATCGTATCTCTCGCTTTGGCCAAGCGTGAAGACCTGAGCGGTACCCGTTTTTCCCGCGATTCGATATTTGGCACCGATCCCGATCTTATGCGCGGTGCCGCCCTCGATCACATGGATCATGCCGGTGATGATGGCATCCCAGAACCGAGGATTTTTGACGGTGACCGGCGGCAACTGTCGAGGTTCCACCAAGGTCTTGACCCGAGTGCTGGGATCTTCCGTGGCATGCAACACCCTCGGCTGATAGTTATCGCCCCGTTGGGAAATGACCGCGACCGCATGCGCCAATTGCAGCGGCGTCGCCAGAAAATACCCCTGGCCGATCCCGGCGCTGAGGGTATCGCCACCAAACCAATCTTGCTTGTGGACCTTACGTTTCCATGCCTTGGATGGCAACAAGGCTCCCTTTTCGCCCGGTAGATCGATACCGGTCGGCCGTCCCATGCTGAATTTGTCCAGAAATTCGTGGATTCGATCAATACCGAGGCTGATCGCCAAATCGTAGAAATACACGTCGCAGGACTGGGCGATCGCGCGATCCATGCTGACACTGCCGTGCCCGCCTCGCTTCCAGTCGCGGAATTTGCGACTGACCCCCGGTAGCCGATAAACCCCCGCGCAAAAAACACCGCTGTACCGGTTGACTACCCCGTATTCCAACCCTGCCAGCGCCATCAACGGCTTGATGGTGGAGCCAGGCGGATAAATGCCGCGCAAGGCACGATTGAGCAAGGGTCGATCCTTGGAAGTGTTGAGCTGCCGGTACGAAGCGAAATCGATGCCGTTGACGAACAGGTTGGGATCGTAAATTGGCTGACTGGCCAAGGCCAGCACCTCGCCGTTGCGAGGATCGAGCGCGACGATGGCACCATTATGACCTTCCAGCACTTTCTCGGCCACCGCCTGCAAACGCAGGTCGATCGTGAGATGGATATGCTTGCCCGGTACCGGCGCGGTACTGCGCAACACCCGCAATGGTCGACCTTCGGCGTTGGTTTCGACTTGTTGATAGCCGGTGCGCCCGCGCAGTACGTCTTCGTAGGAGCGTTCCACGCCGGTCTTGCCGATATGGGTGCTGCCGCTATATTGGCCGGGATCCAGTTTGCGCAATTCGGCTTCGTCGATGCGGCCGACATAGCCGAGAACGTGAACCCCGAGCGACTTCAACGGATAGTGGCGGGTCAGGTCAGCCTTAACCTCCACACCCGGCAAGCGATACAAATCGATGGCCAGCCGCGCGATTTCCTCGTCGGTCAACTGGAAGCGCAACGGCGTCCCGGTGTACGGCGGATTGCGGCGGACCAGCTTGCGAAATCGCTCGATGTCGGCATCGGACAGCTCGATGCGCTCCCGAAGCGCCGTGAGGGTAGCATCCAAGTCCTTGGATTGTTCGGGTGTGACTTCAAGATGATAGGAGGCGAGATTGTCGGCCAGTTTCACCCCCTTGCGGTCGTAGATAAAACCGCGAGTCGGTGGCAACGGTTGCAGGCGAACCCGGTTGCTCTCGGACAGGGTGGTGAAGCGGTCGTGGTTGAGCACTTGCAGGTAGACCAACCGGCCCGATACCGACAGCAATGCTAAAAACACCGCGAACAGCGTGATCAGGACGCGCCGAAAAAACAACTCGCTTTCAATGGCATCGTCCTTTTCCCGGACCAGTAGCTTGTCGGCGGGCGGCTTGGCTTTGGAACGCCACGATCTCATACCGGCCCGCTTCGATCAACTGACCTGAAAATGCCGGCGCACGTCGCGCAGAATCACGAACAACAGGGGCCAGCACACCATGCCACCCACAGCCGGCGCCAAATACCACCAGTCGCGCGGCGGATAGCCGATGACCCCGCTGATCCAGAATACCAACACCTGTTCAACCGACAGAAAGAACAAGATACTGAACGCTTGTTGCCAGGGTGGCGCGGCCCGGATGCGCCGGTAGGTTTGGCAGGTCAGGTAGGCCACGACCGCGAATGCCAGGGCGTGCTGGCCCAGCAGCCCGCCGCGTCCCACATCCATCAGCAACCCCACCAACCAGCCGATACCGATGCCGACCCGATGCGGCAGCGCCATATTCCAATAGATCAGCACCATCGCCACCCAATCCGGGCGAAATCGCTCCAGTGAATCCGGCAACGGCACACCGCCCAGCAGAAATGCAATCAGAAAACTGAGGACAATGACCCAACGACCAGTGTGCAATTTGACGGTCATGGCGGACGCGCCCCGGTTGGCGCGGCGGCCGTGGCGCCCTCCACGCGAGAAGGTTCGTTCTCCAGCAGCATCACTTCCCGGATTCGATCCAGTTGGGCGAACGGCTTGGCGGTGATGTTGGCGAAGGGACTGCCAGGATCGAATTCCACTTTGGTCACGGTGCCTACCGGATAACCGTGCGGAAACCGGCCCCCCAAGCCGGATGTAATCAGCACGTCACCGACCTTCACATCACCGTTATTGGGAATGTGCGGCAGCTTTAGCTCTTGGAAGTCGCCAGTACCCAGCGCCAGGGTTCGCACTCCGGTGCGAGCGATCTCGATCGGCAGAGCGTGATTGACATCGGTGATGAAAATTGCCGTGGAGGTGAAGGGGTCGGCCTGCACGATTTGCCCGACGATGCCGTACTGGTCGAGTACCGGTTCACCGACGTAAACGCCGTGCTGGCGACCACGATTGAGCAGGATACGATGCCGGTAGAGATCGAAATCCACCACCAGCATTTCGGCGATCAGCACATGCTCCGGTGTATTCACCGCCGATTCCAGCAAGGAACGCAAGCGACGGTTTTCCGCTTCCAGCACCGTCAGTTTTTGCAATTGCGCATTCAGGAACAGCTGCTTTTCACGCAGACGGGCATTTTCTTCCAGTAATGCGCCACGCCCGGCTAGATTTTCGGTCAACCAACTTTTGGTGGCGGTCGGCAATCGCACCAGATAGTGCACAGGATAAGCGGCGGTGGACAGCACGTCGTGCAAAACATTCAAGTAGTGGTAACGGTGATCGACTGTCATCAAGGCGATAGACAGCATTACCCAGCCAGCGAGCCGCAGGATTGCTGTCGGATTGACCGCAAACAAGTACTGGATACGCTTGCTGGGCTTAAGAGCAGCCACCGCTATTCGATGGCAAAGGCTTCGACAGCACGCTCATCCTTCGCGATCAGTTCCAGCACCCGACCACCGCCCCGGGCAACGCAGGTCAACGGATCTTCGGCGATCACCACGTTCAAACCGGTCTCCTCCATAATCAGCTTGTCGATGTCACGCATCAGCCCGCCACCACCGGTCAATACGATCCCGCGCTCGGCCACATCGGCGGCCAGCTCCGGGGGAGTCGCCTCCAGCGCCATCTTCACCGCACTGACGATGCCCGACAGCGGTTCCTGCAAGGCTTCGAGAATTTCGTTACTGTTGAGGGTGAAGCTGCGTGGCACGCCCTCCGCGAGGTTGCGGCCCTTGATTTCGATCTCGCGCACTTCGCTAGTAGGGTACGCACTGCCGATTTCGTGTTTGATCTTCTCGGCCGTCGGCTCGCCAATGAGCACGCCGAAGTTACGCCGCACGTAGTTGATGATGGCCTCGTCGAAGCGATCACCGCCGATCCGCACCGCGCCGGCGTAGACGATGCCGTTCAGGGAAATCACCGCCACCTCCGAGGTGCCACCCCCGATGTCCAGTACCATCGCCCCGCGCGCTTCCTCGACCGGGATGCCGGCACCGATCGCCGCCGCCATCGGCTCGGGAATCAGGTACACCACCCGGGCACCGGCGCCCATCGCCGATTCGCGAATCGCTCGCCGTTCGACTTGGGTCGATCCGCACGGCACGCTGATCAGCACTCGCGGACTGGGATTGAAAAACTTGCGCGAGTGGACCTTGCGGATGAAATGTTGGAGCATTTTCTCGGTAACGGTGAAGTCGGCGATCACGCCATCCTTCATCGGCCGGATCGTGGAGAGGTTGTTGGGGGTGCGGCCCAACATCCGCTTCGCGTCCGTGCCGACCGCTGAGATCGTGCGAATGCCTCGAACCGGATCCTGATTGATGGCGACCACGGAGGGCTCGTTGAGCACGATGCCCGCTCCTCTCACGTAAATCAACGTGTTAGCGGTTCCCAGATCAATCGACAGATCGTTAGAGAACTTGCCGCGCAACCATTTGAACATGTTGTTAAAGCACCCGGTTATCCAAAAGCGGCTAATGCTAGCAAGCAGGGGGATTAGGAGCAAGCTAGTAAGTATGATAGGGTTATACGCTTAATTTCGCTGTTAAGGAGAATGCAGACGATGTCCTTGGGACCCGCCGAAGTCGCCAAAATTGCCCATCTGGCGCGGCTGGCCATCCGCGACGAGGATGTGCCGGCCTATGCCCGCAACCTATCGGCCATCCTGGAATTGGTGGAACAGATGAACGCCGTGGATACAGCCGGCGTCATCCCGATGGCTCATCCGTTGGACATGGCGCAACGTTTGCGTGCCGACGAAATCGGGGAATCCAACCAGCGCGAACAATTCCAAGCCATCGCGCCCAGCGTCGAAGCCGGGCTGTATTTGGTTCCCAAGGTCATCGAATAAGCCATCTTTAAAACCGCCATGCACGAGAAAACGATTGCCCTGCTCGGCGCCGGCCTCGCCGCCGGCGAATTTAGCAGCGAGGAATTGATTGGCGCGTTCCTGGAGCGCATCGCTCGCTACAACCCCCAGTTGAACGCTTTTATCACCGTTACCGCCGAATCCGCGTTGGCCCAGGCCCGTGTCGCCGACCAACGCCGCCAGTGCGGCGAGACGGGACCGCTGCTCGGCGTGCCCATCGCCTACAAGGACATTTTTTGCACCAACGGCGTGCGCACCTCTTGTGGCTCCCGGATACTGGATCGCTTCATCGCGCCTTACGATGCCACGGTAGTCGAGAAGCTCGCCGCCGCCGGGGCGGTGATGTTGGGTAAGACCAACATGGACGAGTTCGCGATGGGTTCGTCCAACGAAACCAGTTTCTACGGTCCGGCGCGCAATCCCTGGGATTTGGAGGCGGTGCCAGGTGGGTCGTCGGGCGGGTCCGCCGCTGCCGTGGCCGCTCGACTGACGCCGGGCGCGACGGGAACCGACACTGGCGGCTCGATCCGCCAGCCGGCGGCGTTGTGCGGCATCACCGGCATTAAGCCCACCTACGGCCGAGTCTCGCGCTGGGGCATGATCGCTTATGCCTCCAGCCTCGATCAGGGCGGGCCGATGGCGCGCACCGCCGAGGACTGCGCGTTATTGCTGGGCGCAATGGCCGGCTTCGATCCGCGCGATTCCACCAGCGTGGATCGTCTAGTGCCCGATTACGCCGCCTCGCTCGACCGGCCGCTGGATGGGCTGAAAATCGGTCTGCCCAAGGAATATTTCGGCGCAGGATTAGACAGTGAGGTCGCTCGCGTCGCCGAGTCCGCTATCGCCGAGTATCGAAAACTCGGTGCGAACGTTATTGAAGTCAGCTTGCCCAACAGCCAGTTGGCGATTCCGGCCTATTACGTGATCGCACCGGCGGAATGCTCCTCCAATCTGGCTCGCTTCGACGGCGTGCGCTACGGCTATCGTTGCGAAAATCCAAAAGATTTACTCGATCTCTACACCCGTTCGCGCGGCGAAGGCTTCGGCGCGGAAGTCAAGCGGCGTATCCTGGTCGGCACATTCGCGCTGTCCGCCGGTTATTACGACGCCTACTATCTGAAGGCGCAGCAAATCCGGCGACTGATCAGCGACGATTTCCGCCGGGCGTTCGAGCAAGTGGACGTGATCGCCGGGCCGACCTCGCCGACCGTGGCCTTCAACCTGGGCGAGAAAGTGGACGATCCGATCACCATGTACCTGTCGGACATCTACACCATCGCGGTGAATCTGGCCGGCTTGCCGGGTCTGTCGCTGCCAGTCGGTTTCGTCGGCCAACGGCCGGTCGGCTTGCAACTCATCGGCAATTATTTCGCCGAGGACCGGCTGCTGAACGTGGCGCACCGCTACCAGCAAGTCACCGACTGGCACCAGCGCGCGCCCGCCGCGTTTGCCTGACGTTTACTCATCGCTGCCAAGGTTTCGACTGATGGAATGGGAAACTGTGATCGGGCTGGAAATCCACGCCCAACTCGCTACCAAGAGCAAGATTTTCTCCAGCGCCGCCACCGCCTACGGCGCGGAACCGAACACGCAGGCGTGCGCCATCGACCTCGGCTTGCCAGGTGTGCTGCCGGTGTTGAACCGCGAAGTGGTGCGAATGGCCGTCACGTTCGGCTTGGCCATCGGTGCCGCTGTGGCACGACGTTCGGTGTTCGCCCGTAAGAACTACTTTTACCCGGACCTGCCTAAGGGCTACCAAATCAGCCAGTACGAACTGCCGGTCGTCCAGAAGGGCCAGTTGACCATCGACCTGGACGACGGTACCAGCAAGGTGATCGGTATCACCCGCGCCCATCTGGAGGAAGACGCCGGCAAGTCGCTGCACGAGGATTTTCACGGACTGTCCGGCATCGATCTCAACCGTGCCGGCACGCCGCTGCTGGAAATCGTCTCCGAGCCAGATTTGCGCTCGGCCAAGGAAGCGGTGGCGTACATGAAGAAGTTGCACCAGATGGTGGTTTATCTGGGCATTTGCGACGGCAACATGCAGGAAGGCTCGTTCCGCTGCGACGCCAACGTGTCGGTGCGACCCAAGGGCGATCCGAAATTCGGCACCCGCGCCGAGATCAAGAATCTCAATTCGTTCCGCTTCGTCGAACGAGCCATCGAGTTCGAGATCGAGCGGCAGATCGACTTGATCGAGTCCGGCGGCAAGGTGGCGCAGGAAACCCGACTGTACGATCCGGACAAGGGCGAAACTCGCTCGATGCGCGGCAAGGAAGAAGCCAACGATTACCGCTACTTCCCCGATCCCGACTTGCTGCCACTGGTGATCGACGAAGAATTCATCGCCGCCACCGGTGCCGGTTTGCCGGAACTGCCGGACGCCAAGAAACAGCGGTTTATGAGCCAGTACGGACTGTCGGCTTACGACGCCAGCGTGCTAACCGCCAGCCGCGAGTTGGGGGCTTATTACGAGGAAACCGTCGCCGCGCTGGGCGGCGAGCCGAAATTGTGCGCCAATTGGGTCATGGGCGATCTGGCTGGCTTTCTCAACAAGGACGGCAAGGACATCGCGCAAAGTCCGGTCAGCGCGGCGCAACTGGCCGGTCTGCTGCTGCGGATTCAGGATCGGACCATTTCCGGCAAAATCGCCAAGGAAGTGTTCGAGGCACTGTGGGCCGGCGAGGGTGACACCGACGCGATTATCGAGAAGCGTGGCCTGAAGCAGATTACCGACACCTCCGCCATCGAGAAGGTGATCGATGACGTGATCGCGGCCAACCCCGATCAGTTGGCCCAGTACCGTGCCGGTAAGGACAAGCTGTTCGGCTTCTTCGTCGGTCAGGTGATGAAGCTATCCAAGGGCAAGGCAAATCCGCAGCAGGTGAACGATCTTTTAGCGCAGAAGCTGAAGGGCTGAACGCGAAGCGAGCATGGGCTTAAGCTTCCGTTAACACCTTAATGTTGATCATGGAACATCGCAACTCCCTGCATCGCTTCCTGTTCGAACAATTGGCCGCTCGCGGCGAAATCGTCCATCTCGACGCCGTCTGGCGAACGGTATTGGAACGTCGTGCTTACCCGCCGGCAGTGCGGCAGGTGTTGGGCGAGGCCGCCGCCGCCGCCATTCTACTGTCGGCCTCCATCAAATTCGACGGTTTGCTGACCCTGCAAATTCAGGCGAGCGGACCGCTGCGACTGGTGGTCGTACAGGTCACCTCGAAACGGACCCTGCGCGCGCTGGCTCGTTGGGACGGCATACCAGAACCCGCCCCACTACGCGATCTGTGCGGCGACGGCACGCTGGTCCTGACCATCGACTCCGGACAAGGCCGGGAACCGTATCAGGGCGTGGTGAGCCTGCACGGCGACACGCTGGCCGAGGCATTGGAAGAATACTTCGGGCGATCCGAACAGTTGCCGACCCGGATTCATCTGGCCGCCGACGAACGGGTTGCCGCCGGCCTCCTGCTGCAACGGCTGCCCGGCGTCGTAACCGCCGACACGGATGCCTGGAATCGACTGGAGACGTTGACCGCCACGCTGAAATCGGCGGAACTGCTGGAATTGGATGCGCCTACCCTAGTGCGCCGGCTGTTCCACGAAGAGGATGTGCGGTTGTTCGAGCCAGACGCTTTTTGCTATCGCTGCACCTGTTCGCGAGAGCGCACCGCCACCATGCTGCACACCTTGAGCGAGGACGAGTTGCGTCAGATCTTGGACGAGCAGGGCGCGATCCATGTCGATTGCGAGTTCTGCGGCCATCGGTATGCGTTCGACTCCATCGATATCGCGGGCTTGTTCGCCGGTTTTGCGCCGGACGTTTCTATCGTTCATCACTGATCTCCATGCTCGCCCTGTTCAACCTGTTCCTCGATATCTGTCTGCTGCGCAAAGGTCCGCAAGACGTGCCGGCTTCGATGGCTTTGACGAAACTGTGTCTGCTGGCTTACGGTCTCTCCAGCCTGTTGGTCCTCTTGACCGAAGTACCCGCGCCGGTAGCCCTCCTGCAAGTCCTGCTCGACATGGTGCTGTTAGGGGGATTGCTCTATCTGGGTTTGATTCTGCACCGGCATCCAAAGCGCTTCGAACAAACCCTGACGGCCCTGACCGGTACCGGTAGCTTGATGGGCTTGCTGGCCTTGCCACTGGCAATCTGGATCGATCACCAGCAACCGGGCGGCGACATCGCGCTGCCATCGACGCTCATGTTCGTGCTAATGGTCTGGAGTATCGCAGTCATCGCTCATATCCTGCGCCACGCTTTCGACATTTCGATCTGGCTGGGCGTTGTGTATTCTTTATCTTACACTTTTCTATACTGGACTCTGGCGGGTTGGATCGGCCCGCAAACCCCCTGAACGAACCGACTCGTTCCGCTCGCGGATCGGGCGGGGAGACCCGAACATGCACATTCACATTCTCGGCATCTGTGGCACCTTCATGGCCGGCGTCGCGCTGTTGGCTCGTGCCGCCGGTCACACCGTTTCCGGTTGCGACGCCAACGTTTATCCGCCGATGAGCACCCAACTGGCGGAAGCCGGCATCGCGCTGCGCGAAGGCTACGATCCCGATCAACTCGCCGAATTCCGGCCGGACATGGTGGTGGTCGGCAACGTAATGAGTCGCGGCCGCCCGATTATCGAAGAGATGCTCGATCGCAATCTGCCCTACACGTCCGGGCCGGCTTGGCTGGCGGATTACGTGCTACGCGACCGCCATGTTCTGGCGGTGGCTGGCACTCACGGCAAGACCTCCACCAGCAGCCTGCTCGCGTGGATTCTGGAAGATGCCGGCTTGGAACCCGGCTTTTTGATTGGCGGGATTCCAGCCAACTTCGGCCAGTCGGCGCGATTGGGCCGCGCGCCGTTCTTCGTGGTGGAAGCCGACGAGTACGATACCGCGTTCTTCGACAAGCGCTCAAAGTTTGTCCACTATCGGCCGCGCACGCTGATTCTCAATAATCTCGAATTCGATCACGCCGACATTTTCCCCGATCTGGCCGCCATTCAACGGCAATTCCATCACCTTTTACGAACTGTGCCGGGCGCGGGTTTGATCGTCGCCAACGGGACCGATGCCAACCTGGCCGAGGTACTGGCGATGGGCTGCTGGACGCCAATGGAGAAATTCGGCGCCGGCGACTGGGAAGCACGGGCCATCGCCTTAGATGGCAGCGCCTTCGACGTGTACCACCAAGGAGCGATTCAAGGCCGGGCGGAATGGACGCAATTGGGGCCGCATAACGTCCACAACGCGCTGGCCGCTGTTGCCGCCGCCCGTCACGCTGGCATTCCATCAGCCAGGGCTATTGCGGCGCTGAGCCAATTCCAAGGGGTCAAACGGCGGCTGGAAACGCGTGGCACGGTCGATGGCGTGGTAGTCTACGATGATTTCGCCCACCACCCGACCGCGATTGCGACGACGCTGGCGGGCTTGCGCGCCCGCGTTGGCGACCAGCCGATTATCGCCGTGCTGGAACCGCGCTCCAACACCATGAAACTGGGGGTGTTCAAGGACAGCCTGGCGCCTGCCTTGGCCGTCGCCGACGCCGTGGTGCTATATCAGGCGCCCGACCTCGGCTGGGATCTCGGCGCGGTCTCCGCCGCACTCGGTCCACGCGGCCAGGTCTGCCATTCGCTCGATGACACGCTCGCCGCCATTCAGTCACAGACCAAACCGGGGACACAGGTGTTGATCATGAGCAACGGCGGCTTCGGTGGGATTCACGAGCGGTTGCTACAGAACTTGCGTGCAACCGCAGCTTGAGTTCATGCCGGTGGTGATTGAACCGCCCGAACGGATGAGGAAATATCGCGCGTTTCGTCCATCTGTCGCGGACCCGTTCAGCTCAGCTGTCCAACACGCGGCTGGCGCCCAGCGCCGCGCGCAAGGTGAGCAATGCCTTGTCGAATTCGAAGCGGTTGATCTGATCTTGCAACTGGCGGGCAGTGGATCCGGGGGCGGCTTCGATGAGAACGGTCGATTCGAGCCAGACCGTTCTGGCTTGCGTACCATCTTCGGCCAGCAAAGCTTCTAGCCGAGTCAAAACCTCGCCTGCCTTCAGCCGATCCACGGCCGCAAGCGCGGGCGTCGGCGCGGCTTGAACGCGGCTATCCCGCGCTCGTCGCACTGCGCTCAGCAATGGCGTCAGGATGGCTTCAGTGGCGACTAAAGTGGATTCAAGCGCTGGCCACGCTACCCCCGCCTCGATTTCTTGCTCCAATTCCCGAGCGCAGCAACTCAATGCCCTGGCGCCCAAGGTTGCCGCCACACTCTTGAGGGTGTGAGCCACTCGTCGTGCTTCCCAACCGTTACCCGCGATTAACGCGGTGCGCAAGATTACCCCATCGTTAGCGTGATTTTGGACGAACAGGCCGAGCAAGTGGGTGTAACTCTCCCACTTGCCCGATACGACCCGCAGGCCGGTTTCGATATCCAGCCCCGCGATCTCCGCCATCGCCGCAATTCGGTTGACACGCACAGTCGCAGGGGCGGGCGAGACGCGAGCTTCATTGCATTCATTTCTGGCAACGGATACTGGGAAGGTTCCTTCCCCCGACGAAACCATCCCTCCAGCAACGAGGTGGACTTCAAAACCCAGCGATACAGCTGCGTGATCGACGGCCACCCCACGCTTCGCGATCCTCTCCTCCAGGTTCCGATCATTCAGCGGAGTGGCCAGGTACCACCGGACCCACAAGAAAATCACCCTCTTTTCAAACCGGTGGCCCTTAAGATCGATCATACCCGTCATCCCGATAGTCTCCACCGGACGGATAAACTACCGGAACCGACTACCTTCGCTAACCCAACAGAACCGAGCGAGCGGTATCGCGTCGGCCCTTACTCCACTTTCACCGTTCCCATCGCGCCGCGCCCGAACTGCCAGGGTTTGTACATATCCTCGACGTATACCGCCGGTTGCCGATAGACGCCCGGAGTCACCGCCCTGACCAAGTAGGCCAGAGTAAATTTCCGCTTGCCGTCTTGATCGATATCCAGTGCCGCGACGAAACGGTCGTCCCGAAATTCGGTGTGTAGGGTCTCGGTCAACTCTGGCAACCAAGCAATTTCGGTGGTCGATGTGTTGTGCGCCAAACGGGCATTTTCGATTTCCAGCCCGGCCGGCAACAAGTCCACGATCAACGCCTGTTGTTGCTCGCGGCCCAGCACTTCGCCGGTGATGACGGCCACCAATAGATCGTTCTGATGGATCTGCGCCGGGTCCACATCTTTGCCAGTACGGGTGTAATAGCGGCGGCTGATGGTGAAGCCTTCCCGGGCGGGCGGTTGTTGGGCGACCGGTACGCCGCTCAGGTTGGTAATGGTCCAAATCGGGTCGCTGCCTTGATTGATGACAGTCGCGCTCTTGGTCAATTGCTCGGCGGTAGGCGACAGGTAGAACGGATCGGCGGTCGCCGGTTGGCCATCCACCGCCAGCCGCAGTGCGCCTCGCTGTTTCAGCAGGGCCTGCGCGGCCAGCAACAACCACGCCTGTTCCTGGGTACTGGTGTAACGGCGTTGGTTGGCATCGGCCGCCAACTCTTCCGCCAATTGTGGCACCCGTTCCGAGAACAGCCCAGATTCGGCCAGCAAGGCCAGCAAGGCCGCCCGGTCGCGCAACGGGCTGCCGTAATCGCGCACCGACGAAGACCGGTTGGTCCGGTTCAGCGCGGCAGTGAAAGCTTCCTTGGCCCGACCCAGCTCGCCGTAACGGGCCAGCGCCGCGCCGAGCTGGGCTTGGGCCAAAGCGGTCGGTAGCTTTTGTAGATAATTGTCGTGCAGATAACGCAGATCGCCGATAGCGGCTTTTTGGACTCGCGCCAGAACGTACAGATCGTAAGCCCGCCAGCTGAGATTTTTCTCGTCGAACTCGTCTGCGTTCAACTGTTCCTGCAAGTGCGTCAACCCGTGCTGATACGCCGATTCCGGCACGAGATACTGCTCCTGCCAGGCGCGGACCAGAAAGTCCATCGCGTAAGCCGAGAGCCAATCTTCGACTTCGCTATCGGGACTCCACAAACCAAAGCCGCCGTTGGCATCTTGCAAGGTCAGAATGCGTTGGATCGCTTCCTGCACCCGCGCCCGCAAGCCGGCTTCGGTGGCGTTTTGGCCGACCCAGACCTCGGCTACTTGGTTGAAGTACAGCAAAGGCAGAGCGCGGCTAGTGGTCTGCTCCAAACAGCCATAGGGATAGCGGTCCAGTTGCGCCAACAGGTCTGAGACATTGAGATTGGGTCGGCTGCTAAAGCTCAGTTTGGCTTGGCCGGTACCAGGCAAATACTCGCTCAGCAACTCGTTGCCGACTCGCAGTGATTCGCCCGGATTCAGCCGCTTGGCAGTGCGGGCAGTGGCAATGGTCTGTGCTGGGCGCACGCCGATTTCCGATTCCCGCACCAGTTGGAACCCATTTGGTCCATCCAGATGCAAGCGCACTTGCCCGACGCCGGGTTTCAGTCCGCGCAGAATAAAAGTCCGGCTCTCGGAATTTTGCGTGGCGGAACTGGCGACCGCGAACGTGAAAGCGGCCGGTTCGGTCACCGCCACCGCTCCGTCAGCGCTGAGCCGGATGTGGTAGTCGCCGGGCGGAGCGTTCAGACTTTGCACGGTGACGGTCACCCGGCTCTCGTCCTCTGGCGCCAGGAAGCGCGGCAGATAAACTCGCGCGACCAACGGATCGCGCACCAACGGTGCGACCTCCGCCCGCCCGACCCGATTGCGGTCCCAGGCTATTGCCATCAGCCGCAGTTGACCGTTGAAATCCGGCAAGGCTAGCGGAATGCTGGCTTTGCCGTTGGCATCCAGCGCCACCGGGCCGGAAAACAGCGCCAGCGTTTTCACGGTGCGCACGCCCGAGGCATCCAGTTGCCGGCTGTCGGCATCGCCACCGACCTTGAGCTGTCCTGGTCGCCCGCCGGTCTCGATCAACTTGCCGTATAGATCGAGCAGTTGCATCCCTAACCGGCGTTTGCCGAGAAGGTATTTCACGGGGTCCGGAGTGAGAAAGTCCGTCAGTTGCAGGATGCCCTCGTCCACGGCGGCGACCGTGACGTAGGCCGGCTGGCCGGCGTCCAGTCCAGTGACCGTGACCGGCACTTCCACGGTCTGGCGCGGCGTCCACTCGTTCGGAGTATTCAGCGCGATACTCAAGGTACGCGGCGCGGGGTCTAGTCCCACCCAAGCGACGCCGATGGCTCGGCCCGGCCCGCGCTGAGCCGCGCCATCCGCCGGCCGGAAGGCGGTGGCGGCAATGTAAACGCCTGGCCCCCACTCGGCGGGAATCGGCAATTCCACCGTCGCGCCGTCCGCTGGGGCGCTGACCGTCTTGCTCAGCCACAACCGATCGCCGACCACGTTCAACAACACTTCGCCGGCGAACGGCGCCCGGACGAAGACCTTGGCGGTTTGGCCAGCCTGATAGCGCGGCTGATCCAGCGTTACCTTCATCTGATCGGGCGTGTCGTCCTCGCTGGGGCTTTCGAACCAGCCGGCGGTGAAGCGCACGCTGGAGGCGACACCGGTATTTGGATCGAGCACGTCCAGCCGATAATGCCCCCAGTCCAGCCCGCGCTGGGTCACCAACCCCGGTTGTCCGGCGGCGAGGTTAAGGGTCTGGCTGGTCACCGGTGCGCTGTCGCGGACCACCAGTTTGTAGTTCCAGCGACCGTCATCGTGATACCAGTAGTATTGATACTCTTCACGAACCAGATCGGCGCGCAATCCGCTTTTAGCCTGCGGCTGACCCAGCGGGTCGAGCGCGATCACGTCGAATGCTGCTTCCTGGCCGGTCTTCACGCCGTCGTCGCCGAAGCGCGGCTTGATGCCGATCACGAACGGCTGGGCGCGATAGGGCAGATTCAGGCTGCGCGTCACCGGCCGACCGCCCGGCTCGAACAGCGACACCCGTACCCGCGCCTGCAATGGCCGTGTCGTGTCGGGGATTTCGTTCAAAGTCACCTGCGCTTGGGCTTTACCTTGGGCGTCGGTGCCGGCCAGGGCCACCGGGAAGCGCTGGACGGTCCAGCTGTCCTGCGCCAACCCAAAGCGGTAACCGGGGAAAGCCGGGTAGGGATTCGGGTCTTCGCCCAGAACGATCTCGGCCTCCGCCTTCAAGTTAGCCGCCGGAGCGCCGTACAGAAAGCGACCGTTGATATCGACCACCGCCGGTTTGCCCGGTCTCAACGCCGGAGCGGCCGAATTCAATTCCAGCTTCAACCGTTGCGGTACGAAATCCTCGACCTGGAAACTGATCTGGCCGACCGGTTCCCCCTTGGGATCGGTGTACGCCTTGACTGTCCAGCTTCCGGTACGAGCGTTCAACGCCAACGGCAGGCGAGCGTGATAACCACCGAGCGCCGGGTTCGTCGGGCGCAATTGCGCGGCTTCCACCTCGTCGGGACGGAAGGCTTTTAGCGTCAGCGGCGTATCTGGCTGAGCGTAGCCTCGACTGTCGCGAACCAGCGCCATCAATTCCACCGTCTCGCCGGGACGGTAGATGCCGCGCTCGGTATAGAGAAAAGCATCCACCGGCCCCGGCGCGGCGCGACCTTCGACACCTCGGTCGCTGAGATCGAAAGCCGGTTTGGTCAGATCGAGGAAGTTGTAATCGCCGTTGCCGAACGCCATCAACGCCGCCGGTTCGCGACCACCGTCGCCGCGCAACAGGCCCGGATCGAAGCGGACGTAACCCTTGTCGTCGGTGGCGGCCTTGCCCAATTCACCGTTATTGCTGGCGTACAACCGCAATTCCAGCTTGGCGATGGGCTTGGCCGTGGCCAGCGAGCGTGCGAAGACGTGAAACCCGTCGTTGCCGCGCAGAGTGAACAAGCCGATGTCGGAGACCACCAGCCATTGCGTGGCCCGATCTTCGTAGCTGTCCGGGTCTTCCTTGGTCGGTTCGGCAGCCGCGATGTAGATGCCCGGCTGCGGGTCGCGCAGAATCTGGTCGATCGGAATCGCGGTCGTGACTTCTTGATTGCGCTCGCCGCTGGCCAGTGTCAGGGTTCCTTCCCAGATCAATTCGCCAGAACGCTGGGCGACATTATTGAGATCGTTACCGTCCAACAAGTTGGTGATGCGGCGGTTTTCGATTTGTTGCAACAGATTGCGATCGTTGATGCGTAGCACCCGCAGTCGCGCCGCATCGAGATTGACGCTGATCAGCGGCAACTGCTGGCCGCCGGCTTTTGGCAATACGTAGGCCGTGCCGCGAAAGCCCAGGGTTGGCTTGCGATCTTCCACCTTCGCGGTGAAATCCTGACTCGTTCGGGTTTTCTCGCCGGTCGCCGATGGAATGCCGGCCCGTGCCTTGATGGCGTAGCTCTGACCGTGAGTGACACCCTCCACGCAAAGCTTCGATCCGTTGGCACTGACCACCGACTGAATGGTCGGTTGGACGACCAGATAATCCTCGTAGTGAACTTGTCGGCCCTTGGCGAGGTCATCCGAGAACTTGAGGCAGATTTTCGGAGTCGCGCTGTCCGATTCGACCTCGACGCCCTTGATCTGGAAAGCGTTGGCGTCCACCAATTCCTGGTAGCGTTTGGCGACGCGGGGGTTGTCCTCCAGTTCCAACGCTTCGCGAAATGCAGCGATGGCTTTTTTGGGCTCTTTGTCGCGATCGTACAATTCGCCCAACCGGAACAGGGCGCGGGCACGCTCGTAGGGAGCGCGCGCCGCTTGAAAAGCGTTCCAAGCGGCTTGCAGGGTTCGTTCCTGGGCGCGCTTGCGTCCTTCCTCGTCGCTCTTGCCCGATTCCGCCATCTTGGTTTGCCACGTCTGGCTGAGAGCCAGCCACGTTGCGGTCTGGTCGGCGCCGGCGATGAGGGCGGTTTCGTAGCTGGCGATAGCCGCCGTCCAATTTTTCTGCCGCGCCTGCTGCTCGGCCTGTTGTAGCAGTGTGGCGGTCGGTTGGCCGCTCGCATCGCGGCCGTCGCGAATCGATTGCAGATATTGGGCTGCCGGTATAGCGAGCGATACATCGTCGAACGCACGGGCGCCGACGGATAGCAGCAACGCCAGCAGGGCGAACAGATGGGGCAGGCGACGCATCGTGGATTCCTCGGGCTACGGGTTGCGAGGGGAGCAGGGTCGACCGGCGAGATTCGGCCGATGCCCAGCGTACTATAACTGTTGATGATAGCCGGTTCCGGCTTGATCGGGTGGCGCGTGCTGGGAGCGATGCATGTACCATGGCGAAAAATGGTCTGTTATGAAAAAATATAGGCACTTAATTTCAACATATCGGTTCAAACGTGATCGACTCGGAGGGTTATCGGCTTAACGTTGGCATCATCCTGTGCAATCAACAAGGGCGTCTATTCTGGGCAAAGCGGATTGGGCAACGATCCTGGCAGTTTCCCCAGGGGGGCATCCAGCGGGATGAATCGCCCCAGCAGGCCATGTTTCGCGAACTGGCCGAAGAGGTGGGTTTGCGGCCGGAACATGTGGAGGTGATCGGCTGCACCAAAGGCTGGCTGCGTTATCGCTTACCTAAACGGCTCGTGCGACAAGGAAATAAACCGACCTGTATCGGCCAGAAGCAAGTCTGGTTTTTGCTGCGGATGCTGGGTAACGAAGAATCGGTGCGGTTGGATTTATCGGAGCGCCCTGAATTCGATCATTGGCAGTGGGTGGATTACTGGTATCCGTTGCGCGCTGTGGTCTGGTTCAAACGGCAGGTCTACTGGCGGGCGCTGCGCGAGTTAGCACCTTTGCTATTTTCAAGCTACCGGCCACGATTGCCATCGACCCGCGACCCTGTCGGGTTTCATTCGGTAGAATTGAAAGGCGGTCTTGCACGGCGCAAACAGCCGACACCGTCCGCGCCGGCGCGTTATTCGGCCTCGGTCACCCCGGCGACTGCCACGGTCCGGCCTTCGGAATCAGTTCGCTTGGCGAACGCAACCCCACATCTGGTGGTCGTACCGTTGCAACGCGTCGAAACCCACCAGCATCCCGTCATCACGCGCATGGTCGTATCAGCACGGCGCTTCGGGGAAGCGGATTCGACTCCTGTTGGGCCCGTGTTAGAACAAGCTGGCGCTATCGCCGCTCTGGAGGAAGGTCGGACGTCGCATTCGACGGCGTCGAACCCACGTCATTGGTCGCGACGTTGATCGTTACCGCTTCGCTGCCTGCCGTTTGTTGAGAGGGACCGTTTATATGCTGGATACCCTACGGCGTATTGTACAGGACATCAATTCCGCCCGCGGCCCGAGCGAAGCTTTCAATCTGATCGTCGCCGAGGTCAAAGCCGCCATCCACACCGATGTTTGTTCGGTTTACATGGCCGATTACAGTCGCGGCGAACTGGTGTTGATGGCAACGGATGGCCTGCGTCCCGGCGCGGTCGGCAAGGTACGGCTGAAATTCGGGCAGGGGCTGACCGGGTTGGCCGCCAGTCGAGCCGAGCCGATCAACGTCGAAAACGCGCCTGCTCACCCTGCGTTTCGTTACATCGCCGCCACAGGTGAGTCCCCCTTCCACGGTTTCATCGGCGTACCGATTATCCGCCGACGCCGAGTGCTAGGCGTATTGGTGGCCCAGCAGCGCCAGCAGCGCAAGTACACCGCCGATGAAGAATCATTTTTGGTGACACTCGCCGCGCAGCTGGCGGGTTGCATCAACCAAGCAGAAGTCCGCCAGGTGCTGGAACGCCTCAGCGATGATGCGCTGTCGGGAACATTGTTCCTAGAAGGGGTAGCCAGCGCGCGTGGCTTGGCGCTGGGCGAGGCGGTGGTCGTGTTCCCGGCCGCCGCGCTCGATCGGGTGCCGGATAAGGATATCTCCGACCCGGAAACCGAAGCGACCCGCTTTCGACAGGCGGTGGCGGCGGAACTGGCCGAGCTGCAACGCCTCAGCGAGCGAATGCGCTTGTTGTTATCGGCGGGGGATCGGGCATTGCTGGATGCGTACGCCCTGCTATTGGGCAGCGACAGCCTGGTCAATGGCACTCTGGAGCGAATTTACGCGGGTAACTGGGCACCCGGCGCGTTGCGGGCCACCGTGCTTGAATACGCCGATATCTTCACGGAGATGGACGATCCCTATCTCCGGGAACGCTCCACCGATATTCTCGATCTCGGACAGCGATTGTTGAATCGGTTGCAGGTGGAACAGGCAACCGCTCGCCAGTATCCCGACAACACCATTTTGATGGGCGAGGAGATCAGCGTTTCGCAATTGCTCGACGTACCGCCCGAGAAGCTCAAAGGCTTGGTTTCGGTGCGTGGCACTGGCACGTCTCACGTCGCCCTGCTGGCGCGCGGGCTGGAAATTCCGGCGGTTTTTGGGGTCAGCAACCTGCCACCGGGCCGGTTGAACGGTCGCGAGGTGGTGGTAGACGGCTATACGATGCGGGCCTGCATCCAACCCAGCCCCGCGCTGCGCCAGGAATATGTAAAGCTGATCGCCGAGGAAGCCGAGATATCGCGAGGCTTGCAGCACCTGCGCGATTTGCCGGCGGAAACGCTGGATGGCCACCGGCTAGAGCTGCACGCGAATTCCGGGTTGTTCGCCGATATCGCCGCCGCACGCAATAGTGGAGTGGATGGCGTCGGCTTGTATCGCTCGGAACTGCATTTTTTTCTGCGCGACCACTTTCCGGGCGAGGAGGAGCAAGCCATTATCTACAGTCGGGTGCTGCGGATCATGGATCCGCAGCCCGTCGTGCTACGCACCCTGGACGTGGGTGGCGACAAGCCTTTGCCGTATTTCCCGATCACCGAGCAGAACCCGTTTCTGGGTTGGCGGGGCATCCGCATCAGTCTGGATCAGCCCGACCTGTTCAAAACCCAGTTGCGGGCAATGCTGCGAGCCGGGGCGATCTATTCCAATTTATCCATTCTGTTTCCCATGATCGGCAGTGTCGGCGAATTGAGAGATGCATTGGCGCTGTTGCGCTGCGCCGAGGCTGAACTGTTAGAAGAGGGCATTCAGGTCAAAACGCCGCGTGTCGGCATCATGGTGGAAATACCCTCAGCGGTCTATCAGATCGATGCCCTGATTAGAATGGTGGATTTTGCCTCTATCGGTAGCAACGATCTCACTCAATATCTCCTGGCGGTGGACCGCAACAATGACCGGGTCGCCAAGCTGTACGATCCGCTGCATCCGGCCGTGTTGGCAGCCATCCACCACGTCGTCGAGCGGTGCCGGGCTGCCGGCCGGCCGGTGGGTATCTGCGGTGAGATGGCGGGCGATCCAGCCGCGGCTCTGCTGTTATTGGCGATGGGCGCGGACAGCTTCAGCATGAACCTGGGTAGCGTACTCAAGATCAAATGGATGATCCGTAGCATTCCGTACGCCGCTGCCCAGGAGTTATTGACTGAAGTCAGTGCCTTCGACAATGCCGCCGCTATCCGCGAGCGCGCCAATGCGTTCCTCGATCAGAAAGGCTTGAACGGATTGCTGCGAGTCGGGAAGTAGGGCAGCCCAATACAAATCGATCGCCGCGCAAACGCGTTGCGAGGGCGGGTTTCGGCTGTCAGCAGTGCCTTTCCTTAGGATTGACGTCCGAACGACTCGAGATCGCTCATCGCTTCGGCATGCACCGTTTCCAGCTCCGCTAGCAATTCCTCGCCAACCGCGCCCTGTTCAAGCAGGGTTTGCTCGATCACTCGCGCCACGGCTTGTAACCGGTTCGCGCCCACCGTACTGGCAGTGGATTTCAAAGTGTGAGCCAGTCGCCGACCCAACTCGACGTCGCCTGTCGCCAAAGCGGCCCGAATTTGATGGGGAGTCTCCGCTTCGGTCCGACGAAAAAGGTCGACAACCCGCTTAAACAATGCCTCATCGTCGCCCAGCCGACCGAGCGCGGCGCTGATATCCAATCCCGGAGGCAGAGATTCCGGTTTCGGTTGTGGATCGATGGCTGATACCGTTGACGCGGAGAGCAACAAGGCATTATCGGCGGATTGTGCAATAGGATTGGTAAGCCATTTTCCGAGTTTAGAGAACAATTCGTCTATCTTGATGGGCTTACCAACATGGTCGTTCATCCCGGCCGCAATGCACCGATCGATATCGGTCTGAAATACGTTGGCTGTCAACGCAATGATCGGCGTATTGGTAAGACGCGGGATTTGGCGTAGTTCTCGGGTGGCCCGAAGGCCGTCCATGATGGGCATTTGCAGATCCATCAACACCACATCGAACGATTGTCGCTGGGCTATCTGGATGGCTTCCAGGCCATTCTGGACAATGACGACATCCACACCGACCTTTGCCAGGAATCCTCGGACGACTTGCTGGTTTAATGGGTTATCTTCAGCAACGAGTATCCGCGCCCCGTGCAAACGAGCAAATTCGAGTCGAGGCATAGAACGGCGCGAGTCGGTTTCGGCTTGAATCGGTGTGGTGCACTCTTTTCCTCGGGCGAACGGCGCGGAAAAATGGAACGTGCTCCCCTTCCCATACTCGCTTTCGGCACTGATCTCGCCGTCCATCAATGCCGCTAACCGCCTCGAAATTGCCAAACCCAGCCCGGTCCCACCGAATTTCCGGGTTGTCGAGGAATCCGCTTGTGAGAAAGCTCTAAATAGCTGTTTTTGCTGTTCCGGCGTCAAGCCGATGCCTGTGTCACGGACCGAACAGTGTAGCGTCACCTTATCGCCGACCTCCTTAAGGACACCGACGCTCACCGTCACACTGCCGCGCTGGGTAAACTTGACGGCGTTATTCGCTAAATTCATCAGTACTTGTTCGAGCCGCAGCGGATCGCCCCGCAATCGCCTCGGTGCTTCCGGGGCAATCACGACATTGAAATTGAGCTGTTTCTCGTTGGCTTGCGCACCGATGATACTACCCAGCCGGTTGATGACTTGGTACAGATCGAAATCCACATTTTCCAGGGCGATCTTGCCGGCTTCGATCTTGGAAAAATCGAGAATGTCGTTGAGGATGTTCAACAGCAGCTCGGCGGAATCGTTGATTTTGGCCAGATATTCGCGCTGTTGTTTCGGGGACGCGTCCAGCCCCAAACGAGTCAATCCGAGAATCGCGTTCATCGGCGTGCGGATTTCGTGGCTCATGTTAGCCAAAAACTCGCTTTTGGCCTGATTGGCTAAATCCGCCTCGTATTTGGCCGCCAAAGCGGTTTCTCGCGACTCGGTAAGTCCTTTGACAAGTGACTCGTTTTCGAAACGCAAGCGCTGGCTATCCGCAATATTGAGTCGATACTGTTCGGCACTGACGGCTAAGGCATACAGTTGGAGGAGGGCCGTAATCGCAATGATCGAATAAATCAATCCGCCCTTTAAAAAGAACAAGATACTCATCGGCAGCAGGATCGCCCCGGCAAAGAGCAGAAACGCACCCCGTACCGGCGCTTGCAGGGGCATCGCGCCCGAACACATGCCCAACAGAATGAGGCAGAAGAAAATTTCGCGGTTGGGATCCGCCACGGGATACAACCAAACCCCGCCACCACCCCATATGACTCCGGAAAGCAAGGCGCTGAACTGGGCCCAACGTTCCCAGATCAAGGCTTCGAACACCGTTCCAGTACGATCCAATCGAGAGAATCGATCGCTCAACTCCAGCCTCAAACAAATGGCAATGGCCATTAAAACAACCCAAACGAGCAAGCGAGATCGTTCCGCAATAGGCCAAAGCACGATGGTTGTCAGCCCCCCCGTCAGTACGGTCATGGCTTGGCTAACTGGCGTGCTGCGATGAAACAGTCGTAGCTGCTCCAATGCGATACGGTTTGGGGTAGCGTTGGCTTCGTGGATTTCGGGCTGTGTCAAAAAGCTGTTCCTTTGGGGGTCGCGAGTCAAACACGGTCGCAGTTCTTTCACGAAATAAAAGTTTACCAAAGCCAGGGAGCTAAACGACGCAGCGACCAGCTTCCGCACGCCGAAATCTCGTTGTGGTTTGGCAACTTTCGCAAAATGCCCAGACCGCCGACTGCGAAAATTGCTGGTATCATCCCGCTTCCCCGCCTGACCCAGGAGACCCCCCGCGATGCTGCGTTTTCGTGGAAGCCCCGCTCTGTCGCCGTTTCGTTTGGAGAAGCTGCTGGCCGCGCTGCGACAGCGGGTTCCGGTCATCACCGCCGTTCATGCCGAATTTGCCCATTTTCTGGATGGCATGCTGAGCGTATACGACCGTGAAGTATTGGATCGGCTGCTTCGGTACGGTCCTGCCACCCCACCGCGCGATGCCAGCAGCGGGCCGGTGTTCCTGGTCATTCCCCGCCCCGGCACCATCTCGCCCTGGTCGTCCAAGGCGACCGACATCGCCCGCAATTGCGGTCTGCGACGAGTTCGCCGCATCGAGCGTGGCATCGCGTACTACCTGGAGTCCCATCGGCCGCTGACCGACGGCGAGCTGACCGAACTTAAGCCATTGTTGCACGACCGGATGACCGAGACGGTGTTAGGGCCGAACGATGACCCCGCCGCGCTGTTCGCCCAAGCGGAACCGGCACCGCTGGCGGCCGTGGACGTACTCGGAAACGGACGAGAGGCGCTGACCACCGCCAATCGTGAACTGGGGTTGGCGCTGTCGGACGATGAAATCGATTATTTGCTGGACAGTTTCACCCAGTTGGAACGCAATCCGACCGATGTTGAATTGATGATGTTCGCGCAAGCGAACTCCGAGCACTGCCGGCACAAAATTTTTAACGCGGATTGGATCATCGACGGCGAGGCGCAAGATCGCTCGCTGTTCGCGATGATCCGCAACACCCACGAACGCCACCCCGATAACGTGCTGTCCGCCTACCGGGACAATGCGGCGGTGATGACGGGTTTTCCCGCCGGGCGCTTCTTTCCCGATCCCGCCGATGGCCAGTACCGCTATCACTCGGAAGCGGTCCACATCCTGATGAAAGTGGAGACCCACAACCACCCGACCGCGATCTCGCCGTTTCCTGGCGCGGCGACCGGCTCCGGCGGCGAAATCCGCGATGAAGGCGCGACCGGACGCGGCGCCAAACCGAAGGCAGGGCTTTGTGGATTCTCGGTCTCTCACCTCCGGATTCCCGATTTCGTCCAGCCGTGGGAGCGCGACTACGGCAAACCGGGCCGCATCGTCTCGGGGCTGGATATCATGCTGGAAGGCCCCATCGGCGCGGCGGCGTTCAACAACGAGTTCGGCCGCCCCAATCTGGCCGGTTATTTCCGCACCTTCGAGGAGGACGGTCCCGATGGCCAGCGGCGCGGTTATCACAAGCCGATCATGATCGCCGGCGGGTTGGGCAACGTTCGCGAATCCCACGTCCACAAGGCCGAACTGCCGCCGGGAACCGCCATCGTCGTCTTGGGCGGACCGGCGATGCTGATCGGTTTGGGCGGTGGGGCCGCATCCAGCATGGCCACCGGCAGCTCGCACGAGGATTTGGATTTCGCTTCGGTGCAACGCGGCAACCCGGAAATTCAACGGCGTGCCCAGGAAGTCATCGACCGTTGCGTGGCGCTGGGTGATGCCAATCCCATTCTGTCGATTCACGATGTCGGCGCGGGTGGCCTGTCCAACGCCGTGCCGGAAATCGTCCACGGCGCGGACCGAGGCGGCCGTTTCGAGTTGCGCGAAGTGCCAAACGCCGATCCCGGCATGTCGCCGATGCAGATTTGGTGCAACGAGGCGCAGGAACGCTATGTGCTGGCTATCGCCGCCGAGGGTTTGGAAACGTTCAAAACGCTGTGCGAGCGGGAACGCTGCCCTTACGCGGTGGTCGGTGTGGCGACCGAGGAACCGGATCTGGTGGTCGATGATCGGCAGTTCGCCAACCGGCCGGTCGATTTACCGATGAATGTGCTGTTCGGCAAGCCGCCGAAGATGTTGCGCGATGTCGGTCACGCAGCCGTCGAATCCCAACCGCTCGATTTAAGCGGCATCGATCTCGCCGAAGCCGTGGCGCGGGTGCTGCGGTTTCCGGCAGTGGCCGACAAGAGTTTTCTCATCACCATCGGCGACCGCACCGTGACTGGTTTGGTTTGCCGCGACCAAATGGCCGGACCGTGGCAAGTGCCGGTCAGCGACGTCGCAGTCACCGCCACCAGTTTCGACGTATACACCGGCGAAGCGATGGCGATGGGCGAACGGGCGCCGCTGGCGCTGCTCGATGCCCCGGCCTCCGGGCGAATGGCGGTCGGTGAGGCATTGACCAATATCGCCGCCGCGCGTATCACCCAGTTGAGCGACGTGAAGCTGTCGGCTAACTGGATGGCAGCGGCTGGTCATCCTGGCGAGGACGCCAAGCTGTTCGATACCGTGCGGGCGGTTGGCATGGAGCTCTGTCCCGCGTTGGGGATCGCCATCCCGGTCGGCAAAGATTCGATGTCGATGAAAACGGTTTGGGAAGAGAACGGCGCGCGCAAGAGTGTGGTAGGACCCTTATCGTTGATCGTGTCCGCTTTCGCGCCAGTGTTGGACGTGCGTCAAACCTTGACGCCACAGTTGCGGACGGATTGCGGCGATACCGATCTGATTTTGGTCGATCTCGGTCGCGGTCGGAATCGGTTAGGCGGTTCGGCGCTGGCGCAGGTTTATAACCAGTTGGGCGATAGCGTTCCCGATGTCGATGCGCCCAAAGATTTGCAAGCCCTGTTCGGAACGATTCAGGAACTCAACGCGGCAGGTCGCTTGCTGGCCTATCACGACCGTTCCGATGGCGGGCTGCTGGCGACACTGGCAGAAATGATGTTCGCGGGCGGCTGCGGCATGACGGTGTTGCTGGACGACCTGGGCGGAGATCCGCTAGCCGCATTGTTCGCCGAGGAGCTGGGCGCAGTGTTGCAAGTGCGGGTGGCGGACCGGAATGCCGTGCTGGGACTTTTAGCTGCTGTCGGGCTGGGCGAATGCAGCCACGTCATCGGCACTCCGAACAGCGAGGATCGATTGATCCTGCGCTTCGGCGGTGAAACCGCGTTCTTGGCTACCCGCGCCGAACTGCGCCGGCCGTGGTCGGAAACCAGCTACCGGATGCAGGCGTTGCGCGATCATCCCGATTGCGCCCGCGAGGCGTTCGACGCCGCTTGCGATCCGACCGATCCAGGATTGAACGTCCAGTTGAGCTTCGATCCCGCCGAAGGTTTGGCGACGCCGCTCGTTGCCGTCGGAGCGCGTCCGCGCGTGGCGATCCTGCGCGAGCAGGGCGTCAACGGTCAGGTGGAAATGGCGGCGGCGTTCGACCGGGCCGGCTTCGCGGCAGTGGACGTGCACATGAGCGATATCATCGCTGGGCGGATCACGCTGGCCGATTTCCACGGCATCGCGGCCTGTGGCGGCTTCTCCTACGGTGACGTGCTGGGCGCGGGGGAGGGCTGGGCCAAGTCGATTCTGTTCAATTCGCGCGCCCGTGACGAGTTTGCGGCGTTCTTCGCCCGATCCGACAGTTTCGGTTTGGGAATCTGCAACGGCTGTCAAATGTTGTCTAACCTGCATGAGCTGATCGTCGGAACCGAGTTGTGGCCGCGCTTCGTGCGCAATCGAGTCGAACAATTCGAGGCGCGGCTGTGTTTGGTCGAAGTGCTGCCGTCGCCGTCGCTGTTTCTACAAGGAATGGAAGGATCGCGGTTACCGATTGCGGTCGCGCACGGCGAAGGTCGGGCCGAGTTTCGCGATGCAAACGGACCGGACGCGGCGCTGGCGGCCGGAGTTGTGACGCTGCGGTTCGTGGACAATTTCGGGCGACCGGCGGAGAGTTATCCGGCCAATCCCAATGGTTCGCCGAGCGGCATCACCGGTTTGACCAGCCGTGATGGGCGTTTCACGATCTTGATGCCGCATCCGGAACGGGTGTTCCGCACGGTGCAGTATTCCTGGCATCCCGACGGTTGGGGCGAAGATGGGCCGTGGCTGCGGCTGTTCCGCAACGCCCGGCGGTGGGTGGGGTGAGTTAGAGACCCTGCCGCCAATCCGGACGGTCGGCTAGACTTGAAATGGTGTCTACCCACGCTCGAAGGAGAACATCATGCCTAAAGCGATCCGCATTCACGAATACGGCGGTCCCGAAGTGCTGCGCTGGGAAGAGGTCGAAGTGGGCGATCCCGGTCCCGGCCAGCTTCGAGTGCGCCATGCCGCCGTCGGACTGAACTACATCGACGTTTATCACCGCACCGGTCTGTATCCCTTGCCATCGCTGCCTTGGACGCTGGGCATGGAAGGCGCCGGCCAGGTCGAGGCAGTCGGCGAGGGTGTCACCGAATTCAAGGTCGGCGACCGGGTGGCGTATGCCAGCCCGCCGGTCGGTGCCTATGCCGAAGTCCGGCTGATTCCCGCCGACCGGGTGGTGGCTTTGCCCGACACCATCGACGATCGAACCGCCGCTGCCATGATGTTGCAGGGAATGACCGCGCAATACCTGCTGCGACGTACCTATCGGGTGCGACCTGGCGATGCGATCTTGCTGCACGCTGCCGCCGGCGGCGTCGGGCTGATCGCCAGCCAGTGGGCGCGGGATCTGGGTGCGACCGTGATCGGCACGGTGGGCAGCGACGACAAAGCCGAGCTGGCTCGTGCGCACGGCTGCCACCATGTCATCGTCTACAGCCGCGAGAATTTCGCCGAGCGGGTGCGCGAGATCACCGGCGGGCAGGGTGTGGCGGTGGTCTATGATTCGGTCGGTCAAGCCACCTTCATGGGTTCGCTAGACTGTTTGCGCCCATTGGGCACGATGGTCAGCTTCGGCAACGCTTCGGGTCCAGTGCCACCGTTCGAGCCGGGAATTTTGGCGGCCAAGGGCTCGCTGTTCCTGACCCGGCCCAGCCTGATGCACTACACCGCCAAGCGTGCGGACTTGGTGGCCAGCGCTGCCGAACTGTTCGAAGTGGTCGGCAACGGCGTGGTCAAGATTGAAGTCCGGCAAACTTATCCGCTGGCGGAGACCGCCCAGGCGCACCGCGATCTGGAAGCGCGCCAGACGACGGGCTCCACCGTATTGTTGCCCTGAGGAGTAACCGAGCGGTCGGAGCAAAGTGATGGTCCGGCACTATAACGATGCGGCGAGCCACAGGAGGATGTGCCTCTTGCGCTGGCTGTTTTCGCTGCTCGGGCTGCTGCTCTGGCCAGCTAGCTTCGGGTCGGCGGCGCAAGGACCGGCACAGCCAACGGGTTTGGCGCTGCTGTTGGAAGCACGGGGGGTGATCGGGCCCGCCAGCCGCGACTTCATTTTGCGCGGTCTGGAACAGGCGCGGTCGCGCCGAGCGACGGTCGTCATCCTCAAGCTGGACACGCCGGGCGGCCTAGACCATTCGATGCGCGATATTATCCAGGCGATTCTGGCTTCGCCGGTGCCGGTGCTCGGTTACGTCGCTCCTGAAGGTGCCCGCGCCGCCAGCGCCGGCACCTATATCCTGTACGCTTGCCATATTGCCGCGATGGCACCCGCCACCAATCTCGGCGCGGCCACGCCGGTGCAAATCGGCGGCTTGCCCTTGCCAACTCGCCCGCCCGCCGATGATCGACTTGGCGATTCGTCCGCGCCAAAACCAGCCGAACCGCCCGCCGCCAAACCCGACGCCTCTCCTGCGCCAGCGGCGACTGGCGACATGGAGCGCAAGCTGATCAACGACGCCCGTGCCTATATCCGTTCCCTGGCGCAACTGCGCGGCCGTAACGCCGATTGGGCCGAGCAGGCTGTAACCGAGGCGGCCAGCCTCAGCGCCCAAGATGCCCTGCAAAGAGGCGTCATCGACCTGGTCGCGGTGGATACAGCCGATCTGCTCCAACAAGCCGACGGTCGGTCGGTGCATATCCTCGGCGAAAAACGGTTGCTGACGACGCGGGGACTCGCCATCGAAAGCCTCGCTCCGGACTGGCGCAACCGGCTCTTGGCGCTGATCGCGCATCCGACGGTCGCTTACATGCTGTTACTGATAGGCATTTATGGCCTGTTCCTCGAACTGTCCAATCCGGGTGTGGCGTTGCCAGGGGTATTGGGGGGCATTTGCCTGCTGCTTGCCTTGTTCGCTTTTCAGGTCTTGCCGGTCAACGCCACGGGTCTGGCACTGTTGCTGCTCGGCTTGGCATTCATGGTGGCCGAAGCTTTTGTACCCAGTTTCGGCGCGCTGGGAGTAGGGGGCATCGCGGCATTTATCGCCGGCTCGCTGCTGCTGTGGGATGAGACTGGTCCCGGTTACCAAATCCCCCTTGGCCTTATCCTGGGTTTCGCGCTGGCCAGTGCGGCGATGTTGATCGGCCTGACGACGCTGCTGATGCGTCAGCGCCGCCGCCCAACGGTCAGTGGGGCGGAAGAGATGCTCGGCGCAACGGGTACGGTCATGGGCGACGACTCCAGCAGGGCATGGGTGCATGGCGAATCCTGGCGAATCCGTGCCGACCGACCTTTGCGGGCCGGCGAGCGAGTCCGGGTCGCCGGTCGCGACGGTCTGACGCTATGGGTGCAATCGCTGGATCGAGAGAAGGAGTAATCACTAATGATCATTTTCAATCCTGTATTCGTCGCGCTGTTGGTTCTGCTACTACTGGTGCTCGCCTCGATCAAAGTCCTATACGAATACGAGCGTGGCGTGGTGTTCCTGCTCGGCCGTTTTCAAGCGGTCAAGGGGCCGGGGCTGATCCTCGTCATCCCCGTCATCCAGCAAATGAAACGGGTCGATCTGCGCACAGTCGTCATGGATGTTCCCAGTCAGGAAGTGATTTCCCGGGATAACGTTTCGGTCAAGGTCAACGCCGTGATTTACTGCCGGGTCATCGATCCCCAACGGGCGATCATTCAGGTCGAGGACTACTACAACGCCACCAGCCAACTGGCGCAGACTACCCTACGCTCCGTGCTGGGCCAGCACGAGCTGGATGAGATGTTGGCGGGGCGGGATGAACTGAACCGGGACATTCAAAATATTCTGGATTCCGAGACCGACGTGTGGGGCATCAAAGTATCGAATGTGGAAATCAAGCGGGTAGATCTTGATGAGAGCATGGTGCGCGCAATCGCCCGGCAGGCCGAGGCCGAACGCGAACGGCGGGCCAAGGTGATCAATGCCGAGGGAGAATTCCAAGCCGCCGAGCGAATTCGGCAGGCTGCCGAAATCATCGCCTCTCAGCCGCAAGCCTTGCAGCTGCGCTACTTGCAGACGCTCAACGACATCGGCATACAGAACAACACCACGGTAGTATTTCCGGTTCCACTGGATTTGTTCGAGCCGTTGCTGGAAACGCGGCGGCGCGGGTCGATGTAGCGTAAGTGCCCGCCAGACGAAGCACCGCTCAGCCGCGCCAATTCGACTATTGCCGGTTTTGCTGATTTTCCCGATCTTCCATCGGTGTTGCGGGCGGGTTAGGGCGGTTGCTTCGTGCCTGCGCCGTGGCTCTCAGTTGCCACTCAACGGTCTAACCCGTAACATTGCCTTTCCTTGAAACTGCGCTGGACGATAACCGCGCATTTCCTTTTCTCTCCTCTAGCCACCGCGACCCACCCAAACCCGTTGCTGGAATGAACGCCATGCGCAGCCACTATTGCGGCGAAGTCACCGAGACCCTGTTGGACCAAGATGTCACTCTCTGCGGTTGGGCACACCGCCGCCGCGATCATGGCGGTGTGATTTTTATCGACTTGCGCGACCGCGAGGGTCTGGTGCAGGTGGTGATCGACCCCGATGTACCGGAGGCTTTTACCAACGCCGAACGGGTCCGCAACGAATATGTCCTGCGTGTGGTCGGGCGGGTCCGCCGCCGCCCGGCCGGCACCGAGAACTCCAATCTGGCCACTGGCGCGGTGGAAGTGCTGGCCCGCGAAGTGGAAACCCTCAACCGCTCGGAGCCGCTGCCGTTCCAACTGGACGACGACGACACCTCCGAGGAAGTACGGCTGCGCTACCGCTATCTCGACCTGCGCCGGCCGATGATGCAGGAACGGCTACGGCTGCGCTCCCGGGTAATCAGCGCGCTGCGTCGATTCCTGGATCAGCATGGATTCATGGATATCGAAACGCCGATGCTGACCAAGGCCACGCCGGAGGGTGCCCGCGACTATTTGGTACCGAGCCGCACCCATCCCGGCAGTTTCTTCGCCTTGCCGCAGTCGCCGCAGTTATTCAAGCAATTGCTGATGATGGCCGGCATGGATCGCTACTATCAGGTGGCCCGCTGTTTCCGCGACGAGGACTTGCGCGCTGACCGCCAGCCTGAATTCACCCAGCTCGACATCGAGACTTCGTTCATGGATGAACAGGCGATCACCGATCTGATGGAGGAGATGATCCGCCGGATGTTCGCAGAAGTGCTCAATGTCGAATTGCCCAACCCGTTCCCGCGAATGCCTTACGAGACGGCAATGCGGCGCTACGGCTCGGACAAGCCGGATTTGCGCATTCCGCTGGAATTGACCGATCTGTCGGACTTGATGGCAAATGTGGACTTCAAGGTGTTCGCCACCGCCGCTCAAGATCCGAACGGTCGGGTCGCGGCGCTGCGGGTGCCGGATGGCGGCAAAATCCCGCGCCGCGAGATCGATGGCTATGCCGAGTTCGTCGGTCGCTATGGTGCCAAGGGTTTGGCCTACATCAAGGTGAACGACATCAGTGTGGGACGCAACGGCTTGCAGTCGCCCATCGTCAAGTTTCTGCCTGATGAAGTGCTGGCCAAAATCTTGACCCGTACCGGCGCGGAGAATGGCGATCTGATCTTTTTCGGCGCCGATTCCGCCAAGGTGGTCAATGATGCCCTGGGTGCACTGCGGCTACGGGTTGGCATGGATCTCGGCCTGGCGAGCGGCGAGTGGGCACCGCTATGGGTGGTCAACTTCCCGATGTTCGAATGGGACGAACAGGAAAAGCGCTGGAACGCCTTGCATCATCCCTTCACCGCGCCACGGGTGGATGATCCGGCCGAGGTGCGGGCCAATCCCAAACAGTGCCTATCGCGAGCCTACGACATGGTACTGAACGGTACCGAAATCGGCGGCGGTTCAGTGCGTATTCACCGCCAGGAGATGCAGAGCGCGGTGTTCGAGTTACTCGGCATCGGTTCCGAGGAAGCTCGTGCCAAGTTCGGTTTTCTGCTGGATGCGCTGAAGTGCGGCTGTCCGCCCCATGGAGGGCTGGCATTCGGTCTGGATCGGCTGGTGATGCTGATGGCGGGCGCCAAATCCATCCGCGAGGTGATGGCCTTCCCCAAGACCCAGACCGCCGCCTGTCCGCTGACCCAAGCACCGGCTCCCGTTACGGAAGCGCAGTTGCGCGATCTCAATATCCGCCTGCGCCGCACGCCTTAAAAGCCCCATACCCCTCGGCCGGCGGTTGCGGATGAAGCTTGCCGCGGCCGGTCGTTGTCGAGGGTCGACCTTTGAGACAAAGGCCAGCGATTAGTGCTCTTCCTCGGCCAGCGTCCTTTCGATGCGCCGATCCGGGATCAGTCACATCGCGGCCACGAGGACGTAGCCCGCTTGAGCGACGGATGCGTTCAAGAAAGCGACCGGAATGGCCACCACGTAAATCAGCACGGACAGATTGCCTTTGAAGTCCCGACCGATGGCGCGGGCCAGGGTTGACTGTACTCCCTCCGTAGCGATGATGGCGCGCTGCAACAGCCAGTACGCGACCGCTCCCATCAGCAAGGCTACCCCGTAGAGCGCCGTTGGCAAGGGCGCGAAATGGTTTTCGCCCATCCAGCCGGTGACGAAGGGAAACAACGACAGCCAGAACAACAAGTGCAGATTCGCCCACAAGACGCTTCCGCTGACTCGCCGCACCGCGTGAAGCAAGTGATGGTGGTTGTTCCAGTAAATCCCGACATAGATGAAACTCAACACGTAGCTCAAAAAGACAGACAGCAAAGGTTGTAGGGCCGCGAGGTCTTCGCCGTGCGGCACTTTCATCTCCAGCACCATGATGGTAATGATGATGGCCAAAACGCCATCGCTGAAAGCTTCGAGCCGATTCTTAGTCATAGCGTTGCGCGCCGACCTTCGCCAAGACTTGCCCGACATTGCTGGTATCAATGATGGAAATGTTCATACTTCGATGTTTTAAAAGGAATTGGAAAGATTACCCGATCCGGAAAACAAGCACTTCCATCGACCACACGGTCCGTTGCTTTTTCCGCGAGGGAGCCGACATTCTCGGGTAAGATTAAAAGAAAAAGTGGCGTAACCCTAAAAATTTTCAGGATCGAGCGGATTATTGTGATATACGGAATTTTTAGAGAGATTTTAGTCAAATAGCAACCGCTGCCAGCGACTGGGCTCCGCTCGCCCGAACGGACATGATCGATTCGCATCCCCCATCATTTGGCTATAAACGCCCCGAGTCGGTGTTGGTAGTGATCCACACCGTCACCGGTGAGGTGCTGGTCATGCTGCGCCGTCAGCCCCCCGATTTTTGGCAATCGGTAACGGGCAGCTTGCGCTGGGAAGAAGCCGATCCGCTGGATGCGGCGCGCCGGGAGCTTTACGAGGAAACTGGGCTGGACGATGCCGTAGAGGTCATCGACTGCAAGATCGTCAATCGCTTTCCGATCCTACCACCCTGGCGACATCGCTATCCACCCGATATCACTGAAAATATCGAACACGTCTTCCGAGTTCCGTTGCCGGAACGTCGGTCGATCATCCTAAATCCCACCGAACACGACCGATACGAATGGCTGCCGTGCGCCGCTGCCGCCGCTCGTGTCACCTCCTGGACCAATCGGGACGCCATTCTGCAACTATTATGAGAGCACTCTTGGCTCGTTTCGCCGGCCCAGTCATGGGCTTGGCGTTGTTTGCCGCTGCCTTGTGGGTTCTACATCAAGCACTGGACGAATATCGCTACCAGGATGTAGTCACCTATCTAAGACATCTACCGCATTCGCAATTAATGATGGCATTGCTCGCCACGGCCCTCAGCTATCTGGTTACCACCGGTTACGACTGGCTGGCGCTGCGCTATATCCGCCGGCCGCTACCTTGGCCCAAAGTCGGTTTTGCTGCCTTGCTCAGTTACGCCTTTAGCAATTCGGTCGGCCTGTCCGTGCTGACTTCCAGTTCGCTACGCTACCGACTCTATTCGAGCTGGGGCCTGACGGCGGTGGATATTGCCCGGATCATCGTGTTTACCACCTTGACCCTGTGGCTGGGCATTCTGACGGTCGGTGGCGCGGTGTTGGCGCTGAATCCGCTGGATCTGGGCAAGATCCCTTATCTGCCCTTGGACGGCCAGATGCTGGGATTGCTGATGTTGCTTCTGCCGGTGACCTATGTCTTGCTGGGTCTGCTGCGCCGCCAGCCGCTCGAACTGGGATCATGGCAACTCCCGATGATTCGTCCGCGCCTGGCCCTGCCACAACTGGCCGTGGGCGCGCTGGATTGGGTCATGGCCAGCATGGTGTTATACGCGCTGCTACCCGCGACGGCAGCGATCGGTTTCGGCCAGCTGTTGAGCGTGTTCCTGGTGGCTCAGATCGCCGGTCTCCTCAGCCATGTGCCGGGCGGGCTGGGAGTATTTGAGTCGCTGGTGCTGCTCCTGCTGCAAAATGACTTGCCGGCTACCGACTTGCTCGGCGCACTGCTGGCTTATCGATTGATTTACTACCTGCTGCCGCTGACGCTAGCAGCCATCGCGCTCGGTCTATACGAGTTGCGACATCACAAGGAAGGTGTGCTGTGGCTGCCACGAGCGATCGCTCCATGGGTACCCGCCCTATTGCCGCATGTGTTCGCGCTGCTGGCGCTGATCAGCGGGGCGGTGCTGCTGTTTTCGGCGGCGACTCCGGCGGTGGGAACGCGACTGGCGTGGCTAAAGAATCTGCTACCGCTGTCAGTATTGGAAACCTCGCACTTCGCCAGCAGCTTGATCGGCATGAGTCTCTTGCTGCTGGCGAGAGGATTGCAACGCCGTCTCGATGCCGCTTGGCTGTTGGCCGTGATTTTGTTGGGAGCCGGAATCGCGGCCTCGCTGCTGAAAGGCGGTGATTATGAGGAGGCGATCATCTTGGCCATGCTGCTGGCTGGGCTGCTGCCGTCGCGGCGGCGATTCTACCGCCAGGCCTCGCTGATCGGGGAACGATTCACACCGGGTTGGATCGCGACCATCGTGATGGTGGTGTTGTGCACGATCTGGCTGGGTTTTTTCTCCTACAAGTACGTCGAGTACTCAAACGACCTGTGGTGGATGTTCAGCTTTGGCAGCGAGGGGGAGGCGTCGCGATTTTTGCGCGCCATGGTGGGTGCGCTCGGGGTAGCGTTGTTCTTTGGTGTCGCCAAGCTGCTCCGGCCAGCGTCCTTCGAACCGACCCTGCCCGACGTGAGCGAACTCGAACAGGTCCGGACCCTCGCCGCCGCCTTCCCCCGCACTTATGCGCATCTGGCACTGCTGGGCGATAAGGCATTGCTGTTCAACTCGGCTCGCGATGCTTTTCTGATGTACGGCGTGGAGGGCCGCACTTGGGTGGCAATGGGCGATCCGGTCGCCCCCCGCGAGGAAGAGCGCCGCGAACTGGCTTGGCAATTTCGCGAACTGTGCGAGCGCCACGATGGCTGGCCGGTGTTTTATCAGGTCCATTCCGATCATCTGGGCCTGTACGTGGAATTGGGTTTGACACTGCTGAAATTCGGCGAGGAAGCACGGGTACGGCTAGCGGAATTTTCCCTGGATGGCAAGGCGCGCAAAACCATGCGCAACAACATCAACCGACTGGAGCGGGATGGCTACCATTTCGAAGTGATGGACAGCGCTGCGGTACCGGATTTACTGCCCCGATTACGGATAATTTCCGATGCCTGGCTCGCTGGAAAGAACAGTCGGGAGAAGCGGTTTTCGCTGGGTTTTTTCAATGAGACCTATCTCAAGAATGGGCCGATCGCCATCATCCGGCAGGGTTCGGAAGTGGTCGCCTTCGCGAATCCCTGGTCGGGTGGCCGCGAGGAGCTGTCGGTGGATTTGATGCGTTACCTGCCCGACACCCCAAACGGCCTGATGGATTATCTCTTCATCAAGTTGATGCTGTGGGGTCGCGAGCAGGGTTATCGCTGGTTCAACCTGGGCATGGCGCCACTGGCCGGTTTGCAGAATCGTAGCTTCGCGCCGCTGTGGAATCGATTTGGCGCGCTGGTGTTTGGCGGTGGTGAAACGTTTTACAATTTCCGGGGCCTCCACCAATACAAGGAGAAATTCGACCCCGAGTGGGAACCTCGCTACTTGGCGGTGCCGGGTGGCCTGATGTTGCCGCGAGTGCTGACCGACCTCACGACACTGATTGCCGGCGGTTTCAAGGGAGTGATCGGAAAATAAATGACCTCGTCAAACGGTGGGGTCGTATCCCGAAAGGCAATCAATAATCCTTTTGACTTGCCAGATTTGCTCGGTGTGAAATCTAATGGTTTTCAATGAAGGCTTTCTTTAAGAGCGCGAAGAACAGCTACATGCTCGCTTTCTCTCCGATGCTGTGCCTGACGATTTTCCTGCTGGTCGTTCCCGCTGCATGGGCGGAACCGGTCGAGGAAACCCTTGAGAACCCCACGTTCGGTAAGCTGATGCTCTACCACACCAGCGACGAACCCAAAGGCGTGGTGCTGTTTGTATCCGGGAGCGGCGGTTGGAATTCCGATCTGGCGACCGTAGCACGCCAGATTGCCGATCTGGATTATGTAGTCGCGGGCGTCGATATAGACGGATATCTGGCCCGGATTGCCCAGTCGACGGCTGCATGCACCGACTTGTCGGCGGATCTAGCGCAGTTGAACCTGCTGATGGAACAACGCTATCCGCTGGAAACTCACCTGCCGCCGATCCTGCTGGGGCAAGGTGTCGGCGCGACGCTGACCTATGTGGCACTGGCTCAGGCGCCACCCGACCGTTTTCATGCGGGCGTGGCGGTGGATTTCTGCCCAGAGCTACCGCTGCGCAAACCGCTTTGCAAGGGGTCGACCCCTCTGGAGAGCACAACCCTTCCCGATGGCAAGGGTCTGCTGCTGAAGCCGATTGTCCGAATGCCGACCACCTGGTTCGTGTTCCAGAACCGAACGGCTTGCAATGCTGCTGCCACCAAGCAGTTCGTCAGCTCAATCCAACTCACCCGGCAGGTCGCAGTGCCCGGCACCGATGGCATCAAAGCCTGGTTGCCGCAAGTGTCCGCCCTGCTGCAATGGCTGGATCCGAGTATCGTCAAGCAGGTACAGCCCGACGCCAGCGTCAGCGGCGTGCCGCTTACCGAAGTACCGGTCAGCGGTGGCCCCGACCGGCCACAGTTCGCGGTGATGTTTTCCGGGGACGGCGGCTGGGCGCTGCTCGACCGGGCGGTTACGGCGGAACTAGCGAAGAACGGTTTGCCAACCGTCGGCTGGGATTCACTCAGCTATTTTTGGAAAGCTCGCCATCCGGACGAAGTTGCCTTGGATTTGGAACGCGTGCTACGCCGCTACCTGGAGGTTTGGAAAAAGGAGCGGATCGTGTTGATTGGCTATTCGTTCGGGGCGGACGCGCTGCCGGCGCTCGCCAACCGCTTGCCTGCGGATTTACAGGATCGACTCGACCTGATGGTATTTCTTGGGCTGTCGGATTACGCCGCGTTCGAGTTTCATCTGACCGACTGGGTCAGCGACGAACCCTCGAAAAGCGATCAGCCGGTGCGGCCGGAGCTGGAAAAGTTGAGTGCGGTCAAGCGGCTGTGCATTTACGGCGCGGATGAGGACGATGCCGCCTGCCCGAAGCTGGTCGATCTCGGTTTGATCGTTGAGAAGATGCCGGGCGACCATCACTTCGACGAAGACTATCCGGGCGTGGCCCAGCGTATTCTCGATCAACTTCCGCAAGCACATCCGACAGCGCGCTGAAGCGGAGGCCCTGCCGGTGCCTCCGCGAGTGGTAAGCGGCGGGTTAGCCGATCACCAGGGTCAATTCTGACCAGGGTCAATTCTGACGATTGGTTGTACTTCGAATCGGTTGCTCGAATTTGATCGCAACAAACGGATAGCCGGCAAATCGCAGCGTCACTAGCATCAATGATCGCTTACCGACCGATCAATTCGTGAGAAAAATACGATGCGGGCAACCAATCCGACTTTCGAGACAAACGACCAATGCTGGGAAGCCCTGCTACGGCGCGATCCGCAAGCCGATGACGCTTTTTTCTATGCGGTCAAGACGACCGGCGTATATTGTCGTCCGACCTGTGTCGCCCGACTGCCAAATCGGCGCAACGTCGAATTTTTCTTGAGCTGGAGCGATGCCGAACGGGCAGGCTATCGAGCCTGTCGGCGCTGCCACCCGCAACGACAATCAAGCCGATCGCTAATTCCCGAAGCGATGGCACAAGCATGTCGACTGATCGAGGAGGCCGACGAACCACCCTCCCTGAGAGAGTTAGCCTCAGTCACCGGGTTTAGCTCGTTCCACTTTCAGCGGCTGTTCAAGCAAACCGTTGGCGTGACTCCCAAGGCGTATGCGATAGCGCGCAGGGCACGGCGGTTCGCAGAAAACTTGCGTGAAGATCGAACCGTTACCCAAGCGATATACGAAGCTGGATTCGGATCCAGCAGCCGATGCTACGCAAAAGCCACCAGGCATCTTGGCATGACGCCTTCTCAGTATCGGAAAGGCGGTGCCGGTCAATACATTCGCCACGCCGTCGTGCAGTGCGATCTCGGTTGGGCGTTAGTGGCAGCCACGGAGCGGGGCATTTGCGCGGTCGAGCTCGACGACGATCCGGATCGTTTGCGAGACCGGCTCGTTACACGGTTTCCCGCCGCCGAATTGGGGGGCGACGATCTCGAATTTACCGGATGGGTGGAAAGCGTCTTGACGACACTCGACCGGCCGGCTTGCGATTTCGGTCTACCCCTCGACATTCGCGGCACAGCCTTCCAGCAACAAGTATGGCAGGCGCTACAAACGATTCCGGCAGGTTCGACCGCCACTTATGCCGAAATTGCCCGGCAAATTGGCAGGCCGACGGCAGCGCGCGCCGTGGCTAGCGCTTGTGCCGCCAACCCAATTGCCGTTCTCGTGCCCTGCCACCGTGTCGTTCGAACGGACGGTGGTTTAGGCGGTTACCGCTGGGATTTGCAGCGCAAGCGGGCACTGCTGGAGCGCGAAGCGACACCGCGAACTGAATCGGCAGAGTCCTAAATGAATAGCAGGTTGTCGAGAGTCGAGTCTTCGGACAGGATGTAAATCGAGGGAGAAGGATGGGCCGTCATCGATGGTCAGATTGAGATTCGGTAATTCAATATTAATGCGGGGAAACAACGACTGAAGGCAGAACGGTGAAACCCGATGCGAATTCCTCGATTTTATCTCCCACTACCGCTGACAGTCGGCGTGACGGTACCGTTGGATGAAAACGCGTTTCATCACGCCACGCGGGTGCTCCGACTCAAGTCTGGCGTAGCGGTGATTCTGTTCAACGGTGAAGGAAGGGCGTATTCGGCGCTACTGACGGAGATCGGCAGGCGGGAAGCGTGGGCGCGGGTGGTGGAAGCACTGCCCGATGAGGTCGAGTCGCCGCTGCGGATCGTACTGGCGCAGGGCATCTCACGCGGCGAGAAAATGGATTACACCCTGCAAAAATCAGTCGAGCTGGGTGTGGCCGCTATCCAGCCGCTGTTCGCGGAACGCGGCGGTGTCGATCTGACTGGCGAACGATTAATGCGCCGATTCCAACATTGGCGAGGAATCATCACCGGCGCCTGCGAGCAGTGCGGCCGCAATCGATTGCCGGAGTTGCGAGAACCCTTGAAGCTTGGGGACTGGCTGGCGCGACCGATGGAGCCGGGTTTACGCTTGCTGCTTGACCCATCCGCCGAGCGGGGTTTGCGTGATCTGGAACCGCCCAAAGGCGTGATGACACTGTTGATCGGTCCAGAAGGCGGTTTGGATCCGATGGAAATCGTCCGCGCCCGTTCATCCGACTTCGTCGGCGTCCGGCTTGGGCCGCGTGTTCTGCGTACCGAAACGGCTGGCGTCGCGGTGCTCGGCGCGGTGCAAACGCTCTGGGGTGATTGGGATTAACCACCCCATCAGCTCCGCTAGCGATGCAAGGCTATTTCAGTAGGGAATGCGAATACAGCCAAAGCCTCCAAACAGCGCCGCCGATGCGCATCACCGTGCGCAGGCGGGATTTGCAAGCCCGGCAGGCGTAAGCCGTATTCGTGGCCATTGTTTTCGGCTTTCAGAACCCAGTAGCAGAGCTGCTCCAGGCGTGGCTCGACACTGTCGGTCCCCAACAGCCACCAATCCAGCCACAATTCCGGCCGCGCTTGATCGACGAACCGTTTAACCAGCAATTGATCGGTACGAGTAGCGGCTTTCCAGGCGATCCGACGCGGTGAATCGCCGGGCGCGTATTGGCGAAAACCGGCGTAATCCTCGCTACCCAATCCTACTTCGGTCAAGCCGCCGCCCGGAGTCCTCGACAAGGTCGCCGGTAAGGATCGGCGCCCCCGGGGCGAGGGATAAACCAGACAGGCGGTATCGAACTCCACCCAACTCCAAGACTGAAAAAGCCCCAAGGGAAAACGTGTCAGCACTCGCACGCGACCCAGTCGCAACCAGCCGCGCCGCTCGGCGGGAACAGCCAAGGTGAGCCTGATCGAAGCGCGCGCTGGAATATCGACGTACACCGGCGCATCCTCTTGCCACTGCAAGGCGACACCATGACGCGGCACCCGGCGACTATTATCCAGTTGAAAGCTGAAGCGCGCCTCTTGACCAGCAAACACCGGTTCGGTGCCGACCGAATGGACGACCAGCCCCAACAAATTGTCGTGCGCTTGCCACATGCTGTTCAACGCCACCGCCGCCAACAAAAAAGTGAACGCGAAACCCATGCTATTGCTGTAATTGATCGACCATAGGAACAGCAGGAACAGCAGGCAGGCAAAAGCATAACCCTGGCGGGTCGGCAGAATGTAGATACGGCGGCGATGCAACTCGATCGGCTGGGTGGAAGGTCGTTGGTGACGCGTCACCCAAGTCTCGAACCGTTGCCGCCATTCTTTCAGCATGGCGCGGCGCTCAGGCTGGCAAGGCCACGGCTCCGAGCAGATGTCCGACCAGATCGGTGACCGACTGCTCCAGGCTATCCTCGCCGGGATGCAGACGATGGCTGACGACCGCTGGCAACACTACCTGCACATCTTCTGGTAAAACATGGCCACGACGATGCAGCAACGCCCAAGCCCGCGCCGCCCGTAACAATCCCAATCCGGCACGGGGGGATAATCCACCCCGAAATCGATTGGACTGCCGAGAAAAAGTCAATAGCGCTTGCACGTAATCCAGCAACGGCGGAGCGACGTGAATCCGGTTGATCCGGAGTTGCGCTTCGTGCAACTGCTCGGGCGACATGGCAACCGGCAACCGTGCCAGCAATTCGCGTCGATCCTCACCTTCGAGCAATGCCCGCTCGGCGCGGACATCCGGATAACCCAGTTCGACTCGCATCAGAAAGCGATCCAATTGCGATTCCGGCAATGGAAAAGTGCCGATCTGATAAGCGGGATTCTGGGTAGCGATCACGAAAAATGGCTGGGGCAGCTGGCGGGTCTCGCCTTCGATGGTCACTTGCCCTTCCTCCATCGCTTCCAGCAGGGCGCTCTGGGTCTTGGGCGTGGCACGGTTGATTTCGTCGGCCAAGATCAGTTGGGCGAAAATCGGACCGGGATGGAAGATGAAGGTTTCACGCTGGCGTTCATACACCGCCGCGCCCAGGATGTCCGCCGGCAATAGGTCGCTGGTGAACTGGATGCGCTGATACTGCAAACCCAGGCAGCGAGCCAAGGCGTGAGCCAGAGTGGTTTTGCCCATTCCGGGCAAGTCCTCGATCAGCAGATGGCCGCGTGCCAGCAAACAGGCCACGGCCAAACGAATGGCTCGCTCCTTACCGAGGATGATCGAACCTACCTGTCGGACCACGAGATCCAGGCGGTCCTCCAAATCGGCAGCCATATCAGTCCTGCCGACGTAGATCGCGTTTGAAGCGTTTGAAGTTTTCCACGTAGCGGCCGGCGGTCTGCCGCATACGCTCGATTTCTTGCTCGGACAGCGCGCGCACGATCTTACCCGGCGAACCCATCACCAGCGAACCATCCGGAATGACCTTACCTTCGGGGATCAGACTATTGGCGCCGATCAGGCAATTTTTGCCGATCACCGCCCGATTCATGATCAGGCTCTTGATACCGATCAGGCTGTTGTCGCCGACGATGCAGCCGTGCAGCATGGCCAAGTGGCCAACGGTCACATCGCGACCGAGGGTGAGCAGGATGCCCGGATCGGTGTGGAGAACGGAGCCATCCTGTACGTTCGAGTTTTCGCCGATGGTGATGACATCGTTATCGCCGCGCACCACGACGTTGAACCAGATACTGGCGTTCTGCTTTAGAACCACCGAGCCGATGACGGTGGCATTGTCCGCGATGAACCAATCTTCGCCATGAAACTCGACCTTGCGGTCACCGAGAGAGTAAATCACCGAATCCTCCTGACTTGGAGTTTCTCGTGGAAGCATCATTATAACCGAGATAACCCAGAACGAGGAGGCATCAGGAGGGCAAAAGCCGATACTAGGAAAAGGGGCAGACTGTCAATCCGCCGTGCTTCGCCGCCGGTTCGGAAACCGAGCGGGAGCGCGAAGCGCGGCGGGGATGCGTCAGGTTTATTTGGGAACCGCCATCTTGTCGTCGTAAACGCCAGCGGCCACCTGGTAGTTGCCAGCCGACAACACGTACGCGACCTTACGGTGGTTACCCTCGGCACCGGGTTTGGTCCACATGTATTCGACCCAGCCGCCGTTGGCTTTCTTGGCGGCGTCGCACAGAGCCGTGCCGAATTCCTTACCGGTGGCCTTGTCCTTAAGGTCGGTCAGCTTCATGCCCTTCACCTGCGGGTTTGGATGGGCTTTCACGGTGCCAGCGGTGCAATCCATCACAAACACATAGGTGTCTTTCCAGGCCCATTTACCATCTTTCTTGTCGTATTCCGTCAGGATGGCTTCACCACCCGCCTTCACGTCGTCGGCGGCGGCCTTGACCTTGGCGGTCACTTCGTCGGCCGTCGCCGCATCGGCGGCCCAAGCGCCGGCGGACAAACCCATGGTGCAGAACGCGGCCACGCTCAGCAGGATTTTCTTGTTCATCCTCTTTCCTCCTTATCTGATTGTTTGGCTATGCAGTACGTCGTAACGGGAATAGCGACGCATTTTTAACACTAGCCGCTGAAATCGTGGATAACAAGGCAAGATACCGCTTCGCGTGACAATATCGAACATTACTCACCATCCGAAAATGCGATCGAAGCCAGCATCAGTGGAATCTCCACAGTCGATGGGCCACCATTTTGCTAAGCTATTGAGCGATTCAGTTTCCTTGGTCCACATTTCATGGCCACCATCGATTTCGAGCACATCGACAAAATCTATCCCGGCGGGACCCAGGCGATTTTCGACTACAATTTGGCGATCGCCGATGGTGAGCTGGTGGCATTTGTTGGGCCTTCCGGTTGCGGCAAATCTACCTTGCTGCGGCTGCTGGCAGGGCTGGAAACCGCGACGCGTGGCACGCTGCGCATCAACGGCCAACCGGTCAATACCCTACCGCCGCAGCAACGTAATGTCGCAATGGTGTTTCAGGATTACGCGCTCTATCCGCACATGACGGTACGGCGCAATCTGGAATTTCCGCTGAGGATGCGCGATTTGCCCCGCGTCGAAATCGACAAGCAGGTCAGTTGGGTGGCGGAATTGCTCAGTCTCGGCGGCCTGCTTGATCGCCTTCCCAAACAATTGTCCGGTGGCCAGCGCCAACGAGTGGCGATGGGCCGGGCCCTAGTGCGGCAACCCACCGTCTTTCTGATGGACGAACCACTGTCCAACCTGGATGCCCGACTGCGGGTGCAAATCCGTGCCGAAATCGGCGAATTGCTGGAGCGAACGGGCATTACCACCGTCTACGTCACCCACGATCAAGCGGAGGCGATGACACTCGGCGATCGGGTGGCCGTGATGGATCATGGCCGTCTGCAACAAGTTGCGCCACCCCAGGAATTGTACGAACGGCCGGCGAATGTCTTTGTGGCCGGCTTTATCGGTAACCCACCGATGAATCTGTTTCCCGCCCAACTGACTGTCAGCGATGGGAGGTTAAATCTGTATCTCGGCGAGCAGTTCCTGCCACTGACCTTGCCTATGCCGACCGTCGAACGCTGGCTGGCCTGGCTGGACCGGCCACTGACTGCCGGTATTCGGCCCGAGCATTTGGATCTCATCGATGCCGAAGTGACCGGCCTACGCGCGACAGTGGTCGATGCCGAATATCTCGGCCACGAAACGTTGCTGCATGTACGGATCGACGGGATGACCGCTCCTGCGCCGACCCTGATAGCGCGACTCTCCGGCATTCAACTGTTCGAGAAAGGTAAAACAGTTCGACTCTCCTTGGACTCGACCCGATTGCATCTGTTCGGCCCCGACGGCTTGGCTCTGGACAACGGGGTCACGGCCGCGATCTCCCGACCCTCCGCCGGAGTTTTTGCCTCATGAACGAATCCGCACGGTTTCCCACCGATTTCCTATGGGGGGCTGCCACCTCGGCCTATCAGATCGAGGGTTCACCGCTAGCTGACGGTGCCGGGCCGAGCATCTGGCACGAGTTTGCCCACACACCAGGCCGGACCCGCGACGGTGATACCGGTGACATGGCTTGCGACCATTATCGTCGCTATCGGGAGGATGTTGCGCTAATGCGGGAATTGGGCCTGAACGCCTATCGCTTTAGCACCTCCTGGAGTCGAGTGTTGCCGGAAGGGCGTGGTCGGCTCAATCCGGTCGGGTTGGGTTTTTACGAGCGGCTGGTGGATACCTTGCTGGAACAAGGCATCCAGCCGATGTTGACGCTGTACCACTGGGATTTGCCGGCAGCGCTGGATCGCTTGGGGGGGTGGTTGAACCCGGATAGCGCCGACTGGTTCGCGGATTACGCGCAAGTGTTATTTCGGGCGCTGGACGACCGGGTCAAGCTGTGGGTCACGTTGAACGAGCCATGGGTGGTGGTGGACGGCGGCTATCTGCACGGCGCGCTCGCGCCCGGCCAACGCAATCCGTTCGCCGCGCCGGTCGCTGCGCACAATCTGCTGCGGGCACATGCCAAGGCCGTACAGGTCTACCGCGCCGTCGGTCAGCAGCAAATCGGCTTGGTGGTCAATCTGGAACCGAAGTATCCCGCCACCGGAACCGTTGAGGATCTGAATGCCACCATGCGAGCGGATGCCTACTGGAACCGCTACTATCTCGATCCGGTGTTTCTGGGCAGCTATCCGCCGGAATTGCCAGAAATCTTCGGCTCCGCTTGGCCGATATTTCCCGACGCCGATTTCGATCTAATCCGTCAACCGCTGGATTTTCTCGGCATCAACTACTACAGCCGGCAGGTAGTCCGACACGATCCCGCTGACTGGCCGTTGACCGCCGCCCGGGTCCGGCAGACTGGCCAGACCCATACCGGCCTGGATTGGGAAGTTTATCCGCAAGGATTGACCGATATTCTGGAATGGGTCGCTAGCCGTTACGGATCGCTGCCGCTGTACGTGACCGAAAATGGCGCGGCGTTCTACGACCCTCCCCAAGCCGCTGGCGGGATCGACGATCCCTTACGGCGCGACTATCTGCGCGATCATCTACGTGCCGCTTGGAATGCCCTGCGGAACGGTGTCGATCTGCGCGGTTATTTCGCTTGGTCGCTGCTGGACAACTTCGAATGGGCATACGGCTATTCGCAGCGCTTCGGGCTGATCCATGTGGACTATGCGACCCAGCGCCGCACGCTTAAAGCCAGTGGCCGGTTTTACGCGGAGGTCATTCGCGGCGGTGGCGACGCGCTGCTCACGGAGCGTTCCGCCAAAGAAAAACCGTCAGAGCGCTGGCCCTGATTGCAAGCCCGAAGCGACATGCCAAAATGTTGGAACGATCTTACGCATGAGGATAACTCATGGAGAATGCAACAGCCGCCGACCTCTATGCGCTGGCCTGCCAGCAATGGCGGGAAGCTGTTGAGCTCGACTTACAAGGCTCGGAAGATATCGTGTACGGGCTCATGCCGTTATTGGTGCAGGGCTTGAATCTTGAACCCGATCATCTGCCCTCCTTGGATTTGTTGAGCGATATGTTGATGGAAATCGGCGCCTATGACGAGGCGATCGAGTTCGCGGAAAGAATGCACGATCTGGCACCGGAAGAAGCGGATTATCTTCAGAAGCTGACTGCCCTTACCAGCGAGGACAACCATCGGCGCCGTGCCGTTCGGGCGTACCTGCACCAGAAACGGCAGCGGTTGGCCAAGCGCGTCACCGGTCGCTAAATCCCGCGACGGCTCCGGAACCCACCGGGGCTAACGGCTGACTTGATAGATTTGATCGAAAGTTCCGCCATCCTTGAAATGTGCGGCCTGCGCCTTAGCCCAGCCGCCGAACGCCTCATCGATCGTGAACAGCTGCAATTGCGGAAAGCGATCCCGATAGCGTTCAGCCACCGCTGGGTTGCGGGAACGGTAATAATGCCGAGCCGCTAATTCCTGACCTTCCGGGCTGTAGAGATAATCGAGATACGCTTGGGCGACCGCGCGAGCACCGTGTTGTTCAGCGATCTTGTCCACCAGCGCCACCGGTGGCTCGGCCAGGATGCTGACCGAAGGTGTCACGATCTCGAAATCACCCGCGCCCATTTCCTTGACCGCTAAAAATGCCTCGTTTTCCCAAGTCAGCAATACATCGCCGATCTCGCGTTCCACGAATGTGGTAGTGGAGCCACGCGCGCCGGAATCGAGCACGGGGACATTACGGTACAGGCGGGCAACGAAGTCGCGCGCCTTGGCTTCGTCGCCGCCGGGTTGGCGCAGTGCGTAGCCCCACGCCGCCAGATAGTTCCAACGCGCGCCGCCCGAGGTCTTGGGGTTGGGCGTAACCACGCTCACCCCCGGTTTGACCAAATCTTCCCAATCCTTAATGCCCTTGGGATTACCCTTGCGTACTAAAAACACGATGGTCGAGGTATAGGGTGCACTGTTGTTCGGCAATCGTTGCTGCCAATCCGCCGGCAACAGACCGGCTTTGGCGCTGATTTCGTCGATGTCGTAGGCCAGCGCCAGCGTGACCACATCCGCTTCCAACCCATCGATCACCGATCGGGCCTGCTTGCCGGAACCGCCGTGCGATTGCAGTACCCGCACCGTGTCTCCGGTCTTGGCTTGCCAGTGCCGGTTGAAGGCGGCATTAAAATCGCTGTAGAACTCGCGGGTGGGATCGTAGGACACGTTCAGCAGGGTCACGGTGTTACCCGCCGCGCGAGCGCCGATCCCAAAACTCAAGCTCAACACCAGCAAAAAAGTGGCGATCCCGTAAAAACGGCAACTGGTCATGATGCGTGCCTCAAGCAAGGAGAGTATTGGACAAAACCCAAGATGTTTTATAAGTCACTGAATAATAAATTACCTTATTTTATCCAAAGAAAATACTCGGCCTTGCCAGAAGCAACTTACTCCTTGACCATTCTCCAAACATTGGTCAAGTTGTTGACGGCAACTCTTTTTCTCAAGCTATCGTCTTGCGCCAGCCCGTCGATGCTCTGGCGCATGTCGGCGTTAACGCGACCACCGAGATAATAGCTGTGCTCGACGATCCCTTTCACGATGGGCGTGCAATCGATCTGATGCACTTTATGGTGTAGTAACAACGGTCGCGCTGCACCCGCTCTGCCGAGGCGTTCGGGATTACCCTTGGTGTAGTCAGAGACGACCATCGCCATATCACTTCGGTTGTGATAGATGCTGACGTTATCGGCGATTTCGTGGACTCGCGCGAGCGGTTGGCCGGGTTCCAGGGCATTATCGTTCACATCCGCCGCGCACAAGAAAACGTGCCCGAAAAGGCGCGGCAATGCACTGCCGGGCGTGAAGGCATCGAGCCTGCGCAAGGCGAATTGCAGCAGGTAACTGCCCATCGAATGGCACAGCAGGTGGATATTCTGCCCACAGGGTTTTGCGCCACCGGCCCGATCATGGAGATCGGCCAGGAAATCACGCACTTTCAAAAATCCCCGTCCCACCGCATAGCCCGAGCCGGCCGCTTCCGAACGGTCAGATTTGTAGGAGACGAAGGGTAAGGCGAGGCCATCCGACGGCCAGGTGAACAACACCACTCGTACATGCCGATTGGGATCGGCTTGTTCCGCCGCGTTGAGTGCGAGTTGCAGCGCCAGTGCCGAACCCACGGCATCGGGCCAGGACGTGTTGAAGCCGTGAATGAAAACCAGTACGTCGCCGCGTTGCTCCATGCACGCTTTGAGGTCGGCGAACATTGCTCGCGATCCTAGCTTGGCGTCGGGTTGCGCCTTGTCGGAGATATCGGCCCGCAGCACTTCCTCGTAAGCATCGATGCGCGCGGTTTTCGCACAGCCGGTCAGGTATTCCGCCAGCTTCTCGCCATCGCCACAGCCGTTGCCCCGCAGTTTTTTGGCGAGCAGCTTGGCGATCTTTTTCTCGTCGGCTTCCAGCGTGAGCTGGCCGAAGCGCAGATTCTCCATGCCATCGTCGCTGAATTTGTTGCCGTATCCTTCCGGACGCCAGCGGTTGATCCCGATGTGCTTTCGGTTGGTCGCGTAATACAGAGTATATTCGGTCATATCGTTCCTCCCGATCGCGAGGACTCAAATCGGCTTGAACAGTGCGTTGAAACGCTCCTGCGCTTGTCGCTGTTCGGCCGAAGGTTCCCGAGCGGCCGGTTGGGCGGCCTCTGCCTTGTCGCCCGCGATCGAGGCCTTGGTCAGAGCGTAGGACGCATCCAGCATTTGGACGAAGAGTTGCTCGGCCGTTTGCCGCTGGCGTGGATCGAGGTGTTTGTCCACCCCATATCGGGCCAACAATTTCCGGAAGGTCGCCACATCCTCTTTCACCAGAGTCTCGCGCGGAGTGGCGGCGATCTGCTCGTTGATTGGCTTGGCTTGACGAGGATCGTCCAGAATGCCTTGGACAAAGCCCATGTAATCCCGACGGAAGGTCTCGGCCCCCCGGATGAAGAGGGCATTGTTGCTGTCCATCATGAAGCTTCTCACGTCGGCGTTGGCCGAGCCGATCAGCACATCCTCGCCCAACAAGGCAACCTTGCTATGCAGGGATAGCGTATTTCGGCCCTTGCCTGGCCGATATTCGTAATACTCGAATTTCGCTCGGCGGGCCGGGTCGCTCCGTTGCTGGTAAAACTCGGTGAAGGCCTTGAGCGAGTGCCGGGCCAGCAGGTTAACGACGTTTAAATCGGTGGTTTCGACCGAGTTGGTCAGAACGGTAACGGTGACGTTGGAGCAGTCGTAAGCGCCATTGGCCATCTGACTCAAAGCGTAAGTCATGTTGGCAGGCGGGAAGAAGTAGGCATTGTGCAGAATCACCCGCTGCGGTTTGTCCTTGCTGGCTCGCTGGCACACACCGGGCAGTGATTTCAACCAAACATCGTGGAGGTACTTGCCGCTCTGGGCCGCTGCGCCGACCTCGGCGCCGTAAATCCGATATCGTTCGCCGGGCGCGAGGGATTTGTTAAAAGGCAGATTTTCCAGATAGGCATAGAGTGCCTTGCCATCCACCTCGAAGGCTGGCGTGCCGTTCGAGCGCGTCTTGCGCGCGTAGGCTTCGCGATAGGTTCTGGCATTCGTCTCCATCCGCTGCGTGTTGGCGGCCAAGCGCAACGCCAAATCCTTAAATTGTGCTTGAAACTGCTGATCGACACACGCTTCGCGCCGAGCTTGGACAGACTCGGAACCACAGCGGGATACGGCTTCGCGGTAAGCGTCGAAATTGGCGACAAAATCATTAGGCGCGTGCTGACGAACCTCGGCCAAGGTGGCTACCATTGCGTCGAAGTCCCAGAGCGCGTCGAAAGATCGGGCAATACCTTCTCCGCCGGCCTGCAAATCCAGGCGGATGTCCGTGTCCATAAAGACATATTTCGGGGTCAACGGATTGGAGCGCATGTGGTAAGAGTCCTGCACGTTGCGCCCACCGGCCTGCAATCGGTTGTGATCGACCAGCAGCAACTTGTGGTGCAGGAAATCGGTCAGGTGGTTCCAGTCCTGTCGAGCCGACTCGGTGAGCGGTTTCTCAGTGGGCAACAGACCGGTGAAAGTGTCCCAGATCGGGCCAAGCCGCTCGCCGTACACGGACAAGACAAAATACAGTTGAGCTTTAGCCACCAGACGCTGAAAGGCAGGAGCGGTCTTGGAATCCCAGTAGATCCCGGCCAGTTTCTTAAGCTGTTGCCGTTCCTCCGGCGAGGTATCGGCCGGCCGTTGTTGGCTGATTTTTGCCACGTCGATATCCTGACCCTGCCGGATGGCAAGGGCGATGACATCGGGACGCTTGGCATAGAGGCCGGACAAGAACAGACCGGAATTACCGATATTGAGGTTGGATATATTGCGGGCGCCGACCGGCTGGCCGTCGATCCGTTCCTCGGCGAATAGGCGGTCGATAGCGGCGAATTTCTCGGCGGAACACTGGCCGGGTCGGTGCGGGGCCGCATCCGGACCGCAGCCCATGGTCAGGTAGACCGCGTCCTGCACGATGTTTCGGGTGGGGCGATTGTAGAACCGCACGCGCAGACTCCCCTGGCCAGCATTGCCTTGCAGTTCCATCATCGAAAACCAGTCGAGACGCCGGTAGTTGGTGGAGTAGTCCACTAACAGCCGAACCCGCACTCCCCGCCGCGCCGCGTCGATCAGCGCCTGGGTCAGCACCGAGGAGCTGTAGTCGTCGTCGAAGATGTAATACATCAGATCGATGGACTGTCGAGCGCCCTCAATCAGTTCCAGCTTGCTCTGAAACGACTCGTCGTTATCGGTGATGACGCGGGCGTGGCTGGTTTCCAGCGGCCCGGCCGAGGCTCTTTGCAGAACAGCTTCGTTGGAAAGATAGCCAGAAGGTTCCCCGTAAAACCCCATCGTGGCGCAGCCCATCAGGGTACTGGCGAATAACGAAACCACCGCTAACAATTTTTTCATCGTTGCCAACTCCATGTGAGAAACAGTGCTGCCTTTAAAAAACAAGCCTCTGAACCGGTCACGGCACCGGGATGGATTATTCCCACCGCAGAATGCGGGCGACAACACCGCTCAACCCGACAGCAACCGCCAACCGTCGCCGAGGAACAGCAGCGCATATGCCAACAACACCAAACCCAAGCCGCGCATCAACATAATGTAGCCATTATTGCGCAAGAAGTGGCGGGTATGGTTGAGCGCCAGTGCCAGCAGCACCTTGGAACCGACCAACAGCGTGTAGAAAGCGGTAACGAAGGCGATGGCAGCCGACCAACCGTGGCTCCAGGCATCCAGCACGGTCGGCGCTCCCACCGCCAACCAGAACAGATAGGGACTGGGGTTGAGGAAGTTGGCGATCACCCCACGCCGCAGGCCATCGGCCGAGTTGACCGCTACCCGTTCCTCGCCCCGAAAGCGCACACCTTCAACACCGAGCCAAGCCAAATACACTCCGCCCGCGAAATGAATCGCGGCCAACGGTAGAGCGTGATCGGCCAAGGGTCGCAGCAGCAAAATCGTGATCAGAATAATCGGCAGGTCGGTGATCAGCGGTGCCAGCGCTACCCGGACACCGGCGCGAACCCCGTGGCGCAGGGTTTCGCTGGCGACCAGAGCCAGCAATGGTCCCGGCGTCAACCCGCTGCTCAACCCGAGTAGGACGCCGGTGAGCAAGAAACGGGTCATGGGGAAATCAGCCCGGTTTCGCTGCTGCTTCCAGTGCGGATCGCAGTTGCCGGTAGCTGTCCAACCGGCGCGGCGCGATCTCGCCGCACTCCATCGCCGTTCGCAGCGCACAATCGGGCTCGGTCTCGTGACGGCAGTCCGAAAATCGGCAATGACCAAGATGAGGTGCCAGTTCAGGGAATCCGCGTCCCAAATCGCTCAAACCGATTTCCCCCAACTCGAAACTGCGCACGCCGGGTGTGTCGATCAGGTCACCGCCATCTGGCAGGTGATAAAGGGTGCTGGCGCTGGTGGTGTGGGCACCGTGGCCGGTAGCCGCCGACACCGCTTGAATGCGAATCTCGCGCTCCGGCAACAGCGCCTTGATCAGCGACGATTTGCCGACGCCGGATTGTCCAACCAGCAGGCCAACATGGTCGCGCAACCGGCTACGCAATTGGTCTAATCCCTGCGCGGTCTGGCTGCTGACGGTCAGTATGGGGTATCCGATCCGGCGATAGGTTTCCAGTCGCTCGCTCAACGTCGCCAGCGCCGCTTGATCCAATAAGTCACACTTGTTCAGTACCAGCAGCCCTAGCGCCCCAATAGCGGCGATGGCGATCAGATATCGATCAATCAGGTATTCGCTCGGTTCCGGAGTCGGTGCCAGCACCACAGCCACCGTATCGAGATTGGCGGCGACCGGGCGTGGCTGGCCGTTGTAGTCGGGACGAGTCAACAGCGAGCGGCGCTCGCCGACCGCCACCACCACTCCGTCCCCGGTATCGGACGCCTGCCAAACCACCCAGTCGCCACAAGCTAGTCGGCCCAAGTTCTGCCGTGGGGTGCAGCGGTATAATCGACCATCGCCGGCTTCGACAATGGCGGTCCGACCGTGATTGGTGATGACCCGCCCGATTTGTTCCGAGCCTAGCCCAGCGCCGTCGGATGCAGCGGGTTCCTGGCTCACCCGCTGCCGGCGACGCTCCTGCGAATGCCCGATCCGCTCGCGCTGGCGCTGAGTCAGACGACGGCCGGCCATTCGGTGTCCGCCGCTTGGAAAGAAGCACGCGCAGTCGTTGGAATCCGGGTAAACTCGTGGTGGCAATCATCGCAAGCCGGTTGCCGGTCAGCCGATTTTCTCACTCCGACCCCGCACTTAGAATAATCCATGTCCCCTGATAACCTGATCTGGATCGATTTGGAAATGACTGGCCTGGATCCCCAGGCGGACCGTATCATTGAAATCGCCACTATCGTAACCGACAGCCAGCTCCACGTACTCGCCGAAGGGCCGGTGCTGGCTATCCACCAGAGTGACGCGGTCCTGGCGATGATGGATGGCTGGAATCAAAGGCAACACGGCGAATCGGGGCTCGTTGCCCGGGTCCGTACCAGCACGATCGACGAGGCCGAAGCCGAGGCGCGCACCCTGGCGTTTCTGAGTTCGCTCGTCCCCAAGGGTAAATCGCCAATGTGCGGCAATAGCATCTGCCAGGATCGGCGGTTTTTGGCACGCTGCATGCCCACATTGGAGGCATACTTTCATTATCGCAATCTGGATGTCAGCACGCTCAAGGAGTTGGCCCGTCGCTGGTATCCGCAACGGAGCAAGGGCTTTACTAAAACTTCCGCCCATCTAGCGTTGCAAGATGTTCGAGATTCCATCGAAGAGTTGCGATTTTATCGCGAGCGATTGTTTGTTGCGCTCGAAGCCGCCAAATGAGCAATCGATTTCAGACACTGATCGGCAGATGGGGATCATTGCCCCATTCCGACCAGGAACCGGGATAGCCGCGCACTCGCGGATAACCCAAATAGCGCAATACATAATAAGTATGCGCTGAGCGGTGGTGAGTCTGGCAGTAGACGACGACCTCTTTATCGGGTGTGATGCCCCGCCACTCGAACAATTTTCGCAGCACTGGGTCCGGTTGGAAGCGCAACTGACGCTGCGGATCCATTGCACTGGTCCAGTTCAGGTTGATTGCGCCCGGAATATGGCCGCAGCGCGCAGCGCGCACGACCAAGCCTGCAAATTCGGCCGGAGTGCGGGTATCCAGCAGTACCAGATCGGGGTCACCGAGCCGGGCCAGGATATAATCCTTGTCGGCCAGCGTCTCGGGATTGGTGATTTGGGCTTGATACGTGCTGGGTTGTGGCTGGTGAGTGTTAACTTCCAGCGGTCCGCAGGCGACTTCCCAAGCTCGAATGCCGCCGTTGAGTAAGGACAGGCGTTGGTGGCCCAGCGTCAACAGCGTCCAGAGAAGCCGGCTGGCGCGACCATTACCCTCGTCGTCGTAGGCGACCACATGCCGCTCTGGAGTAAGCCCGAGCCGTGACAGCATCTGGCTTAATTGCGCTTCGTGCGGCAACAAGCCCATCACTGGTGGTTCGGTCCGGTTTAAATCCGCGTAATCGAGATGAACCGCGCCGGAAACGTGCCCGATAGCATAGCTCGCGGGCTCGCTCAGATCGACGATGAGCATCGCGGGATCGGCAACGTGCGACTGAAGCTGCTCCGGTTCGATCAGCAGCGGTAATTTCGGGGCGGAGGACATTCAAACTCCTGAAAACCTTCGAGGCTAGAGTGTGACATTATTCGTCTGAACCCTCGTTGGAGATTCTAGGCCCGGACGAACGGGCAACATCATCACAAGTTGTTGCCATCCATGCAACTGGTAAGCCAATCATCGGTACTTCCGGGAGCTTCTTGGTGGAGATTGCCGATACCATAATGGAAAAGCCCGGAGAATCGGGCTTTTCCATCGGATGGCGCAACGACTTCTCACATATTGGGATAATTCGGCCCACCGCCGCCTTGCGGAGTCACCCAATTGATGTTCTGGGTGGGATCCTTGATATCGCAAGTCTTGCAATGGACGCAGTTCTGCGCATTGATCTGCAAGCGCGGGTTGCCGCCATCGCCGTCCCGGACAATCTCATAAACACCCGCCGGGCAATAACGCTGCTCAGGCGCGTCATACAGTGCCAGATTGATCCGAATGGGCACGGTCGGGTCTTTCAGCGTTAGGTGACAGGGCTGGTCCTCTTCGTGGTTGGTGCTGGAGATGAACACCGAGGACAGCTTGTCGAAGCTGATGACACCGTCCGGTTTGGGGTACTCGATCTTCGGGCATTCGCTGGCTTTCTTCAGCTTGCTGTGATCGGGCTTGTGATGGAAAGTCCACGGCGCTTTGCCACGGAACAGGTAGGTATCCAGCGCCGAGTAAGCGATCGCTGCCCACAGCCCCCAACTGAACGACGGCTTGATATTGCGGACTTGGTAGAGCTCCTCCCACAGCCAGCTTTTCCGCAACTGTTCGGGATATTCCGCGACTTCGTCCGCGCTGCGGCCGGCCGCGACTGCGCCGAACATCGCTTCCGCTGCCACCATGCCCGATTTCATCGCCGTATGGGTACCCTTGATCTTGGGCATATTGAGGAAGCCGGCGGTATCGCCGATCAGCATGCCGCCGGGGAAGGTGAGTTTGGGAATCGACTGGAAGCCGCCGGCTGAAATGGCGCGGGCACCGTAGGCAATGCGCCGGCCTCCCTCGAAGGTCGGGCGAATGTCAGGATGGGTCTTAAAGCGCTGGAACTCGTCGAATGGGGACAAGTGCGGATTGGCATAGCCCAGTCCGACCACGAAGCCCACCGCGACCTGGTTGTTTTCCAGATGATAAAGGAAGGAACCGCCATAGGTGCTGGGATCAAGCGGCCAGCCGACCGTGTGGACAATCTTGCCCGGCGCGTGCAGGAGCGGATCGATCTCCCACAGTTCCTTGATACCGATACCGTAGGTTTGCGGATCTACCCCTTCACGCAGCTTGAAGCGCTCGTATAGCGTCTTGGTTAACGAGCCACGGCAGCCTTCGGCGAACAGGGTGTAGCGAGCACGCAATTCCATACCCGGTGTGAACTGGTCGGTCGGATTGCCTTCCCGGTCCACGCCCATGTCGCCAGTGGCCACGCCCACCACCGCGCCGTCATCGTCGTAGAGCACCTCGGCAGCAGCGAAGCCGGGGTAGATTTCCACCCCCAGTTCCTCCGCCTGGGTCGCCAGCCAGCGACACACATTGCCCAGGCTGACGATGTAGTTGCCATGATTGTTCATCTGCGGCGGAGTCGGCAACTTGTACGAGGTCTCGCGGGTCAACAGCAGGAACTGATCCTGAGTGGCTGGAACGTCGAGTGGCGCCCCCCGTTCCTTCCAATCCGGGATGAGTTCGTTCAGGGCACGCGGTTCGATGACCGCACCGGACAGGATGTGCGCACCGACCTCGGAGCCTTTTTCGATGACGCAGACGTTAACGTCCTGGCCGCTCTCCGCCGCCAGCTGCTTCAGACGGATAGCTGCCGACAGGCCGGATGGGCCGGCGCCGACGATGACCACGTCATATTCCATACTTTCGCGTTCCACCGGGCACTCCTTCGAATTGTTATGGGGTTGGCTAGGACGGGAAAACGACACCGGAGGCGGCGTTCCCACGAAACTGGGATTCTAGGCTGAATCGCTTCGGGCAAGCTAGAGCGAACGGGTTGTTATCTAGGGTGTAATCTCTTCATTAGAAGCGATTTTTTGAAAAATTTACGTCTTTTTGCTGCGAGTGCAGAAGTGCGACATTCCCGATCGATCACTGATCCAACCGACGCAATTGCATCCAAGAGGCTCCAAGCTATTTTAACTGCAATCCGATCAATTTAACTGCAGTCCGGTCAATTGGAACCGAGCCACTCCGGCAGCCACTGCCACGCTTCGCGCAAGCGATTGCGGATCTCGGCCGTGTTCGGCTCCCATCGATTGACCAGCTGCCAGAAACGCGTCGAGTGATTCAGTTCTTGGGTATGGCAAAGTTCGTGGATCAGCACGTACCGCACCCACTCCGGCGGCAGGAATAGTAGTTTGTAGTTGAGGCTAATGACGCCTTTGGCCGTGCAACTGCCCCAGCGGGTCCGCTGCCCTTTGATACGCACCTCGGAAAACGGCATTCCGGTTTCGTCGGCCAGCCGCGCCAGCCAAGGCGCTAAAGCTTCCCGTCCTCGCCGCGCCAGCCAGCGCAGCAAGGCGGCCCGACAGGCGATTTTATTCCCGATGGCGCCGGCGATCATCAGTCGGCCGGGTTGACCGTTTCGGATACTGACGGTATCGCTTGGCGTTTGGCGATACTCGATTTGCCAGGATTCATCCAGCGCGGGCAGATTGAGAGAGTAGGGTGATGCGATGCAGGCTTGCTCAGCCAGCCAGTGATGCATCGCCTCAAAGCGCCGCAGATGCCGTGCTACCCAATCCCGCTTGCTGCGCACGATAGCCTCGATATTCGCACGGTCGAAGCCATGGGGAACAACGACAACCAAGCCGCTGCGGGTATTCAGCTTAAGTCGGACGTAGCGGCCGCGCGGCGAAACGGCGATCCGATACGGCAACCAGCGGCCATCAGTGAGTTCGAGGGCGGCGGCGGTGGGCGGCGAGTCCGAGGGCATGTCAACCCAACCCGACTTGCTCTAGCCACTCAGTGAAACATTGTTGTCCTCGTGCTTTAGCCTCGGCGGCATGGCGGGCGGTTTCGTCGCGGAGCATTGGCACGCTCAAACCGGCTGTCCCGGCGATTTCGCCAGCATGGCCGATAAACCAGCGCTCTAGACCGCGGGCGGTGGTTTCGATGTGAAATTGCAAGGCCAGCGCGTGTTGGCCCCATGAAAACGCCTGATGTGGATACAGATCGCTGGACGCCAATAGCGTCGCGCCTTTAGGCAAATCGAAAGTATCGCCGTGCCAGTGCAACACCGGCGTTTGATCGGCGAACGCGGCCAAGGGACTGTTTCGGCCGGCCTCGGTGAGCAGTAATGGCTTCCAGCCGATTTCCTTGCGCCCGCCCGGATAGACCGATCCACCCAGCGCTTGGGCGATCATTTGGCAGCCGAGACAGATGCCGAGCGTCGGCCGGCCCGCATCCAGCCGGGTTCGCAACAGTCGCAACTCCTCGCGGATGAACGGATACGCTTCGACCTCGTAGACGCCAATCGGCCCCCCTAGTATCACCAGTAAATCGTCAGTCAAGGGATCCAGTGCGGCCAGATCATCGTAGCCGGCTTCGAGATAACGGATGGCGTAGCCGCGCTCGGCCAGCACCGAGCCGAACGCGTCCAGATCTTCAAAGGCGACATGACGGATGGCAAGTACGGATTTCATGAGTAGCTTCGATCCTTAGGAACCTGGAGGAAATCGTAGTGGCAATTGTACGCCCGCTGGCGGTAGGAGAGGGTGGAATCCGCAGTGATCTGGGCACCACCTCGTCCCAAAAAGACCATCACCGACAATGGTATCGGTGCTGGATCAACTCAATTGACTTGCCGCTGAATTTCCCTATGCGTCCGATTGTCTGTTGACCGTGGCGAACGCCAAAGTGACTGAATTTATCCGTCAGCCATCGTTGTTGACGCGACTGGAACGGAACTGATTCGCGCCATATGGCTCTCGATCCAGTCTTCCACTTGCCGATTTAATTCTTGCGGTGATCGCCCAACGCTCTCGATCAGCGGGCCAAACACCACCTGGATGGTGCCGGGGCGTTTGAGAAAACCTCGCCGTGGCCAGAACTCGCCGGCATTGAGGGCGACGGGAAGAATTGGGTAACCACTGTGGGTAGCCAGCACCGCACCGCCCAAACCGTAGCGTTTGTGAGCGCCCGGCGCAGTACGCGTACCTTCGGGGAAGATCAATACCCATTGGCCTTGCCGTAAATGTTCCACGCCTTTTCTGATCACCTGCTTGACCGCTGAGGAGCCGGCTTGACGATTGATCGCAATCGGTCGCAACAGAGCCAGCGCCCAACCGAACAATGGCAACCACAGCAGCTCGCGTTTTACCACCCAGGCAACCGGCGGTAAATACCAATTCAGAAACAGGGTCTCCCAGGTCGACTGGTGTTTTGCCATGACGATGACCGGTCGGTCGGGGATGTGTTGGGTACCGCTCAACCGATAATCGATCCCGCATGTGCAGCGCAACCACCAGACATTAAAGCCAGACCAGATCTGGGATAGGCGGTATCGGTGAACGAAGGGCATCCAAAAGCCCAACACGATCAGCGGAGCGCAAATCCCGATCGATGCGAGCATGCCGAATGAAAAGAGCAGGGCGCGCGGAAAGAGATTCAGGCTGGCAAGGAGCGTTTGAGATTGGGCAGACATGGCAAGCTGCGGTTGTTGATCATTCATTATTGGTCGATCAGAAAGTCCGCCACAGCGGCCAAATCGTCGAAAACCTGGACGTTCGCGCAGATTTCCCATTCGCTCTCTAACGTTTGAGCGCCTTTACCGGTTCGAACCAACAGTGGCCACGCGTTGGCTGCTCTAGCAGCCCGAACGTCGCGCACGCTGTCGCCCACTACGGGCACCCCCTGCAAGCCGCATTTCAACCGCCGACCGATCTCCAACAACATGCCGGGGTTAGGCTTGCGAAAGGGGTTGGTCTCATCCGCATCCGGACAGAAGAACACCGCATCGACCGAACCGCCGACTTCCTGCACCATTTTGTGCATTTTTCGATGGATCAAGTTGAGAACTTGCAAATCAAACAATCCCCGGCTGATGCCGGATTGATTAGTAGCGATCACAACCCGATAGCCTGCGTGACCGAGGCGGGCAATCGCGTCGAGACTACCGGGAATCGGCTGCCACTCATCCGGAGATTTGACGAACTCATCGGAATCCCTGTTGATCACTCCGTCACGGTCCAGAATAATCAGCTTCATTTAACAGTTTATCATTGCGTCGTGCCACGCCAAGCCGAGAGCGGCAACTTCATCTTAACGTCATAATCCGCGCCGCAGCCTTGAAAATGTGTTTCACGTGAAACCAAACCACCGGTCCACCCGCAAAGCCACACTCCGTTGAAGCGCCTGTTTCACATAAAACATGGACGTTCTCTCTTCCTCAGTCCTGTAGGCACGAGAAATCGGCCACCCGTAGGAACAGGCTGCCCAGCTCGTTCAGCAGGGCGATGCGATTGTCGCGCAACACCGGTTCCTCAGCCATCACCAGCACCCCGTCAAAAAAGGCGTCTACCGGCTCGCGCAGATCAGCCAACCGGCTTAGCGCCTCACCGTAAAGCCCGCTTTCCATTAGGGGTACGACCTCGGAGGACAACTCGACCAACCGCCCAGCCAACGCCTGTTCCGCAGGCTCGATCAGCAGATCTGGTCGAACCTGGAACGGCAGTACGGTTTCGATCTTTTTAAGAATATTCCGGATGCGCTTGTTGGCGGCGGCGAGGCTGGCTGCTTCCGGTAATTGTCGGAACATATCGACCGCACGAACGCGGCGGTCGAAATCCAACGGACGAACCGGCCGGCACCCTAGCACCGACTCAAAGGTATCCGCGCGCACGCCCCGATCCAGATAATAACCGCGCAGGCGATCCATCGTGAATTCGAACACGGTGTTGGCGACCTGATCGGCTCGGAGAGTGGAATCGAAGCTGGCGGCAGCGTATTCCAGCGTGGCCATCAGATCCAGCTCCAGTTCGCCCTCGATCAGGATACGGAGTACACCCAGCGCAGCGCGGCGCAACGCGAAAGGATCCTTAGCACCCGAGGGGGGCTGACCGATCGCGAAAATACCGATCAGGGTATCCAACCGGTCAGCCAGCGCCACGGCGCGCCCGGCAGCGGAGGCGGGCAGCCGGTCACCGGCGAAACGCGGCAAATATTGCTCCTCCAGAGCCTGGGCAACCTCGGGAACTTCCTGGTCGTGCAAGGCGTAGTAGCGGCCCATGATCCCTTGCAGCTCGGGGAATTCCTGAACCATTTGGGTCAACAAATCGCACTTGGCCAAGCGTGCCGCGCGCTCGGCCCAATCCGGGTTACCGCGACCGTGTCCGGCGATGTACCGCGCCAGCGTCGCAACCCGATTGCTCTTGTCGGCCAAGGTACCTAGGCGCTGTTGGAAAATCACATGCTTCAAAGCTTCTTGACGATCCGTCAGGGGTTGCTTGCGATCCTGGTTCCAGAAGAACTCCGCGTCGCTAAACCGGGGTCGGATCACTCGTTCGTTGCCGGCTCGTACCTGGGCGGGATCGCGACTCTCCAGATTGGCGATGGTGATGAAGTGGGGTAATAATCGACCGTTGGCGTCCACCACCGGGAAATAGCGCTGGTTGTCCTGCATGGTGCTGATCAATGCCTCGGCAGGCACACCGAGAAATCGCCGCTCGAAGTTGCCGGCCAGCGCCACCGGCCATTCCACCAGCGCCGTCACCTCGTCGAGCAACTCTGGCTTGATCACCGCGATGCCGTTTAATTCGGTTGCTATGCTTTCGGCCTGGGCCCGGATCGCGTCGCGGCGCTCGCCAAAGCCGGCGATCACTTTGCCGTCGCTAGCCAATTGTTGGACATAGTCAGCCGGTGAATTCAGCCGGATCGGAGAAGGGTGGTGGAAACGATGACCACGAGTTTCCCGACCAGTCTGGATACCCATGATGGTAGCGGGAATCACTTCGTCGCCGAACAGTAGCACCACCCAATGCACCGGCCGCACGAATTCGTCATCGCGATCACCCCAACGCATTCGCTTGGGGATCGGCAAACCGGCCAGAGCGGTTTCGACGATAGCGGGAATCAGGTTGGCGGTCGCGGCGCCCGGTTCGACGCTAACGTGTACCAGCCAAGCGCCCTTGTCAGTTTCCTGCCGTTGCAGTTCGGCGACGCCGACCCCGCAGGAACGGGCGAAACCCTCGGCGGCCTTGGTCGGCCGGCCATCGGCACCGAAGGCAGCACTCAAGGCCGGACCGCGCCGTTCTAGTTTGCGGTCTGGCTGGCGGACCGGCAACCGATCGATTAGAACCGCTAGCCGTCGCGGCGTCGCGAAGCGGCGAATCTCTTCGTTTAGCAGACCCGCTTTTTCCAAACCGTCGCTAATACCTTTTTCGAACGCCGACGCCAGATCGAACAACGCCTTGGGCGGCAGTTCCTCGGTGCCGATTTCGATCAGCAAATCGCGGGTATCAGACATGAGTCGCCTCCTTGCTCGGAGTCGTCGTCTGGCGCACGCGCATCGGGAAACCGAGCGCGGCGCGGGCGTCGTAATACGCTTGGGCCACCGCTCGCGCCAGGGTGCGAACCCGCAGGATGTAGCGTTGGCGCTCGGTGACGGAAATCGCTTTACGGGCATCCAGCAGATTGAAGGTGTGTGAAGCTTTCAAGGTCATTTCGTAGGCGGGTAGGGGCAGGCCAAGCTCGATCAACCGCTTGCTCTCGGACTCGCAGGTATCGAACCAAACGAACAAGGCGGTGGTGTCGGCCTGCTCGAAATTGTAGGTGGACATTTCCACCTCGTTCTGATGGAACACGTCGCCGTAGGTCACCCGGCCCAGCGGGCCATCGGTCCAGAGCAAATCGAATACGCTTTCCACGCCTTGCAGATACATGGCGATCCGTTCCAGACCGTAGGTGATTTCACCGGTGACCGGCTTGCAATCCAGTCCGCCGATCTGCTGGAAATAGGTGAATTGAGTGATTTCCATGCCGTTCAACCAGACTTCCCAACCCAGTCCCCAAGCGCCTAGGGTGGGTGATTCCCAGTTGTCCTCGACGAAGCGGATGTCGTGGATCAGCGGATCAAGGCCCAGCTCCTTCAGCGAACCCAGGTAAAGATCCTGCAAGTCCAGCGGCGAGGGTTTGATGACGACCTGATATTGATAATAGTGCTGTAAGCGGTTGGGGTTCTCGCCATAGCGGCCGTCGGTGGGACGACGGGACGGTTGGACGTAGGCGGCACTCCACGGTTCAGGGCCGATGGCGCGCAGGAACGTGGCGGGATGGAAAGTTCCTGCGCCAACTTCCATATCGTAAGGTTGCAGTAGCACGCAGCCCTGGCGGGCCCAATATTCTTGCAAGGCCAAAATCAGCCCCTGAAAGGTCGTCACATCGCGCACAGGCGCCTCCGAAATCCAAAGGGGACGGCCTTGCCGTCCCCGGAGTGTGTTCTTGGAACCAATATGATTTTAAAGTATAGCCCGACGACTAGGGAGGATTCATCCCATGCTGGACCCGTTCACCTCCATCGCAATCACAAGGTTTCACATGAAACAGTATCAGCGACACCATTTGAGGCCAATGTTTCACGTGAAACATCACGAAAAGATCCTGCTGCCGTGCCAGACTATAAAATGAAACAGGCTTCGCCCACAGTTCGAGACCAACCGCCGGAAATCCGATAATCGGAGGGAATGACCCGATGCGTTGCCCAGAGTGCAGGCACGAGCAGCAGTATCGAGACGGAAAACATTGTGGGAAGTGCGGCTATTGTTTTGTGTTTCTGAGGAAAAAAGACGGTATCAGCGATTTTGCTTTCCGGCAGATCATCCACCGTTTGTCGGAGGGGGGCCACTATGCATTTACCGATACGCAGCTTGCGCTGGCAATCGCTAGGCCCTGGTGGGGCAAAAGAAGCTGGATACCGCTCAAACCTATCTTCCTGTTGGCCGCGATCTCGTTCGGCATCGGTTTGGTAGAGCAATTCATCCTCGGCGTACTCGTGTTCATCATGATGTTACCGTGGGTCATCGGCCTGAGTCGATGGCGCAAAACTGTGTTTCATTTTCTCAGTGCCTACCATCTTGTCTATCGCTACCATGGAACTCATCCAATCACCGGCTTAGCCGATGGCCAAGCTTTTTTACATACCACAGAGACCGAGCTTCGAGAATTCCAGTATGCGCCCGAGCGGATTTTGGTGGTCGAGCGCGATGATTTGGTAGATATGCTGATCCGCAACCGTTTTCACTTAAATCATAAAACCGTCGTGATCGGCTGCTCGGGCTATCCGGAATACGTATTCGCCGCCTGCCAGGAGTTTTTGAAAATCCATCCCAACGCATCCGTACAGGTACTTCACGACGCATCCCTGGATGGATTCGACCTGACCAAACAACTGATGGCCGATCCGAAATGGGAATTTGCTCATCAACGCTTGACTGATCTGGGAATTTCCAGGGCGATGCTCAAAAAAGCATCTTCCTTCCCTTGGTTGCCTTCGGAGGAACTCTGTCGTTGTTATAGCGGATCATCGGACAACGCATTTCTGGAGATGATCCTGCCAGACAAATCCCGTCTTAGCGGCACTATGAGCGCTGATCACATCAGAATGCTGGATGCTGGTCGTCGTATGCCAGTCGATTACGTCGGGCCGAAGCAGTTGATGAATCTGCTAGG
>ERZ795053.199-NODE-199-length-75044-cov-5.930296_pt1 | contig 75044 bp, 66 predicted proteins | sample MGYA00375137_ERZ795053 | MGnify/ENA primary metagenome ERZ795053 (study PRJEB30182, sample SAMN05720284) | activated sludge metagenome | isolation source: Anaerobic digester | place: Hong Kong | collected 2014-12-17 ...
AGAGGCCTTCTCTATGCGCCTTTCCCGCTATCCTGATGAAATATCCGGGCTAGCTAGGCTAGTCTCGGAGATCCTCCCGCTGGGGCGAATATGGCACCGGAATCTTGGACCACGGTGGGGCGGGGTAGGGGCATACGAGTTACGCCTTTTCACTTTTCCGTCGCTTACATAGTAGCGATGCTCCGCCGACAAGCATCAGTAATGCCGTCGTTGGCTCGGGGACAATCGCAACGTCTGACGGCCGCCCACCAGTCACGAGAATCTGCACATCGGATCCGTCGAGATTCGCGCTGGCGACCGATGGGTCGAATCCGACGCCGTTGACGCCACCTGTCTCAGCGAGGTAGATCTTCCCAAGATAAGGATCGACATCGATTCCGTTGAGGTCTGAGAATTGCCCCATGATGATGGCGGTCGCGTTGCTTCCATCAAGATCGGATTGCCAGACGTTATTGTCGCCCATCCAATCGGTCCAGTAGAGCTTGCCGTTCAGCTCATCAACCGCTACTCCGGTTGGACGACCACCCGTCGCGAGGATCGACAAACCACTTCCATCGAGGTTGGCGACTGCGACAGAGGGCACCGAACCAACGCCGCCGATTCCGCCTTCATCGGCGATGTACATTTTGCCGTTAGCAAGATCCAGGGCGATCCCGCTTGGATCGGAAAACTGACCTGAAATCAGTACTTCCGCATTGGAACCGTCAAGGTCGGCGCGCCAAACGTTGCTGTCGCCAGCCCAATCTGTCCAGTACATCTTGCCGCCCGTCACATCTAATGCGACATCTGAAGGGCGACCTCCCAAGACAACATACTCCAGGCCGGAGCCGTCGAGGTTGGCTCTTGCTACCGATGGAGTTGATCCTACGCCGTTCACGCCGCCATTGTCGGCGATATACATCTTGCCGTTCTTGAGATCCAGATCGATTCCACCAGGATCCGAGAATTGCCCGGTGATAAGTGTTGACGGATTCGTGCCGTCGAGGTCGGATTTCCAGACATTGCTATCGCCTGCCCAATCCGTCCAGAAGACGCTTGCCAAAGCCGATGTCGGCGTTGCCAAACTCATCGCAAGGGTCAGTGCTGTCGCCGAAAATACCTTATACTTCATGGTTGATCCTCGGGCATTGCCTAGGATGCACGCCGATTCCTGCGCCGTCTAAGTGTCGCCAATATGACAAGAAGGAGAGAGGCCGTCGATGGCTCTGGGGTGAACGAGAAGTTGTCGATGGTCGCCGTAATCCACTGTCCGCTACCGAGGAATGGTCCACCCATTCCGAGTGAGTCGAAACTCAGCGCTCGCCCAGGGTCAAGCGGTTCCTCAATTGATCCCACGAATGTCCCCGTGTTGTCAGTGCCTTCGTAGATTGCTGCTGATGCCAAGTGTGATGGACCGTCCACAAGAACATCGATGAAGTAGGTAATGCCAAAGTTGAATTCGACAAACTGAGGCATAGCATCGCCGATGCTGTCTCCTGCGTCGTCGTAGGCTCCGCGGAAAATGATCCACTGGCTGGTGCCTACAGTGCCGCCGCCGATGCTGATTCCAAGTCTGTTTGCCGTGTTGTCGTCGTTGCTGTTCCAGAATCCAATGCTAGATGCGGCATGACCACCGACATTGGTGGCTTCCGGTTCCACAACGACGCTAAACCCGAATACATCGGCATGCCCATCCAGTGTTTGTTCTAGAAGCGTGTATCTTCGGTCGTTAGCTCCATCGCGGATGAAGTTCCCCTGGATATTGCCCGCCGCCTGCCAGACATACCTAGAGTCTCCTGGCCCGAGTGTCTGGTCAAAGCGTCCAACGCCGCTGTCAAACGTCTCTGTCCAGATTGGATCTGCGAATGCTTGATGCGAGAAAATCGAAAGCAAACCGAACAATGCGATAGTAACCGTTCTTCTCATCTATGCCTCCTCTTCGCAACGGATGAATTGCGATCCGAATTCGTGCTTACTACACCAACACGTGTGGAGTCGGAATTGGCTTTCTCTCAATGATCACCAAGACTGGAGTAGTCACCCTGGTCAGATATACTGCCAATCAGCCCGGAATTCTCCTCAGCATACCGGTTCTCGATGCCATAACCAATAGGGTCCGGCTTGAGTTCTTCAAACCGAGTTTTTCCAGTTGTCGATTCCATGCTTGCGATTTTCTTCAAAGCTCACTAATCACGAACGGAAAAGACCTTAGGGCAACAGCTCCCGCTGGCTTGGGTTGCTCTTGTTCCGTGAATCCCCACAGCATCAAAACCGCTCGAAATTGAATGTCAGCTTCGGGGCTGGATCGTAAAGCCTACGCAAGACTCCCGGTCCACCGGCGAAACCGACGTAAAGCAGGCAGCCGACCAAGATCAGAATGAGGATGCCCATCACGTTGCCCGCGCCATCTCTGAAACTACCAACGGAATTCTGCGGGTTGATACGCTGCGTGTCACCGAATGAACGGATCAACCCGAGAATCGATCTCGCCACAATGAACAACAAGGCAGCGGTCACCACGGTCCAGAACATGAAGCTGAGGACTCGGACAAACATGTCGCGCTGCTGATCTCAAGGGGACTACTCGTAACGTATTTCGTCAACACGAATCTGAAGCTCATCCTGTGATCGCTTCGTGTATATCGCCGTCGTGTTCAAACTCTCGTGCCCGAGGATCTGAGCGAGGGCAACAATGTCGTTGTTGCTGGATGCCAAGAACCGATGAGCGAATGTGTGACGCAGTGTGTGCGGAGTGAACATTACTCCCGTTATGGCGGCGTACCTGGAGCAAACCGCCCGCACACCGTCATCGGTCAGTGCTCCTCTTTCGCCAACGAAGATCCGATCTGAGCTAATCGGCGGGCGGGACTCAAGGTATCGTCCCAACAGACGGCGAGCCTCGTTTGGCAACGGAACGATTCGAAGCTTGTTGCCCTTGCCGTGACGGCAGATCGCCTGTCCTGATCGAGCTTCGATGGTCACGTCCACAAGGGTCAGTCCCACCACATCGGAAACTCTCAGTCCTCCGTACAGCATCAATCCGATGATGGCACCTGCCCGATGGTCCTGCCGGATTTCAATCTCCCGCAGAATCTTGCGAACGTGTGCTGTTGCCAGACCCTTGGGGACGGTCGGGACTCGACGCAGTTCTCGAACCGACTTCGCAGGATTCTCTGAGATGGCACCAGACTGAACCAGATAACCCAGGAAACGACGAATCGAAACAAGTGAGCGATTGACCGTGGCGACTGATTGCCGTCGAACACGTGCCAAGTGCTCACGAAAATCGGCAACGTCACGAACCGTGATACGGATGGGGTCGAATGGCTCGTTGTTGGCGGATCGAAACCAGCCTGCAAACTTGGATAGATCTGCGCGTATCGCTCGATCCGTGTGAGGACTGAAATCGTGGGCACCGAGGAATTCATCAACAAGCAGGGGGAGGTCAGGCATCACTCATCTCCAACAATCATTATCCCGCGAGTTTTTGACGGGATCTGGACGGAAATCAGACAGAAATTAGACACTTCAGGGGCTCGATTCGCTGGATATTGCCTATTATCTGGCGAGATTATCAGGTGGATTCTGGCGGTTCATGTGCTCAAAAATGCGACGAAGCAACGTCCCTCGATCCACTTCGTCGTGTCCATCAGGGAAGCAGTCAGCGAGGGCCGTGCGAATCTGCTGCTCGCCCTGGACTTCGACCCCGAGTTGAGCCAGGTCACTTCGCAGCTCACGGATGAGTGGGTCCGCGTTGGGTGATTGACGCGTCGTTTGTCGGCGCGTTGTTGGTTGAGACCTCGTTGATGCACGTTGCGATGGTACGGGCGTCGTCGGAAAGGTTCTTGCGTAGAACAAGATGACATTGCCGTTCATGCCTTGGTTTATCTGCCTCACGCGGACGCACTGCTCCTGCAAGGCACGATCAAAGTGAGACCGCTTCACATCACCTTCGCGAAGTGGCGAAGGGAACACGCCTTGCTTCATGAGTTGGTAGAATCTTGCTCGCGAGAGCCCGAGCATGCGCGCCATCTCACTGACGGAAACAACTTCCTTGGTGACTTGCATTTCAGCCTCCGTTGCTCTCGATGAGCGCTTCGGTCATATCGAGATGTGCTAGCCCAGCGTTGGTAATGACGCGTCCAGCTTGTTGACGCTCGATGAAACCGATTTGAATGAGGTAGGGCTCGACCACGGATTGGATCGTCCGCCGATGTACGTTGATTGCGGACTCAATGGTCATCAAGCGAATTGCTTCTCCGGGACGCTTAGCGAGGAATTGAAGGTAGCGTTGCTCGTCCGTTCCGAGCCCAACATGATCGATGCCATCCAACTCGACAGTACGGCTGAAGTGATCAGGCGTGATCTGATCCTCGCCCTGACTGCGGGCATATCGATGGCAGGATTCCAACAATCGGATGGCGAGCCGTGGCGTTCCTCGTGATCGCTCTGCGATGTTCACCGCGACATCTTCCGAGAGTTGGATGCCCTTCAACTTCGCCCGCTGCAACGTGATGTGAGCGAGGTCGCCTGATGAATACTCAGTGAAGGGCAGGATCAGCTTGAAGCGATCCCGGAGAGGACGAAGCAAGGCGTATTCATCAGTTGTCGCACCGATGATCGTGATGTCGTTGATCGGGATCGAGAACGTCTGGTTGTCCGCCTTCTGAATCGTGACTTGACCGCCTTCCATAGCTCGATACACGAGGGTCTGCATGTTCGGAAGCAGCTCATGGATCTCATCGAGGAAGATGATCTCCTTGTGACCGGCCTGCATCAGTAAGCCGTTCATAGTCCCGATGTTGCTGATGACTTGGGCGATACGCTCGTGTATCTCGACGCACATCTCCCGCGCTGCCAAGTGAGCAAGCTCCGTTTTTCCAACGCCCGGCGGTCCGGTGAAGAGCATGTGTGGCAATCGAGTTCCGTCTTGAAAGGCGGCGTCGAGGGCGACGCGGAATCGCCGAATTACATCTTGTTGTCCGACCCAGTGGTTGATGGTGGGTATTCGTATTCGACAAGTGGATTGATAATCCATCGGAGCGACAGGTCTCGGTTCGACGAGTCGGCGGCGATTTGAAGACACATGTTGCTGTAGGGTTCGACAGGCATGCGTGGTGAAAGAACCTGTCGTAGTTCTTCAGGAATCCAAGGTCGCACACTCATTTCTGGGTCCGGCCCGTTACCCATAGGGAATCGCGTAATTGTGAGGGTCATTTGCCTGCACCGTTTATCGTCATCGTTTTCAGGTGTTTGGAGCCACCTTATTGGGCGAAATGCTTCCGGCTTGGATTGCATGTTCGAATGATGGGCATCGAGAAACGTCTTTTGATTGACCGTGAAGTCGCCGCCAACGATGTTCTCGGATGCCGTCATGAGAGCTTCAATGTAAGTTCTTCCCAGGAGGTGGCACATCGCTCGCGAAACGAGATTGCGCTCCCATCGTTCCAATTCCGCGAGCTTCGTAAGGTAGGCGCGAATGCTCTTCTGCTGTTGGTTCGAAGTGTCTACCTGAAACGACAAATCCGGGGCGTCTTCTGTACCGGAATCAGCGGCAGGCGCATAAGGCAAGACGTTCAACTTCAGACGGGAAACGGGCACAAACGCGAGCATGCGGGACTGGTGATCTGAGCAAACGAGGCTTCCCATGCAGAACCGTTTGAAGTTGAACCGGCGGGACTTTTTGCTAGCTTGCCGCTTCGGTGGTTGTGCCAGATAGACGACGTGAGAGACCCACCAACTCCGCTCCGGCCAGCGCGCTTTTGAACGCCGATTCTGAATCGCCGCCTCAATCTTGTCATCAATGATTTCATCGCGGAACTTTCCAACGAGCACGACTTCCAGGTCGGGTCTCACCCTAACGATCATCACGTGCTGAATGCGACCCGGTAGCCCGCCGTCGTGGAACGTGACCCATAGCGGTACTTTTCCCGTCATCCGAATCTCGGTCGGCTGCCGTTTCCCCGCCTGCCAGTAAGGGGCATATCCCGTTGGGGCCAGCGGGTACGTATTTCGGGGAATCGTCAAGAGCGGCATATCACGAAATCCTTCCGCCTCACTCGATACCGACGGTCGCAGATCGGATTCTTATTCTCCCGTCGAAGTTGCATCGGATCAACTGTGGACCCGTCGGACGCGGCCGTAGATTCGTGACAGTCATGCCCCACGATGACCAAGCCAAATCTAAACGAACAAGAAAGCAGTCGAACGGCAGATCCACCTTTCGCGTCATTCGTGTTGTTCGCTCAAATGACTCTGAGATCGGAGTATCGACCCCAATTCAACCCGGCAACACATGTTGCCAATCCTCGGACTCAAGCCCAAAGGAAACGTCAGATTCCGGCTGCGCCGACGCACTGGTTGCCGCCGTGGGAGACTTGCTCCTCGCCGAGTGGATGACGCAAAACCTGCCAGTTCTCAAGAAAAGAGCCTTGACGCCGCTGCGAAACGCTGCGAACACACACGCCTCCGACCGGAAGATCGAGGACGTGAAATGAAGCGGGCTTACGCATATCTCCGAGCATCAACGGACCGTCAGGATGCGTCCGTACCCGCTCAACGCGAAGCAATTTTCGAATTCTGTGGGCGTGAGGGGATTGAGGTCGTAGACTGGTTCTCCGATGATGGCGTCTCCGGCAAAAGCTTCGACCGATCCGACTACCGCCGCATGCGTGCGCTCATCGTCGGCGGTAACCCCGACAACGTGGGTCACGTCATCGTGTGGAGTCTGTCCCGATTCGCCCGAGTCAATCCTGATGACTACATCGTCGAAAAACGCGATCTCGCCAAGGCGGGGGTTACGATTGTTAGCACGACCGAGGGGATTCGAGGGGAAAGCGGAATCGCCGACGGCCTGCTCAGTTACATTTCCGCCCATCAGAATCATGAGTACCTAGTCAAACTTTCGAAGGACGTTACCCGAGGCATGAGAGCGCTCGTACAGAATGGATTCTGGCCGTCTGTCGCACCACTCGGGTACGACAGACTCGTCGTTGACAACGGTCATAACCCCGTCGAAGTCAACGGCAAACCCCTGATTCTCAAACGTGGGCAGCTCAAGGGCAGCCAGAACCATGTTGTTCTTGTTCCCGGTCACGAGACTGAGCAGGCGGCGATCAGGTTCATTTTCGAGAAGCGGGCATTCGAGAAATGGGGGCTCCGTCGAATCGCCGCCGACTTGAACGAGATGGGAATCAAAACCCTCAAGGGCAGTCCCTGGCGGAAAACGACTGTACGATCCGTTCTGAACAACATCGTATACTTGGGCCACACGCGTTACGGGGTGCGACGAAAGCACAAGGGCATTCGCAACCAAATCGGCGGCGTCGAATTGAAGCTGAATCCGAAGGAAGAGTGGATTACCGTCGAGAATACGCATGAGGCGTTGATCAGCGCCGACACGTTTGAGAAGGCGCAAGCAACACTGCGAGGAACGGACGGACGGGCAGATCGAGCCCTCGGTGGGAAACGAAAACTGATGCTTTTCTCGTCAATGATCGAATGCAAGCATTGTGGTGCCAACTACCAATGTCGCCCGCGTAGCAAGAACGGAAAACGGTATGAGTATTACGAGTGCAGCGGTCGCGATTCGGGGCGTACAAAGCGGCGATGCGACTGCTGGTCGCTAAACTCTGACAAGCTCAAGAACTTCATCTTCGGCGAGATTGATCGTCGGGTCTCGACTGAAGAATTTCAGGTCGCCCTGCGGGCCTACCTTGTTGGTCGGCTTGGGCAGCTCATCCGTAGCGAGGTCTTCGATACGCGCCAGCTCGACCGCGAAATCCAGGAAGTCGAGACCAAGAAGCGCCGAGTCATCGACAGCATTGCCGACGGCGTGCTGAGCCCGGACGACTCAACCGTGGCAAGCAAACTTGCGGAGTTGGACGATCAAATGCTCCTGCTGACGACTCGGAAGCAGGAGATTCTGAAGGTCACAGGCGTGAATATCGACCCTGATGAGATCGCTCTCCGACTGATCGAGCGGGTCCGCAACCTCACGGCGTTTCTGGAAAGCCAGGACGTTGAGGCTCAACGGAAGGCGCTTTTCGCATTCTGCAAACGGATCGTGGCGGACGCCGAGACGCGTGAGGTGGTGGTCGAGACGGACCTGACGGGGCTGGCACAAGGTCAATCCGTGCCGGGACTTCCGGCCGCGTTGAGCAGTCTGAATGCCGAAGGGGTTGGGGCGCAAGAAAACGCACAACGCGCCGCGGAGGACGAGTTGTGCAATTTGGACCTCCCCGAGTAGGATTCGAACCTACAACCTAGCGGTTAACAGCCGCTCGCTCTACCGTTGAGCTATCGGGGATCCGGATCGGTGATCGCTCACCGACGAATCGGTCATAATCGTCGACGAAACGAGTTTTGTCTAGGGCTCGATGGGGCGGGCGGGGCGATTTTTTCGGTCCTCCGACTCCGTTGAGCACGCGGAGCGCCCATCTATACTGGCGACCGCATGGGCGCCTCAAACTCGAAACAACCCAGGAGTCCGGCCGCTCCGGGGCGCGTGGGCCTCGAAGGCGGTCCGCTTGTCCGGTTGGGCGCGGGTTTTTCTCGAGTCTCTGAGGCGATCGCGCCGGACCCCATCGTGCTGGCCGTCCTGATGACGCTCGCCGTCTTCGCCGCCGCATTTTGTTGGTCGTCGGCGCCCGAGATCCACGCCCTCACGAGTGGTCGCCGATGTCTCGCGCTCATTCGCGCATGGTTCGACGGGATCTGGTCGCCCGGCCTGTTGCGTTTTGCATTGCAGATGTGCCTTGTCCTGCTGACGGGGTTCGGAATCGCAAAGAGCCCGCCCGTCGCGGCGGGCGTCGCGCGGCTCGCGCGGACCGTGCGATCGCCGAGGTCCGCCGTCACGCTCGTCGCCGCGGTCTCCTGCTGCGGCTGCTGGCTGAACTGGGGTTTCGGACTGATCGTCGGCGGCGTTCTCGCGGCGGAACTCGCGCGGCGCCTGGACCCGGACGATCGACGCCGAACGGCGCCGCTGCTCGTGGCCGCGGCGTATTGCGGGATGATGATCTGGCACGGCGGTCTCTCCGGTTCGGCCCCACTGGAAGTCGCTCGCGCCGGTGTCACGATCGGCGCCGGCCCCGACGCTCATGTCACACAGATTGATGTGACCGGCACCATCCTGGCGCCCGGCAATCTCTCGCTCTCAGCCCTGTTCGTCATCGGCGTACCGCTGTTGCTCTCTCGATTCGCGCCGACGTCGGATGGCGGCGAGCTGCGTTTGGAGGCGCCTCCGAGCGTCGACTCGTCGGCGGTGGCGGAGGAGAACGAATCGAATCATGGGCGCCGGCCTGCGGATCATCTGAATCGCTCGCGCATCCTCTCGCTGAGTCTCGCGATGCTCGGGTTTGCAGCCATCGCTGTTCGGCTCAGTGAGTCGGGGGTGGCGGCCATCGATCTGAACTTCGTCAACCTCCTGTTCCTCTCTGTCGGTCTTGCGCTGCATCGCAACCTGATTGACTATTTCGCGGCCGTGACAGCGGGCGGTGGCGCCATCGTCGGGATCGTCATTCAATTCCCGCTCTACGCCGGGATTCAGGCGCTCATGCGGGACAGTGGTTTGTCGGCAACTGTGTCGCAGGGATTCGTCGACGGGGCCGTCGGTCTTGCCGACGCGATCGGCGTGTCTTCGTCGACGTCGTTTCCGATTGCGGCGTTCCTCAGCGCGGGCTTCGTCAATTTCTTCGTGCCTTCCGGTGGCGGCCAGTGGATCGTGCAGGGACCGATCATGTGCAACGCCGCCGCCGCGCTGAATCTACCCGTGGAGCGGGCGGTGATGGCCGTCGCCTATGGGGACGAGTGGACGAACATGATCCAGCCGTTCTGGGCGATTCCACTGATGGGGCTCACGGGTGTCCATGCCAGATCGTTCATGGGATATTGCGCTCTGCTGATGCTCCTGGCGACGCCTGTCTTTCTGCTCGCGCTGCTGCTCGCCTGAGGCGCGGACGCCGAATTGGCGCCTGCAACATACGCGCAACGTCCGGAGCCCCCCCCACGCGCGTTGCGAGCGCGTCCGGTGTTCCCTAGGATGAAAACACGGACGGTGAATGGGCCACGCGAGGAAGTGGGGATTCCGGATTTCGGCGCGTCGGACGTCGCATTCGCAGGTCGCGAATGTCGAGGAGATATGCAATTCGTGACGGCTGAGCGCGCATTGACAGGAACGGATCGTCGGGCGGGCGTGGCGGCGCGCGGACTGTCGTTGATGTTCGGCGCCTATGCGCTGGTCGTGTCACTGGTGGGGCTCGCCATCCAGGCGGCGAATCCCGGACGCATCATTCTGCATCCCGCCCAGCTGGGGCCGATCTATGCGGCCAGCGTCGGGCACGGCGTGGCGGCCGTTCTCTTCCTGACGCTGAGCGTCTTCATACGACGTCGTGGCGCGCGTCCGCGACTGCCGCGCATGCTATTGGTTCTCGCGCCGATCCTGTTTGTCCTGTCGGTGGATCGAATCGTCAATGTCATTCATCCGCCGCCCCCGAAACTCAGTCGCAACGGCATCTTCATTCCGCATTCCAGGCGATGGATGACGCACGCGCCGCTGTCACAGGGGCGACAGGACAATGTCATGGCGTACATCGATCGGTACGGCATGCGTGTGACGAAGCCGCAATGGAAACGCACGCTCGGCGATGCGCCGCGGATTCTGTTTCTGGGTGACTCCATCACATTCGGATACAACGTGCCGGCGGAGGATGGTTTTGTCGAACGAATTCAGGTGATGCTGGAGAAGCGTCAGGATGCGCCGAACTTCATTGCGATGAACGGCGGGACGATATCGGCGACGCCGCGACAGGAGCTCGACTGGCTCACGCACGAAGGTGTCGATGTCGGCTCGGACCTCGTGGTCCTTCAGATATGCATGAACGACATCACGTACATGCTTCATCCGTCTGTCCTTGCGAGCGGCGATCAGGGCGTCATCGCCGAGACCAATGAGCACGTGTACTGGAGTGGTCTGATGCGTCTCGCGCATGACTGGGCCCGTCGCCGCAAATACGGCGACGATCTCGACCGCGCGGCGCAGGTGATCGCGACGGAGAATTTCGACAAACTGCTCGACAGGTCGAAGGCGGCGACGACGTGGGAGGCGTGGGATCGCGCAACGGGGGACTGGGAGGCGATGGTGCGATTCTGCCGCACACGCAAGATCCCGATCGCGTTCATGATCGTGCCGCTTCGAAAGCAGATTCAGGATCGAAGTGTCTCCATCGAGCCGCAGAACCGCATTCAGGCCTTTGCCCGAGAACAGGATGTTCCCTGCCTCGATCTGACGCCGCTCCTGCGTTCGCTGCATCTCAATCACGGCGAGCCCATCGGCGAGCTGTACTCCGACTACACGCATCCATCGTCGCCCGGACATCGAGTGGTCGCAGAGGCGCTCTGCCTATTCCTCGAAAAAAACGATCTGTTCAGAAAGGCGCGATCGCATTGGAAGGCGTCCGGCGAGGACACGCCGGAGTAGTCGCAGCCGCTCCGCCGGGATCGGTCATAGCCCGCATCATCGCTCCGGTCACGGGCGAACCGGACATTCGCATTTCTGATTCCGAAAAAAGGCGGCGCTCTTCGGGGATGAAGAGCGCCGCCAGCGTCTCGCGCGAGAGATTAACACGAGACGCCGCTGAGCAGCAGGGCGACAAACGCGTCGATGTCGGCCAACGTGACTGTCCTGGAGCAGTCGACATCGGCACAGGCGCATTGATTCCACGGAAGGCCGCCACTCAACAGGCACTGGACGAACGCCTGGATGTCGCGACCGTCGATGACGTTGTTGCCGTCCATGTCCCCCGGGCAGGTCGCGCACGCGTCGGGCGTCGTCGTCAGCAGTTCAAAGGCCATCTGCACGGATTGTTCCGGCGTATCGCATTCCCACGGCTGCTTTCGCCAGTCGCTGTAATCCGGGCAGTCGTTCGGCGGAATCGTAACGCTCGGCGCCGAAACGAATCCGTAGCAGGCGTCGTTCATCGGCGAGCACGGCGCAACAGGGCCCGGGCTCGTGTGCCAACCCCAGAAGTGTCCTTCGAGGGCGGCAAGGTCCGATGGAATGTGGCCGGTATAGATCGGTGTGCAGGCCGGGACCGTAAAGGTTCTCCATTGCACGCCCGCAACCGCCTGCACATCGATCCAATATGAAGAACCGCGGACTTCGTTGAAGGCGTCGTCGTCCGCAGGTGTTGAGCCGTCACGTGGATCCATCTCCGCGCAGAGCAGACAGCACCGCGAAAGATCCACGGCGTAGCCATACACGTCATGCCCGAAGCAGTCCGCGTAACCCATGGGGACGATCGAGACCGCATCGGCCGGCGCGAAATACACGCCGAGCGCCGTCGGATCATCGCCAGCCATGGCGTCCGGCGGACATGTTGCGTCGGGCGTGGCGTGATGGAAGCTGATGAACCAGCCGTCAACGATATAGGGTTCGACCGGTTCAAGCGGGGCGAATCGCTCGTCAATGTAGCCGCCCCACCAGCGAACCGCCTCGATGGGTCGGCCGTCCGAGATGAAGTCGTCCGCGACAACGCGGTTCGGCTCGGGCGGCGGTGGCGGTTCGATCGAGATGATCTCAAAGGAAAGCTCTCGCTGCCCCGAGGACCACATGGGCATGGATGTGGTCCTGGATGCGTAGAAGCAGACGTTCGGTACCAGCGTCGGCGGTACCGTGTTGGGGCCGGCGTTCTGCCAGCGCCAGATGGCGGCGGCGTTCGGGTTGTTCGAGATCGCGCCGACCGCCAGCCAGTAGGTCTGGCCGGGCTGCTGATCGAACCAGTCGGACGCGTCGAGCGTCAGCGTGTATCTGTAGATCCTGCAATTCTCGTTGTTGAGCAGGCCCGTGTCGGTCTCATTGACCGTCGCGAACGAAGGTTGCCTGCTCCAGAGCGCAATGTTGGGCAGGCACGCCGGCGGCGCGGTCATGTCATTGTCGTAGATGGCGACGTCGAAGTAGTTGACGCCGGAGTTGCGTTTTTCCGTTCCGTTGCTGTAGAGCTCGTAGTTCCCGTACCAGACGAGTGTGACGACGGGGCCGCCGTCGCAGACCCACTGATCGGCGAGTGTTGTCGCGTCATAGTTCCCGATGATCACATCGTCATGGGCGTGGATCCCCGAGAATGCGCCGTCCGGCGCCTGCGACCACTTATAGACATCCGTCGACGGAACGAAGCCAATGTCCGAGCGGGCGTCGAAACCCTCACCTTCCGGATGTGGCAATTGCGACCACTTCGGGATGAGCGGCGGTTCCGGCGTCTCCGTCGTGATGACGAACGCCATGTCCCAGCCGGATTCGACAAGATCGCCCTCGACGTATTCGACGCCGGGGAAGAGTTCCGTCGGATTCGCAACGCGCTGTGCGTAATCGTTGTAGAAATGCGGACGGGTCTTCCATCCCCAGACGTGTTCCACGTCCGGCGGCGCCGTCAGGCAGCACATTGCGTCACACAGCGCCAGGTCAGCGTGGGCGGCCCAGCAGTTGATCCAGCAGGTCATGGCGTCCGCGTCGCGGGTGTTGATGACACCGTCGCAGGTCAGGTCCATCTGGGCGCAGGATCCCGTTGGTGGCTGCCCGATACAGGCCGCCAGGAACGCCAGATCCAGCGCGTTGATGGCGCCATCGTTGTTGAAGTCCGCGTTGCAGGCGCAGTCGACGGGATCGTAGATGGCCGCGATGCTGAGCCAGTAGATTGTCTCACCTGGCTCCTGGAAGAACCACTGGTGGGGCGGAATCGCGTAGTCATAGCGGAAGCAGCCGTCGGGTGTCTGCATGTGCTCAGACTCATAGTCACATGCGACGGGATGCTCATTCAGTTCCTGGCGAGGGACGATCCACTCCCAGATCATTGTCTGGGGGTGGCTGGGAGGATTGCCACCGGGACCGGCTGGCTGGTCGGTCCAGAGGCCGATGTGGAAGAGAGCCGGCGCGTCCGGCGGCGGGGCCAAATCCTCCCAGTTAGCGTAGCTACCCCAGAAATGAATATCAGTGACCGGCAGATCGCTCACGCAGAGCCAGTCATCGGCGACGACCTGGTAGCCGTCAAAGATGGACGGTTCGTCCCATCCATGGAAGCACTCGGGATGCGCGGAATCGGGATCGAAGATCGGCGGCTGCGCCCATTTGATTTCGTGACACGTCGTTGTGGCGCAGGTCGTCCCCGGTCCCTGCGGATCTCCTCCGAGCGTGACGCAGTTCATGTGCGGTGAATCCACGCAGGAGCCGTCGGGCAGGCAGCACGCCATGATGGGGGGCGCTTCGACGATTCGGACCGCATAGTCTTCGACTTCGCCGTCGGGCGCGGGGCCTGTCCATCCGTAGCCCGCCGGATTGCCGCTGATGCGGAACCTGGCGAATGTCGGTCCGGGCTGCGCGCTGAACGGGACGTTGATGAAGAAGGAGTTGAAGTTGACAGGGGCCGGCGAAAGCGGCGCCGCAAACAGAACCTGGTCGCCCGCTTCGGCGAAGCTCCCGTCGGCGCCGAAGTCGATCCAGCCATCGAGATATCCGTTGACCGCGTTGATCGTATTGTTGGTGACGTCGACGATCGCCTGCTGGCCGGGGATCAGCGTGGTCACGAACGTGATTCCGTCTTCATCGTCGTTGGGTGGCGGATAGATCGTGTCGTTGTCGTCGCCCAACGCTCCGATGTCCGGCTGGCCGTCGGGCTCGCTGTCCACGCCGGCGCCGAGCGCCATGTTCGGAACGATGACATGGCTGGGGCCGTTGGCCGCGCTGAGCGTGGGGTACGGATCGGGGAGGTCACCCCAATCCAGTTCGAGGGGTTCTTCTTCCACCCGCAGCAGGTAGTCTTCCGATTCTCCGTCCTCGTAGATACCGGAGCCGTCCCACGGGAGGCCGACCGGCTGTTCCGTGATACTGAATCGCGCCCAGACATAGCCGGGTTGAGGGCCGATGACGAATGCGGGCGGCGTCAGCGGCGCCAACGGTCCGTCATAGGGATTCGGGATCGGGAAATTGACGAGAACGTGTTCAGGAACAATGGTCCCGTCGGGACAGGGCAGTGAGCCGCCCCAGAGTCCGTCCTGGTTCCAGTCGATCGTCAGGTTGACGTAGCCCGGCGTTGCGTTGGGCATGTGGTTGTGGACTTCGATATCAACGTTTGCGCCCCAGTTCGCCGGTGCGCACGGAAAGCCGAGCGGCAGGCCATTGAAGGGCGGACACGGAACCGGCAGTTGATTCTGAATCGTGAACGGTTCGGGAATGAGCAGCCCGGCGTCGTTGTCCTGGAAGCACTCATCCTGGTCATAGAGACTCGGCGTGAATGTCGGGCAAAGCCCTGCATTGCCTTCGAGTTCGTAATCAAGTGTCGGACCGAACCAGGCGCCGCCCGATGGCGCGTGCCGGACAAAGCCGGACGGGCCCGTATTGACACAGGTCGGGAACGCCCCGGCGACGCCCGCCCATGGATAGGCCGGGGCGCCCTCGGGCGCATCGCCGAACTCGGCGTCGAACGGCTCTTCGCCTTCGACCCAGAGGAGATAGTCTTCCGTCTCACCATCTTCAAAAATGCCTGAGCCATCCCAGTTGGCCGGGACCTGTTGTTCCGTGATCGAGAATCGAACCCAGACGTAGCCGGATCGCGGGCCGATCAGGAAGGGCGGCGGGCTCAGCGCGGAGAGCGGCGCTCCGACGAAGGGATTCGGAATCGGATGATTGACGAGAATATGCTCCGGCGCGACAAGGCCGCCCGGACACTGCGAGGCGCCGCCCCAGACGCCGTCCTGATTCCAGTCAGCAAGAACGTTGACCCAGCCGACGGTCGCGTTCGGCATCGTGTTGTGAACCCAGATGTCGATGTTCCCTCCCCAGACGCCTGGCTGACAGGCGAGTCCCAGTGGATTTCCCATCGAATTCGGGCATGGCGTGACTGTCTCCGCGCCAACAGGGCCAACGATGGTGAACGGATCCGGCAGGAGCAGTCCCGCGTCGATCAGCGTTGCCGGATCGAAGCACTCGTCCTGGTCGTAGCGGTTTGGTGTAAACGTCGGGCAGAAACCCGCATTCCCGTCATTTTCAAAGTCGAAGCCCATCCCGAACCAGGCGCCAAAGTTGCTGTGTTCGATGTAGCCGGCGAGCGGCACGCTTCGGCAGGTCGGAAACGCGCCCGTAACGCCGAGAGACGGATAGGCGACGGCGCCTTCGGGCGCGTCACCGTATTCGCGCTCTTCCTGGGGACCGCCCGTGTCCGTGATGACGAAGCTGAGGTCGTGGAGCAGGAGCGTGGTGAAGGGTGTCTGAATGAGCTGCCATGAGAACAGGTCCTGCGACCACTGCGCCGGGGCGCCGAAAATGGGGCCGGGCGGATCGGTCACAGAGGTCTTCCAGCCAACGGAGGTATCGACGGGCGGAATGATGTGCGCGCGGATCACCAGCCAGTAGATCGAGCCCGCTTCCTGGATAAAGGGCTCCTGAATGTTCGTGATGTTGATCTGGTGGAAGAACTGGTGATTGTTCGGCGCCGTGTTTCCGAAAGATGGGCAGTGCCATCCCTGGCTACCCTGACCGTAGAAAGGTCGATAGGTGATCGGATGAAGCGGCGGCAGGGCCCACAGCTGCACACCTGGACGACCGCCGGCGTCGTCGAAGATAAAGACCTCAAACGTCTCTTCGTTGACCGGCCCTTCAAAATCGTTCATCCACGAGATCCAGAAGTGGATATCGCGAATCGGGCCGCTTTCCGAGCAGACGAAATCGTCCGCCAGATACTGATCCACGAGGCAGATGTCCCACCCCTCGGGATCGGGGAGCTGCGGGAAGTGCATTTTGAAATCATCGCCCGGATCCCAATCGGCGCGAACGTTCATGACGACAGAGAACAGGCAACAGATGGCGATGGACAGAGCGACTCGTGAGGCGTGAAGATGTGGACGCATGGCGACTGCTCCGTTGTCGGGGCTCACCGATCCACACGTTCCTCTACACATACCGCCCCGTGCTTCCCTGAGCGATCGGCAAGGCCGAGGATGAAGTGACTCAGCGGTTCGTCATTGCGCGGCTGAGATCGCGCATTCCCATGGAGTGACAACAAGCCGCGGATCGGGATCGCGATCGATGATTCCGAACGGCAATCCGTCACGCGCAGCGCATCGATCTTCCGCCGGCGGCTCAAGGAGCATCAAGGCCGGGCGGATGCGAACCCGATCCGCTCCACCTGATTGTCACCCCCGGTAATAGACTTTATCGCGCCGTTGCGCGCCTGGAGGGAGAACGCAAGGAGTACAAAGAGAAACCACGAAGGTCAATGATACGTCGACATTCGTCAGCGCTGATGCGCCTGTCGCCGATACTCGCTCGGCGTGACGCCTTCAAGCTCGTGAAAGGTATGGCTGAACCAGTCGGTGTTGAGAAAGCCGCTCGCGAGGGCGATCTGTCGCACCTGCAGCGATGTCGATCGCAGCATCGATCGCGCCTGCTGCATGCGACGAAGGAAGATCTGGCGGCTCATGCGGCGACCTGTCTGACTTCGAAACAGATGCGACAGGTAATCCCGGTTCAGACCGAGACGCCGCGCGACAGTCGCAACAGTCAGATCCGGATTCGCGTATTCGGCGTCGATCAGCGTGAGCGCCTGATGGACGGGATCCGTCCATCCGTCGTTCATCGGATCGACGATGGGATCATGAGAGTCGGGATCGTTGTGGGCCGGGCGCCTGGACGGCGCATCGGGCGACTGGACATGGCCTGTCAGGTGCGCCGAGAAGTTCTCCGCCAGAACATCGAGCAGTTCGAGGTAGCGGTTGGTCTCGGCGTCGTCCTCCAGCGCGAGCTTGCAGTGCGCGACGCACTCGCCGTTGACCATGAGCGGCATCAGAACGCACGTGTGGCCGAAGGCGCATTGATGATAGGGCGGCTGCACCGACTCCTCATTCGCCTCGCGCATGTGGCGCAACCGGCATCGAATGCACGTTGCGTTGTCCTGATAGGGGCGACAGATCGGATGATTCGCCCATTCGCGAATCGTCGCCTTCCGTTCCGCGCGGCTCGTCCAGCGCGGCGTGACAACGACAGGTTGCCCCGTGATTCGCCTGAATCGATTTGCAACGGTTCTGGCCAGATGTGCTCGAACGTCTGAGGCCGTGTCTGATGTGCTGTCGGGCGAGGCCATCCTGCCTCGCCGTCGAGAGGTGACTGCGGACATGGCGTCAACCTCCTGTTGAAAGTTCCTGACGCTGTTCAGCGTACCCGAATCACCTAAACATGACAAGCTTGTCGTGTTTTCAGTTCGGGCCGCCGTTCCGAACGCCCCGGGGGGCGCCGCCGGTCGCCTGTCGGCCTGATTCCGCCTGTGGGCGAAGAACGACCGCTATAATGACCGCCCGTTCTGCGGGATCCGGGGTGGACGCCGCGAGACCCGTTGACGGATCGTCAGGGCACTGCGAATCTGCCAGCCGGCGCGGTTCGCACTCGTCCCGCGCCGTCGTGATGGAAGTCGGATGGACCTTGAGGAAGGATCGGAATGCGAACCCTCTATTTTGACTGTTTCAGCGGCGCCGCGGGCGACATGATTCTCGGGGCGCTGATCGCCGCAGGGGCTGATCGGGGCGCCCTGCGAGACAGGATCGCCGGTCTTGGCGTTGATGGTTTCGACCTTTCGATCGAGGATGTTCGCAAACAGGGGTTCGCGGCGGTCAAAGTCGGGGTCCGCTGGACGCCGGACCACGCCCATCGCCATCTGCATCATATTCAGAAGATCATCGATGCGTCGTCGCTCTCTGACGGCGTGAAACAGAGGGCCATGGCGATCTTCACCCGGCTGGCGGAGGCCGAAGCGCGAGTTCACGGCGTGACGATCGAGAAGGTCCACTTTCATGAAGTGGGCGCCGTCGACGCGATCGTGGACATCGTCGGGACGGCGATCGCCCTGGAGCTCCTGAAGGTCGACCGCATCGTCTGCTCGCCTTTGCCGCTGGGAAGCGGAACCGTGAAGTGCGATCACGGAATCATGCCCGTTCCGGCGCCGGCGACGGCGGAACTGATCAAGGGGGTTCCCATCGCGGCGTGTGACGAGACCGGGGAACTGCTGACACCGACGGGGGCCGCGATTCTCACGACGATCGCCGACTCCTTCGGGCCGATTCCGGAAATGCGGATCGCCTCGATCGGATTTGGCGCCGGTACGCGTGATGGCGCGTCTCGGCCGAACGTCCTTCGCGTCCTGTGCGGCGAGCAGTCGGCCCCGCTCGCCGTGGAGCGGGACGAGATCGTCGTCCTCGAGACGAATATGGATGACTGTACCGGCGAAGAGGTCGGTCGAGTCATCGCGCGATTGCTCGAGGCCGGCGCGCTGGACGCCTTCTGTCAGCCAATCGTCATGAAGAAGGGGCGGCCAGGTGTGATGCTGACGGCGATCGCGTCGATCGAGATGGAGGCGGCGTGCACGCGGATCATGCTCCGTGAGACGACGACCTTCGGTGTGCGGCGTCGCCTGTCGATGCGCTCCACGCTGGCTCGACGGATCGAAAGCGTCGAAACACCCTATGGCGTGATCCGCGTCAAACTCGGGCTGGAAGAAGATCGTGTCATTCGCGTCGCTCCGGAGTATGATGACTGCGATCGAGCGGCGAGGGCTCATGATGTCGCCCTGCGTGACGTGATGGACGCCGCCCGAAAGGCATGGACGCCCGAAGCCAGCGACGGACGCTAAATGATTCTGAGTCTTTCGACACTGCTTGCCATCGATGTCATGGATGGCGACACGATGCGCTCCCTGCTGGCGATTGCCGCCATCGTCTTCATTCTCTTCATCCTGAATCGAAACGCTCGTCGTCGCCGGGCCGCCATCGCCGCGCGGTCAGAAACCGGCGCCGGGGAAACGACCGACTCGGTTCGCGCCGTCCGGATCAAACGCGAAATGGAGCAGCTGCTCGTAGAGCTGAATGAATTTGCCCGAGAGGTGAACGCCCAGATCGACACGCGATTTGCGAAACTCGAGCGTTCCATCGCGGACGCCGATCGCCGGATCGCGGAACTTCGCCGATTGCGGGGGGAATCGCCGTCGGCGGACGATACCGACGACTCCGTGCTTCGCGCGAACCGGGAGGCCGCCGAGGGGGTTCGTGACCGGCTGGCCCGCTCGCGGGCGGCCATCGCGCACGTTGGCGGCGATCGGCCCGTCAGGGCGGGGACTGTTTCGAAGGAAGACGCCATCTACCAGTTGGCGGACGGCGGCAAGTCATCCGTGGACATCGCTCGAACCCTGAAGTGCACAGTCGGGGAAGTCGAACTCATCCTGAATCTGCGCGATCGCGGATAGCGCACCCGGGCCCGCATCCGAACACATACGCCAGGTGGGGGATTTGCTCGAGGCGGCCGGCGGCCGGCGCCTCAGCGAATGAAGAAGCTCCGCGCCGTTTCGATGCCAACGCCTTTCTGGTAGCGGGCGTATTGCGCCGCCGCGGAGTCGACGAATCCGTCGTCCAGATCGCCGACGATCAGCGCGTCCAGGATTCCGTCCACCACATACGCTTCCGGCGTGATGCGGTTGCGCGTGAACAGGACAGAGTAAAGCCCCGTCTCTTCGAGCGGACGATGCAGGGCGGCGGCGCTGAAGGGCGCCGCATAGAAGATGCCGATGCGTCGTGTGAGATGGCAACCGTCGAGGCGCGCGAGCGGGTCCCAGTACTCGTCGAGCATGTGGTTCTGACCGACGTAGCCGACGACGGCGCTGGCGCCAGCGAACTCGATCAGGCGGCCCTCGATCGGTATCTGCGTCACGGCGCCGCAGATGGCGTCGCGAATCGGCTGCTCCATGGCTTCCACGAGATGATCATGCCGCCAGGCGTTGGCAAGGACGTAGACATCGAACGGTCGTGTGACGCCGAAGGCGACCCAGTGTTCCGAGGGCGTGACGTGTTTCTGAAACACGGAGCGGGCGATGATGTGTTCGTCCCGGCCCTGATCACGATGGACGCGCCGCCAGTCGGCGGCGTTCGGCAGATGCGTATCGATGCCGTACAGCGCTCCCCAGTAGAGGTTGGTTCGGGGATCGTCCCCGTTGGCGAACGTGGCGCCGCTTGCGTCACGGTCGAAGAGACCGACGTGAATCGTGACGCTGACATACCCGTGTCGCTGGATGTCCTCCGCAATCGTCGCAGGCAAACTGGGAAGTTCATCACGCGCCGCCTGTGAAAGCGCGTAGGACGGTTGCGCCGTCAGCACGGTGGGAGGGCGACCGCTCTCAGGCTGGAGCCCTCGGACGACAAAGAGCAGGAGAATGATCGCGCCGCCAAAAATGAGTAATGGCGTGCGGAGGGAATTGTCGTTGAGAGTGGTAATGCGATGATTCTCCAATGATGACCTCGACGCGAAGGCGACGAACCCAATCGGATGAAGTTTTGATGAAAGTGATGCGGCGGGTCGCCTCCGCGAACTGGGCGGTTTGCCGATCCGTCGGCAGACTTTTTCTCCCGGGAATTATTTGCGAGCCATGCGCGAATTGCTATTATAAAAAGCGTCGGGTTCTTAGCGACTCCTGTAATTCACATCTCCGGAGCGCTGCAAACTTCTGGTTCGGGGGGCAGGCTGCAAAGGGAGCGGACGGATGGGCAAAGCGCCGTTCAAGATAGTCGTCGCAGAGCCCTTCTCAGAGGATGCGATTGCCCGGCTTGAAGAAGTGGGGCGCGTCGAAATCCTGGAGGACTCTTCACCCAACGCGTTGATCGAAGCCCTGGAAGGCGCCCATGCGCTGCTGGTCCGCGCCAAGGCGCATGTGACCGCCCGCGTCATCAACGCGGCGCCGGACCTCAAAGTCATCGGTCGAGCGAGCCCGACCGTCGATCACATCGATCTCCGAGCCGCGGGGCGGCGGGAGATCCGGGTGGTTTATTCCCCGACGGCGGCCGTGGATTCCTGTGCCGAGTTTGCACTGGCGATGCTCCTGTCTTTGCGGCGGCGCCTGTCGTACTACGATCAACAGCTTCGGCAGGGGAAGTTTGACGCCCTGCGCATGCCGACGGAACTCTCCATCGGCGCGACGCGTATCGGAATTCTGGGAATCGATCCTGTCGCCGAGCGGTTTGGTCAGGCGCTTCAGTCGGCCTTTGGCTGCGAGCTGCGGGTGCACGACCCGTGGGGCGTCACGCCCGAGACATTCACCGCCGAATCCGTCGGCCTGGAAACGTTGCTGCGGGAGTCGGATGCGCTGTGCGTATTTGTGAAGCCGCATCGGGACACGCGGGGTCTGTTGAACGCTGATTTGCTGAGCCTGATGCGGCCTACGTCGCTGCTGGTCAATCTGTCCAGGGGCATTGTGGACACAACGGCCCTGGCCGCGGCCCTGTCCGAGCGACGAATTGGCGGCGCGGCGCTGGACGCGTATGAGTCCGATCCCCTCGCGTCGGACCACCCGATTCGGCGGGCGCCGAACTGTATCCTGACACCCCATATCGCCGGCATGACGATTGACGCCATCGAAGGCCGCTACGGCGTCGCCGAGGACGTCATTCGCGTTCTGCAGGGCGCCACTCCGCACCACGAATTCACGCCTCCTCCGTCACGATAGGTCCGTGTCATACCGCGCGCCGGGCTGGCTTGACGGGGAGTTTGCGCGCTCCTAAGGTTCACTTTTCCGTCCGGTCGCGATCGCCACGTAGCGCCGGACATTGGGGGTAAACCTGCAAGGTCTGCAACTGAGGAGAATCGCAGCATGGCGGTAAAAGTCGGGATTAACGGTTTTGGGCGAATCGGGCGATTGGTTGCGCGAGCCATGGTGCAGCGCAAGGGTGAATTCGATCTCGTCGCGATCAACGACGTCGGCAACTCGGCGAAGGTGCACGCCCATCTCTTCAAGCACGACAGCGTTCATGGCAAGTTCAACGGCGTCGTCGAGCACGATGAGAATTCGATCGTCGTGAATGGTGATCGGATCCGCGTGCTGACGGAGCGAAATCCCGCCGCGCTGCCCTGGGGCGAACTCGGCGCCGACATCGTCATTGAGTCGACCGGCGTGTTCACCAAGCGAAATGACGGGAACAAGGCCGGCTACGACGATCACATCAAGGCCGGCGCCAAGAAGGTCATCCTCTCCGCCCCGGCGAAGGACAAGATCGACGCGACTGTCGTCCTCGGCGTCAACGACGAAACGCTGGCCGCCAACCACACGTTTGTCAGCAACGGCAGCTGCACGACGAACTGCCTGGCGCCGCTCGTCAAGGTCATGGTCGACAATCCGGATGTCTTCGGTAAGAAGATCGAAGGCTTCATGACGACGATTCACGCCTACACAAACGATCAGAAGATCCTCGATCAGGTGCATGGCGAGGACCTGCTCCGGGCCCGCGCCGCGGCCGTGAACATCATTCCGTCCTCCACCGGCGCCGCCAAGGCGATCGGTCTCGTCGTCCCGAGCGACAATGTCAAGCTGGATGGCTTCGCGTTCCGCGTGCCCGTGACTGACGGCTCCGCCGTTGACCTGACGGTCATGCTCGAAAAGGACGTTGATGTCGCTTCCGTCAACGCGCTGTTCAAGAAAGCGGCCGACGGACCGATGAAGGGAATCCTGGAATACAACACGATGCCGCTGGTCAGCAGCGATATCGTGGGCAACCCGCACAGCTCTGTCTTCGATTCGACGCGAACGATGGCGTCGGGACGAATGCTGAAGCTCGTCAGCTGGTACGATAACGAGTGGGGATTCTCGAATCGTGTGGGCGATCTTGCCGTGCGACTCAGCAAGATGATCTAAGCGCCCGCCGCGAGATCCGACAATTCAATGTGGAGTTAGCGGGCGACGCCGGAGGGGGCGTCGCCCGACTCCTTTTTACGGACGCGATCAGAACGCCGGCGAATATCGACGGAATTCCGCCCCCGCTGCGCCGATTGAATCAGATATTAGGGATTGAGGAGCTCGATGGCGGGCGACGGCGTCCAGGGGGCGACGACGCGCCGGCCGGGCGGTTCCGCAGGGATCAGCGTGGGATGGTTCAATTGGTGTGGAGAGCGCGGCTGTGCCGAACGAGGCGGGTCCGGAAAGGATTCGATCATGTGCGGGATACCAGAGAAGGTCCGACAATTTCTATTGAGTGAAGATGGAGCCACGGCAACGGAGTACGCCGTGATGCTCGCCCTCGTCATTCTCGCGTGTATGGGCGCAGTGGCGGCTTTGGGGACGAAGGTCTCAGGCCTGTTTTCGCAGACTGAGCAGGAGTGGAGCAACTACTACCCCTGATTCGCGTCGTAAGAACCCGACGGAATCCGACCCGCCATCTGACTGACGAAACGATCAACCGAACAGCACAGACGCCGTTCGCCTGAGCAAGGCGCTTCGGAACAGGCGATATCGCTATCGACGCCGGCCGCCCTGGAGCGACGTGGCCCTTCGATCGCCTAATCGTCCTTTGGCGTGCCGATGAGATCGATCAGGAGAATCGCCGGCGCGTCGTCGCCGGCGTTTGTGACATAGCCGGACACGCCGATGCGCGTGGAAGTCGCGTTTGCGTCCGACGGGACGGTGGCAAGCTGGATTCGATCACGCCGTGACTCGAATCGCGATTCGGCGACAGGCGCCACGACGTCCTTCAGCACGACGCCTTTGGATGACGAGATTGCGACAACCTTGCGCGTTGTCGGTTTCGCCGCGTCGACGATTGTCGTTGCGACGTCGGGGATCCCGTCCTCATCCAGATCAACCGTCAGGACAACGGGGCCACCGAACTGCACATCCGTCCGGGCGCCGTCCGCTCCAGGCTTGTCGCCCTGCAGAAGCCATTCGTAGTTGAGCTTCTTCATGACGTAGAGGCCGAATTGGCTCGGCTTTGCGGCGCCTTCGTCCGCGGGTGTCGAGATGATCAGATCCGGAAAGCTGTCCTTCACCACGACCCCCGGCGTCGTCATGAAGGAGGGGCCTCGCGTTGGATCCTCGTGTGTCCGCGTCAGGACCCAGCGCCGCAGACGCTGACCGTCCACGATTGCGAACTGAGGCTCCGCCTGTGTCCGCATGCGGCTGGACGGTATGACACCGTAGCAGAGGATCTCCGAAATTTTGTCGTTGTTGCAGTCCGGGATGGGTCCCATCAGCAGCGTCTGCCCCTCGCTCAGTCGGCCGAAGGGTTTCTTGTAGCTGACGGCCCGAATGAACCTCGTGCTGTTGTAGACGGCAAACCCCATGTGGCCGCGATTCTCATCGCCGTCGGCGTCGTCGAGGGTTGTCGCAAAGACGAAGTCAGGATGGGAGTCTCCTGTCACGATACGAACATCGACGAGCTGGATGAGCTGGTTTTTCGGCGTTGCGTTGAGACCGATGACGATGCCGTCTTTCCCCGAAATCGCGCCGAAGCCCGGTCGTTCGCCGGCGCCGAACAGAAAGATATCGGGAACCTGGTCGTCGTTGATGTCCTGAAGCGATCGGAGACCCTCCGGGACCAGCGACTGGGCCGTGGCGCCGTCGGCGTCGGGGCGATCCCACGTGACAGGGGCGTCGATTGCCCAGAGTGTCGTATGATCGGCGCCGGAGATGGCCTGAATCTGTCGCTTTGTTCCACCCTGCGAATCGATCACGTCGACCAGAACGACCCAGTCCGACATCCTGTCATTATTGAGATCGCCCGGCGCGATCATGCCGGACGGCAGGGCCGCCGCGTCGCGGCGCTGAGGTGTGACGAGCCGCCCGGCGAGCGGGATGACATGCTCGTTGAACGTCGTTGCCGACGGTTTCGGCGTCTGGCGCGCCGGCGTTTCCGGTGGCGCCTTTTCCGGCGGCGCATCGACCTGCGTCGGCGCCGTTCGGCCTGTTGTCGCCGCCGGCGCCGTCGAGGCCGCTCGGGGCGCCTGGGGTTTGCAGCCCGCCGCCGCCAGGGTTGTTCCGATCGACGCCGCGACGGCGCACAGCGTCACGCGACGCCAAAGCGTCATCCATCCGTCCAGAGTTCCCATCGCCAATGATCGCCCTCGCTTTGCAGGCGCAGCCCCGCGCCCGCCATCCATGGTCATGCTGTTTTCGTCGGCGCCATTGCCAGTTCGAATCAGAGCATTTTCCGGAGGACGGTCTGGAGAATGCCGCCGTTGCGGTAGTAGTCGATCTCAACCGGTGTGTCGATGCGGACGACGGCGTCAAACGTCTTCTCCGCCCCGCTTGACGGGTGCTTCGCTCGCACAGTGACATTCTGTCGCGGCTTGAGGCTGTCGTTCAGTCCGTCGATCGTGAAGGACTCCTCGCCCGTCAGGCCGAGCGACTCCCGCGTGGCCCCGTCCCTGAACTGCAGCGGCAGGACGCCCATGAAGACGAGGTTGCTGCGATGAATCCGCTCGTAGCTGGCGGCGATGACCGCCTTCACGCCGAGCAGCAGCGCGCCCTTGGCCGCCCAGTCGCGTGACGAGCCTGTGCCGTATTCCTGTCCTGCGAGAACGATGAGCGGCGTACCGTCCGCCTTGTACTTCTCCGCCGCGTCGAAGATCGACATCTGCTCGCCCGTCGGCAGATATCGCGTGTAGCCGCCTTCCGTGCCCGGCGCGAGCTGGTTGCGGAGTCGAACGTTCGCGAACGTGCCGCGCGTCATGACGCGATCATTGCCGCGTCGCGAGCCGAAGCTGTTGAAATCCGACGGATCCACGCCCTTCGAGATCAGGAACTTCCCGGCCGGTCCCGTCGCCGGAATGGAACCGGCGGGGGAGATATGGTCCGTCGTGATGGAGTCGCCCACCATGACGAGGACACGGGCGTCGGCGATCGGCCTGATCGACTCGACCTCGCGCTTCAGGTCGATGAAGAAGGGCGGCTCCTGAACGTAGGTGCTCTCCTCGCTCCATTCGTAGTCGGCCCCTTCCGGCGCCTGGATGCGGTTCCACTTCTCGTTGCCGTTGAAGACATTGCCATACTGCCGTTCGAACATGGCCGGCGTGATGTGCTTCTCGACGGCGTCCCGGATCTCCTGCTGGCTCGGCCAGATGTCACGCAGATAGACCGCCTGTCCGTCGGCGCCCTCGCCCAGCGGCTCGTTCATCATGTCGATATCTGTCCGTCCGGCGATGGCGTAGGCGACGACCAGCGGCGGCGAGGCGAGATAGTTCGCCTTTACCAGCGCGTGAACGCGGCCTTCGAAATTCCGATTGCCGCTGAGGACGCTGGCCGCGATCAGATCGGCGCTCCTGATGCCCTCGGCGACGGGTTCCGGCAGCGGTCCCGAGTTGCCGATGCACGTCGTGCAGCCATACCCCACGGTATAGAAGCCGAGCTTCTCCAGTTCCTTCTCAAGACCCGCGTCGCGGAGATAGTCCGTGACGACCTTTGACCCCGGGGCGAGGCTCGTCTTCACATACGGCGCGACTTTCAGCCCCCTGGCGTTGGCCTTTTTGGCGACGAGGCCCGCCGCGAGCATGACGGACGGGTTGCTCGTGTTGGTGCAGCTTGTGATCGCGGCGATGACGACGGCGCCGTGATGGAGCTCGTGCGTCTCGCCGTTCATCTGGATTTCCGCGGACTCCTTTTCGGCGACGGCTGTCGCCGAGCCGCCCGGGCCGCCTTCGGCCGCCATTCGTCCCAGCGCCGCCGCCTGCCGCTGCGTCGTCTTGTTGTAAACCGAGCCGAGCGCGTCGAACCACGTCCGCTTCATGTCGCTGAGTCGAATGCGATCCTGCGGGCGCTTCGGACCCGCCAGGCTGGGCTCGACGGTCGACAGCTCCAGGCTGAGCGTGTCGGTGAAGATCGGATCGGGCATGCCGTTCACACGGAACAGGCCCTGGGCCTTGCAGTACTTCTCGACGAGGTCGACGAGTTTGGCCGATCGGCCCGTCCTTCGCATGTAATTCAGCGTCTCGTCATCGACAGGGAAGAAGCCCATCGTCGCGCCATATTCCGGCGCCATGTTCGCGATCGTCGCGCGATCGGCGAGCCCCAGTTCGCTGAGACCATCGCCGTAGAATTCGACGAACTTCCCGACAACGCCTTTCTTGCGAAGCATCTGCGTGACGGTGAGGACAAGGTCCGTCGCCGTGGCGCCTTCGGGCAGCCGGCCGTTGAGCTTGAAGCCGATGACTTCGGGTGTGAGCATGTAGATCGGCTGGCCAAGCATGCAGGCCTCGGCCTCGATGCCGCCGACGCCCCAGCCGAGGACGCCAAGGCCGTTGATCATCGTCGTGTGGCTGTCGGTGCCGACAAGCGTGTCGGGCAGGGCGACTGTCTCACCATTCTCTTCCTTTGTCATCACGACGCTGGCCAGGTACTCGAGATTCACCTGGTGGACGATGCCCGTCGCCGGCGGCACGACGCGGAAGCGATCGAAGGCCTTCTGTCCCCAGCGCAGGAATTCGTATCGCTCGCGGTTTCGCGCAAACTCGATGTCCTCGTTCAGCAGCAGCGAATCCGCGGCGCCAAACTTGTCCACCTGCACGGAATGGTCAATCACGAGGTCGACGGGCACGAGCGGGTTGATCTTCTTCGGATCGCCGCCGAGCCGAACCATCGCGGATCGCATCGCGGCAAGGTCAACGACGGCGGGGACGCCCGTGAAGTCCTGAAGCACAACGCGGGCGGGCGTGAAGGGGAGTTCCTCTTCGGCGGGCTTTTCGGCGTTCCACGCGGCGATCTTCTCGACGTCGGATTTCTCGACGATGCCGTCACCGCAGTGTCGCAGCGCGTTTTCGAGAAGCACTTTGATACTGAACGGCAGCGACTTGATTCCGACCATGCCGTTTTCGATGAGTTTGCTGAGCTGGTAGATCGTGACTTCGCCGGCCTGGGTCTCGAGCGTCTTCTTCGCGCCGAATGGATCGGAACTCATCTTGGTCATACCTTTCGCAGTGGAACGGCCCACGGAGGCGCCGTAGTATCCCAGCGTGGATCAAGGACGGCGACGACCGACGGGACCACGCTGTTGCAACTCTCGCCGAAGCGGCCGCGCGCGGCGCGACCTTTCGAAACAATCGACGCGATTATAACCGGCGCTCGAAAATCCGTTAGATGGGCGAATCGTTCGTAAAAACGCCGGTTTCGCATCGTTCGGAGTATAGTGGGCGATCGGGACACGTCGGCGGTCGGCGCCGCGCCGATCGATCGCCAGTGAGTACGTCGAGGGCTTCGGATGTCTACGGACCCCTATTGCGGTGAATGCGGTTACTCCTTCAGAGGCCTCGTCGATTCCAGCAAGTGCCCGGAGTGCGGTCGACCGATCGTGGAGACGCTGCAGCGAGGCAGGCCCGCCTTCAAGGGAAGCCGGCGCTATCAGTCCGACATCATCCTGTTCGGTCTGCCGCTCGTTTCGATCGCCACGGGGCCGTCCGCGGACGAGGCCTATGGTCGAGCGAAGGGAATCATCGCCTTCGGAGACATCGCCACCGGCTGGCTCGCCATCGGCGGCAGGGCGACCGGGATCATTGCCATCGGCGGCATGGCGATCGGGATATTGTCCCTCGGCGGCATGTCGCTCGGACTCATCGCCTTCGGCGGAATGGCCGTTGGCGGGATCGCGTCAGGCGGTGGGGCGATCGGCGTCGTCGCGCACGGTGGAGGCGCCATCGGTATCGTCGCGCGAGGCGGAGGCGCCGCCGGATATTACGTGCAGGGCGGTGGCGTGTGGGGGAAACATGTCATCGGACCGGGCGCGCGCGATCCGGAAGCGGTCAGCGTCTTCGACAGGATCGACAGCCTAGTCGGCGTTCCGCGATTCAGCGGCGGCCCTGGCGCCGCGCAAATCAAGCTGCTGGCGTTCGCCGTCGGCTGGATGATCGTGTGCTTCGTGGGTGTCGCCGCGATCCCCGCGGCCCTTGTTCTGATCGCGTACCGGCGTCGCCCACGTGAGCCAATGCGCTGACCCAGCGTCGGCTTGCCCGTTATCCGAGAATCGAATCCGCAAATTCGCCGAGGGTTGCAAATGTTGCGTCCGGCGTGACCGGCGCATCCGGCGCTCGCGTCGCCCGGCTGACACCTTCGCGGCGTCGCCTGATCCAGATGGTTCGCAGTCCCAGCGCCTTCGCCGGGACGTGGTCGTGATAGAGGCTCTCGGCGACGTGCAGCAACGCGCTGCGCTCGATCTTCTGCGCCCGCAGCCAGTCCATCGCTGAGTGGAAATGCCCCGGGCCGGGCTTGTAGCTCCCGACATCCTCCGCCGTGATGATCGCGTCAAATGCGACGCCGAGCCGCTCGTTGCTGCGCGCGAACGAGGCGCGATCGACATTCGAGACAATGATCAGTTTGTATCGCTCCTTCAGGCGCGACAGGGCGGCGGGCGAATCCGCGAACGCGGGCCAGTCGCCAACGGAGTTTGCCAGGGCCTCGCAGTCGGCTTCGCCGGCGCCGACGCCCATCGAATCGGCGAGGCGTCGCATGACTCGATGGAGAATCTCCGGGTACTTCGCCGTGGGGTTTTCCGCCTGCGTGACGGGCTCAAGCCGCGAGAACGCCGCGAGCAGGCGCGTGTCGTCCACGTCAGTGAGACCCGACTGATCGGCCCATGGACGCAGGACGGCGAGCAGACCGGTCTCCCAGTCGATCAGCGTGCCGTAGCAGTCGAACGTCAGGGCGCGGACGTTGGTGAAATCCAGTGACATCATCCCGGGCCTCCTGGCGACAGGTGGACGCCGGGGATTATACACTCACACTGCATTCGGGGTCCCCATCAGGGGATCGCATGCAAACGCGATTTACGCCGAGCGAATCTGAAGTTCTCGCGGATCTGCTCACCCCGTGGGCTGACAGTAGATCATGCGCGTCTCCTCGATGTACTTGTCGGCGCCGGAAAAGACATCCGGGCGGGCCTGATTTAATTGGTATTCGAAGGTTTCACTCGCCTGCGTCGTCCTGCCGGTCGACAGAACATGGAAAACGACGCGTTCGCCCGTCGCGATGTTGTAGCCGCGCAGCACAGTGATCTCGGTCCAGGGAACGGCGTCAGCCGTATTGTAGTGATTCTCAATGGCGCTTCCTTCGTCGACCTGTCCCGAATCGGCGAGTTTTCGCCATGAGGTGACAGTGACCGATTGGGACTCAAGGAGACTCTCCGTTGCGTGTTCGATAACGAAGTGGATCTTAAACTGGACGCTCTCGCGAGTTGCGTCAGGGATGTCGAGGCCCAGATTGTCACATTCGGCCCCGCTGCAGACGACCAGCGCCACGATCGCAAGGAGTTTGACGAATCGCATATCACACCTCCACTGTCGGAATGACGATTGCGGTCACGAGATCGGAGACATTCGGCAAGTTCGTCTTGCGCTGAATGTACGCGGCCGTCGCCTTAAAGTCTATATAGAGGTGGTGTTTTGGCGCGGCGAACGCGGGACGAAAGAGGGGGGCTCAGTCGTTGAGACGCGCGCCGATCATTGCGCCGAGTGTCAGCAGCAATTCGATCTGTTCATTGGAAAACCTGTACTCGTCCGGCCGGGCGACACCAAGGGTTCCACGCAGCTCGTCGTCAACCAGAATCGGCGCGGCGATCGAGCCAGCCATCTGGGTCATCTTCGCGCCGGGTTTGGCCTTGCCGCTGTCGTCTGTCTGCAGGTTGCACACCTGGACGGGTTCGCGGCGCTCGGCGGCAAGTCCCGCCATCCCCTTGCCGATGGGGATCCGTGAGACGCGATCCATGATGGCCTCGGGGATCCCGCGATGCGCGACAAGTTCGAGCAGGCCCGATTCGCCGCTGAGTCGATGAATCGTACCCGTCACGCATTCGAACTCGCCAAGGATGTGCGCCAACAGCGCATCCCAGTCAGGCGTTGCGGAAGTCTCCAGAATTGAACGAACATGATCCACGATCGTATTGTCGGCGGGCATGGGATACTCCTGACGTTACTGCGTAGTCGCGGCTGTGCATGATAGCGATTCGTCCCGAGTCGGCACACGGACCGTCCGGGGGGCGCTCAAGCTCGTCCCTGTCAGCGCGCCGGGGCGCCCTCCGCCGGTCGCCCCGAGTTCCGCGATGTGTCCCCGTATTCCCAGTGTGAATAAAAAAAGCCGCGACAAGGTCGCGGCTTTGAATCACGTATTCAGTGTGATGGTGCGGACTCAGCAGTTGCCCGTGAAGGTCACGCCGTCGGCGATGTAGCCTTCGGCGAGGCAGCCGACGATGACCAGTTCGTCTGTCACGGCCTCGGTCCGCGTGACGCGGAACGGTTCGTCGTGCGTGTCCCAGCGATCCGAATCGAATCGGCGAACGTGAATCCAGTCGCCGACGCGGGGCGCCTCGTGGCTCTTCGCCATGAAGCCGAATCCGGACGGCGATCTGTCGATCGTCCAGCCCTTGAAGTCCTCGGGCATGCCGGGGCGCTTCCAGCGAATGGCGTCATCGCACTCGACACGAACCTCTCGGCGTTTTTCGGAAAGCGGTGTCTGCATCAACATGCGGGAACTCCTTCAGGCTCTGGGACTCCGGATACACGTCGGCTCGATCGCGATGCGGGTTGAGCTTCTCGTCCGGAAACTGACGATGCGATGCTTATCAGGCGTTCTTGCGTGGCGGGGATGAGCCATCCCCAGCAAACCGGAGTCTCCATCCGCGGCGGTCAATACAGGGAGGCGATGCCCGGTTCGATCGATCCGTCACGCCCGCCGCCGCGGCGATCTTTCCCATCACTGACTATTCTACGCCATCATCCCCGGCAATTTCGAGCCCTAATTCCGTCCGCGCGGATATCAGACGTTGCTGGTCCGCCGGAACGTCGGTCCCGCACTCCGGGCAGCGCCCCGACCTGTTGCCGATCAGGCTGTAGTCGCAGAGCCGGCAGTTGGCGAGCGTGCTGTCGAGCATCCGCCGCAGTTCCTCGCGGACGCGGGGGATGGCCCAGCGATAGAGCCGCCATTCGAGAAAGATGTAGGAACAGAGGGCGAGTCCGGCGATGGTCTTCATGAATCGATCCGAGAATCGGAAGTGGTTCATCAGACCAAAACTGAGAATGCAGCCGCCAAGGAACGCGAACCGAACGACGATGGGGGTTCGGCTTCGCCGGGCGACCTCCTTGACAGCGCTCGTGTAGGCCCTGTGCCGTTTGGAGTGATCGGGAAACTCCCGGAGCTCCGGGTACTCCTGGAGACGTTCTCCCGTCACATCCTTGTGGGCGATCTTCGACCAAAGCGACGCCAAAGCGATTCCTCCGCAGCCGTGCCGACGTCTATTCTATGCGCTCCTGTTGGGACCGACGCCCGAAACAAGGGCGATTTGCGCGGCGATCAGGCGCTGCTGTTCGGCGGATATTCTGACGCCACATTCCGGGCATCGGCCGGAGGTGTTTCCGACGAGTGAGTAGCCGCAATCCTCGCAGTTCGTTGAGCGCCGCCACGCCAGATCGCGAAGTTCGGCGCGAATATGTGGAACGGCCCAGCGCCCCAGGTGATGCTCGACAAGGACCACGACGATCAGAAACCCCAGCATGACGAGCGGCTGCAGAAATGTGATGAGCGCCCAGGCTGCGAACATTCTCGGGACCACGTGGAGCGTCACATACAGGACGACATAGACAAATGGCTTGAACGCCATCCACGGATGTCGGCCGCGGAACGCGCGCGTGGCGGTCGCCAGCGCAGCGCTTTGCTGAGCGGCGCCCTCGAATTGTCGCAATTCGGGATAGCGATCCAGTCGCCTTCCCGTGAGGTCGGTATTGAGCAGGTCTCGCAGCGACTTCACGATGCCGAATCCTCCACCATGCCCTGCGCTCTGGATTCTACACCGCAGACTCATGGGCGCCGTCGTCAGAATTCCGTGTCGCGATCATTCGCTTCGGGTCGGGGGGATTTCGACGCCGCATTCGAGGCGGCGGCCGGAGGGGTTACCGATGATTGCGCAGCCGCAGCCTGGCAGTGACCCTTGAGTTCCAAAACCATGCGCCGTAATTCCGCGCGAATATGTGGTTGCTCCCAGCGGCGCCGGACGAATCCTGCCAGGCAAAGGACTGTGATGAGTATTGGAATCCACTCGCCTGGTCCCCTCGCGTCGGCGCTGACGATCAGGAAGATGACAACGAGTCCGAAGGTCATCCGAGCTCGTACGTGAATCGGCCTGCTCCGAGTCGCACGCTTCGCCAGTCGATAGGCGACGCATCGGTCTGAGGTCGTTTCGAAGCAGGCGAGTTGCGGATACAGGCGCAGCCGACGGCGATGAATACCCCGCAGCACGTCCTGATTGAGGAATTCTGTCCACCTGGAGGCCAATGTCCCGTCCTCTCGTGATTGACGATGGCGTCCGATCCGGAAGTCGGCGCCACACGGGCTTGGTGGGGGGCCGAGAGCGCGCCGATCGCCGGCCTGACCGCCGCGGCGCCCGGCGCCACGCCGAACCCGCCTGTCAACACAATGGCGTGGATTCTACACGGCCGACTCGCAGGGGACGCGGGCGCCGATGGCATCCTGTGACGCAATGATCTGTCGCAGGTCCGGGGGAATGGCGGCGCCGCATTCGGGGCAGCGGCCGGTCTTGTTTCCGATCAGCGAGTACATGCAGTCGCTGCAAACCGGCGAAACAGTTGGCATCGCCTTGCGAAGTTCGGCGCGAATCCCGGGGACCGTCCAGCGAGCCAGCCGACGTTCAGTCATGACGATGGCGACAATCCACGCGCCGAAAAACAGCGCCTGGAACGCGCCGAGACGCCCGTTCGAATCCGACCCGACGGAGAGAATCAACAGGAACGAAATCGCATAGGCGAATTCCCTGAATGCAAGCCCGAAATGTCGTCCGCAGAACTGACGCTTCGCCGCCCGCAGCGCCCGGACCCGATTCGCAAACCCGCCGAACTGCGCGAGCTCCGGGTAGCGGCGCTGACGCAGGCGCGTCAGGTCGGTCGTCAGCAGGTTGAGCCAGTTTAACGCCACGATTTCTCCGGCCGTCCGCAATGCGTTTTCGACTACACGGTAGTCACAGCGGCGGATTCAACCCCGATCGATTGTCGCAAACCGAGTTGATGTTGTTGTTCGGCCGGAATCTCGGCGCCACACTCCGGGCAGCGGCCGGAGGTATTGCCGTGAAGAAGGTCGTTGCATTGATGACACCGGAGACCTTCGTTCAACATTCGGCGCAGCTCGATGCGGACGGCGTTTCGCGATCGAATTACGAGGAAGAAGTCTAACAGAATACTAATAGCCAACGGAGTCATCGCGAGGGTCGTGCGCGTTTGCAGAAAGACGAGCATTGTCGGGAACGCAAGGATGAACGCGACCAGGCTCACTTTCTCAAGGAACGGATGTCGTATTGGGGCTCGCCGTTCGGCATCCCCAAGCGATTGGAGCTTTGCATCGTACGTATCGAATCGCCTGAGCTCGGGATAGAGCGGGAAACGCACCAGTTTCGGGATGTTCTGTTGCGCCCAATGGGTTTTCTCCGGCGGCGTTGGTATTGCCTCGTCAGCGGGCTCCACCTCGGGTACGCCGCGTTCCGCTCGGATTTCAAGCTGGTGTTGTTGTTCGGGGGAACTTTCAAGTCCGCACTCGGGGCAGCGTCCAGTTGTGTTGCCAGTCAAATCGTAATCACAACCGTCGCAGAGAATGTCCTCCAGCAGGAGACGGCGGAGTTCGCGATGCGTTGCCTTTCGCCTGACATGATTGAGCGCCAGAGACAATGGCCCCAATAGAAAAAAGCCCAGGAGAAAAGGTGTCACTCCGCCGAGACCTGGGAGGAAGATGACCAAAGCCGCGATACTCACCAACGGAAGGAGCCGGAAGAGAACTGAGCGTCCAAACGCGTGGTGTTCCGCCTGGCAGAGAATGCGAGTCTGCTCGTAGGGGGTTTTGACCTTGGCCAGTTCAGTGAACTCGCGCGGACGCCAGCCTGTCAGGACACTGCACAGGATGTCGTTCCACCATGATTTCAACGGTCGACCCTAACAGACGATAGTGGGGGAAAGAGGGGCGCCCGCGCGACGTGATGGACGTCGCGCGGGCGCGTCTTGTTGCGACAGGCGGGTCAGATCCTGATCGTGACGGTCTTCACTTCCGAGTAGTGCTCCAGCGCGTACTCGCCGAGCTCGCGGCCGATGCCGCTCTGCTTGAAGCCGCCGAAGGGCGCCGCCGCGTCGAAGACGTCGTAGCAGTTCACCCAGACCGTGCCGGCGCGGACGCCGTTCGAAATCCGCAGGGCCTTCTGGATATCCTTCGTCCATACAGCCGCGGCGAGGCCGTAGGCCGTGCGATTCGATCGCTGCACGACTTCGTCGATGTCCTTGAACTTCAGCACGCTCATGACGGGGCCGAAGATTTCCTCCTGGGCGATCGTCATGTCATCCTTCACGTCGTCGAAGACCGTTGGCTGGATGAAGTAGCCCTTTTCGCCAACGCGGCCGCCGCCACAGAGCATCTTGGCGCCTTCCTTCTTGCCCGACTCGATGTAGCCCATGACCTTGCCGAACTGCTCGTCGCTGACCTGAGGTCCCTGTTCCGTCTGCTTGTTGAAGGGATCGCCGACGCGTCGATTCTTCGCCTTCTCGACGAGGCGCTCGACGAATTCGCCGTGGATCTTCTCTTCCACGAAGAGGCGCGAGCCTGCGCAGCAGCACTGACCCTGATTGAAGAAGAGGGCGAAGAAGGAGCCGTCGACCGCGGCGTCCATATCGGCGTCCGCGAAGACAATGTTCGGACTCTTGCCGCCGAGCTCGAGGCTGACACGCTTGAGGTTGCTCCTGGCCGCCGCCTCCATGATGAGATGGCCGACTTCCGTCGAGCCCGTGAAGGCGACCTTGTCGACGTCGTGATGCGACGCGATCGGGGCGCCGGCGCCGGGACCGAAACCGGGGACGACGTTGATGACGCCCGCCGGATAGCCCGCTTCCATCGCAAGCTGGGCGACGTAGAGCGCCGACAACGGCGTCTGCTCGGCCGGCTTCAGGACGATGGTATTACCCAGCGCCAGGGCCGGTCCCCACTTCCAGGCCTGCATCAGCAGCGGGAAGTTCCACGGAATGATCTGGCCGCAGACGCCGACGGGCTCGTGCCGCGTGTAGCAGTGGTAGGGACCGTTGACGGGGATCGTCTTGCCATGGACCTTGTCGGCCCAGCCGGCGTAGTAGCGATAGCAGGCGATCGTCAGCGGCAGGTCGGCCGCCATCGAGTCGGCAATGGGCTTTCCGTTATCGAGCGACTCGAGCTTCGCCAGTTCCTCCATGTTCTCTTCGATGAGGTCGGCGAGTTTGTACATCAGCCGTCCGCGCTCGGAGGCGTTCATCTTTGCCCAGGGACCGCTCTCGAAAGCGCGTCGCGCCGACTTCACGGCGGCGTCCACATCCGTCTTCTCGCATTCGGCGACAGTGCAGATGGTATCGCCCGTCGACGGGTTGATCGTCTCGAATGTCTTGCCGCTCGCGGCGTCCGTCCACTCACCGTTGATCAGGGCCTTGCGATACTTGATTTCAACGCCGGCGGGAGCTGGGGCGACTGCCATGGGAAACCTCCTGATTTGTTTCAAGTTGCGTAATGTCGCCCCTGAGCGTAACCACGAACGGACCGGCCCAAGCCGCCCAGCAGCGCAGACAAATGACTCAATTCACAAGGCAATCATAGCCGAATGTTATCGGGTTTGGGAATAGTTACATTTGTCGACTGTCGCATGTCGGAAAGGGCGGCAGTCTCCGCGGCGGCGCATGTCCTGAATTTGAGGTCGGGGTCTCCCCCAGGAAATGCGGTGGAAGAGTGTCACACTGGATGGCGCCCATCCTGACAGCAATCGCTTGCCACGCGTCAGGAATCTAACGAATCTGGGTCATCACCAGGCGGCATGTGCGGCGCTGCAATACGTGTCGTCGCCCCGGATGGGGCGATTGGCTATTGCCACGGGTGGAGCGAGCCCCACACGGGGTGAGCGGAACCCGTGGTTGGCGTCCATTCCGTCATAAGCCCCGGAAGGGGCGGAGGAACCTCGCATGCCGGGAACGTACTCCAACGTCGTCCTGCACGTTGTGTTCTCCACGAAGGATCGCAGGCCCTTCATCGAGCCGCACGTTCAATCGAGACTTTACGGCGTGGATTTCGATCCGAGATATGTCTTTGATTGAGCGTGCATGAGTACCAGGGGCCGCCGACCCTCCGGGGCCGGTTCGCGAGTGTCCCCTGGAACCACGGGTTGCGCTTCGGACGCGTGCGCGTCCTGCGCTCCACCCGTGGCAACAGCCTGTCGCCTCTTCGAGGCTACTATCGATCCGATTACACTGAAGCAAAGCCAGCCATCATTTTCCTGAGGGGTAAGCCAACGATCAGTGTGTGCCAATGCGGCCATCAAGCGGGACGCGGACCCATGTGACGGCGACACGCCTTCTTGGAAATTCATGATGAACAAAAAACGCCCGATCGCAGAAGCGATCGGGCGTCGTGTTTTTCGGATAAGCGCCGCGTCCGATTCGAACGCGATGCAATCGGGCGTCAGCGCGCCTGCTGGGATCGGTAGCAGTCGCGGCAAAAGACCGGTCGGCCGGGCTTCGGCTTGAACGGGACGGTCGTCGTCTGACCGCAGTCGGAGCAGACCGCCTCGTGGAACTCGCGTTGAGGTCGCGGTCCGTCAAAGTTTCGGTTGCCGTCAAAGTCGCGTCGGCCGCCACCGCCGCCACCTCGCGGACCACCGCCGTGGCCGCCGCGATGTCCACCACCGCCACCGCCACCGCCGCCGCCCTGGGGCGAGTTGGCCTTTCGCTTTTCTCGACAGTCTCGGCAGCGCTTGGGCGGATGCTCGAACCCGCGCTCCGCATAGCGCTCTTGATCCTGTGCGGAGTGAACGAACTCCGACCCGCAGTCCAGACACTCGATCATCATATCTTCGTACATTTGCCGAGAACCTCCCGGTGCGAAATAAGGGGATGCGTACGCGCAACAGAGCGCTACGGCTTCCTGAAAAATTGCGATTTACTCCGGATTAAGGGATGGCATGAAGGGGGGCGAATCCTGATGGGAGGCTTGCCAGCCTTGTTGCATTGACCCTTGGGCCCAAAGCTTCTCGCGACTGAACACCCGGCACGACGCCGGTTCACTACCCCAAAGTATGTGGTGCGACTTTCCCGGCGTCAAATAAAATTCAGGGGTTCGGTTAAAGTGCATCCCGCATGATTGACGCTGGATGACACACTCGCCTGGTCGCAGGGGTCCCATGGATTACTCAGTTAGCCCAAATCCTGACGTTCCGTACAGAATTCGATGGCGGGACGACACACTGTTGGTCGTCGAGAAGCCCGCTCGGGTCGTGACCCAGCCCGGGAAGAAACACGAACACGACAGCCTCCTCAACGGCCTTTTTACCGAATTCGGCCCCGCCCTGCAGAATATGGGCGCGGATCGTGGGTGGGGGCTGCTGCACCGCCTGGACAAGGACACGTCAGGTCTCGTTATCGTGGCCCTGCGTCACGGCGTCTATGCGGGGCTGCGCGAGCAGTTTGCCGAACGACGGATCAGGAAGCGGTATTGGGCGATCGTCCTGGGGACGCCGCGCCCGGCGCAGGGGGTCATCCAGAAGCCGATCGCCGAAGTCGTCGGCGCCCGCAAGCGCGCCGTTGTCCGGCGGGACGGCAAGCCGAGTATCACGGCCTACAAAGTCCTCGAGGAGAGGGACGGCGTCAGCCTGATCGAAGCGCGACCGAAGACGGGACGGCTGCACCAGATCCGCGTGCACATGGCGGATTTGGGATGTCCGTTGCTCGGGGATTCCGTGTACGCGGGAAAGGCGCCGGCGCCGGATGTCCTGCGGTTGTGCCTTCATGCCGCCGAGTTGTCATTCGTGCATCCGGAGACGATGCAGCGCATCACCGTCCAGGCGGAATGGCCGAAGGACCTTCGCAAGACGTTGTCGAGATTTCACCTGAGTGAACCGACATTCTGACGCGGCGATGATCGCGACGGGCCGACCGCCATCAATCGTTCGAAGTCAATCCGGGGGATCGCGGTCAATTGGCGCACATCAGCGCGGGACGTGATCGCGCGTGTTGGGCGGGATCTGCAGCCGGAACAGCTTGCGCGTTTTCGTAAGGCGAACCGCTAGCGTCGATCCGGCGATGTCAGCTGCGTGACCATCAGCAGCCGGCGCTTGATCTGACGCTTTTCGGCGCGGGAAGGGTTCATGGCCAGGGCGTCGCGAAGGCGTGTCGTGGCTTCCTCGGATCGCTCGATAACGAGCAGGGCGTCGGCAAGACGAAGTTGCCGCTCGACAGTCGGATCGAGTTCCACCGCGAACTTCAGACAATTGACCTGCTTGTCCGTTTCGCCGATCAGGGCGTGACCTGCGGCGGCCCGATCGTAGGCGTCGGCCAGGTTGAAGCCCGGACCCTCCGCCGACGTTCTGACGGCCTTCTTCGCGTGGTCAATGAAACCGTCGTAATCGGCGGCGACGAACAGGCTTTCGGCCCAGAGCTGATGGCAACGTGAAAGCTCGGCGCCTTCCAGCAGTTCGATGGCGCGGCTGAAACGCATCGACGCGATGTCGTGAAATCCGGCCTTTGCCCAGGCCTCGCCGGCCACCAGCCAGGCCGTCCCGCGGGATTCATCCAGCTTTGTCGCAAGCTGCGCGTGGAACAGGGCGCTGTTGCGCGGGGCGATCACCCACTCATTGGCGTCGGGATCGACGCAGGAAACAAGCACGCCGTCGCGATCGATGCCGCCGTGGACCTGCCAGGGCTCAGCGGGCGGTTCGAACCGCTTTCGACTGATGTCGCCGAGGACGTCTGTCGTTTCCATGAGCGAGACGGCCCACGCCTCATGCAGGCTCGACGTTTCGAGCCCCTTGAGCCCGGCCTTGCTGAACGCCGATGTCGCCAGCGCGTGAGAATTCGTCTTCTGGTAACTGACGCCGAGCCAGTAATAGAACTCGCCGCATCGCGGGCGACGCTGGATGGCGCCGCGGAACTTGGTCCGCGCTTCAATGAACTCACCCATCGCGAGCCGCGCCCGTCCCATCAGGTACAGGCGTTCCGCGTCCGGAATAATGGCGCCAAGCTGCTCGATGCGCCCCAGCGCCTTGGTGGGCTCATTGGCGTCCAGGAGTTCATAGACACTCTGGATCTTGCGTCGAGTCCGCTCCAGCAGGTCGCCGCGCGGAATGACGCGATCCTCGCCCGAGTCTTTCGCTTCGGCGTTCTCAGGTTGATCGACAGCGCGCTTCGCGTCCGAAGGTTCGGTATCAGCGCGAAGGTAGGGCGTCGCGACGAATGCCGACGAGGCGACGACCACTGTGATGGCGGACCGCGATACTGCGGCGATCCGTCCTCCAAGGGACATGGATCGGGTCATAAGTGTTCATCCATGATGGCGACGGTCTTCGGGGAGCGCGCGTCGGCAACCGAGTCGCCGCGAACCGTCACATCGGTTTCACTTCCGTCAGCCGGTGAGGCTGATCGTATGCTTCCGGACCAGGCGGGGGGCCTGGACCATTTCCTCCGTCCTTTTGACTTTATCACGGGCAACATGGCGTCGTCAAAGATTTTTCGGGCGTTACATTCAAATGGCGTGTATTCCTAAGCGACGACTCGGTAAGCATTTGCATGACTCGCAGATTGATTGAGGCCTCCCGGCCGATATAATCGGCAGCGCTTCTTGCGATTTGACGCTCGCGCTCGGACGGATCCTCGGCGAACTAACGCGCCACACCAGCAGGAGAGCCCGCCTTTGGTTGGCGAACGCCCCCGAATCGAACTCGAACCCCCGGCGACGGCGGCCACGATCCGCAAGGCGCCGGTCCGGCTGCGACCGCGCCCCACGGTTCCGTCCCACTCGGATCCCAAGACGCCGATGACGCAGCGGCTTCTGAACAGCCTCGGACCCCTGGGATTCAGTCTTCTCGCTCACTGCTTCATCCTGCTGCTCCTCAGTCTCGTCACCTGGGCGCATGGCGTCGGCGGCAGCGGCTTTCTGCCCGGGGAATTCACGGCGCAACTCGTGCAGCAGGATCAGTCGATCCCGCAGGGCGGCTTCCGATTCGAGGGTGACGCCGGCGTCGATCGGCCGGACGCCAACGAATCGTCGGACCGAATCCGCGATCTGGCCTCGCTCCTGGCGGATGAGGGCGCCGTCCAGATGGCGGCCGTCGATCTGGGAAACGCCGGGCTCCGCGATGTGCCCGTCGACACGCTGCAGCGGAGTGACGTCGTCGGAACGCAGCTGTTCGGCGGCGCCGACGGCAAGAGCGGGGAAGGCGGCGGCGGATTCGGGGAGGGCGCCTCCGCCGGCGGCGGCCCCGTCGGCAGCCTCTGGGGCGTCGGCGCCGGCCAGCGAGCCGACTCCGTCGTCTACGTCATGGATCGCAGCGGTTCGATGATGGACAACTTCGAGATCCTCCAGCTGGAACTGAAGAAGGCCATCGGCGAACTGTCCGAGGACCAGCGCTTCAATGTGCTGTGGTTCAATGAGGGGCGCAAGCCGGACATGTGGGCCCCCGAGCTGCGGAAGGCGACGATCGAGAACAAGAAATCCGCCTTCGCCAAGATCGATGAAGTCGTACCATCCGGCCTGACGGATCCCATCCCGGCGATTCACTACGCGCTTTCATTCAAGCCCACGCCGGACGTGATGTTCCTGCTCTCGGACGGCGACTTCAATCAGCAGAACGAGGACGTGCTCAAGTCCATTCGTCAGAAAAACCGGAACAAGCGCACGATCATCAACACGATTCTCTTCAGTGATGAGAAGATCGGCGTCATCGGAGAGAACGTTCTGGAGACAATCGCCCGTGAGAACCGGGGCGTCTATAAGCAGGTATTGGAATCAGATGTTCGAACGCTGCGCTGAGCGGCGCATCGAACTTTGGCGTTGCATGAGTAATCGAATGAAACAACCATCCAGGCTTCGCATGATGTCGGGCGCCGCCGCGCTCACGCTACTTCTGACCCTGTCCATCGCGGGGCGTGTCGTCGCCCAGGACGTGGACGCGGAAACGACAACGAAGGCGGCGGAAAAGGTCACGACGACATCATTCCTCGATGTCGTCATTCAGGGCTACGGCTGGATCGGACCGATCATCACGATCCTGTCGATCATCGTCGTCTATCTGATCATCGAGCATTTCTGGACGATTCGCTGGGCGAGGATGGTCAATGACGTCGAGACGAAGGCGACGCGCGACCTGATCGAGAACCGCAAGTTCAAGGAGTGCGTCGAACGCGTCTCCAGCAGCAAGACGATGTTCGGTGACGTCCTGACGATCGGTCTGCGGCATGGCAGGCACGGATTCGAGGCGATGCAGGAGGCCGTCGAGGAACGCGCCGGCGCCTGGCGCAGCCGCCTGTTCCGGCGCGTCGAATACCTCAACATCGTGGGCAACATCGCGCCGCTGCTGGGGCTGCTGGGTACCGTCGCGGGCATGATCGAGGCCTTTGGCGAGATGCAGGCGACGCAGGGCGCCTACGGTCCCGAGGAACTCGCCGGTGGTATCAGCGTCGCCCTCGTCAGCACGCTGATGGGCCTGATCGTCGCCATCATGGCCCTCGGCCTGTTCGGTGTGTGTCGCAATCGCGTCGATTCCATGACCGTCGCGGCCCACGCCGCCGTGATTGATGTGCTCGAGTATTTCCGGCCGGCGCCGACGCCCGCGATGGGCGGGACGGTCGCCCCGGGCGGCGCCGTGGCGCGCGACCCGATGAGCGGAGCGAGCGCCGCGCCGAATCGCGCCTAGCCGTCGCGATCGATCGAATTTCAGGTCAGGACTCACAATACACGCGATGGACGGAGCTGAGCGATCCGCAGAAAACGAGTCAACAAGGTTCCCGATGAGACGCCGATTCGCGTCAACCTGGCGCCCGTCGTCGACGTGACGATGAGCCTGCTGATCTTCTTTCTGCTGACGACGCGCATGGTCGAACGCGAAAGCAGCACGCGCATCGATCTGCCGGTCGCCCGTTCGGCGCAGGACACGGATCGACAGGACCTTGGCAATCGATTTGTGGTGAACGTTCGCGACACGCGCAGCGAGGGCGGAACCGGCGTCGAGTATGTTGTCGACGAGCGCGTCATGTCGCTGTCCGACGTGTTGAATCGGCTGACGGAGGAGAAGCGCCATCAGCCCAATGTCAACTGCATCATCCGCGGAGATCGCACGCTTCCGTTTGATTATGTTCAGCAGATCATGGTGGGCTGCGGCCGGATCGGCGTCACCAAAGTGACGTTCAGCGCCACGCCGCGAAGCCAGGGAGGGGGCGATCCGACGTGAATTTCAAACGGGATATCCCGCCGGGCCGATCCTACGCCCCGAACCTGGCGCCGATGGTTGACGTTGTCATGGTCATTCTCGTCTTCTTCATGCTGGGCGCCCGCCTAGCCGTCGAGGAAGGCGCGCTGCCCACAGAGCTGCCTTCGCAGGTTGGTCCGGGGGGCGGCGCCAATGTCACGATCATTCCGACGATCCACATCGCGCTGATTGAGACCGCCGATGGCCACGGCTGTCGAATATTCATGATGGACCTGCAGTTGCCGGACGGGTCCTTTTCGTCGCTTCGGGCGGCGCTCCAGCAGAAGCGGGACGACGGGGCGAATCCGGACGGTCGCGTCCTGATTGAGTCGAGTCCGAACGTCGAATACCAGCACGTGATTTCGGCGATGGACGCCTGTGTCGGCGCCGGATTCTCCAACATACAATTCCCTGCGGGCGGCGCCGGCTAGGATGCGACACCCGCTATTTGGCATGAATCGACTGCAGTTTCAACGATGTGTCCGTCGCGCGGGTCCTGTCGTGGCCGTGGTGTTGTTCGCGTGGACATCCGCGTCGAACCTGTCGGCCGCCGATGAGAAGCTGTCGCGTCGGGAGCGGGCGCTGGTCGCGGGGCTTGTCGATCGCGGCATGCCGGAACTCATTGAACCGATCATCGTCGGCCGATCGGACCTGCTGAAGATCCATGTCGCGCGGGCGGCCGTGCGCGGCGCCGATGATGATCCCGATCCCGGTATCAGGTCGAAGCTCATCGCCCTTGCGACGCAGCGATATCGAGAGGCCATTCGCGCCGCCGAGGCCGTTGCCGGGAAAGATGGTGAGCCGGGCCGATTTCGTGTCGCCCAGTGGAAGATGGAACTGGCGGACCTGTTGCTTCGCCGCGTCGTCGGTCCGGATCTCGATCAGTATGAAATATCAAGCGGACTCGCCTTCGATCGCGCCCATGCGATGTCCGTCCTGTCCGAATCGGCCGCGCTGTACGAAGCGGCCGGCGAGATTCTTGAGGACATGCGGCTGAGGTCGACCGTCGATAAGGACGACGTCTATCTGCTCCACGGTCTGCTCGGCAAGATCGGTCCGATGATCGAGCGGCGCGTCCTGAACGGCGCCTGGTGTTCCATTTATCGAGCCATGCTTAGCGAGGCGGGGGAATCCAGGCGCGCTCGATGGGTCGCCGACGCGAGGACGGCGTTCGAAGAGACGAATCTCGACGCCATTGACCAGTCCATTCGATACAACGCGCAGCTTGGGCTCGGAATTGCCATGCGGGAGTCTCGCCGATTTGACGAGGCGAACGCCCATTTCATGCGCGTTGTCCAGTCCACCGAGCCGCCGGAGATGACGACACGCGCGCTTTACGAACTGTCCCGATCCTACATCGCCGACGGTCAGTTTGCGGCGGCGCGAGAGACGCTGGACCGCCTCGAGACGGAGACCGCCGGAATGGCGCCGACGTTCTACGTGCGGCTGGCGCCCCTGGTCCACGCGTTCACCTACATCGAAGAGGCGAAGGGGCTTCCGACGGGTTCTCCGAATCGCAGCGAGCTGGAGAAACGCGCCGAGAAGGAGTTTGTCAAACTCGCGCGGCAGGGGGGCGCCTGGTCCGAAATCGTGCAGATCTATCTGAACCAGATCGCCGGCGCCGAGCGGGACATGAGTGAACTGACGACGATCGAGCTGGGCATTGCGGCCGGTCGCTGGATGTCCGAGCGAGAATTCGATCGCGCCCTGCAGGCCTGGGATCTGCTGCTCGCGCGCGATCCGGCGCCGCAGGAGCGTCACCTCGCGAGGTTCAACAAGGCGGTCTGCCTGTTCCAGCAGGCGAAGCTGCGCGAAGCGGCGACGATCTTCCTGGAAGAGGCCAAACTCCCCGCCGACGAGGTCGCCGCGCCGCAGACCTATGAATACGCCTATCGCACGTGGAAGCAGATTGCCGCCGAGACGCAGGCGATGGATGACTACCTGACGCTTGCCGATGCGGCCCGGCTCCTGCAGTCACGCACGCCCAAATCGCCGCTGGCCGATGAGGCGATCTGGGTGGCGGCCCTCTCTCTGGAGGAAGCCAAACGATACGAGGCGGCCATCGAGGCCTACAACGAAACGCCGGAATCATCGCCCAATTACTGGGAGGCCCGGCGCAACGCGGCCCGCTGTCGCCAGCGTGTCTATGAGCAGCTGCCCGAGAGCGCGACGCTCATGACAAAGCAGCGCATGGCGCGGGCGGCGATTGACGTCTGGAAGTTCCTCGCGGATCGAATTGACTCGGAACTCGACGCCATGCGTGAGGGGCGATCGCCGCGTGACGGCGTCGGTCCCGATCGCAAGACGCTCAAGCGATGGCGCCGCGACGCCATCCTCTCGTCGGCCGCCATCTACGCCGGCGACGACCTCCGTGATTTCGACGCGTGTCTGAAGATGATCGACAACATGGAGCCCGACGCCCGACAGCTCGGTCTGCGGATTCGATGCTATCAGGCGACGGCGCGACCGGCCGAGGCCAATCGCGCGCTCGAACAGTTCATTCGTCGAGGCGGCGACGAGGATCTTGGCGGTGTTCTCATTTCGCTCGCCGCCGATATGCAGTCGGAAATTGAAAAGCTGCAGCGATTCGGACGTCGGGACGAAGCCCGGCGCCTGGCTGAGCAGACGATTCCGACGATCCGTTACCTGATCGAATGGCTGGAGGGTCGTCCCGAGCATCGGGAGCATGTGACGGTCGCGCAACTCGCGCTGATTGATACACTGATGTCCGCGGAACAACTGAACGAAGCCCAGACACTTCTCGACAGGCTGATCGAGGCGTCGCCGAGCAATGGCGTCTTCCTGCGTCGCGCGGCGAAGCTGCGGGAACATATGGCCGACATCGCTCCGGCGGGCGATCGCGATCGACTGTCGGACGAAGCCGAAGCCCGGTGGGCGCGGCTGCTGTCGGATCCGCAACTGCGAACGAACGCGCCGAGGGTTTACTGGGAGGCGCGGTACAACTGGCTGAAACACCAGCTCCGGCACGGCAAAGCCGCGGAAGTCGTCGCAGGGATCGAAAGTGAACGCGCCTGGGCGCCGCGCCTCGGAGGTCCGCCCTGGCAGGGGCAGCTGATGGACCTGCTGGCCAAAGCCCGTCGAGCCACTGACACCGCACAGCCGCACTGACGCACGCCATGATCGATTCCCTGCGCCATCCTCAGTTCCGTCCCACATGGCGCATCGTCGCGTTGGCGGTCCCCGCGATGTTCGCGTCGCCGGCGGGCATTGCGACGGGTCAGACATCCGGGCCGGCGGATGAACTGCGCGTGGGGGAGGGCGTTCGACTCCTGGCGGACGTCGAGGACGGCGCGTTTGCGTTCGATGACGAGGGCTTCTATTGGTTCTGTCAGTTTCTCAGGGACCACCCGGACGTGTTCGCCACATCGACATGCGCGTCGGAAGACGCTGTCCCGTGGCGCTATCTGATGGAGCGACCGAGCGATTATCGCGGCGAGGAAGTGTGTATCGAAGGTCGCCTCCTTCGCGAGCAGCCGGAGTACGAGGTGCGATCCCGCCCAGGCCTCGGTCGCCTGCGTCAGATTGATCTCGGCGAATCGGGCAGCCAGGCGATCGCCACGCTCGTGCTTGTTGATCCGCCGCCGACGGCTCGACGAAAGTCGCTCATTCGGGCGCGGGCCTTTTTCATCAAGGTTCGGTCCTTTCGTTCCGAAGCCGGTGTCGAAGGCGCCGGGCCGTTGCTCGTTGCGCGATCCTTTGAGGTGGTTCGACCCGCCGGCGGCGGCGGCTCGGAGCAACAAGGGCCCGATGGCCGCCGGATTCTGATGGCGATGGCGGGCGTGACGTTTGTGCTGTTCCTGCTCGTCATCACGATGCGACGGCGCGCCGGCGCCGTGGCGTCAGGCGATCAGGGGCCGAGTCGTGAGCGCCTCGTCACGGGTACGCGGGAAGATTTTGAGTGGCTGGCTGACGGCGCCGAGCCGCCTGATCATGGGTCTCAGCCGCGGATGTAATCAACGATCGTTACAGCGTCTTTACGATCGCCACACCGGGTCGGTTGCATAACGCTCCGCCTGCATGGACAATCACAATAATCCCATGGGATGGGCGATTCGTTTCACTGATCGATCCACGAGAGTGTCCAATGCAGCCTGTTTTGAACCGAGAGTCCCGATTCCGATCCATTTCCTGGCGATGGGCTGTGCTGATGGTCCCTCTTGCCGCATCGATGGCGGTCGCGGCGCCCAACGAGGAAATCACGGTCGTGCCGCTCGGCGACACGACGATCAAAAAGGGCGTGCAGAATCTGTCGTTTCGCCTGTCCGGCGCAACCCAGGGACAGCGTGTTCAGCCGGTCGTGCTGATCGGCGCCCAGCCATTCCTGCCGCCTCCCGCAGGTGACGCCGCGGGACCCGGACCGCAGACGCCCGCAACGCTCTCAATTGAGATCAACTCGCAGTCGCTGCCGGACTGGATTCTGTCCCCCGGACTGACGGGGTATGTGATCAACGTTGAGACGATTCGATCAAATCCGGAGTTCGCCTCAGGGCGTTTGTCCGTGAAGATGCACCTGAAGTCGGACGCGGAAGCGTTGGCCATTGGTGTCCTCGCAATGCCGGATCCCGTCCTGGTCGATGGGGCAAACGCCACTCGGCTGAATGGTCCCCTGGCCGACTTCGCGCGACTCGCGCCGAGGGCCGACGCGCGCGCCTACTTCGAATCCATGATCGACGAATTCGCGGGGCAGACAGAAAAGGCGATGGCCAGGCTCCGCGAGCTGTGCAACAGCGACGAGGCCGATGTCGCGAGGTTTGCGCGCCGCTCGGCGCGACGGCTCGCCTATCTGCATCGGGAAGTCACGCTGTCCGGCAATCTGCTTGAGCATTATCGATGGGGACTCTATCTGCAGTTCTGCGGTCTTTACCGCCCGGCGTACGACGAATTCGAGGAGTGTCGCGTGATTCACGCGCCGTTCGCCGACGCACAGTTCCGCGCCGCCGAGTGCTTCGAGATGATCGGCTGCGACCTGATCGGCCTGTTGCCTTACATCGACCGATGCGAAGCCGCGTCGCCGATGGAGGACGTGACGCGTCTGGACGTGCTTGCCGTGATTCTTCGTTCGGCCGGTGGCGCAACGCTTGCGGACAACGAAGTCGCTGAGATGATGGATCATCTGATCGTCGCGCGCAAGATGATCGCCGCCGCCACGGCGAACGCCCTTCGCGTCGACTTCACGGTGCGAATCGTCGATTCCGAGGCGGATCTTCCCATGCGGCGGTACGCCGATGGTTGTGTCGGACCCGCGCCGGAGAAGTTGGAACGCGCCGGCTGGTTCGATGGCGTGCTCACGATCCTTCCCAGCGCGACGGCCAATGGGAACGCCAACGTTCGCGTGGCGCCCTGTGGCGTGGGGCCGTTGGGCGCAACTGTCGCCAGCTGCTCCCAGCACGCCAGATGGCCCGAATACATGGAGATTGCGTACGAGATGGTCGTCGGCGCCGGGAGGATGTCCGGGGCGATCGGCACGTTGCCGTCGGCGTCGAACGCCGTCGGCGTCGGCATGTCGCCGAGCCCCCACATCGGCTTCTCGTGTCGCTCGGCGCTTCGATACGCGACGCCGCGAGACGCCTACGCCGGCGTGGGAATCACGGATCTGCCACTGGCGGAATCGTACGTGCGCGCCTGGCGCCTCGACGGTCCCTTTCCGGCGACGTCGCAGGACGCCAGTGACGATGTGTTTTCCGGTTTGCCCGTATCGACGGGCGCCGGCGGCGTCGCCGTGGTGGCTGACGACGCCATGGCGCGTTTCGACGCAGTTACCAAAAGCGGCGCAAAGGGGCGACTCCGCGCGACGACATGGGCCTACACGCCGAGTGATCGACTTCTGCAGCTGCGCACGGATCAGCGATCGCCTCTCGGCGTTCGCGTGAATGGACGGGTTGTTCGTCCCGGCGTCGGATCGGCGGACGCGCTGCCGTCGGAGCCGAGGGCGGTTTTCTCAGGAGTCAGGCTTCGCAGGGGATGGAATACGATCGAATTTGTTACGTCCGCCAGGGGCGATGCGGCGTCCTTCAAGGCGTCCCTGCTCTCGATCGACGCAAAACCGATCGGCGGATTTGCCGTGACGCACACGAGGCCGGATGCGCATGTCGTGGCGCCGGAGACACTGACGACGGATGGTTCGCGGACATTCAAGTGGGATGACGTTCGCATGGACTGGCGCCGAGAACTGCCGCTTCTCGATATCAGCGCCGCAACACAGGCGCCGGGGTTGAAGCTGACGTCCCAGGTGGACGGGCGCGATGGGTTCATCGCCATCGAGCTTCCGGGGGCGCCGACCGGTCGCGCTTATCGCGCGCCGCCGACAACCTGGAATGCCGCCACGGATCGAGACGTGGCGTTCAACAACGTCATGGACTGGCGACGTGAATGGTGCCTCGGACTTGACTGCGCATCCAACGGAAAGCGGCGCCAGTTGCTCTTCGTTCGCCCGGAAGGCGCCGAGGCCATCGCCCGCTGCCTGAAGGAGGATGCGACGGCGAAGGACCGTTTCGCCGGCCTTTCACCGGCGGATCGGCTGATCGGCCGGATCGAGATTCCCGGCGGAGACTGCCGCCACGATCTGCTCGTCTTCGACATGTGGCTCGGCGCGGAGGGCGACTGGCCGATCGAGGAAGAGGACCTCCTGTCGCCGTTCGGCGATTTCGTGAGCAACGCGGATTTTGCGGGAATCGAGGATTCGGCGACGCCGCCGAATCCGATGGGCCCTGACGGTCCATTGTCCATGCCGGGCGGTTGACGCCGGAGGGCGTCCGCCGTGAGTTGTTCGCCCGCCTGAATGACAGGGGCGGCGGTTCAGTCTTGCGACGGAGCGCGAGTCTGCCACATGACGATGGATCCAACGCGAATCGAGCCCTCGTCGGCGGAGGTGGCGCCGCGACGCTTTCCGCTGATCGCCGGCGCCGATGGGCGGCGAGTCGTGCTGATCGCCGTGCATCATGTTCGCGTTGATGGAACGACGTATACGGGCGGCGCCGAGAAGTACATTCAGACTGTGATTCCGGCGCTGATCGACGCCGGGGCAAGCGTTCACGTCGGCTATTCCGGTTCGAGCGTCTATGACGACCTGCTCGAGCGATACCATCCGAAACAACTGACCGTCGAGAAGACGGACTGGCTCAGCGAGGTCCTGGCGGGCGATCGCGAGATTGGTCTGTCGCTGGTGCTCGATCGCATTCGATGGTTCCGCGCGACGCACGCGGACACGGCGCTCTTCGTGCAGCAGGCGAGCGGTTCGGCCTACAGCGCGTCGGTCCTCGCCGCGAGACTGGCGCGGCTGCGCGTCGTGTCGAGCCTGCGGCAGCCGCCGGCGCCTATTCCGGAATCCCAGGCGGGGCGGATTGCGGGCGTCATTCCGCGCCCCGGTCTGTGGCGACGCCGGGCGCTGCGTCGACATCGTTTTCCGGCGTCGCTCTCGCACACGCTGATCTACAACAGCGAACGCGTGGCGGACGATTACGAACGAATGTACGCGTTTTCTCCCGCGAAACGCCGCGTCGTTTACAACGGCGTCGTCGTGAGCGACGCGCCGGGGCGGCGAGCGATCACGCATCGCATTGCGAGCGTCGGCCGGCTGACGGAGGCGAAGGGCGCCGACCAACTCCTGGAGGCGTTTGAACGCGTGGCGCGGGAGGACGCGGAGGCGACACTGACCTATTTCGGCGACGGTCCCCTGGTCGAGCCGCTTCGACGGCGAAGCGCCGAGATGGGGCTGAGCGATCGCGTACGATTCGCGGGCTTCGTCTCGGATCGGGACGCGATCTATACGGATATCGATATTTACGTGCACGCGTCGCAGCGGGAATCGATGTCGAACAGCGTGATCGAGGCGATGGGGCGGGGGATTCCCTGCGTCGTGACCGATGTCGGCGGCATGCGCGAGGCGATCGTGGACGGCGCCTGCGGTCTGGTTGTGTCCAGCGGTGACGTCGACGCCCTGGCCGGCGCGATCCTTCGGCTGCTTCGGGAGCGAGCGCTGTATGACACCTGCGCGGCGGGCGCAACGGCGCGGGCGCGCGAGGTGTTTGATGAACGGGCCAACATGGAACTCATGGTTCAGGCTGTGCTGGGGCTCTGAGCGTTTCCGGCAATTCGACGCGATCAACGCCCATTGATGAGCTCACGTGGTTCTCAACGATTCGATTGGACGAACGCCGGGCTCCTACGATCTTCTGAGCATCGCCGTCGGCCACACGCTGGGGTCGACATGCCAGTTCATGTCGTCGCCGACGCTGAGGGATTGCTGGCCGAGTTCGAGATCCTCGACGATGATGAACAGACCGATGCGCGGGTTCTCGTCGGGATCGAAGCCGTTGAGGGCGTCGGCCGCGAGCAGGGCCGTAAGATCGTATCCATCCTTGCGAATCTTCGAGCCGATCACGAGGTCGTTCGCGGAAGCGATCGGGCTTTCTTCCGTGGCGCGCTGCACCTTGGCGCCACCCGCGACCGGGCGCCTGCTGTCGTCACTCGCCGGCAGGAGGAAGAAGTGCTGGCAGAAGCGCGTGGCGCGGCGGATGTTTCGCGTGTCGCGCATGTCGGTCATCACGCGGACGTTGTCGCCTTTCCAGAACTGCGACGCGTCACAGGAGAGGGCGACTGATCTGCCGCGAACGCTGACACCGATGTAGATGCCCTGATCGTTCCAGCCGGCGTAGATGTCGGCGAAGGGTTTCTGGTTGTCGAGCTCGCACAGGGCGGGGAGCTTCGCGGCGTCCGGCCATTTGGCGATGTCGCCGTTGAGCGGCGGGGCGTCGGCGAAATGGAACAGGGCCAGTTCGGGCTTGATCAGGAATCGATTGGGAATCAGTGCGTCCATCGCTACTCCGTTCGTCTTCGAAGGTGGATTGTAGCAGGAGGGCGGGCAAACGCCGAAACGCCGGGAAACGTCAAGACGCCAAAATGTAAAAACGCAAAAAAAGGGCCAGGGCGCGGACCCTACGCGGCAGGACCGCGGAGGGGGCGACGTGACACGCCGAGTTTCGCAGGCGCCCTCTGGGGCAGCGCATTGAGACTGTTGTTGCTCGCGTTATCATGAATCGTCCCGTCGATTCAGTTACAACGATGAACAATTGAATGAGGCCATGCGACAATGAGCGCCCTCGACAGACCAACGTTTGACAATTACCCCAATAACTGGTTTGGGTTCCTTGTTCTCCGATCAAGCCCGGTTGTCGCGACTTCGTTGGATTGGGGCGAGGCTCCGTTACCCTGGTTCGAGGATTTCGTGGACGAGAGTATCGATGCGGAGCGCCGTCGCCTGGCGATTGCGTACCTTGATGGCGCGCCGTGTGGAGTGGGGACGTTTAGCTATTGTCGCTGCCCGCATTGCGGTGAGGAGGTGAACAACGCCACCTATTGCTGGGACGGCGTTTGGTTTTGGCCAATCAGCGTGATTCACGACATTGAAAAACACCAGATTTGGATTCCGCGGCGTTTCGAGCGGCATCTGGCCGATCGCGAGTTTATTCCGCCAAGTCAATCCGAGGTTCAGCAGCCGGAAGAATTCAGTTTCCCTTCATATGCGCCTCCTTGTTTTCTGCCGTGAGGCCTTGCCGGCACCGTTATGGGGACTGGTCCGTAAGCTCGTCAGGGGGGGCTGGTGAGGGGCCCGCTCCTGCAAGACGGGGGGGCGTTGCCCGGACAAGTGATCAACGGCGCACGAGTCGCCCTGGCTGATGGTTCGCACAGTGGACCCTACTCGGTAGCCGGCGATTGTGTCGGGTCGATGACCCGACCTACGTGGTGGATTGCGATGGGCGGGAGAGGATTCCCGCCGGGGGACGTGCGAGAAGGGAATCTCGCACAAGCGTAACAACAACTTGCCCACGAGCGAGGCGCGCCGATTCTTCGATCATCGAGACCCCGGGGTTGAAACCCCGGGCCACCCGCGCGAGCAGGGTCCAATGTGCGGACCGGTCAGCGGCTCGCTCCGAAGGAGCGACGGAGCGTAGCCACGGGTGGAGCGCAGACCGCGAAGCGGTCGAAGCGCAACCCGTGGTTGAGGTCTTTTTCTTTTGGTTTCGCCCCGGAGGGGCGACGGGATCTCCCCGAAGTGACGTGCGAGAAGGGATTCTCGCACGAGCGTTCGTCACCTCGCACGAGCGTTCGTCACCTCGCGCGAGCGTTCGTCAGATCGCGTGAGCGTTTGTGCATCTCACACGGGCGAGGCGCACCGATTCTTCGATCATCGAGACCCCGGGGTTGAAACCCCGGGCCACCCGCGCTGCGCGTTCATTCGCGATTAGTCGTGGCGAAGGGCTTCGATCGGGTTCAGGCCGGCGGCGCGGCGGGCGGGGAGCAGACCGAAGAGGACGCCGACGCCGGCGGAGAAAAGGAACGCGATACCGACGATCGCAGGCGACATCAGGGGTTCCACGCCGATCGCGCTGGAGATATAGGCGGCGCCCGAAACGCCGAGGATGATCCCGACGCTGCCGCCCGCCGTCGAAATGACGCCGGCCTCGATCAGGAACTGCCGGTTGATCGCCTTGGTCGACGCGCCGATGGCCATGCGGATACCGATCTCGCGCGTGCGCTCCGTCACGCTGACGAGCATGATGTTCATGATGCCGACGCCGCCGACCATGAGGCTGACAAGCGCCAGGAAGAACATCAGCAGCGTCATCTGGTTGCTGATCGTGCGGGCCTGTTCTTCCTTCTCTTTCAGCGTCGAGACGCGGAAATCGTTCATGTCCGCGTCGCCCAGCTTATGACGCTGGCGCAGCAGTTCCGTGATCTGCGTGACGGCAAGCTCGACGTCGTCGTCGCTCTTGGCGGAGCAGAGGATCGCGTCCGGCTCACGGCGGTTCATGATGTCGCGCAGCATGATCGGCAGCGGCACGATCAATGCGTTGTCCTCGTCCATGCCCAGCGGGTTGACGCCCTTGGGCTCCAGGATGCCGACGATCTTGAGGCTGATGCGACCGATGCGGACTGTTCGATTGATCGGATTGCGATCGCCGAAGAGGTCGCGCATCGTCGTCTGGCCGATGAGGCAGACGCGTCGCGAGGCGATGACGTCGAAGGGCTCCAGGTCGCGGCCCTGTTCGATGCCCCAGTTGCGGATGGCCGTGTATTTGTGATCGGCGCCCGTCACGGGCGCTGTCGCCGTGCTCGTGTCGCTGACGACGAGGACGTTCGTGCCCTGCACGCCGCTGGCCATGGCGACGCCGTCGCATTCCAGCTCGATCGCCTCGGCGTCGTCGCGGCTGAGGTTTGTGTGGACCTGCACGCCGATGGTGCCGATGCCCTCGCGCGTGTCCTCCGTGAAGACGAACATCATGTTCTTGCCGGCCTTGCGAATATCGCCGATGAGCGAGTCCTTCACGCCCTGGACGACGCTCACACAGATGATGACGACGCTCACACCCATGATCATGCCGATCATCGTGAGGAAGCTGCGCAGGCGATGCCGCCACAGCTCGCGAAGTCCCATCTTGAAGCATTCAATCCACAGGGCGAACAAGGCTTAAGTCTCCGGCGCCGACATGGACAGCGCGCGAACGTCCGGCACGGCCGGTCCGCCGCAGCGGGGCGTCTTCTGGTCGGCGATGATCTTGCCGTCACGCAGGATGATGACACGTTCCGTGAACTCGGCGACGCCGGGATCGTGCGTGACGATGATGATCGTCATGCCGTCCTTCGTGTGCAGCTCGTCGAGGATCTTCATGATTTCGCCGCTGGTATGCGTATCGAGATTGCCCGTGGGCTCGTCGGCCAGCAGGACGCGTGGGTTGTTGACGAGCGAGCGGGCGATCGCGACGCGCTGCTGCTGACCGCCGGACATTTCGCTGGGCAGGTGATTGGCGCGATCGGCGAGCCCTACCTTGTCGAGCGCTGACAGCGCGGCTTCCCGTCGCTTGCGCGTGGGGACGCCGGCGTAGACCATCGGCAGCTCAACGTTCTCAACGGCCGTGCTGCGCGTCAGCAGGTTGAAGTTCTGGAAGATGAAGCCGATGTACTCGTTCCGCAGGGCGGCGAGTTCGTCCCGGCTGAGCTTGCTTGTGAGCTGGTTGGCGAGGTGATATGTGCCCCGCGTTGGTACATCCAGGGCGCCGAGCACATTCAGCAGCGTCGATTTGCCGGAGCCGCTGGCGCCCATGATCGAGATGTACTGGCCTTCGGGGATATCGACGTTGAGCCCCTGAACGGCGTGGACGGCGTTCGCGCCGGAGTCGTAAATCTTGTGGAGATCGCGCAGCTTGACGGTGATCGGGACGCTGGGATCGTCGATCGTCGAAACGATGGCGGACGGCGTTATGGATGTCGCGTCGGTCATGCGTTTCGTGGGTTAGAGCGAACGTTGCGTCGGCGACGCCTGGCGAATCGCCTCTTTCAGGCTGAATCCGCCCGTGCTCCTGACGATGAACTTGTCGACGAACGTTTCGCCTTCCTTCGCGCCGGAGAGAATCTGCGTCTCGAAGTTGTCCGTCACGCCCGTCCAGATCGGAATCGGCGTCCATTTGCCGTCCGCCTCGTTGAACCGCCAGGCGGAGGACTTCTGGCAGTAGTCGATGCGCGAGCCGTCCGGGTTCTTCGGCTCCTCCGGGTACTTCATGGCGTCCAGCAGCTTCTGGCGCTCCTCCAGTTCGAGCGGGGGCCGGAAGCGCAGGGCCTTGTTGGCGACCTTGTCTGTATTGTCGTAGTGAACGCACTCGATGACGACGTTGACGCTCATGCCGGGCAGCAGCGTGCGGCGGGCGTCGTTCTGCACTTCGAGGATGACAGTGTACGTCGTCACGCCCTGGATGATCTCGGGCTGGTTGCGCTTCTGCAGGATGACGCCTTCGAACTTCGTTCGATGCTTGCCTTCGACCGTGAAGTTCGCCTTCTGGCCGACTTCGATGTGAGCGATGTCGGATTCGCTGACGCGGGCGCTGACCTTCATGCGATCGAGGCTCGGCGCGATGAGGAAGAGCGGCGGCGGCTGGAGTGTCGGATTGACCGTAGTGCCGACGTCGAGGTAGCGCGTCAGGACAATCCCGTCGATGGGCGAGCGAATGACACATTTCTCGACCTGGGCCATGGTCGTATCGAACATCGCATCGGCGAGGGCCTTGGCGGCCTTGGCCTGCGCGATCGCCTCTTCCAGCTGAGACGGCACAAACTGGTCGTTGAACTGAGCCTCCTGATGGGCCGCTTTGGCTGTTTCGACAGCGGCCCTGGCCTGGTCCAGCGAGACCTTCGCATTGACGAATTCCAGCTCGTTGGCGTTGTTCGAAGCCTTCAGCTTCGCGATGCGATCGTAGTTGTATTGTGCCAGCTCGAGCGCGGCGGTCGCGGATGCGAGTTCCTGGGCCGTACGCTGCACATAGATCGGCAGCAGGGCCATCTGCTTTTCGCGATCTATCTCGGCGTTCTGCACGGCGCTCTCGGCCCGACTGCGTTCGGCGACGGATTGCGCGTGCTGGGCGTCGACCAGTTCCGGATCGATCCGGCAGATGACCTCGTCCTTCGCCACGGGATCGTCGAAGTCCTTGAGGATCTCGACGATCTTGCCAGTCGCCTCGCAACTGACGATGACTTCGCTCAGCGGCTCAAGCGTGCCGAGGGTCTCGACGGCGAATGTCAGCGGGCCGGTCTCGACCTTGGAGTGTTCGATCTCATACCTGGGAGCGCCGCTGTTCAGGGCGCTATAGCCGACAACGCCGCCAACGATCACAAGCAGGACAATCGCAATCTTCAGGAATCTCATCGCGGATCCGTTTAGGAGGGCAAGGATTCTGGCAACTCACGTATCGCCGGGAGTTTAGGGGAACTTCCGCGGCGTGCCAACATCGGGGTTATACCCGACGCTGGAATCGGCGTTGCAGGGACATCGGACGCGATATCAATGGGCCCGCGCGACGGGTTCGCCGGATTCCGTGAAGGTCTCGGCCAGAAGCGGCTGCGTCGCGACGATGGCGCGATGAATCGTCGTGGAATCTGAGGATCGCGTCGGATCGGCGGTGCGTGACGAACCGCCCACGATGTACTTATAGATCTCGCCCCGGACGAACTGCTCCGTCACGCAGTCGGCGTGACCTCCTGTCCATCCGATGCGTGCGAACTGGCTCGTGCGACCTATGTTGACAACTTTCGGCGAGTCGGCGCCGGGGCCCTTAAGACCCACGAGACCCGCGGAGTCGTCGAACGTGCCGTCGATGGTGCCGAGGGCTCGGACGGGGCCATCGAGCACGGGATCGCTGGATGTGAAGTAGCAGACGATCTTACCCTTCATGTTGCCGAGGGCTTTGCGCACGTCGTACCGAGAGGACAGACTGGAGCCCGTCATTACGTAGTTGTTGACCTTGTAGGGCGGGGAGACATTTTCAATCGCCCAGATGCCGACGCCGGTCCCCGCGGAAAGGGCAATGACGTTTGCGTCCGCGTTCGGATTCTCGCGGAGATACCTTGTGATTTCCTTTCCGAGCTGTCGGCCGGATTCCCTGGCGATGAAACGGAGCGTCTGGTCGAGGGCGGGATTGAAAGTGAGGGACCAGCGATGGTTCGTCACGGCGCCCTTGTATCCGCGCTCCTTGAGTCCATTGGGGACGCCGAAGGCGCCGAAGCCCCAGTTGCCTGCGCCGTCGATGTACCAGGTGCGGCCGAATCGCTGAGCGGGATCGGCGCAGCCCGGGCACAGGAGCGCGCAGAGCAGGAGTCCAAGGATCACGGGGTACTTTCGAAGAAACTGTACGTTGATTGCGAGCATTGCGTTCAGCCGCCTGCATCCCAGTGGGCGATGAAGCCCCGACCATATCGACCTGATGACGAGCAAGGCCCTGCACACGAGATAGGATCCGATCCGCCGCCTCACGCCACAGAGTCGGGCGGGGGTTGGCGGGTCGGCTATCGCCTCATTCCTGCATAGGTTTACTCGATCGGCGCGGATGCGTCCAGACGATGCGCGGGTTTCGCCGGATGAAGGGACGCTGAAGCCAGAGCGATCGAACCGGCCCGGCTGGACAGCGAACCGTGTTCCTTACGGCCGAATGTGTCGATGCGTCGCGCTCTCGGCGGACAGGCGCGCGTGAATACGGGGCGATCCGTTCCCGGCGCGCGGCGGATCAGGCCCGGAGCGACATGGACGCGTGACGGGTCGAACGCCTGGCGCCCGCGCGCTGATATCGGCCGTCTGGACCGGCCGAGAATGTCGATTTCCACGTCCGATTATTGCCCGTGACGCCGGGCTTCGCGGGTCGCGGCTTTATCGGTGGCCCCGCCGGTCCGATGAACCCACCGTAATGTCCACGAACCACGACGCCATCCACGCGCGCCAATTCGTTCGGCACGCCGTGTCGATTGAAGCCCGGATCGAGCCGCACGCCGATCATTCGGAGCAGTACCGACTTGCGGTTCCCGATGCGCAGTCCGGTCTAGCCGTGACGGACGTCAGCGGCGGCGGTCTGGGACTTCGCAGCGGCATCTTCGTGCCCAATCGAATGAAGGTCATCGTTCACGTCATGGCCGGATCGCAGGAGTCGGGCGTGGCCAGCGAGGTCATTCGCGTCCGCGCGATCGTGCGGCGATGCGAGATGATCGATCACAAGCCGACCTACCTCATCGGTCTCCAGTTCGTGGACGCCTCCGGCGTCGACGAGAAACGCCTGATCGCCGTGGCCAACCAGGTCGTCCATGATGAGACCGTCGGCGCCGGCGAGGCGATCGCTGTCGGAGGCGCCGCCGATGCTTGACGCCAACAGCATGCTGCGCGATCAGCTTCTGACGGCGAAGATCGTCGATCCGAAGCGCCTTGAGGACCTCGAGTCCGCCGCCGTCGAACAGGCGACGGATCTGGAAACAATTCTGCGAACGAAGCGCGTGCTGTCGGACGCGCAGATCCAGTCGCTGAAGGGGCTGCGCCTCGGCTTTCCGTACTGCGATATCTCCGATTTCATTCCGCGGGTGGACAACGCCGAGCTGATTCCCGAGGACCTCGCGCGCCGTCACATCATGTTTCCGCTGTTCGACTTCGATGACCTGATCACGCTGGTCATGGAGGATCCGAGCGATCTGACGGGTGTGGACCAGACACGGCGCCTCACGAAGAAGGAGGTCGACGTCGTCCTGGGCAGCCGCAAGGACATCCTCGGGCTGATTGAGCGCGCCTATGGCGCGAGCAAGTACCTGCAGACGTCGTCGCTGGCGGATCAGCTGCTCGAGGTCAAATTTGACGAAGAGGTCGACGACGAATCCCAGCCGGTGATCCGGCTGGTGAACGACCTGGTCGACGAATCGATCCGGCAGGGGGCGTCGGACATTCACGTCGAGCCGACGGAGTCGTCCCTGCGTGTGCGGATTCGCGTCGACGGCGTGTTGCGGGAGATTGCGGCGCCGCCGCTGGGGATGCATCGCGCGCTGGTGTCGCGCATCAAGGTGCTCAGCCGGCTGGACATCTCGCAGACGCGCGCGCCGCAGGACGGCGCGATCAGCCATATCTGCGATTCATCGGAAGTGATCCTTCGCGTCGCGATCCTGCCGTCGATTTTCGGCGAGGCCGTCGTGATTCGCATTCTGCGAAACGAGTCCGACGCGATTTCGCTCAGCGAACTGGGAATGGCGCACGGGACGCTCGATCGATTCCAGAAGCTCGTCACCAACGCCCACGGCATGATTCTCGTGTCGGGACCGACGGGCTCCGGCAAGTCGACGACGCTCTACGGGGCGATGAAGCTGATTGCTTCACCACAGAAGAACATCATCGCGATCGAGGATCCCGTCGAATATCGAACGAGTTCGATTCGACAGGTGCAGGTCAATCCGGAAGCGAACCTCACATTTGCGTCGGGGCTGCGATCCATGTTGCGCCAGGATCCCGATGTCATCATGGTCGGTGAGATTCGCGACAAGGAAACGGCTCAGATTTCCGTTCAGGCGGCGCTCACGGGGCACCTCGTTCTCAGCACGGTCCATACCAACGACTCCGTCAGCGCCGTGGCGCGATTCCGGGATCTGGGGATTGCGGAATATCTGATCTCATCATCGCTGCTGGCCGTGCTGGCGCAACGACTCTGTCGCCGCATCTGTCCGGAATGTCAGGCGCCGGACACACCGCCGGCGCATTATCTCCGAGCGCTCGGACTCGAGCCCGGGGCGATCGAATTCGAACCGATGAAGGGCAAGGGTTGTCGGCGCTGCATCGGCACGGGCTACGTGGGCCGCATCGGGGTCTTTGAGCTCTTCGAGATGAACGATCAGTTCGGCGAGCTGATCGTGCGCGGTGAACCCACGGAGACGCTGCGCGGAGCGGCGCGAAGCGGCGGTATGCGGTTCCTCGTGGACGACGGCGTCGAGAAGATCCGACAAGGTCTCACGAGCGTCGAAGAGATCGTTCGTATCGCGGGTCGCTGTTAGCCCTGAAGGAGAGTTCGCGTGCCGACATTCCAGGTAGAGTTCGCGACGTCCGCCGGGAAACGCTCGAAAGAGACATTCGAGGCGGCGAACGAGCGCGCGGCGCTGGCCAGGATCGAAGGCCGCGGCGACACGCCGATCCGCGTGAGCAGTGTCAAGGGCGGCGGCGGCGCTTCGAAGCGCGTTCGACGAACCAAGGGCGGCAAACAGATGCGCCGGGCCCTGCTGGACTTCACCCACCAGATGGCGGCCGTGGCCGAGAGTGGCATTCCGATCATCGCCGGGCTTCGAGCCGTCGGCGAGCAGACGGGACATCCGCAGCTCAGGGCGGCGATCGGCCGAATCGTGGGCCGCATCGAGGGCGGTCGCACGCTGGCCGATGCGATTGACGCGGAGCAGGACATTTTTCCAGAGATCTACGCCAAGACGCTCGCCGCGGGAGAGGCGGCGGGCAAGGTTCCCGAGGTCATGAACTCCCTGGCCAGCTATATCGAGCAGGAACAGGAGACGCGCAGCCAGATCAAGTCGGCGCTGACCTATCCGGCGCTCGTCATCATCACGCTCGTTCTCGCAACGGCCGTGCTGCTCGTCTTCGTGGTGCCGCAGTTCAAGGAATTGTTTTCCAAGTTTGACAGCGACCTTCCGCTGCCGACGCGCATCCTGCTGACGACGAGCGACGCGATCATCAACCACTACATCCTGCTTGCGATCGGTCTGGTCGGCGCCTTTTTCGGTGTGCGGCACGTTCTGGGATTCCGCTCGGTCCGCGCGTGGCTGGATTTGCAGATCCTGAAGTTACCGGTCTTCGGCAATCTGCTGATCGGCGTGTACATGGTTCGATTTATCGAACTGCTGGACCTGCTGATCCGGGCGGCGCTGCCGATCACGAACGCGCTGCGGGTGACGTCAGACAGCATGACGAACGAGGCGCTTCGAAGTGACGTGCGAGGCATGTTGCGCGCCGTGGAGGGCGGACGTTCGCTGACGGACGCGTTTTCCCGGACGCGATGGCTGACACCGCTCGTCAAACGCATGCTCGCCATCGGCGAACAGTCGGGGCGAACGGACCAGATCTTCGACTATCTCCGGAAATACTACGCACAACAGACGCAGCGCAGCATCAAGCTGATGTCGACACTGGTTGAACCGATAATGGTCGTAAGTCTGGCATCGGTCGTTCTTTTCTTTGCGCTCGCGATCTTTATGCCGATGTGGAAACTGCTGAAGCTGGTTGGAACGGCGTGACACGCCGTCAGACGGGCAAGGCCGTGACGATACTGTTGGGAAAGAGTGACAGGAGTCTTCTGACTATGCAAAAACGAAATGAACTGCGACGCGGCTTTACGTTGATCGAGCTTGTAACGGTCATCGTTATCCTCGGCATCTTGTCCGCCGTTGCGCTGCCCGTTTACCTCGACTATCGCGCGGACGCCCGATCGGCCGCGTGCAAGGGCGCCCTGGGCGCGCTGCGGGCCGGCATTGCGAACTACTACGCCCACGCGGCGACGCCCGCCGGCGGCGGCAACGCGGCCTATCCGAGCCTGACGATTCTCGGCACGGCGAACGCCGTGATGAACGGATCGGTTCCTGACAATCCTTATGACTCGGACGGTACGGCCAACAACGTCGTCGCCGGAACGACCAAGGGCGTCGTGTCGGGTTCGACGGGCGGCTGGTCCTACAACGCGACGTCCGGCGAGATCTGGCCGAATACGAACGTCTCCGGCGAGAACGCGTTCTAAGACGCCAGTGCCGCGCGAGATGACTCGCCGGAACATCATGAACAAGAAGCATCCGTCACCAACGCGGTCCGCATATACGCTGATCGAGTTGGTGACGGTCATTTCCATCCTGGGGATTCTCGCCGTCTTCGTCGGGGGACCGACGATGGACACGATGAGCGAGATGCGATCCAGCGCCGCGGCGGCGCGCCTCGCGAGCGACGTGCGCTACATGCAGCGGATGGCGCTGGCGTCGGGACGGCGAACCTGGGTCAGCGTCAACAGCGGCGCGAATCAGTACGCCCTCTACGTCGAGGATGTCGACAATCCCGGGAAGGCCGGTCGGCTCGCCGTCGCCCATCCGCTGGATCAGTCAACGGCGCCCGTCGTGTTTGGATCGGGCCCGTTTTCGGGCGTTTCAATCACAAGCGTGTCCTTCAACGGATCCAGCGAGGTCGAGTTCGACAACTTCGGCGTTCCCTATGACAGCGGCGGAACGGCCCTGTCGAGCTACGGCGAGGTCCAGCTCAGCGGCGGACTTGTTGTGCGCGTGCAACCCGTCAGCGGGATGGTGGAGCAACTGGCGCCCTAGACGGCGAATACTGACGAGGACGCGTGTGAAACGGACAGGCGGTCATCCGGGAAAACGGCGGCGTTCGGCGACGATCATTGAGACCGTCGCGGCCATCGTGATACTGTCGATCGCGCTGCCGGGCCTGATCAGCGCATTTGCGGAGGCGTCGCATCAGTCGATCCGGCCCTACCAGCAGTCGATTGCGTCGATGCTGGCGGTCGAGCGGATGGAAGAGATCATCGCCCGTCGCTGTCGCGGGACCGACGGCTACGACGCCGTCACAACGGCGAACTTTCCCGCCGAATCACCCGTGTCCGGGTTTCCGGCATTCAGTCGCACGGTGAGTGTGTCGTACGTGGACTCGGCGCTGAACGCCGCCGGCTCGGATCAGGGCTACAAGCTCGTCACGGTCAAAGTCAGCGGCGCCGGCGCCGAAATCGACATCGAACGCGTGTTTGCGGACTTTTAGCGGGGGCGTCGTACGAATGAATGCGAGCGGATCGACTCGACGCGACTCTGTGCGGCGAACCGGGGGCGGGAGACCGGCCGTGCGGCGTCGCGCGTTCACGTTGATCGAGCTCGTCGTATCGATGACGGTCGGCGCGATCATCAGTGGCGTCGCGGCGATGATGATTCTGAACGCGTCGCGGAATCGGACGGAGACGGCCGCCCGGGCGGAGCTCGTCGACACGGCCGGCGCCGCGATCGAGACGATCATCCGCTACGTCCGCGAGATCCCTCAGGACGAATGCCCGGGGATGGCGACTCCCTGTCTGAACGGAAACGCCCAGATCGACGAGGCGACGGACTCGACGCTGCGATTCGACGTTTACGGGTTTCGACTCAACGGATCGACGATCGAGATGACGAATGACTCCGCGTCGAACTGGCGGCCGTTGCTGCGCGACGCGAGCGGGCTGACATTCACGTACTTCAACCGGAGCGGTGCGACGCTTGGGGCGACGCCGCTGTCGGCCGGCGATCGGGCGGATGTGCGTCGTGTCACGGTCAATATCGAAGTGAGCCGCGCCGGCGAAGCGCTGAATCTGCGGACATCTGTCTATCTGCGGGACTTCATGGACGAGGTGATGAGTGATCCATAAGGGTGGATTCCATTCGAGGTCCGGCGGGGCGCGGCGTCGCGGCGTGGCGATCATTGCGTTTGTCGCCGCGCTGCTGGTTATCGGCTCATATTCGCTGTGGCTCCTTCAGCTGTCGGCGGCGACGTCGTACAGCGCGCTGTCTCACTATTACGGGACGAGCGCATTTTACGCCGCTGAGAGCGGCGTCGAGATGGCGATGCGCGAGCTGAACGCTTCGCCCGCAAATGATTTCGATAGTGACGGCGCCATCGGCACGATATCAGACAACGGGACGTCGACGGATGATCCCGCGCTGTCGACCGGCCGCTTTACCGTGGTTCAGTCGAGCGTGACGCCGCCGACGTATCAGGCGACGGGGCGTCCGGATGTGTCCGTCGCCCCCTGGTCCGGATTCCGCCGAATCCTCGAGTTTCGTGCGGAGTAGCCGGCCGAAGGTCGTTCGACGCCTTTCGGTGGGTGAAGAAACTGTGTCGCAAGACGCGCTTCGGAGACATGGATGTCGAAGGAACGCCAGATCATTATCCTCGAAGCCAGGCCGGAATCCCTGCGCCTGTTCTTCATCCGGCGCATCGATGAGATCGTTGAGTGCGTGGAGTCTCGCTCGATCGCGCCGACGGATCCCGAATCCGAGGAATCGTCGCTTCTGGATCAGCTCGCCCTCGACGCCGCCGCCGAAGAGATTCGAAAGCGAACCGAGTGGCGCAACGCCGAACTGATCGTTCTGGTCGGCGGCGCCGAAGTCGCGTGTCATTTCCTTTCGATGCCGGCGCTCAGTGGGAAGGAACTCACGGAGGCCGTCCGGCTCAAGCTCTCCCAGCAGATGCACTTTCCGCTCAGCGAGGCGGTGGTCGACATTCATCGCGTGACGCCGCCGGACAGCCGGGAACAGGCGATCGTTCGCGCCTCCGCCATTCGGAAAAATGTCTCCATGGCCGCCGTCGCCTTCGCGCAGCAGACGCGATTGTGGCTCGCCGGTGTGACGTCGTCCGTCGTCGCGTTGTCGCGGCTGGCGATGTCCGAACAGGCTGATCACTGCGAGGGCGTCTCGGCGGTCCTGCAGATTGACCACGTCTTCTCGACGCTCGTGATTCTGGGGCCGGCCGGTCCGTTCCTGGCGACGGAGCTGCCGGTTGGCATCGATGACTTCACGAAGGCGCTGATGCGACCGATCATCGCCGGTGAAGACGTCTATCAGCTGGAAGAGGCGCAGGCGATCGAGCTTCGGGATCGCGCGGGCGTGCCGGCGCATGACGCCGACCTCGGTATTCACAATCTCAAGGGCAAGAACCTGCTGCCGCTGCTGGAGCCCGCGCTCCAGCGATTCGCCCAGCAGCTGACGCAGTGGCTGACGTTCGCCGCCACAACGGAAGGCGGCGGCAAGGTGTCGACGATTCATGTCGTCGGCGCGGGCGCAAAGCTGCCGGGCCTCAGCAAATCACTCGGCAATCGACTGAAGATCGATGTGGATTGTCCGGTGTGGGCAAGTCAGTCGTCCGGCGGGTCAAGTGTGGACGTCGACTCGATTGCGGCCGCCAGCGCCGCGGCGAGGTTCATGCCGGAGCTGCCGAACCTTCTTCCGGAAGAGGAATTCAAACGGCGTCGCGTTGCCAGATTTCGTTCATCGACCACGAAGGCCGGACCGATCGTCGCCGCCGCAACGCTCGGCGTCGCGTTTCTCTTCAACCAGATCGGGGGACGACTGAGCCAGGCCGTCGGCCAGGTCGAGTCCGAGATGATTCGCGTGCAGACGATGGTCGACGAGAACACGCAGCTTCAGCAGCAGCGCAGCGCCATCAACGCAATCAAGGCTCAGTTCGACACGTTCTCCAGCCAGACGCCCAACTGGCTCGGCCTGTTCAAGGAACTGTCAGCCATCCTGCCGAAGGAAATCCGCGTGACGCGCATGACAACGCGAAACGACGCCTACGGCATTCGCGTCGTCATTGATGCGGACGTCGCCAGGTCCGCCGCAGGCCAGTCCTACGATGAGGTCGTGGAGCGGACGCTGACGGCGCTGGAGCGGAGTCCTTTTGCCGCCGCCGTGCATCTGGTCAACTCCAGTCGCAGCGACGAGGCGCAGGGCGGTTACGAGGGAATGTTGTCTGTGGAGGTGTCGCTGGCGTACGTGACGCCACCGGCGGAGGCGAAATGAACCGACTCGGAGCGACCATCAGGGAGTGGATCGGTTGTGCGATCGCCATCGCGCTGGTCGTCGGAACCGCCGTATACACGCTCGTCAGAGGCGCCAGTGTCGGCGCCGATATTCGAACGCTGCGGATGGCCGCCGATTCGTTGAACCAGACGGCGCAGCAGGCGCCGACGGCCGTGATCGACGCCAACGAGCTGGATCGCGTCTCCCGCATGCGCGCCGACTTTCAGGCGCGACTGCGCGACTCGCAGAAGCTGGGACTCGTTGTTTCGCAGTTGAGCGAGGAGGCTCGCCGCGCCGGACTGCATACCGTCGAGATCCAGCCGAGCCGGCCGCGCGACATCAACAACGCGAGATACCCGCTGTTTCGCGTGACAGTCGTCGGCGATTACCAGCGGATTGCGAATTACATGGGCGGTTGCAGGGACCAGCGAATTCCTGCGCGGGTCGTGGACTTCACGATCACGCCCGCCGGGACCGACGCGGCGCCAACCCCAGGCCTGCTGCGAGCGGACATCACGGTCGAGGCGTTCACGTCGGACGTCGTGGCGACGACGGGAGGGACGAATGGACAAGCGTAAGAAACGTGTCCTCAGCGTCCTTTGCGTCGGCAGTCTGATCCTGGTGTGGCGTGTCTACGCCATCTGCACGAAGTATCTGCCGGCGGCCGCTCAGGCGGAGCCTCAGGCGCCGGTTGTCGAGACGCCGGCGCCCGCGCCGATTGCGTCGGCGCCGAATTCCGTCGCGTCGAGTCACACGCTGTCGGACGACGCCCTGGCGAAGCGGCTCGAACTGCAGGCCATTGTCGCGGATCGGCCCTGGGGGCGAGATCCATTCGAAGGTGTTGGCGCCGCCAGTGAGCGGATCGGGGCGGAAAAAACGCCCGAACCCGCGGTTGTCGCAACGGCGCCGGCGGCGGCCGACTGCAACATCGTCGGCGTCTCGGCGCGCAACGGCGACTGGATTGCGATTATCAACTCTCAGGTTTATCGCGTTGGCGACGCACTGCCCGAGGGTTTCGTCGTTCGGCGCATCACAACGAACACAGTGACGCTCGAGTCGAAGGGCTGGGCGTACATCTACTCTCTCGGCGCGGCCGAGCCGACTATTGCGAGGATTGATGGGGGCGATGAATAACAAACGAATCCAGATGGTTCAGACGCTCGTGGCGTTGACGCTCATCGCGCCGTGTTTTCCGATCGTGCGGGCGGACGCCGCGCCGGAGGGGAACATCACGCTCAATGTTCCGAAGGCGAACGTTCGAGACGCCCTGCGGCTCGTGGCTGAGCACGGCGGGCTGAATCTGACGGTCGGACCGGAGGTGGATGGAGAAGTATCCGTCTACCTGACGAACGCGACGATCGAGACGGCGCTCGAAGCGATCGCGCGCAACGCGGATCTTGAGTATTCCGTGTCCGACGGCATCGTCAGTGTGAAGAAGAAACCGGAGCGAATTCCGCTCAGCGAGCTGCCGCCGCCACCCGTCGAAACGCGCGTGTTCACGCTGCGGGCCGCCGACGCGGCGCGCGTTCGTGATGCGCTGGTCTGCGCGCTGACACCGTTCGGCAAGATGGAAGTCTACAATGACAACAGCGGCGATCGCTATTCAACGCTGAGCCTGAGCCAGCTCGAAGGCGATGTCGGCGAATCCAGCACGCGGGGGCAGCCGCTGTCGACCACGAACCCGGCGGCGCGAACCGGTCAGAACGGCGGCGCCTCGATTACGCCGTCCAACGCGCAGAACGCGCGGCGACTGGTTGTGACGGATACACCGGACAACCTCGATCGGATCGCCGATCTCGTGGCGACACTCGACACGCTGCCGCCGCAGGTACTGATTGAAGCGCGCATCGTCGAGATGAGCACGGACCTGCAGCGACAGATGGGCATCGACTGGGACATCAATGTCCTCGCCAACGGTCCTGTCCTCAATCACGAACTGCCGCTCCACATGGAGGCGGGTTTCGCGTCGGGCGATCAGATCCGCCGGACGGCGAACGGAACGGCCAACTCCAGCGTCGGCCTGTCGCTCGGCACCGTGGATTTCTCCCGGCTGATGGGCATGCTGCGCATTCACGCCAGTGACAACGCGATCCGGCTGCTGGCCAATCCACGTCTGCTCGTGTTCAACAACCACAGCGCGAGCATTCTCGTGGGTGAGCGATATCCGCTGCTCGAATCGAACGTGTCGGAATTCGGCATCGTGACAGAGTCGCTGGACACGTACATTCCCGTCGGGGTGCAACTGGAAGTGCAGCCGACGATCATGCTCGACGGTCGCATCTCGATGATGATTCATCCCGTGACCAGCGCCCTGGGGGACGATGTTGTGGGGACGACGGGTATCCGCGTGGCGCGAATTCGCACGCGGGAGCTCAGCACACGCGTCATCATGGGGGACGGTGAGACGATCGCCCTCGGCGGTCTGATCAGCGATCGCAAGACGCGCAACGTGAACAAGATTCCGGGGCTCGGCGATCTGCCCGGATTGAGCGCACTGTTCCGCCAGGAGAATCCGGCGAGTGAGCGTATCGACCTGATCGTGTTCGTGACGGCGCGCGTCGAGGGCGCCACTGTCCTGAGTGATCGCGATCGCGAGGTTTTTGAGTCCTATGAGCCGAACTTCAAGGAAGTTCAGAAGCTCCAGGATGTGCAGCTGCATCACGAAATCCCCAGCGAATACAGCAAACCCAGGCCCATGTACGGCGATCCCAGCGTGGTTCCGACGTCCGATGTGAGCCAGTTGCGCGGATTTGACGGGGGGTATGAACCCATGCCTCCCGAGGACATTGAGAAGATTCAGCGGCAGGCGCCGCCGGCGTCGCGACCTCCGGAGGAGAGGCTGCGTATCGCCGGGGAAGCGCCCTCCAGGGAGCTGCGGGCTCGGATGATCGAGCGTCGCCGCGAGGAACTGCGAAGGACGGCCGCCGCCGATCGGGAAGAATGATCGCGAGGGAACCTATGCTGATGAGACGAACAGGTCGCACGATCGTGTTGTGTTCGCTGACGACGATGAGTCTCGGCGCCGTCGGTTGTTCCGGCATGAAATTCGGCGCGGACAACGGCGTTTCGGCCCGTCCCGCCATTGTGAATGAGTCGACACTGACGCCGGCCCAGAAGCAGGCGCGATTCGCTGAGGCGTATCGCGCGGGGATGATGTACGCCGGGCAGCGGTCGTACGCCGAGGCGATGTCGGCGTTTGAGGAAGCCGCGCGGATGCGCCCCGATTCGACGGAAGCGCTCTTCAATCTCGCGGCGTGTTATGAGAGCGTCGGCGACCCGCTGCGCGCTATCGGGATCTACAACAACATCCTTCGGATAACGCCGAATGACGCCGATTGTTATCACAATCTCGGTACAAGTTATATGAAGCTGTATTACCTGCAGGAGAGCCCGTCGTGGAAGCGAATGGCCGTTCTGGCGTGGGAGAAATCGCTCAAGATCCGGCCCGACCAGCCGAAGATTAAGACGTACCTCGCGAGGTGCGGCGAAGAGCGGTAACGGACTTCGAAGGGCGTTCCGGATTGCAAGGGGGGCGGAACGCTCTTCCCCTTTTTCTCGCCGCAGGTGGGCCGAGCTGGATATGTCATCAACGCAAGCCATTATCGATCAGGTTCGCGCCAGCCCGAAGATTCCGGCGCCCTCACAGACCGTCTTTCGAGTTCTGGAACTGACGCGCGATTCGAGCTGTGATGTTCGCGTTGTCGCCAGCGCCGTCAGCAAGGACGCCGGACTCACGGCCCAGCTCCTTCGCGAAGCCAACAGCGCCCTCTACGGATTCAACACACCGACATCCAACGTCGCCGACGCCTGCATGCGTCTCGGACTGAAGCGCGTTCGCGCCGCCGTCATTAATCAGCACGTCGTGGACGGTCTCGGCAAGACGAAGCCCGAGGGCTTCGATACGTCCCGTTACTGGCAGTCGGCGTTTGCGACGAGCGTGGCGGCGCGCGACATCTGCGAGGAGATTCTCCCGAAGATGGCGCCGGCCGCGAGCACGGCCGGTCTGCTCTGCGACTTCGGCATCGGTCTGCTTGCCTTCGGCATCCCGCAGCGCTACGCGGGCGTGCTTCGCCAGCTCAGGGCGCCGAATCCGCTTCCGATTCACGAAATCGAAACGCGTGAGCTCGGGCTCACACATGCGGAGGTTGGCGCCGCGATTCTCAGTGACTGGAAGCTCGAGACGGAGATCATCGACGCGGTCCGACTCCATCACTTCGATCCGCTCGCGCCGTCGGACACGCCGCCCTCGAAATTCGCCGGCGCCGTTGCCGCCGCCGCAACGCTGGCCGATATCGCCCTCAATGGATCGGAAATGGAAGCCGTCGGCCTGCTGTTTGCACACGTCGAGGCGTTCAGCAAAGACCCGGACGCGCTGGTCGCCAAGCTCCTGGACAACATCGTTGCCCACATCCAGCAGACAGCCGAAACGCTGCGTGTCGAAATCGGGTCGATGGAATCGATGAAGTCGAATTTCGAGGACCTGGCGCGCGACATCCCTGATGTCAGTTCCCGCATGTCGTTCAAGCCGATGGACCGATCGGCGTTTGACTGATCATCCTGAGACAGCAATCCGCCCCGCGATCGGCGCATGAAAAAAGCGCGGGTCAACCCTGCGACGCCGCGCTGTTCGTGGGGCCGGGCCGGGAGGTCTCGTTGCGAGAACTTCGCCCCGGGGCTCACGAAATACTCTGAACTCGGAGACGATGCCGCCTAGGAGCCCGCCGAAATGCGGTTTTCCTGCGGCTTGGGTCGATTGGCGTCCTCGACAGGTCGAGGCGTGTCTCGAGGGATCGGCGTTGGCTGGCTCACACTGGAGGGCCGAAAGGAGGAGGAAGACATCGAGCTCGTCGCCCCCGCGCCGGCCGACTGCCCGACAACGACATTCCCAACAAAGATCGCGCCGTCCGCGATTTCGAGCCGGCTCGTTCGCAGATCACCTTCCACCTTCGCGGAAGCCATCATGTGAAGCTTCTCAGAGACCTGGAGATTGCCCTTGCAGGCGCCCTCGATCTTCACGTTGGTCGCTTCGACGTTCGCCGTGACAACGGCGCCTTCCGCGATGTGCAATGTGCCCTTGGAGTGAATATGGCCTTCGAAGTTGCCTTCGATTCGAACGCTCTTGTCAAACGACAGTTCGCCCTTGAAATTCGCGTCGGCGCCGATGACCGTGGGTGATTCGCCGTTCATATCAGACATAGAATTTGCCTCCGAGCAAAATGGTCGATACACGATCCGTCAGGTGGATCCACCGCGACACTTTCGCCGATCATTTTCGCGAACCATGAAGCGGAAGCCCAGCAGTATATCAGCAATTTCTGCCGTCTCAATCCGATGATCAGTTCGTAAGAAGACGGAATTCCTCTGAATTACCATCCATTCTGCGCCGGCGTGCCGTGGGTGGCTGTGAATTGATAATGCGCGGAATTCACAGGCCAGTTCAAAGCGGCCCACAGCGTCACGACGCGGCGTCTGTCGGCGTTTCTACGTCTGAGCGTTCCTTTGGGTTCCCCGCAATGTTCCCGGCGCTGTCAGCGGCCGGGGGCGAGCTCGCTTTGTGACCAGGATCTCGTGCGATTCGGCGGTCTTGTGGCGAATCCGTCGACGGGCAGGTCGCAGCGTGGCGTGATGGCGACGCAGTAGGGGCTTGAGATGGCGAGTGGCGCGTCGGCGGGCGGCTGGATGATCTCCACGTCCGCAATGAGGCGACCGCGATCGCGCCGGACGCGCGTGATGCGAACCTGGTAGGCGTCCGACGGCATCCGTCCCAACGTGACCACCAGCGCCATTTCGTTCTCGAAGTCGATGTCGAATTCGTCGAGCGGTATCTGCGAAAGGTCGGAGGCGTTGCGAATGGCAAGCTGCATCGCCCGATTCTCGTGGGAATGCGCACGGGACCAGGTCCGGAGGATCGGGAGCTCGGCGCCGTCGACGGGAAGCGGACTCCCGCCGCGAGCGCCGGACGACATGGAGCAGCCTGTCGAGAGAATCAGTATCGCCATGAGCGCCAGGAGGCCCGATCGCTGTCGCCGGCGGTGCGTCTGAACAGTAGATCGTGGGTTCATCCGAGGCGTCTCCTCATGGGCAATGATGATCATCGGGCCCGGGCGGCGCCCGAACGTGGGGCGATGGCCGGAACCGGACCGGCCGCATTGTCTGGCGCTGGAAGGTGCCCGCAAGGGGGGAAGGGGCGCAAACCGGCCGTCCATCTGGACCCCCCTCCGTGAGGGACGTATGATTACTGCATGGCAATAGTTACGATCACATTCGCCGCCGTGGGGCTGGCGATCGCGGGAGGATTGCGTCCGCACACGGCGCCCTCAGATGCGACGCCTTCACTCGATCGTCGCGAGCTCGACACGCGCCTCGCGCCGGCGCCTCAGGATGGCGACGAATCCGATGGGAATTCGCGAAACGCGAGCATGCTGGATCGCGCCCTTGCGGCGATCAGGCGGGGGGACTTCGCCGAGGCGGAGAAGCTGATCCACGAGGGCCGCAAGATTCGCAGCACCAGCAAGAAGGACAAGTGGCGCATCGTGGAAGCGCGGCTCGAATTCGAGCGGGGCGACTTTGCCAAGGCGGGGCTGCGCGCGATGGAGATCGTGATCCTCCGCGAAAACAGCGACGAAGTCGGCCAGGCCCTCTACTGGGCGGGGCGGGCCTACGAGGGGCTCGGCCGGCCGAACAAGGCGATCGAACTTTACGAAGACTGCCGAAACCACAAGACGACGCCCGCCGACCAGGCCAGGGCCGTCGCCCGCCGCATCGAGCAGCTTCGCGGATCGGACAAGTCATGACGGCCAGGCGAAGCGTCTACCTCGAAACCATGGGTTGCCAGATGAACGCCCTCGACAGCGAGCTGGCGCTCGGTTCCCTCATGCAGCGAGGCTATCAGTTGACCGGGGATCTGCTCAACGCCGATCTCGTCGTCATCAACACCTGTTCCGTCCGCCAGCACGCCGAGGACAAGGTCTATTCCCGCCTCGGTCAATTGAAGGGCGGCAAACAGAAGCGGCGTGACAACCAGATCGTCGCCGTGATCGGCTGCATGGCCGAACGCGATGGCGACGGTCTGCTCGACAAAATGCCGCAGGTGGACATCCTCTGCGGCCCGAGCGAGCTCCATCGCCTTCCGGGCCTGATCAGTGACGTTGAGGCGACGCGTGAACGGGCCATCGCCCTGAGCGGCCGACTGCGAGATCACACGACAAGCGCCATTGCCAGCGTCGAACACGAGGATCTTGAGGCGCTCGATTCAAGCCGCCACTTCGGTGTGTCGCAGCATGCGGCCGTTCCGAAGGTCTTCGGCCGACACCAGGCGTACGTTCGAATCACGCGCGGATGCAATAAGTACTGCACCTTCTGCGTCGTGCCGTACACGCGTGGTCCCGAGCAGCATCGTTCGCCCGATCAGATTGTCGAAGAGGCGCGGCGCCTGGCCGACAATGGTGTCGTCGAAGTGACACTGCTCGGTCAGACGGTCAATCACTATCACTTCGATCCAAAGGGGCCCGCCGATACGAGCTTCGCCCGGTTGCTGCGGCGCGTGCACGACGAGGTTCCGCAATTGCCGCGGCTGCGATTCGTGACGAGCTATCCGCGCGATTTCACGGACGAGGCGCTGGAAGTGATGTCGTCATCGCCGCGGATCTGCAAGTACCTGCACGTTCCGGCCCAGAGCGGAAGCAACAGCCAGCTCAAACGAATGAACCGCGGCTATAGTGTTGAGGAATACATGGGCCTGATCGACCGGGCCCGGGCGCTGATGCCGGACATCGCACTCGCGGGCGACATGATCGTCGGCTTCAGCGGGGAATCGGAAGAGGATTTCCAAAAGAGTCTCGATCTGCTGCGCTACTGCAGGTACAAGAACTGCTTCGTCTTCAAGTACTCGCCTCGACCCGGAACGAACGCCGACGGCCGCCTGCCGGATGACATTCCCGAAGAGGAAAAGCGGCGCCGCAACAACGAGATGCTGGCCGTCCAGGCGGAAGTGAGTCTCGCCAATCACCAGGGCATGCTCGGTCGGAAGTTCGAGGTCCTCGTCGAAGGGCGCAGCAAGGCGGAACTGAAGCGTCAGGAAAGAGATCGGAAGAGCACACGTCTGAACTCCAGTC